>Ga0335072_10004254_pt1 | contig 21364 bp, 22 predicted proteins | sample Lox_Sample_21_FD_206725 | JGI IMG/M metagenome (GOLD analysis project Ga0335072, IMG submission 206725) | Soil microbial communities from Loxahatchee National Wildlife Refuge, Florida, United States - Lox_Sample_2.1 | ecosystem: Environmental > Terrestrial > Soil > Wetlands | place: USA...
CTGCTCACTTTTTCTAGCGACTGCTAACTTTAATCTGTGCTGCTCTGCTTTCAGCATCGCGGCTCGCCCTCGATGCGCCGTTTTTTCGCCGCCGCTACCCTCGCCTCTTAACTGGCACTTCAACGGGGGAATTTACATGCATCGAGTACTCGTCACCGGCGCTGGCGGCTTCATCGGCCATCATCTGGTCAACTATCTCAAGTCTCGCGGCTATTGGGTCCGCGGCGCTGATCTCAAGTATCCCGAATATACCGCCTCAGTCGCCGACGAATTCATCCTCGCTGACCTGCGCGATGCCGTCTCATGCGGCTCTCTCACGCAGGGGATTGACGAAGTCTACGCACTCGCAGCCGACATGGGCGGGATGGGCTACATCTCTTCCCATCACGCCGCGATCCTGCACAACAATTCTCTGATTAATCTTCACACGATCGACGCCGCACGCCGCAACGGCGTCAGCCGCTATCTCTATACATCCTCCGCCTGCATCTACCCGGAGTATCGTCAAACCAGCGCCGCCGTCGCTCCGCTGCGTGAGGAAGACGCCTATCCCGCGCAACCGCAAGACGCCTACGGATGGGAAAAGTTAATCAGCGAGCGGCTATGCCTCCACTATCGCGAGGATTACGGCCTCGCTACCCGTGTCGTCCGCTTCCACAATATCTTCGGCCCCCTCGGCAGTTGGGACGGTGGACGCGAAAAGGCTCCAGCCGCGCTTTGCCGCAAAATTGCCGTCGCCAAGTTCAAAGGATTTAAAGAAATCGAGCTATGGGGCGACGGCCAGCAAACCCGCTCCTTCTGCTATATCGACGATTGCGTCGAGGGCCTTCATCGCCTGATGCGCTCCGACTATCAGGAGCCGCTCAACCTCGGCCAGGATCGCCTGATTACCATTGACGATCTCGCCGACCTCATCGGCTCGATCGCCGGCATCAGTCTGCGCAAGCTTCACATTCCCGGACCCCAGGGCGTTCGCGGACGCAACTCGGATAACACCCGGCTGCGTGCAATGCTCAACTGGGAACCGCAGATCAGTCTCGAAGAAGGGCTCCGCCGCACCTACGCCTGGATCGAGGAGCAGGTCCGCCGTACCTACTTTCCTGCCAACACTCGGCCTGAAATCATCGCCGACGCTCTTGTCGGCGCCGCCGCTGGCCGTTGACGCCTGGTCGCATACGAAAGCGGTGGCCTCGAATCAGATGCTAAAAGGGTTCCTGAAAGACCACCCGCTGATTATCGCTACTGAGTATTTGCACTCATCGGGGCAATACTCAGTAGCTCAGCGCCGCCATAATGGCCTCCGCGATCGAAGTCGAATCCAATTTGCGCACGGCCAATCACGGCACACGCATGGCAGGTTTTGACTGCGAATGGAAACATGAAACGTTCGGCGCCATGACCTATTTCAATCACCAATGGCGCATCCGCTTCGCCCACCGGCATCCATAAGGCAATATCGCAAAGAAACGGCGTTAACGTAGCGTTTCTTTGCGGGAAACCGCGGTAAGGGGGGATCGTGAACTGTAAACCTCAATCCTTGTGGGCACTTTTATTCGTGGTGTTGGTTGCCAGTTCTCTTTGTCTATGTGGCGTCGACATGGCCAGAGCACAGGAGCAGTCGAATTGCGCAGGACCGGGCTGTGCGACTCCAGATGTAGTTCCTCCAGGCGTAAAAGATCGCGACTTTTACTTGCAGATAAAAGCTGATTGCAAAGATCTTTGGGCAGAAATCAAAAGACGCCAATCGCTACCGCCGGACCAGCTTGAGAATCTTCCTCGTATCGACCATGCAAGAGTCGAGAATTGCAGAGATATGTTCGGCGTCTATAAGTTTCCAAAGCTTCCACCAAGCTCGCCGAGTTCACAGGGACGCGCTATCCCGGTTGCTACGCCATCGCCCCCGACTAACACATCCAACTCCGGTCCGGCGATCATAGAACCGTCAGATTCACAGCGGGTACCGAGTAACGGCGCGGCTCACATTCGGATGCGTCCGCTCAAAGGCCGCGAATTTTGGATCGTGCTCCGCTCCCGTCGGCTCCCACATTCCAACCGCCTCGCCCGATTTGCCGATCAGGCACCATCCGCTCGCGCCGTCGGCCCAGCGCATCACGGCGTAGACCGCCGCTGCATTGTGATAGCTGGCGAAATGCTCAATCGCCGACGGTACCGGCGCAAAATTCGCGAATGTGATCGCTTGTATGCTCGCACCTTTCCGCTTCAATTCGTTGTCGATACATTCTTCAGTTGCCGCCGAAACGTCCTGCGCTTTCGCCGCGGCGTCGTAGCAATGACTGGATATATCGATAATCGCTTGCGGATCTTTCAGTAGCGCGTCTTTACGCACGCCACCAATAAACGCCGGAATCAGCCTCGCTTTCTGCGCATCCGCGCGCCCGCTCAGCACGGAAAGCAGGCTTGCCACGACCAGGGCGGCGGTGACTCTGATCGTCGCTGCCATTCGCCGCGTGGCCAAATGCTTACGTCGCCGGCGCGACGGGGCCAGCATCGTCGCAGCCCCGCTTCTCACTTCTCGACTGGCTCAGCGTGCGCCGAGCACCGAGTCCTTCAGCGCCTTGGCCGGGGTAAACCGCAGCCGCGTACGCGCCGGAATTTTGATCTGCGCGCCAGTTGCCGGATTTCGGCCCATCCGCGCCTTGGTTTTGCGCTTGCGGAAAATTCCCAGCCCTGCCAGCCGCAATGTGCCCTCGCGCTTCAACTCACGCACGACCAGCACCGTGATTTCATCGAGCGCGGCCTTGGCCTGCTTCTTCGTCATCCCAACCTTGTCCGCTAAGTGAGTTGCTACTTGCGTCTGCGTCATCATCCTCCTCCTTGCCGCCGAAAGGCTGCCTGTGCGCAAGACTGAAACAGTGCCCGATATTTTTCAAGCCGATTTGACGATCACTTAACCAGTTTTCCCCAGAAAGGACGCTGGTTTTGCACAGCGATGGGCTAATTCTCACTGACTCACAATGCTTTTGTGCTTCGCGCCGCTTAATCAACCGATATGCGTGTGCTTTCGTCATCCGCCGACACGCCCTTCGGCCGGTGCCGCAAGGACGAGTACCGAAAGGACGCCAAGGATCGAGCCGCTACTTTCAGTAGCGTACCGCTACCAGGAACAAACCGTGAGCAGGCACCGCGGCTGGCGCCAGACCCCGATCGCGCCCTTCGATCAGCGCATCAATATGCTCTGGCGTAAGCTTGCCATTGCCCACCGCGACCATCGCGCCGACCATCGTGCGCACCATATGGCGTAGAAAGGCCGTCGCTTCCACGCGATAGACTAACCGCCCACCGTCGCAACGCCATTCACTCACGATTACCCTGCGAACCGTCGTCGGCTCCTCCGACCCGAGTGATCGAAATGCCGCAAAATCGTGCTCGCCGATAAAGCGCGTCGCCGCCGCGTTCATCAGTTCGATTTCCAGCGGCAACCCAACCCGCCACGCATATCGATAATCGAAGGCCGATCTGCGTCCACGATTCAATATCCGGTATTCGTAGATCCGCGATCGCGCGTCGCGCCGTGGATCAAAATCATCGTCTACCGGAATCGTCTCGATCACCGCGATATCGCGCGGCAGTATCGCATTCAGCGCACGCAGCAGGTCCGCCGCCTCAAATGGACGCGGCGCATCGAACGATGCCACCTGCCCGCGCGCATGAACCCCAGCATCAGTCCGGCCCGCCGCATAAACCCTGACCGGCGTGCCAAAGATTCCCGCGAGCGCGGCTTCCACTCGCCCTTGAATCGAATCTTTGTCCGGCTGTAACTGCCAGCCGCAGTAATTCCCCCCGTCATAGGCGAGCGTAAGCCGGAATCTCATCTTTGCAACTCGGAAATTGTGAGGCAGGCTGCGCGCCAGGCGCAGGATGATTTCAGCTTAGGAGAACGAGAACCACAGGCTCTCGGCGATCCACAGTGCCGCAAAAGCCGCCATCCGCGCGCTATCGAAGACCGCCCAGATCACTGCGCCGCCGCTTCCCGGCCGCATCCGTACGATCACGGCCTCCTGCCCGATCGCGTCGACGAATCCCGCCGGGTCATCGCCTTCGATCAACAGTACTCCTGGAGCCGCCCGCAGCCGTCCTGTCCATTCGCGCACAATGCTCTCGGTACCGCTCAGGCTCAGCGTCACCGCGCTCCCATGGAACGCCGGTACCTGGACGACTTGCACCGCCAATTTCGCGCGTCCACCCAGCAATGCCGCTGTTTGCGCCACAATCGCGTCCGCCAGCTTCGGCCCCACCTCTGGGATAAAAAGGTTGAACGCCGTCTGGATGCTCCCATCTTCGATATCCAGCCGCGCATTCAACAAATCGGCACTCTGATTGAACAGGTCAGTCACCCGCTCACGTCCCATCGTGCTCGCACCCGCCAGATAGGTCGCGCCCGCAAAGCCCGACTCCGTTCCCGTCGCCGTCAGGATTGTCGCAATCACCTGCGCTGCCGGATTCGGCACTGCAAAAACCTTGTTGGCCTTGAGCTTCTGGACGTGCTCGCGCGTCACCACTCCTGGCGCCACAATCGGCGCATGACCGGGCGCGCGCGACGCAGCACTCAGGTCAATCAATATCGGCCCCGGATGCTCTTCTATCAGTTCCAGCGCTTTCTCTTCGGGTATCGCGAGAAAGGCTATATCGAAATTGGCGAGGTCAGAGGGCGCGCTGAACTGCGCGACCGGATAGCGTTGGCCCTCGTTTTCGATCGTCTCGGATGAGCCCGCCTCCGACGCGAACATTTTCAGCTCGGCGAACGGAAATTCACGCTCCCCAATCAAATCGGCAAGCTGGCCTCCGACCGTGCCGGTGGCTCCGACGACTGCAACCCGCGGTTGGCGGCCTCCTGCTATACTCACTCAGGCCTCAGGCTCAAGGGCTTCGAGCCGTTCACGCACCAGCCTTCCGATTGCCTTACAGCCAATCTGCTTGCCGCTCGCGGCCGGTCCCAAGTCGCGCGTCCGATAACCCTCATGCAGCACCCCATCGACCGCATCCCGGATTTGATCGGCCTCGGCCCGCATCCCCAGCGATTGCTCCAGCAGCAGCGCCGCCGACAGGATCGCCGCCAGTGGATTCGCCTCGTCGCGCCCCGCTATATCCGGCGCGCTGCCATGAATTGGCTCGTACATTCCGATCCGATAACCCGCACTGTTCAGCTCCTCGCCCAACGATGCGGACGGTAACAGTCCCATCGAGCCCGCCAACACCGACGCCTCGTCGGTCAGGATATCGCCAAACATATTTTCCGTGACCACCACGTCGAAATCGCGCGGCCGGCGAATCAGATGCATCGCCATCGAATCGACTAACTGGCTCTCAAACTTGACGTCTTTAAAATCCTTGCTGATCGCCGTCGCGATCTCGCGCCACAGGCGGGAAGTGGATAACACATTGGCCTTATCGACCGACGTCAGCCGCTTCTTGCGCTCCCGCGCCAGCTCGAAACCGTAGCGCACCACCCGTTCGATCTCGTGGTCATTATATACGCACGTGTCGACCGCTTCGCGCCCGTTCTCACCCTCGCGCCACTCACTCGGCTTGCCGTAGTAGATTCCGCCAGTCAGTTCGCGAATCACCACTAGGTCAACACCGTTGATAATCTCGGGCTTCAGCGGCGACGACCCAATCAATTCTTTGACCGCTTTGACCGGCCGCACGTTTGCAAATAGCCCCAGTTCTTTCCGGAGAGCCAGCAGCGCCTGTTCAGGCCGATGCTCGGCCTTGGGATTATCCCATTTCGGCCCGCCGACCGCGCCCAGCAGAACCGCGTCGCTACTCTTCGCGTGCTCCAGCACGTCAGCCGGTAACGGCGTTCCGTAGGCGTCGATCGCATGGCCTCCGACGATTCCTTCCTTGAACTCGATATCAATCGCCGCCTGTCGCGCGACCACCTTGAGCACCTGCAAGGCCTCGCCGACTACTTCGGGACCGATTCCATCACCCTTGAGCACTAATACTTTGTAGGCCATTACCCGCTTCGCGAGCCTGTCCGGCTATCCAACGACCCTGTCACTTATCCGTATATGAGCCAAGTAGTTTAAAGTTTTGCTAAGGTATGCGGTTATTCCAACAATCGCAGTCTTAACATTCAGAGCGATACCCTACCGCGCAACGCCACCCATGCCGCTGCTGTCAACTTCCATCCTGAGCTAATTAGAGCGCGTCGTTCAACAATCTTAGGGTCTATCAGCAATTAGCCGAAGTAACATACTCCGGCAAGCCCTCACTTAAACGGATAGCCGCCCAGCCTGATTCTGAGCTCGCGCGTCTGGCTATTTTTTCATTCTTTCGCGTAGCTGGCTCGCGAGGAATCTCGATCTCTTGCCAAGGCTGCCTTAGTAAAAGCCGAACTTCAGCTGCACCTCAGCGGCAGCGTGATCGAGTCGCTCAGCCCGCCTTTCGATAACTAGCGGAGGCGAAGGTTCCGCGAGCAACCAATTCCGTGAGGTGCATCAAAATGAGGACGTCCCCGATCCCTGCGTATTAACGTCAGTGGCTACTATGAGCTTCGTTGAAAAGGCTGCGTCCGTTCTCAAGACTTGAAGCCGCATCGGCGCGGCTTCAGATTCTTCCCTCAAACGGTTATAGACCCTCGCTCGCCGGAGCCGCCACCGCATTCTCACGCGCCTTCAGCCGATTCAGTGCATTTACCAACGCCATCGCGCTCGCCATCACTATATCGCTATGCGCTCCCTGACCTGCCACGGTCATCCCGTTTTCGCGCACGAGGCATGAAACTTCGCCCAGCGCATCCGTGCCTCCGGTAATCGCCTTGACCGAATAACGCTCCAGCGCCGGATTGATTCCGCTGATTCGATAGATCGCCTTGTAGCAAGCATCCACCATTCCGTCGCCGGTCGCGTCGGCCGTCCGTTCCTCGCCCATTACCCGCATCGTAACTTCGGCATGCGGCGTCTCCCTGACCGATGATCCCACCTTCAAGTCCAGCAGTTCAAAGCAGTCGCCAGTGCGCCGCGTCTCTTCATTGATCAGCGCCAGGATATCATCGTCATAGACGATTTTTTTCTTGTCGCACAGCACCTTGAACGCAGCGAATGCCTTCTCGACGTCGGTTGCCTTCGGGTCAACCCCAAGCTCGCTCAACCGGTTGATAAACGCATGGCGCCCCGAATGTTTCCCCAACACCAGTTTGTTCGACGGAATCCCGATATCTTCGGGCTTCATGATTTCATACGTCAGCTTGTTCTTGAGTACGCCGTCCTGATGAATCCCGGCCTCATGCGCGAACGCGTTATCACCCACGATCGGCTTATTCGGCGGCACCGGCTGCCCGATTATCTGCGACAGTAGCCGCGACGCCGGATAGATCTGCCGCGTCTCGATTCCGGTCTTTACGTTCATTAAGTCGCGCCGCGTCTTGATCGCCATCACCACCTCTTCCATCGAGGTGTTCCCGGCGCGCTCGCCAATTCCGTTGATCGTGCATTCGACCTGTCGCACGCCGTTCATGATCGCGGCCAGCGAATTCGCCACTCCCAGCCCCAAATCATTATGGCAATGGGCGCTCCAGATTACTTTGTCCGCACCCTCGACCTTCTCGCGGATATACGCGAACATTCGCCCGTATTCCTCGGGAATCGCATGGCCGGTCGTATCCGGCAGGTTGATAATCCGCGCTCCCGCTTGGATCACCTCGCTGCAAATCATCGCCATATAATCCCAATCCGTGCGCGACGCGTCCTCGCACGAGAACTCGATATAGTCCAGATGCTTCTTCGCGCGACTCACCGCCCAGGTCGCAGCGTTCAGCACATCCTCTCGCGTCATGTTCAGCTTGTACTTCAGATGGATATCCGAAGTCGCGATGAAAATATGGATCCCCGGGTTCTTTGCTTGATCGATCGCGCGCAGGGCCGCGTCGACGTCTTCATCGCGCGTACGCGAGAGGCTCAGCACCGTGGGACTAGTCACCGCCTCGGCCACGCGCCGCACCGCTTCGAAATCTCCAGGCGACGATGCTGCAAAGCCCGCCTCGATAATATCCACGTTGAGCCGTTCCAGTTGCCGCGCGATTGCAATCTTCTCATCGACGTTCATCGTGCACCCTGGCGATTGTTCGCCGTCGCGCAGCGTCGTATCGAAGATTCGTACGTGATCGGTCATTGCATTCGTTTCCATCTTTACTCTTCCCTCGCTGGCTCCCCGAGAGGGCAGGCTTCCAACCGCGCGCGATCCACCAAAAAAGAAAACGCCCTGGGCGGCTTGGAAGGCCCACCCAGGGCGCTGATCTCGAAGTTTCAAGCCTGCTTCAGGCCATTACCTCAGCGCCTCTGGCGTAGGCCCCGCTAAGGGCCAGGCTAAGTAGCAGGCAAATATTAATCTTCGGCGCCATCGCAGCGGATCCTACCTGCCCTTCGCCATCCCGTCAAGGCAAAAGGTAGTGCTGTACATCAGTAGCGATATCGCAAATTGCTGATTCACGCCGGATTTACAACAACGGATCGTTGGCGTGCATCGCCTCGAACGTCTCTTCATCGACTCCCGCCGGCGCCGCGCCAGGTAGCGGCGCAATCCGCTCGCCTCGCAGATACAAAATCGGCCCCGATAACACGTATGCGCTCGCGATCATGCACGCGGTAAACTGCGGCATCGCCAACAACATCGCCGCGACCACTAACACGCCCGCCATCAACTCGAATTGCGCGCGCTTGCGCAGGTTGATCGCTTTGAAGCTTGGGTACGGCACTCGCGAGACCATCAGCGACGCGAGCGCGAGCATTACCGGCGCCATCACCGCTGCGAGTGTCCGCGGCGAGTTCAACTCGAAATAGCTGTACGCCAGCACCAGTCCGGCAATCATCACCGCCGCCCCTGGTACCGGCAGCCCGGTAAACCGTCGCTTGTCGGCTGCTGCCGTCTGGATATTAAACCGTGCTAATCGCAGCGCTGCCGCCACCACGAAAAGCCCGCTAATCACCACCGCTGGCGCGCCCAACGGATGCAGCGCCCACGTATAGACCAGCGCTGCCGGCGCGACGCCGAACGCAATGACGTCAGACAAGCTGTCGTATTCTACCCCGAACTGACTGCTGCTATGCGATGCGCGCGCCACCCGCCCGTCCAGCGAATCGCACACAAATGCAACCATAATCATCAGGGCTGCGGTCTCGAAGTGCGACCCGATCGACGATATCAGCGAGTAAAACCCGGCCAGCAACCCGAGCGACGTTATCGTCGCAGGCACCACGAACACCCCACGCCGAATCGGCTTAACGACCCCCTGCCGTTGGTCCGAACGCCCGCCAATTACTCGCATCCGCCGCCTATTCGCGGTCCGTCTAATTTCGCCATCGATCATTGCTTAAACGGCTCCAATAGTCGCTATCACGCTCTCACCGGCCTGTACTCGCGCACCCGCCGCGACCGTCACGTGATAGCTCAGCGGAATGAAATGATCCACCCTGCTTCCAAACATAATCATTCCGACTCGCTGCCCGCGCACCAACACATCACCCGGCCGCTCGTGACACACTATCCGTCGCGCTAGGTATCCGGCTACCTGCATCATCGCGTAACGACGACCCGCGTTGTCTTCAATGAGGATTAGATTGCGCTCGTTATGCTCACTCGCATCGTCATGAAACGCCGCCCGGAACTCTCCCGCCGTATGCGTCACTGCTACGACGCGCCCCGTCACCGGCGCCCGATTCACATGCACATTCAACGGCGACATGAACACCGACACGCGATGGAACCGCTCACCTGATTCCCCAGGCAACGCTACCTCGCTGACCTCGGTGACTTTGCCATCAGCCGCGGAAATCACTGCACCTTCCGGAGCCGTCACGACCCGTTCAGGGTCGCGAAAAAATGAGCCAACAGCTATCGCCAGGACAATTAGAAGAAACGCGAGCGCGTCCCAACGAACGGCGTAAAGCAGAAACCCGGCGACCGCGATGGCCACCGTGTACGGCACGCCTTCAGGTGCAATGCCGATTAACGCAGCGGCGCGCCCGATCCACACATTGGCATCAGGCGCATCGCTTGAACTATCCGCCGAACCAGGCAAAGCTATGCTTAGTTCCGTGCGCGATCAACCAGCCGATCGCTCCCAAGCCACGGCATAAACGACCGCAGCTTGCGCCCGACCTCTTCCACCGGATGCTGCTCGCCTTGCTTGCGCAAATCTTTGAACTTCGGCAGCCCCGCGCGATACTCAGCGATCCATTCGTTGGCGAATTTGCCGGATTGAATATCGGCGAGAATCTTCTTCATGGCCGCCCGCGTCGTCTCGTCAACCACCCGCTTGCCGCGCGTCATATCGCCATATTCAGCCGTATTGCTGATCGAATAGCGCATATTCGAGATGCCGCCTTCGTAGATCAGATCCACGATCAGCTTGACCTCGTGAACGCACTCGAAATACGCCATTTCCGGCGCATATCCCGCTTCAACCAGCGTCTCAAAACCCGCACGAATTAGTTCCGTCAACCCGCCGCACAGCACCGATTGCTCGCCGAACAAATCAGTTTCGGTCTCTTCGCGGAAGCTGGTCTCGATGATCGCCGCGCGCCCGCCGCCGATCGCGGATCCATACGCCAGTCCTATCTTTTCCGTGTCACCCGACGGGTCCTGCTGGACCGCCAGAAGGCACGGCACTCCTCGCCCCTTCACGAACTCCGAGCGCACCAGATGGCCCGGCCCCTTCGGCGCGATCATAAACACATTTACGTCGGCTGGTGGCTGGATAAACTTGAAATGGATATTAAAACCGTGCCCGAACGCGAGATACTTGCCTTTCGTCAGATGGGGCGCGATCTCTTCGCGATAAACGTCGCTCGCCATCTCGTCCGGCACCAGCATCATAATGATGTCGGCCTCTTTGGCGGCTTCCGACGTTTCGAGAACCTTAATCCCCTGCTTGATTGCCTTTTCCGCTGTTGGACTGCCATTGCGCAACCCCACCCGCACGTCCATCCCGCTATCACGCAGATTCAGCGCATGAGCATGCCCCTGGCTGCCGAACCCCATGATCGCGATCTTCTTTGGCCGCAGGGCGCTCATATCGGCATCCCGATCGTAAAATACTTTCATTTGATTTTTCTCTCGGCGCGGCTAGTCCCGCGCATGGCGATGGTTATTATGGCTCTCGGGCTGCACCGATCGCGCTGTCGTTATTTTCCCGGTCCGTACGATTTCTTTGATTCCTAGCGGTCGAATCAACTCAATAAACGCCCTAATCTTATCGCTGTCGCCCGTCACTTCGACGGTCACCGAGCGAGGGCCGATGTCCACGACATGCGCGCGAAAGGCCCCGACGATTGAGTCCATTTCTGATCGAGTCCGCTCGTCTACCGCGACCTTGACCATGATCAACTCGCGATCAACCGTTTCGACATCCTTGAAATCGGTGATCCGAATCACCGATACCAGTTTGTTGAGCTGCTTATTGATCTGTTCGAGGATCTGGTCGTCGCCCGACGACACCAGAACAATCCGCGACACGGTCGGATCCAGCGGATCCTCGTTGACCGTCAGTGACTCGATATTGAAACCGCGGCTCGAAAACAGGCCCGCTACGCGCGCCAAAACGCCGAATTCATTCTCGACCAGAACCGATATCGTGTGTTTTGGCATCGTACGTCGGGATTCACTGCCTGCCTCGCGCTCCGCCCTTCAACGTGCGTCCGCGTGCTGATGGCGGCTAACGATCTCCATTATTTGATCCTTAGTCGCCAATTTCAATTTCTGTATGCGTTTGACTTCGACTTCTTCTTCAGAGCTGAGGTAGTGTTTGTGGCGGAAGGCTTCCAGTTGATGTTTGTACTCTAGATGCTTGCTATAGACTGCGCGTAATTGCTCGTCATGTTCCGCGTACTGCTGGACTAGCTCTTCCTCGCGTCGTTCCATGGATTGCCTCTCCCGGTTTTAAGGCGGTGTGTTTAACGGTTGCATCCGGTGGCCGCACATAACGTGGCTCCAAACCCATGATTGGCTCGAGATCACCTTCGACCACCCGCGCCGCACCCATTGCGGCTATAAAACCTCCGATGAGCTGCAACCGGGCATTTCCCACCACCTCGCCACGCCCGCCAATCTTGCTGAAATGCTCGCATGCCTCTTCGGCCTTAGCTTCGCCCGCAAAGATGACCCGTCCCTCGAGCTCATTTATCAGCAACTCAAGGTTAACAACCCGATCATCTGATCTTCTTTCTAGCGCATCACCCTCGACGCGGTAAAGAGAAGCGTAGACTTCCCCCTTGCGCGCGTCGATAAGCGGACAAATTGTCGCACCGCTATCATCGGCTTCTACCGCCGCGCACAATGCGATCGCGTCAAGCGAGGGCACCCCCGCCACTTTTAGCCTCGACGCGAGCGCCAGCCCCTTCACATAGCTGAGTCCAACGCGCAATCCCGTGAATGATCCGGGACCGATTCCTACTGCTATTCCCGCCAGCTCCTTGAATTTCAGGCGAGCCTGATTCATCAGAGCCGCGACCAGCTCGGGCAAGTCGGCTCCATGCGATTTCGCCCGATACGCGACCGAAGCGAGCACCCGGCCACCACTTACGATTCCCAGATGTGCGCTTGAAGTTCCGGTATCGAGTCCCAGGACAGGGCCGGCTCCGGCCCCTGCCTTCAGCAGACCGTCAGCCAATAAGACGCGAGATATCATTCACAATTACGAACGCCATCAGTATCGCCAGCAGAAATAGCCCCACCTGCATCGCGATCTCGCGATGACGCAGTTTCATCGGCTCACCGCGCACCCCTTCAATCGCAAAGAACAGCAGATGGCCACCGTCGAGCAGCGGCACCGGAAACAGATTAATTATGCCGAGCTCCAGGCTCAGCATCACCGTGAACATCGCCACGTCAGAGAACCCCTGATGGGCTTCCCTACCGGCTATCTGCGCGATCATGATCGGACCGCCAAGCGCCTGCCGTACCGGCGTGGCGCCCGAAATTATCTTGCCTATTCCAACCACCAGTGTCCCGGCCATCGATACCGACTCGCTGACGCCATCACCGATCGCCGCGAACGGCCCCTCGCGATGAGTGATCTCGTCACCGCGTGGCGTTACTCCAATCACCCAGGTCGGCGCTTTGGTGCCATAAATCGTCGGCTCATCGACCCGTTTCGGGTTGACGGTCAGGTGCAGAGTCTTCGTAGCATTCGTGGCATCCTTCCGTTCAATCGTCAGATTGATCGCATTCCCGCCACTCGCCTTGACCAGCGTCGATAACTCATCCCACGTTCTGATCGGCGAGGCGTTGACCGCCGTCACCCGATCACCAGGCCGCAGACCCGCGGCGTATCCCGGCAGATCTGTCGGTATCGATCCGAGCACCGGCAGCATGGTCGGCACGCCGACCATGAACACGACGGCCATCAGAATTGGTGCAAACAAGATATTCGAAGCTGGCCCCGCCAGCACGATTGCGAAGCGTTTGGCCAGCGGCTGGCTCGGAAAGGCTCTGGAATTATACTGTTCGACCAGCGCCGACGGCTTTCCCTCACTCAGAATCTCACAGGCACGGCTCACCGATCCTGCCCGATCGATCGCCTGCAGCACGATCAGCTCTTCCGCCTTCAGTTCTCGGCCGAGAATGGCCTGCCCCCGACTCGCCGGCGTCTCGGCAATAGCGATCGCGGCCCCGTCCGCACTACCGCCCGCGGCCACTTGCGATCCGTTCACCAACTCATCTGCTATCGCCTTGATCGCCGCTTCGCTTAGCGTCTCTTTCGCGATCCACTTCGTCCGCCTCGCCGCCTCTTCGAGATCAAGCAGAAGCTCCTTGATATATCCGAGCAGCGTCGCGTTGCTGGGTTCCTCGGCAACTTCATCGCCAAGCATCTTGACGTAACCGCCGAACGGCGTCGCCCCAAGGCAATAATCCGTCTCTCCGTAACGAATCCCAAATAGCCTTGGTGGATAGCCCACCGAGAAGCGCAGCACACGTACGCCCAAGCGTTTCGCCATCGCGAAATGCCCCGCCTCATGCACCACGATTAGAACCGCGAAGATTACGACCGCAGCGACGATGGAAGTGATCATATTTTGAGGTTTAGAGCGGCCCCCGCGACCGCATCAGTCCAGGCAATAGTAGGTTAAAACCGCCGCAAAGACTAGGCTGCATGCGCGGTCCATCAACCCGCCATGTCCTGGGAAAAGCCACCCGGAATCCTTCACTCCCGCAACCCTCTTGAACGCCGAATTCGCGAGGTCACCCGCCTGCGCCAGCACGCCAATACCCAATCCAATCAATATCGCCGACCGCGCCGTCCATTCCGGCACCAGCCACGGCCGCAGAATCACCGCTGCGACGATCACCGCCGCTAATCCACCAATCGCACCTTCGACCGTCTTGTTGGGACTTACTCGCGGCAGCAGCTTGATCCGCCCAATCGATCGCCCGACGAAGTACGCCCCGCTGTCGCTTGCGACCACCAGCAGAATCATCAGGATGATCGCTCCGACTCCATGCGGCGCGTTGCGCAGCAGCGCAAAATACGGAAACAGCACTCCTACCCACAGAGCACCAAGCGCGATTAAGATTGGATTCACCGCAACTGCATCACTGCCGCGCCGCCCGACCCTCACCGTAAGCCCGATCATCCCCGCACCAATGAATGCCGGAACGATCCACGAATAGACCGCTACGTGCATGAGCATTGGAATCGACGCTGACGCTCCTAGGATGATCAAAATGACCATCGCGTCTCCACGCGCCTTGGTCATTGCCGCGACTTCGTAAAGGCCGATCGCGGTCAGGATCGCGATGAACCCCGTGAAGATCGCGGCCGGCGCCCACAATACCACCCCGAGCAGCAGCGGTAATGCGACCGCTGCCGTCCAGAGCCTAGTTCGCAGCATGCAGCCGGTCGCGTGGACCGCTTTCCACCATGCCGAAACGCCGCTCACGCCCTTGATAGGCCGCGAGCGCCTTCAGAAAATCGCGCTCGCGAAAGTCAGGCCACAACGTATCGGTAAAATATAACTCGGTGTAGGCTAGCTGAAATAGCAGAAAGTTCGAGATCCGTAATTCACCCGAAGTGCGAATCAACAAGTCAGGATCGGGCATCCCAGCCGTCGCCAACTCATTTGCGACAACGTGATCATTAATCTGTTCTGGTCGCAGACGCCCCTCCGCCACTGCCTGCGCGATTCGCCGCGTCGCGCTTACGATATCCTGCCGCCCGCCGTACGATAGCGCCAGCGCCGTCGTCAGTGAGCGATTCCCCGCCGTTATCTCCATCGTCTTATCGAGCGCGCGCCGCACCGTCACCGGCAACTGGCTGGTATCGCCTAGTACTATCACGCGCACGTCACGTTTCATCAGCCGCTTGGTTTCGGTCACGAGGTAGCGATGAAACAACTGCATCAGGAAACGGACTTCCGCTGCCGGGCGTTGCCAATTCTCACTCGAGAACAAAAACAGCGTCAGGTACGGGATTCCCAATTCGCGTGCAGTTTCCACCACCGCCCGCACTGAATCCTTGCCTCGCCGATGACCTTCACAGCGCGCCAGCCCTCTTTGATAAGCCCAGCGCCCATTACCGTCCATTACGATTGCGACATGCCGCGGCAGACGCGACCGGTCGAGCTCAAATTCCGGATTGTCAATAAGCAAAGACGGCAATACCACTTTGCGGATGAAAGCCGCGGCGCCCAATGGCGACGCGATCAGACCTCCATTATCTCGGCTTCCTTTGCAGTTAAGACGTGATCGATCTTTTCGATGTATTCAGTCGTGAGCTGCTGGACCTTGGCTTCGGCTGCGCGCAATTCATCATCGCCGATCGCTTTGTCCTTATGCTGCTGTTTCAGCTTGTCGTTCGCGTCACGCCGATGGTTCCGAATTGACACGCGGAATTCCTCAGCGGTCTTGCGCACGTGCCGCACAAGGTCCTTGCGCCGATCTTCGTTCAACTCTGGAATCGGAATCCTGATCACCTTGCCGTCATTCATCGGATTCAGGCCCAAATCGGAAGTCTGAATCGCCTTCTCGATCTCTGCCATCGCACCTTTATCGTACGGCGTGATTACCAGCAGCCGGGCCTCCGGCGCTGCCAATCCGGCAAGCTGCCGCAGTGGCGTCTTGGTCCCGTAATAATTGACGTGCAACCCTTCCAGTAACGCTGTCGACGCCCGTCCCGTCCGCACCCGGCTTAACTCATGGCGAAAGGCGTTAACCGCCTCATCCATCTCCATCTGCGCAAGTTCGATTTCCTCGTTCATGACTGTACCGGCTCAAGCGAATGCCGCTCCTCGCCTCATCATAGCTCACGGAATCCGCAGCACCCAATTTTCCACCGTTGCGCCCTCGGCTCCAGCGCCCAACTTCGGCTCGACAACCGGGATCAATTCGCCTCGCCAGCACTCTCGACCCGCGTCCCTATCGCCTCACCCATCACCGCCCTCCGTATGTTACCGGGCTTGCGCAGGTTGAACACTATGATTGGCAGGTGATTGTCCATGCACATCGAGATCGCCGTCGAATCCATCACCTTGATATTCCGCTGCAAAACCTCGATGTAGGTCAGCCGGTCAAACCGATGCGCATCCGGGAACCGCAGCGGGTCGCGATCGTAGACGCCGTCCACCTGATGGGTCGCCTTGAGAATGATCTCTGCGCCGATCTCCATCGCCCGCAGACTCGCCGCCGTATCGGTTGTGAAATAGGGATTCCCCGATCCCGCTGCGAAAATCACCACCCGGCCCTTCTCGAGATGGCGCACGGCTCGCCGCCGGATATATGGCTCGCATACTGCCTGCATCTCAATCGCCGACAGCACCCGCGTGGTCACGCCCAATTGTTCGAGCGCATTTTGCAGCGCCAGCGCGTTGATCGCCGTCGCCAGCATTCCCATCTGGTCCGCCGTCGAACGATCCATCCCGCGCGCTTCGTACTCGCTGCCGCGCAGAATATTCCCGCCGCCGATTACCAGCGCTAGTTCTATCCCCAGATGAGCGGCGAGCGTAACTTCCTGAGCGACTACGGCAAGCGCATCAAGGTCAATTCCATGGCCCTGTGCAGGCGCCAGCGCCTCTCCGGAAAGCTTGAGCAATACACGCCGATAGCGCGGCTTGCCATTCCCGGCCGCTTCCGCTTCGCCCATTTTTTCGACTTCCGCTCCCCTTCGCGTGCGGTTCCGCCCGTGAACCGGGACCAAACGCAGCCCGGGATTGGAATTAGTGTCTACTGATCACGCCTTGGAGTCGAGACTCTCGCCAAGCTGAAAGCGTACAAAGCGCCGCACTTCAATCTTTTCGCCGAGCTTACCGACGTACTCGCCGACCAGGTCCTTGATCGTTCGGTTCGGGTCGCGCACCCAGGCCTGATCGTACAAGCAAACTTCCGTGTAGAATTTCTGGATTCGCCCCTCGACGATCTTCTCGACCACCTGCGCCGGCTTGCCAGTCTCCGCCGCTTGCGCAGCGTAAATCTCCCGCTCCTGCTGAATTATCTCCGGCGCCAGCTCCTCGCGCGTGACCGCGCGAGGGTTCGCTGCCGCTATTTGCATCCCGATTTCCTTCACCAGTGTCTGGAATTCGGGCGTTTTAGCTACGAAATCACTCTCGCAGTTGACCTCGACCAGCACTCCCAGCTTGCCGCCCGCATGGATATACGATCCCACCGAGCCGTCCGATGCCGTTCGCCCCGACCGCTTGGCCGCCTGCGCGATACCCTTCTCGCGCAGCCATACGACCGCCTTGTCGAGGTCGCCCTTGCTCTCAGCCAGCGCCTTTTTGCAATCCATCACGCCGGCTCCGGTCTTGTCCCGCAGGTCCCTTACCAGAGTTGCATTTACGTCCATTCGTGTTTCCGAGCGCCAGACCGATATCGGCTGGTGCAATTACGGGCGGAATATCCTTCCGCCCGTTCTTAAATTTTCCCGCTATGTGACCTTGGCGCTACTAGGCTTGCGGTGGCGGCGCCTCCGGCGTTCCATCCATCTCAGCGACGGGCTCGATATCCGCCTCACCCTTTGCCCGCTCCTCGGCCAGTTGCCGCCCTTCGATAATCGCGTCCGCGACCGCCGCAGTAAACAACTTGATCGCCCGGATTGCGTCATCATTCCCCGGGATCCGATAAGCGATCAGGTCTGGGTCACAATTCGTATCCACTACCGCGACCACCGGGATCCCCAACCGCTTCGCTTCGGCGACCGCGATCTCTTCCTTCTTGGTGTCGATCACCCACAGCGCGTCCGGCAACTTGCGCATGTTCTTGATCCCGCCGAGCGTCGCCATCAGCTTGTCATGCTCGCGTGCGTTCTCGCTCATCTCGCGCTTGGTTAACGCCTGGATCATCTCCGGATCGGCCATCACTTCTTCGAGCTTCTTCAACCGCTCGATCGACGCCCTGATCGTCTGGAAATTCGTCAACATTCCGCCTAGCCAGCGATTGTTAACGAAGAACATGCCGCAGCGTTCAGCCTCTTCGCGCACGATATCCTGGGCTTGCTTCTTCGTTCCAACGAACAGCACGGTGCCACCTTGCGCCGACAGGTCCCGCACAAAATCAAACGTATGGCGGAACATTTTCACCGTCTGCTGCAAATCTATAATATAAATCCCGTTTCGGGCGCCGAAGATGTATGGCTTCATCTTCGGATTCCAGCGGCTGGTCTGATGGCCAAAGTGGACTCCAGCCTCCAGCAACTGCTTCATGCTGATTTCGGTCATGTCGTTCCTGGGAACCTCTCCACCCGCTCACGCGGGACTTTAATCCGGCTCGTCCAAACTACAATCATTATCAGGCGCGCGCCCCGCCCGCAAAGCAAGCCGCTTTAGCCTCCGTCCGACCGTTGCTGAATCTTTCCGGCGCATCCGCCGGGTCCATCACTTGAATTGGACGTCTATAGCGACCCTACGCGTTCATCGATTCGAGAAATTCGTCGTTGGTTTTGGTCCCCTGCATCTTATCGAGCAGGAATTCCATCGCCTCGACCGCATTCAGCTGTGAGAGCAATTTGCGCAGGATCCAGATTCGGTTCAGCGTCGCACGCGGCAGTAATAGTTCTTCTTTGCGTGTCGACGACCGCTGAATATCGATCGTCGGGAAAATTCGCTTTTCGAGCAGCCGCCGGTCCAGCGCTATCTGCTGATTACCCGTGCCCTTGAATTCCTCGAAAATCACTTCATCCATCCGGCTGCCGGTATCCACCAGCGCCGTCGCAATAATTGTCAGGCTGCCGCCATCTTCGGTATTACGCGCCGCGCCAAAGAACTTCTTCGGCTTATGCAACGCATTGGAGTCAACACCGCCCGACAGAATCTTTCCCGACGGCGGCACCACCGTATTATACGCCCGCGCCAGCCGCGTGATTGAGTCGAGCAAAATCACCACGTCGCGCCCATGCTCAACCAACCGCCGCGCCTTTTCGATAACCATTTCAGCCACTTGCACGTGGCGCGTGGCCGGCTCATCGAACGTCGAGCTTACCACCTCGCCATGCACCGAGCGCAGCATATCGGTGACTTCTTCCGGCCGCTCGTCGACCAGCAAGACAATCAGAACGATCTCCGGATGATTCCGTGCGATCGCCTTCGCAATCGCTTGCAGCATCATCGTCTTGCCGGTGAACGGCGCCGCGACGATCAATCCGCGCTGCCCCTTGCCGATGGGCGCGACCAGGTCGATCAGCCGCGTCGTGTAATCTTCATGGTCGTATTCGAGCTTGATCCGTTCTTCCGGATAAAGCGGCGTCAGGTTATCGAACAGTATCTTGTCGCGCGCCTTCTCCGGCTCTTCATAGTTTATCGATTCAACTTTCAGCAGCGCGAAATAACGCTCACCCTCTTTGGGCGGCCGAATCAGTCCCGAGACGACGTCACCGGTACGCAAATTGAACTTCCGGATCTGGCTTGGCGATATATAGATATCGTCCGGTCCCGGCAGATAGTTGTAGTCTGGCGCGCGCAGAAAGCCGAAGCCGTCCGGCAGGATCTCCAATACACCCTCACCCAGAATCGACCCATTGCGCGCGGCTTGCGCCTGCAGGATTGCAAAGATCATCTCCTGCTTGCGCATGTTGGTGGCGCCATCGATGTTGTACTCGCGCGCTGCCTGCGCCAATTCGGTGATTTTAGCGCCCTTTAGCGCCTTGAGATTGAGCGTTCCGCCCTCGCTCACAATTGCGATCGGCGACCCGTAGCGCACGCCGTTCGGGTTCTGTTGCCCGCCGTTGGCGTGACGTGGTTCGGCTTGCGGCCTCGCTTCAGCCTGTGATCGCATCTCGGGCTGCGAACGCATCTCCGACGGCGTCCGGCCATTTGCCCGGTTTCCGTTCGCCTCCGGCTGTTGCGTCTCTGCCGATCCCTGACCTTGCGCGTGATGGCCCTGATGGCTTCGTGTTCTTACCATCGGGCTCGCCCCTGCAGCTTCTTCAGCTCGCTCATGGGTGTCGCTTCTTGCCGTTCCTCGACCTTTGGGCATGTTACCTCCCCCGCCACCTTAACGTCCTCCCCCTGATTGTCGAATCTTTCACGCAAGACGCGAGCCTTGCGCGACCGTGCCTGTCATAATCTCTAGCCTTCGCTATTAGCTTCGAGCGCGACTTATTGCCCACTCGTTGATTCGACAGATGAAGCTGAATATGGCCTCGGCCCACGTTTTCATTGCTGGGCCGCCTGACCCGTTCCATGCGGCTGACACGATTCTAGCCGCTTTCCGCGCACGGTGTCCGCTCGCGCCGTTACTCTGAGGCTCTGCGTGAACACCCACCTCCGGGTTCCCCAATCAGCGTAGCCATTTGGGATAAAGGTTTTGACGCCTTTTGCTTCGATCGGCGTCCGGAGGGCGGGAGCTTGATTCGACTAGCCTCGACGCATTTCGATGCGGGAGTCCTTTACGTGAAGGTAATCAAGGGCCACCTCCGTGTCAACTGCCGCCTCCCCGCAGCTGCTAATTGGATTTTAGTTCCGGCCAGCGACGTAAAGTGAATCTGACCCGCGGCAACAACCCTCTTTTTGTCATTCTCGCTTCCTGGCGGTAAGGGCCTTATCTGTCATTCTCGCGCGGTAGCCCTTGCTTGCCGTAGGTCTCGCCCGCGAGACCATGCGCGAGCGAGTCGGCAAGCGCAGAGCCCAAAACTCTGAGGGCGCGCACAACTCACTCTGCGGTTGGAGCGCCGGCAACTCCGAAGTGCCGCCCGAAGAATCCCGATCATCTTGCCGAGCTGCTCTGATACGCTCGATGAACCCTCTGACCTCACACCGGTTCTCAATCTTCCGCGACCCAGCGCCGCATTTGAGCCCTTTCGAGTTCCATCCCGCGTAAACGCAAGAAATCTCTGAAGTCTTCCGGCAACGGCGCCTCAAATCCCATCCGCTCACCACTGCGCGGATCGCTCACTTCCAGCGCCAGCGCATGCAACGCCTGC
>Ga0335072_10004257_pt1 | contig 21355 bp, 25 predicted proteins | sample Lox_Sample_21_FD_206725 | JGI IMG/M metagenome (GOLD analysis project Ga0335072, IMG submission 206725) | Soil microbial communities from Loxahatchee National Wildlife Refuge, Florida, United States - Lox_Sample_2.1 | ecosystem: Environmental > Terrestrial > Soil > Wetlands | place: USA...
TTGGGTTGGCGCCATTTTTTTTTGGTTTTAATTTTTTTTTAAACGGTTTTTCGGTTTCCCCCCCCCCCCCCCCCCAAAGGTTCCACACATCTGAAAACTCAAGAAGTCCGAGGTCACCTCGCTGACTGATCCCTCGTCGTGAAGGAGTATGACAACGAGACACTAATCCACGAGCAATTCAATGAAGAGCAATTACCTCTCCTACCGGAAGTACACTGTCGTTTTCTTGGTTTCATGAAGGGGGTTGGTATGGCGACACTGACGGTCAGGTCGCGGATACGGGCGTGCAGCGACAGTTGAAGGAGCAGGATATTAAGAAGGCACGGTCAATGGCCGGTTAGATGACGATAGCGTGTACGAGAAAAGCGATAGCATAAAGTATTGCATCCCTTTTGTACCTAGCCTCGTCTTGATCAAGTATGACAAAGTTGCGTTGCCCCAAATCTTCACCTGATGTGGCGTGGATGAGCGTATCGACTTAGCGCGGGCCCCTTGATTGATGGTTTCGCTGCCAATAGTGGGATTTGACCTCTGGACAGCACCTCCAATGCCGGGACTGATGTCCATGGTCTGAATGAACACTTTAAGACTCAGGTTCACTGTGTCGGCTTGGAGGAGCTGCGGCGGCCAGGCTGTCAGTCTTAAGATCGTCCTTCCCCCTTCCTTCTTTCCTTCCATTTCTGACTTCTTCTCACGCTGTCTTGCAGTCTCTCAGACTTATGGCCCTTTGCCTTCAGAACCTCCCGAGAATGATGGAATGATGTACGACTCAGACATTTCGAAATTCAAAGCTAAATTAGTATGCGCCCTGTCCCTTGCTACCCACGCTACATTATGTTCATCAACGGGGACCCGGTGCTCGGTTTTGTCCGTCCATCTCCACAAAGTGCTGCTGATACGCCTGCCCGGGCGAGCCAGGGCCAAGCTCAGCACGATAAGACGGGATCTCCGGCCCGTTGTAGCTTGACTGTTTCTTCTCGATAGGAGGCGCCATTCCACCATAGCCTGGTGGGTGTTGTGGATTGTCTTCGGCTGCGTTCTGGTTTTGTTTCTGTCGCCTGCGCGCAAGAAACCAGCTAACGCTGACGAGGATGAACGCGCCTGCAACAGCGCCGATCGCGATGCCGGCCTTGTCTCCCGTGGAAAGCGAGGATGAAGCGGCAGCGGTGGCAGACGGAGAGGTTGAAGTGTCTGTTGTCGCGGCTCCATTCTGTACTGAGGTTATCGATGCGGCGGTTGTTGTTGGCGTAGAGGTGGTCGTTTTCGTGGGAGCCGATATCGGCGTACTGGAACTTGTTGTGCTGGCCGAGGTGACGATGGAGATATCGAAGCCTGGACTTGAGATTTGTCCAGTATTATCCTCGAACGTCTCATTGTTAGCTATGAAACGGAAGACCCATTCCCTTGTGACTGCGAGCTCGGAGGAAGGAACTTTGAGGGTCCATGGAAAGGTCCCAGCACCGGACACATCAACGTCCGCTACAAAGCTGATCAGGTCTGCGGTCTCTTATACTTTGGATGGAGGAGTTTCCGTACTCACACCCGATCTGATGACTGAAGATGTGGTCGTTGAAGTCTGTGATCCAGAGATTCACATTCGTGACAGTGGCGGCAGGAGCAAAAGTTGCGAACCAAGTGTGCAGGTTGGAATCCCAACTAATGTTTATGGCAAGACCTATGGGGATTGTGTCGAAGAAGTCGGGCCCTCTGGGGAAAAGCCAGTCATCTTGAACCGTTCGAGCTTGAGCAAGAAAGCATACAGTAAACCTTTCGTATAAGAATATTGGATAAAGGAATAACCGGGATAATTTCTTGTCGTTACGGCATATTTCAAGATTTTGTTAGGCGAATAAGAATAACCTGACTTTTGGAATATTCTTGGGGGTTCCGGGGAAATTTTTGCGGGATATTCTTACATACAGTACGCCAAGAGAGGCTCCACTAAGCCTATATAGGTAAGCACGGTACACCTCCGGAGATTGCTTCCCTAAGATTCAGGCATTTTGTGCAGACCCACGCAAGATGCCACATGCCAAGCCAATCTGGTATTAGAATTACCCCAAATATTCTTGTCATTTATCCTGATTTTTCGTATTCTTATACGAAGGGTTTTCTGTACGATTGACACGATTCTATAGAATATTCTATCAATACTTTGTGTCTCCTCCCTGTGCATCGGCTATACGCTCGTACGTATATTCTGGTTCGTCCTCGTAGTCATTGAGTTCGCGTAGGAGTAGGATATCACGTCGAATATCGCGGGCGAGCCGCGGGCCGATCTTGTTTTTGGCAGGACGCGGAGTAAGAGTAATAAGATCTTCTAGAGCTGGTAAAGGCGGGTTTAGTGTAGGGCACGTGAGATGCACAGGCCAGAGGCATACTCTACGAGCGAATCCCCTCTGTCGGTTGCGTCGTACTAACGAAAATTACCCCCGAGGACGAGTATGCACGAAGGCCTTGCCAAGACCAAATCGCGTATCTGACAGTCACGTCGACGGTGGAAAGCAGGATACTGTTTCAAGCGCTAAAGTTCTCGTGGCTGTTTGGTTGGCTTTCACCAACACTTCGGCGGCTTAATGAAATTAAGTGCAGTTGTTACGGCATGTTAGATTTTTGAGTATCGTCTTTGTCACATCTCTGTGTGGTGTCCTCATCTTGATGTTGCTACATTCAACGTCACCTTTTTGTTCACGAACTTTTTGGACGGTGCTCACATTCGAAAGCCGATCAGCATATCCATGTTGTGAGGCTCTGTAATATGAACATGGCTCCCCTCCGGCGTTGGCCTCTTGTGGCTGCAGTCGCCATTCTGCTGATTTTCACTGCCTCTAAGCTCAGCGACAGAAGCTTTGGTCCTTTCAGTACCCAACTTCCTCCTCCACAGGCACCATCAACACCCTCCGATCAGACGTATTCGCCATCTCCTGCGCAATTCCCCCCTCAACCGATAAAGAGCACGTTCGGATGGCGACAAGTACCGATACGATATCCTGTTAAGGATCTTCTGTCTTTGCCATCAGGCAAGCCACACCGTCTTCCTCAAGTTCAACATACATTTGAAAAAGAGCTGGCTGGCGACAAGAAACTTAGGCTGGAACGTCAAGCAAGTGTGAAAAAGACCTTCCAAAAATGCTTCACCTCATACAAGGAACGAGCGTGGATGAAGGATGAGCTATCACCCATATCTGGAGGATCTCGTGACGCTTTTGGTGGTTGGGCGGCAACATTGGTCGATGCTCTCGACACAATGCATATAATGGGAATGCATGATGAGCTGCAGGATGCGATTTCGGCTGTAGCTGCGATTGACTTCTCAACATCGACCGAGTCGGTCGTCAATATCTTCGAAACCACAATACGGTATCTAGGAGGCTTTATCGCTGCTTACGATCTAACTGGCGACGCAGTGCTCCTGAAGAAGGCCGTTGAGGTTGGCGAGATGCTACTGGTAGCGTTTGATACTCCCAATCATATGCCCTGGTGTCGGTGGGAATGGGAGAAAGCTGCACAAGGCCAAGCTCAAGAAGCGTCCTCTGGAACTTTGGTGTCAGAACTAGGATCACTCACAGTTGAGTTCACGCGTTTGTCGCAGCTCACGCAGGACATGAGATGGTATGATGCTATTGCGCGTATCACTAACCTTTTTGATCAACAACAAGACACAACACATCTGCCAGGCATGTGGCCTGTTAGCATCAATGCAAAGGACATGATTTTGAACGAGGACACCTGGTTTACTTTGGGAGGCATGTCAGACTCGCTGTATGAGTATTTCCCCAAGGCTTATGCGTTGTTGGGAGGGCAGGAGCCGGTATACAAGAAGCTCTACGACGGTTCAATGTCTGCGAGTATCCGTCACCTGTTCTTCCGACCAATGGTTCCCAACAATGAGAACATCCTGATATCTGGGAACGTTCGTGCGGATTCCTCGCAGATTACCCAGGATCCACAGGGTCAGCATTTGGGATGTTTCGTTGGTGGTATGTTGGCTCTTGGTGGTCGCCTGTTCAATTACCCAGAGCACGTAAGCATTGGTCGCAAAATAACGGAGGGATGCATCTGGGCCTACAATGCTTCTCCGCTCGGCATCATGCCTGAGACGTTCCACTTGGTTCCCTGCGAATCAACAGAGAATTGTCAATGGGACAGTCGCAAATGGAAAGACGCTGTTATGAAGAAGCATGATGCTGTCGACGACGTGGACGCTCTCTTGATACAGCACCGACTCGTCCCGGGATTCACCGATATTGGAGACCGTCGCTATATTCTCCGACCTGAAGCCATAGAAAGCATTTTTATCCTCTACCGGATCACAGGCGACAAGGCATTCCAGGATGCTGCATGGCAGATGTGGACAACTATCTCAAACCTCACAGAGACCCAATTCGCAAACGCAGCCGTGGACGATGTCACTGTGACGGGGCAGCCACGACTGAGCGATCGCATGGAGTCTTTCTGGATGGCTGAGACCTTGAAGTACTTTTACCTAATTTTCAGCGAACCGGAACTTATCAGCCTTGACGACTACATACTCAATACGGAAGCTCATCCCTTCAAGAGGCCTAGATGAGATTGAGATTACGCTTTATGTGTCGTGAATCGGCGATTCTGTACACTCTTGGAACAGTGTTTGCAGCCAGAACACATTTACCAAAATGCAGACATCGATCCTGTCAATAGCTACCAGCATATTGTTTACAATCTGGGTTTTAGCAAGACCAAACATGCCAAGGCAAGATGCCTCAGGAGGTCCCAGTGCCAACAAGCTTGAGCCATCAGAGTCATGAGAGCCTGCCAATAGTCTGTAGGTATATAGGCAGACCCAGGGAGCGGTCCTAGGGGCCCTCCATGGTCGACTCAAGAGTATCGACTCAATAGATTGTTATACCCCGATCTAAGCTACTGCTTGCTGTCACGTGTCCCGCGCCCCCTACTCCTTCGACGCAGGGCTGAACAGTCTGGTGACCCCCCTTAGCCAGTTACCCTGACTAAACGAGCCTGGCAAGGCCCGCAACACATATATGGAGGTTACTAGCGGGTTCTCTGGGTCTTACTTAGTTCTTAATTCTTCATTGTTGCTGTCCGCGTGGGGACGACGATCACAGCTATGACGGTAATTCTCTCTCTTATTTTCGTGGACACTGGTCGACCGAGACTGACGGAAGTTAGATGACGGAGATCACAATGAGGGCACCCAAACTGTAACCAGCGCGTCGATGATCGCCGGCGGCGGTGATTCGGAGGTCGACAGGGAAATTCTTTTGTCCGCAACAGACCTCACAACGAGTATGATACAGGTTCTGCGGAGACGAACAATCTACAGAGCACGAGACCGGACCGACCCTATCGCCAGCACCAACAGCTCCGGCGAGGCTCATCTCTCAATCGCTAGATTTTCCGAGCAGGCCCTCGCCCTAATGGCCGTTTCGGCCTCGAGCTTATCTGGCGTTGGTGAGGACGGCTTAGCGATAGTCGACATTTTGAAACTTACAACGATGAAGATCCTCGACAAACGGTCGAGCTCGTCTGGAGTTAAGTACAAGTGCAAGCTCGAGCCGCTATGGTTGGCTACAAACTTGGCGGAAAGGGCGCAGATAGGACATGTTCACATCCGGAGTTATAAGAATAGTCTCATACGGGCAAACCGTCTGGAGAACGTTAAGGAAAAGAAAGAGGAAGCTTTCACAAAATGTAATCGTGTTAAGTAGGCGACTTTCAATCTTCGTTCCCGCCCCCATATAGGCTCTCCGTCTATCTAGCAACACAGCATAACGAATCAGGTAATTGATCCTCTCTTCTCCTGAGGCTAAATTCACTCCAGGCACTTGCCGCCACGTCACTAATTACGTTGACAGCATCACAGCATTCGCAAAGAGAGATCGCCATCCCAGATGGTGACTCAAGGAGCTATAAGTTGCCATCTCATCAGTTAGAACTATCTGTCGTCCTCATGCAAGACTCCATCGCTGGTTTCGAGTCAGTTGGCCTTGAACCTATTCTCCAAAGTATCCTTTGGCTTGGGTATCTCTTTCCAACAGGTCGCGAAATCGAGGGGGTGGGTATAAGCAGCATGTTCTCGTAGGAGGAAAGCAAGGTACTCGTGGTAGGCAGCAGATTCTCATGGGAGGCAACAGGTGCTCGTGAGGTATTAGGCTCGTAGGACTAAATGTGCTTCTATGAGGTAGCAGGTGCCTTATGGTGAAGGCAGCGCAGTGCTCATTGGTCTCAGGGGCATGTGCTTCATGAGCATGTGCCTCATGGGCACGCATCTCACGGGGGCGTGTATCTCATTTACGAGTCTTCCTTGCGCACAGGATACGGGGTGGTGAGAATCCTTGTATCGACACCTAGGATGGGTTAAAAGCTTCTGATTGTGGGCGACTCGGCCGTCAGGCTACTAGTCACCCTTGGAGCGCTCTCCGCGTGGTGAAAAGCTGTCGAAAAGACTGCCCAACGGCCTCGGTGCTGCCGAAGCCAAAGCAGCAGCTCTGCACCCAAAAGCGGTACCGGAGCTTACTATCTAAACTATCTACCAGAGAGGTGGGCGAGGCGGGGAAAAGAAGCGCAGGCAATCGGATTGGCTGTCAGGTGATAGACAGACAGGTTGAAGACAGACAGACAGTCGAAACAAGGCCGATGAGCGCCGGTACCCAAGCAGACCGTGCAGCGTCCTAAATCGTGGCCTTTAGGACACTACGGCGATGACTGAAATCCATATACCTCATGGGCGTGTATCTCATGGGCGTGTATCTCATGGGCGTGTACCTCATAGGCGTGTATCTCAAAAAGGCGTGCGTCTCACAGGCGTGCACCCTATGGGCGTGTATCTCACGGGCGTGCATCTCATGGGCGTACACCTCATGGGCGTGCATCTCACGAGTGTGCACCTCATAGGCGTGTACCTCACGGGCATGCTTCTCATGGGCGTACACCTCATGGGGCGTGCACCTCATAAGCGTGTATCTCACGGGTGTACACCTCATGGGCGTGTACCTCACGGGCGTGCACCTCATAGGCGTACAGCGAGGCAGTGAGATGACTACTGAAGGAGAAATCTCTTCTCTCACTTAGAGAGTCTAGGTGGGCTTGAATCTTGGTCGGCTTTCGCATAGCATGAACGCTGAGGCCATGGCAATTCGGAAATGGAAAAACCATAGTTAGCCCGTTGGTTCCTTGGGAGCTCATGTGGAAGCATGGGAGGTGGCTGGGCGGGAATTCCGCGTAGCGAGACCTTTTCTCTATGGGCCGTCGGCTTCTGCTTCAAAAAAGGTCAATGACTTTATGAAAGTCACAGCATGGTTAGAGGGACTGTTAACTCGGTAGGGCTTGAAAGCAACACGCAATTAGCGACCGTAATGCTAAAAATGAAGGGGGAAAAAAATGATTGCTTCAAGTTATTTCTTTTGGATAATGGCATGAGAGGAGTCAAGTTTGGTAGCTTAAACTTACAAAATTTCATCCCACTATCACAGTACACAAGACTGCGCTTCCATTCTTCTATCACATCTTCCACTACTTCTCCTTTGCATCTCTCCACTTCTACCCTCTGCAGATAAGCTTTACTTGAAAGCTGCATAATGTCTAAGCAGTTAATGACCAAACGGAAAGCTGAAGGGCCCCACCACGGACTAGAAGCTATACCCACCAAGAAGCTCCAGAAAGCGTCCTCTCAGCCAGCATTCAACAATCCACTGCATCCTGCCTCCGCTACTGAGTCGTCCCTCTCCGAGAATCCCTCCCCTCCGAGAATAGCCTCGGGCTCCTCCATTGAAGACTCATGATCCTCGACCGCGAACTCTTTAGTCGATAAATTCTCCGCCTCTACCGCTTCCATCGAAAGGTCCTCCTCGGCCCTATCAACGACTGGAGCGTGCTCGACCTCTATGGTGCAAGAGACGCGATAAAGCCATGGCGATGCGCAGGAAATAAAGGAGATCACATGGCAGGAGCTTGATACTATGAGCAGGGAACAATTGTTGACATACCGGAGATCTCGGGAAAGACCGTACGTGGAGCGCCCCTTACTTTAACTGTCAGACTGCATGCTAACTGACGCCTTAACAGCCCCTGATGAGAAGCATATTGAGTACGATTCGGACGAGGATCCTTACCAGGAGGCTCTTTATGCTTATGAGGTGTATGGTTGTACAGATGGCACGGTATTGGCGGACTTGTAGTATGGGTATGGCAGATTCTTGCGGGATGGCATTCACTAATGCCCATATACAGGATCAATTACAGTGCTCACTGATGGGAGATGAGAAAGCATGGAAGGAAGGCCTGCACTGGCAACCTGCAGTGGTGTCGATTCGGCTTGTGTTACTGCGATGTGCAGGGACTGGAAGGCTTGGCACACATCTGCATTCAACACGAGTATTCAGAAAAGGGTCAAACGCCCCTCGCGACCTTCCACGTCTGGGGCATTCAAATCAAGCGCTCCAGGCCAAATTTTCTTGCTTTGGCCACTCCCCTTCTTGGCTCTCCCATTCAAGTTGAGGAAGCTGCGAACGCAGCCACACCGTCAAGATGAGCGGACGTAAGTTGCTTCCCCCAAAATTCCTGTGACCGCAGGGACAGGGTAACCACGAAGCACAACATGCTGACAGTAATACAGTCCGCTTTCTCGATCTGATCAAACCCTTCACTCCCCTCCTCCCTGAGGTTTCCTCGCCAGAATCCAAAGTGCCTTTCAATTCAAAGCTGATGTGGACTGGATGTGAGTAAAACAACAGGCACGCACATAAAGGTCACGCGACTGATCCTGGGATAGTAACTCTTCTCATCTTCCTCGTTATGTCGCAGATGCCTCTATATGGCATTGTCAGCAGTGACACTTCGGACCCGCTATACTGGCTTCGTATGATGCTGGCTTCAAACAGAGGAACACTGATGGAATTGGGGACTACACCTATTATCTCTTCTGGGATGGTTTTCCAGCTTCTAGCGGGTACTCACCTCATCGATGTTAATCTCGACCTCAAATCCGATCGCGAACTCTACCAAACCGCGCAAAAACTCTTCGCAATCATCCTTTCCTTCGGCCAAGCTTGTGTCTTCGTCCTCACTGGTCTATATGGTCAACCAAGTGACCTTGGTGCTGGTATCTGCTTGCTATTGATCGTGCAGCTTGTCCTTGCAGGGCTTGTTGTAATTCTCTTAGATGAATTGCTTCAGAAGGGCTACGGTTTGGGTAGCGGAATATCACTCTTCATTGCTACTAATGTGTGCGAGAGTATAATCTGGAAGGCATTCTCTCCCACTACAATCAACACCGGCCGCGGACCAGAATTCGAAGGCGCCGTTATTGCGTTGTATGTGGTCCCCCTTGCCTACCGTTTCGAAACCTGCTTATCAGACTCTCCAGATTTCACCTCCTTTTCACTTGGCCGGACAAACAACGTGGTAAGCATGCCGCCAACACTATTTATTCGTCGGGCTAACATGCTTCACAGCAATGCAAGAGGCTTTTTACAGGAAAAATTTGCCCAACATCATGAATCTATTGGCTACTATTGCTGTCTTCGCCGCAGTCATCTACCTACAAGGCTTCCGAATAGAAATCCCCGTCAAGTCATCCCGTCAACGTGGCATGCGTGGTAGTTATCCTGTGCGCCTGTTTTATACCTCGAACATGCCAATCATGTTGCAATCGGCTCTTGCCTCGAACGTTTTCATGATCAGTCAGATGCTGTATTCAAGGTTCAGCGACAACCTGCTTGTCAAGCTCATTGGAACTTGGGAACCACGAGAAGGCTCATCGCAACTGTATGCATCGTCTGGAATCGCCTACTACATGTCGCCACCACTTAACCTTACCGATGCCTTACTAGATCCAATCCACACGGTCATCTACGTTACCTTCATCGTTACAGCGTGCGCCGTCTTCTCGAAGACTTGGATCGAGGTGAGCGGCAGTGCACCGCGGGACGTCGCTAAACAGCTCAAGGATCAGGGCCTTGTCATGGCTGGTCACCGTGAGCAGTCTATGTATAAGGAATTGAAAAGAGTCATTCCCACTGCTGCTGCTTTTGGTGGAGCTGTCATTGGTGCTTTGAGCTTTTGCTCAGACATGCTTGGAGCATTAGGCTCAGGCACCGGGATACTCCTCGCAGTCACAATCATCTACGGTTACTTTGAGATTGCTGCAAAAGAAGGCGATTTCGGCAATAGTCTGAAAGGCATGATTGCTTGAAGGAGCAGATTTGGAAATGCCACTATGGTATATGCTGCTTGTTGACATGGACCATCATGAACCATTGAACAATTGGAACATGCTCTGATGAAGCTTTTCGAAGTGGGGGCTTCTCTGGCAAGAAATTCTATTTGAAGATCATGCCCAACCTCTGGAAGTAGGAAAACAACGACCCGGCTGGCACTAGGCCTCCATACGTCGACTGCCACCACGCAGCAAACGAGCCTATGCAGTGTTAGCTATATCCTAGTGAATTGCCGCTTCGCACTTGCCTTCAACAGGTCCCAATGCGCCAAAGCCTAGGGCCTCAAGGACTGCGGGCGCCAGGATAACCAGAACGCCTAGCGCGATGATAGTAAACCAGATAGGATGGTCATGTATGAACTCTCCCAGGCTCTTAGCTGCCTCACACGCCTTGTCGTATGCTTCTCTCATGGCTTGGCCCAAGGGACTTCCTGCCTTGAGGATGTTCTCCAGCATAGCTAAGATGGAGACTGCGATCCGCTCACTCCATCCGCCTGCTTCAGTCACGATATCCTCGATGGCGGCCTGGAGATTGCGGCCGGCTTTTTCAGCGCTTTGAAGGGTCAAGACTGCCTTCGTGGCAGCTGTGGGAGTAGACGGCGTGGAAGACTCTGAGTGATGAGAGTGGCCTTTTTCAGAGACGAAGGCATTCTGCTGGCCGTGGCCAGGTGTTCCGGGAACAATGTCATCGACCGAGCCCTTGAGGCACTCGAGTAATCCTTGGATTATGTTCCTATCGTCAGGGTCACAAGTCTTGAATTGAGATTTTCTCTTCTCCGTGAGCGAGTAATTGAAGCGACAGTTGGGTTAATGGAGAATTATACATAAGGGTAGCCCGACATATTCTAATCAGGCTGTCGGGCAAGGTAACCTCGAGTCGCCCCGCTGTAATAGGTGGGGTTTGTGGCCCGCAGGCATGGACAGCGCTTACAGGGTTTGTGCCGCTTCAGCACTGAAGACTGATATCGGGGCAAGGCCGATAAATTCATTGGAGAGGGGCGACCTTCAGCCCTTCGAGTTAAGCTTCTTGCTAGGATAGTTTTCTTGACTGGGGTTTGTAGTACATTTGAGAACGACGCCGAAATTCTGCGCAGCTCAAGGCACGCTAATATATCACCATTCTTGTGCTCTGCGGAAGAAGATAGTGGCCGATTCCTTCGAGAAAAGATTTCTTGCTGGCACATGGAAAACCACAACGCAAGTCGACCTATGCCGTACGACCAAATTTACCCGATATACTCCCACAATAGCCGAGCGCCTTAGGGCAACGTAGGATTTGCCCCAGAGATTTAGGTAGGACATCTCATGGCGTCGGAAATGCAATATGAACAAGACCGTCTTATCTAACGGCTGCTGCGAACATGTCGCAACCACTCGGCAACCAGCCCGCAAATTGATTGCGGTGCTGTATGCGCAATGGCCCTTCATTGGGCCTACTCTTGTGTGGAAAATGGAAGTCACCCTGTATCTGCTGCTCTGGACTTTTTGGATGAGGGAAGCGGTTCGTTTTGTGGTGATATATATTATCTTCGTTATTTGGACAAGAGGGACATTGGCGCGATGGGAACAGTAGACCGAGTCTCTGTTTGATCGATATTTAAGCACCTACCGTGAGCCTTTGTGGTGATGTCTTCGAAGCGATCTCCCCTACCTGCATATCCATGCACCAAAGCCATTCTCTTAAGAACATAATATCGACAACGAGGGCAGTATATCATCCTCTCACGATGAAGGAAACTTCGTTATACCTAGTCGCCAACACGCTGATCTTGTCGTAAAAGCTATCGAAAGGGCAAGTTCTTCACAAAAAGTTCATAAAATGTCTCTCAAAAATGGGCGTGCCTCATATTCTTGATACGGCTATAGAAATCTTCACATTGCATAAGGTTTCCTCTCACAAATCGAACATAGATCGGAAACTAAGGAGTTAGACAGTAATTGACCTACTTGCGAATATATTGTTGGATTCGCCCAATATCAGGTGATCAGGCGTCTGCCAAGGAACGCGTTGGCTGCCTGCGCCTCCGCCTCAGGATAAGGTTCCTGCGGACGCAGTGCACAGTAAGTTTGCTTACGATGCTCTCAACATTCTAAACGCCTAGCGAGAGTGACGTGCTCAAAATGGCTTCGCAGCCACAGAGGCGTGATATTGCCTCCTTCTTCAAACCGTTCGCACAGACCATTCCCGCTAAACGCCCGTTACCCTCACTTGAGAACGAGGAAGTAGCCTATATTACGACTAAGCCAAAGCAGGACGACGAAGTAGTCTATATTGCGACTAAACCGAAGCAGACCGACCTGCGGACTCCACAATCTGGCCCTCGCTTCAAAAATGTCACCTCACCCTGCTGGACTCCTATCGGACCTGATTCTGGCGGCTCAGTCAAGATTCCCATAAGGAGCCCGAGGCCCAAAGCTCTCCAGGAGCCTGTGGCGAGCTTCTCTTCGCGTCTATCTGCACAATACAAAGGCTTGCCAGCGCAGAAGCGTATAAAAGATGTAAAGTCTCCAGGGCCTTCACAGCAACCATTGTCCTTTGCGAATCTGCCCACTTCTACTCAGAGCGTCTTCGAGGATGGCAAGGTTGTGGTAGTGAGGGGCTCTGATGGCGATGACTCTGATTCACTCTCTTCGCTTGACGATATATTGGGACGGAGGAAAAGCGAAACAGCCACTTCATCTTCCTCCCCCCTTGAACTTGACGCAGATGAGTACGAGGCTGAAAGGATACGAACCATATTTCGTTTCACCAGTGGCCGATCACAGCCCTTGGTTGGGAGAGATAAGCTGAGAGAGCTGTACTCGAAAGAAAAAGATCACAAAGTTGATATTGGTTCATTGATGGTGGATCACATTGACGATCAGGAAATCGAGGGAAATGTGGCAAAGGCAATACAGGGATATGAAGCCTCCAAACAGGAAGAGGAACGTTCAAGAGCGCAAGGAGATATTGACCGGAATCTTCTCGCAGCTGTTGTGGCCGAGGCGCCAGGAGCAAGTGATGACATGTCACGACTGATGAGCGCGGTGGAGCGAACAGAGGCTTTGAATATCGACAGAAGTTGGTCATTCTTCGGTCCTAGGGGCCCCCAAACCCCGACAGTCAAGCCCGTCGAGATTGTTACAAATGTGCAATGGAACAATTGGTGGCGAGAATCACTGCAAGATGACGAGTGTCGCAGCCGGACATTCCTCTCTGGATATATCGGCGAAGCATGGTCATATGGGCAATTGCCTGATGAATTCATCCAGTGGACATTTGAAAACATCGCTCAAGAGCCTAAAGATGAGCTTCGGAGAAGCTATGTCCAGGCATTCAGACAAGTCAAATCTGAATGGGTACGATCCCAAGTTGATCCAGCAACCGTCGGACGAATATTCCTGTCAATTGGAGCCTCTCAAAATTCTGTGTCATGCGAAGATCTCATTGAACCTGCCGCATACATATCAAGATCTCATGAAGCGCCCGATTACAGGCACTTGTTGTCTGTCATTGAAATGTTCCTGGTAATGGCACCTCATCTGGAGGCCTCTGCACACCAAAAGCTCCTGGCGATTATGGCACGGCTGTCTCTCGATGCACATATCATGGCCGATGCTCGGGTATCAGTCGCCGTGGAAGATGGTCTGGCAGAACTGATCGAACTCTCGACACAGAAAGACAATCCAGCTGTCGCCCAGTCTTTTGTAACTGATTTGGGGACCTGCCTGATAGATCCAACTCTACAAGCCCAGCTTCTAAAACATATACTGAGCACATCGCCTCTCACTGCTTGCATTCGCATTCAACTAGCTCATCGATTCCTACTTGGGACAAACTGGGCCTTCGAGGTGGATGTTGCATCAACATTTATTGATATCACTGCGCTGACTTGCTATCTGGACTCTGGCGCTTTCGATACTACTTTTAGATCGCCAAGCAGGCGTCCTGACTACGCAAACATGACGGCGCAGACTTACATCCTCGATATCGCAATCGCTGATGGCGGCCGTCCTGCCTCGTTCGCCTCGCGAATCGACGAGGTCGCGTTCAATCGCAAAGTCGACAAACTCGCGGATCGTGTCAAAGCGATATTCGCCTCCATCGCGGATACCGGTGCCTCACACATGCGACGGACTGAAGCAAAAGAAGCGCTGCAGGCGCTACACTACAGATTGTTGTATGCTGTGCGAACGGAGCCGAGACCGAAGAAGAATGTCTTCGGAGGCAGGGACGGAGATGAATACCGGGCTGAGGAGAGGAGCAAGGGCTTCATGTCAAAGTTTCTGGCGCGGAAGAAGGACAAGGAATCTTCGCAGGGGGAGAGGCCAGATTTGATACCTAATGATTCGAGTCAAGCATCAAAGTCGGAGTCTGAGGAGTTGATTAGGAGACAGCTCTCGCTGGACGTTTGATACTGTTCTGTACACAAAAGAGTGCACCTTACAACCAAAGGAGGCCATTTTTGCAGACTATACCCGCACTGTGCGCTGTGCATAGTGCCAGAGCGATTAGCATCCATTTTATACGTCGTGTATGAACAAGAAACAATTTAGAAGCATTATATGAACCAGGCAATCTCTCGACGGCAGAAGCGCCTCCTATCACGCCCGTCCTAGCAAAAGCTGAAGCAGAGATTGGTGGGCAGAAGAGCTGTCATACACGTGTATGACGTAGCTCTAATCCTTGAAATGCCTATTTTCATTGTGACCAAACAAGGTCACTCGGACACTCGGTAGCGCGTCCGTTTCACACATCTTCATTCGTTCGTCGAAGGTATTGTTGATCTCGATCTTGCCTTTACCACCGACGACGTAAACTCCTCCAGAGCTGTGTCCTGGTTAGCATGTGCTCTCTGACTACGAAAGGCAGAGCACTTACGAGCTATCAGGTAATGGATTATTCTCGTCAACCACAGCCTCGACCTCTCTCCCCATATTGTTTTTGTATTCCTTGGCTGCCTCCTTGATCGCTTTCTCCACTTTGTCCTGGTCAATCTTCCTTGCCCGGATCTGGATCTTAGGCTCGTGCAGCAAATACATTCCCTCCAGGATAAGCCCTTTCAGTATGTTGTCGTAGTCCTTCCCCTCAGCAGCTTTTCCGACTTTGGCCCTGGCCTCTTCGAACAGCTCGTCCAACAGTGATTGCCTCGCGCTCAAGACACGAAGTCGGGTCCTGTTAGCGGAGGTAGATTTCGTTATTTGCTGAGACATGCTGGCTTGCTTGAACTTCTTCTCGTATTGGGAGTCAATGGCAGCAGTTTCTTGTCGCACGAGCTTCGATTTCTCGATAGCAAACTCTTCGTCGGCTTTTAGATGTATTTCTTGGGCTTTCTCGAGGGCTTCTTGTCGTATGAAAGCGGTCATCTTCTTCAACTCGGAAGCGACCTATCGCGGATGGCGTCAGCGTTGATTGCTGCGAGTGAGGACGTAAGGACTCGGGAAATTTCAAGCACCTTACCTGGTCGTCCGAGAGAGCTTGACTGGAAGACATGTTTGGAGCAAGAAGTGGTATCAGAGGGACTCAGGACAGAGGGTCAAGGTGATTGACAAAGCTAAGTTCCGCTAGACAGAGGTCCGTCACATTGACTACCAGATCAGTAGGAGGGATCGGGTCTTGAACTATTCTCACTTTCGAGCAGAAGCTTACTCGTGTCACTTCAAACGGTGCTGTGGAAAAGCGAAAATGTGAGGGACAAACATCGAGGTGACCCAAGGCCGATAGAGCTCTGATAGCTTCAAGCTTAACGCCGAGCACGCCAAGGGTTTCCCTTGTTAGCGGCAGGTATGAAGTCAGTCCCCAAACATCCTGGTAACCAACTAATCAACATGCATTGTTTCATCGTTTCCCACCGCCGTTTTTGACTGCGTCGAACAATATCAAAGTGCCATCTAGACTATTATGAAGGATGTCGCAGTCTCTCCAAAGTGCTCTATAAAGCATGCGCCGCCTTCGCTCTGCGCATAATCCCCTCCATCCGATGCGCCGGCCCACTTACCATGGGCCAGCTCGGTGAACTATCGCCTCAAGGAAGTGTCGCAGTAGGTGGCAACCCCAGTGTGAATATACGCGCATATCACTAATGTGCTTGGCAGGTCGGCATTGTAGTCGGATTACTCTCCACTTCCATCCAAAGTCTTGGATTGACGCTTCAGCGAAAGTCGCACCTTTTAGAAGATGGCAAAGATGAGGTCGAGACCCGAAGGCCTGCATACAGGAGACGGAGATGGCAGGTGAGGAACACGATGGCAAAAACCTGTCGGCGTTACAATAACTGATGTGGGTCACAGCTGGGCATGTTCATGTTTGTACTCTCGAACATTGTCGGAAGCACAATCCAGATCACAACCCTGCCTCTACCAGTGCTTTCAACCCTCCAAGCTGTAAGTTCCAGGCCTTGAAATCGACTATCTAGGTCCTACATATGCTGATGTGCTTTTGTTGCAGGCCGGTCTGGTATTCAACACTGCTTTCGCTACCTTGCTTCTCAAGGAACCTCTCAGCCGCTTCTCGCTCATCGGCACCATCCTTACCTGCGCTGGCGCAGCGACTATTGCGACTTTTGGAGCCATAGGTGAACCAGCTCATAGCTTGTCTCAACTGTTGGATCTCCTAAATCAACGACCGTTCATTCTGTGGATGATTGGGACAATGCTCGTTGCAGTTGGCGCAATTGTCTTTGCACATATCCTCAAGATTTACACCAAGCGCACTCACCACGAGGCTCCCAATCGCGAACTACGCCATACACATTCTCGTTCTGTGTCTTCATCACATCCAGACCTCAGCAGCCTCAAGCGAACTTTCACCGCCCAACTTCCCCCCATACTGCAAAACCGCATCTCGCGCATTCGCCTTGTTCGTGGCCTTGCGTACGCTCTTATATCTGGAATACTCTCGGCCCACTCCCTCCTTGTCGCCAAAACAGCCGTGGAACTTCTCGTACGCACAATCGTGGATCACAACAACCAATTCAACAGCTACCAGTCATGGCTCATCATTCTTGCTCTCGTCTTTTTCGCTCTGACTCAACTGTACTATCTGCATCTCGGACTACGGCTTTGCAGCACAAGCGTTTTATACCCCTTCGTATTCTGCATCTACAACATAATAGCCATCTTAGACGGCTTGATATATTTTCGGCAAGGATCTCGCCTTAGCACATTGCATGCCAGCCTTATTGCAGTCGGCACAGTCATCTTACTCACCGGTGTCCTAGCCTTGTCATGGCGACTCGATGACAGTTCTCCTACAGACCCGCCAGTTCCACAAAGTACGGAACCTGAAAACTTCAACCCCCTGACGCCAGGCATGGGTTTGATGTGTTCTGGAGAAGACTCACCCCGATCTCCACTACTCCCTACGGTTCGACCGCGAATCTCGGCTTCCGCGTCCAGACATTCCGTCAACGAACAGACTCCTCTCCTTTACCATCGTCTGCGTCGCACGCCTACTTTCAATATCTACCCACCTCCACCAGACCCAGGCACAAAGAACATCTGGGCTGAGCTGGATGACGAGGGCAACGAGTCTGACCACGACATCCTCGCTTCTCTCCCTCGCACACCGTCATCCTTCCTAACGCATAATCGCCCCCCAGCGAGGAGGCGCAGTCGGGGTGCCAGTCTCTCTTTCGTGACAACGCCAAACTCGAACACAAATTCATTGATTCTCCCGAGGAAGCGAAGTAGCGCCGGTAGCGCAGACAGTGCGCGATATCGAGGCGCAAAGCAGGTACAGGCGTGGCAGCCTGAGAACATAGATAAACAGCGGAGACAGAGTAGTGCACCTGTGTGGACAAGTGGGAATGGCAGCCTAGTCAGGACTCCGATCAGCAAGAGCACCCCAAACTTACTCGAAACATCGGAAGCAGCGAACGGGTCTGCTGCTGTGGCTACTACTGCGCATGAAGATCCCAGGGACGAGGAGCACGGGGAAAGTGAGACAAGTGATAACGCCAGGAACTTCAATGCTACTGTAAGTGGGGATGCACCTGTACCGCTATCTCGATGGGATGCGAGTTGGTCTAGATGGTGGCGCGGCGAGCCGGACAAGAACGCTGGGGATAAAGATCCCGGCGGATAAGACATATACATGAATTTGGTAATGACATAGAGTCAACTTGATACATACCTTAAAATGCGCGACTTGCAAATGAATAGCACTTGTGACGCGGAGGGATGTGGTTGTCGCCATTGCCTCTATCAATCTTCATCTCGAGTACGAATGTCATTGATCGAGCACTCAGACAGCGTTTTCTTTGCTACCTGCGTCCTGCTTGGAGAAATTGTACTGTACAATACGGGTGTGGTCAAGGGAGAGTGTAAAAGCGGGACCGAGGACCAAGCCTACCATTCCGCAGTTTTGAGGACCTGCTTCTGTTTCCGTATCTATCCGTGCCTGACTTCGGTGGTTGGCGGGTAGCAGAATGAGGACAGATTGTGGCATTACATTACCCTTTTTCATGGGGCTACGGACAGGGTATCCTGTGTTGAAGATTTGCCCCCCCTACGGAATTTCCGCATTGGGTTGGCTACGGTGTCTGGGAGTGAATACTACACACAGGGAAGGGAATGGGAAGAGCCAGACTGAGAAGGGTAGGGGTGGCGGATAGGGAAGGGTGAATGACAGTACTGGTAAAAGGACGGAAATTGTCTTCAAGCACTCCGTGTGATGGTGTGGAATGTTCGCTTTGGAAATTTCCACCAGCAATCACTCGGTAGTCGAATGGGATACGGAGTGTTCACAAGCAGTGGTCTGATTAGCTGAATGTGTGTCGGCTTATGGGAAGTGATTGATGAGTTTGAATGTGATTAGCGGTACAGGACTAACAGTCTCCCTATGGACGCGCTATCCTTTTCAATCCCTTTCATGTCCACAGCTTATCGTCATCAAGTGATCTCCATACTCAAGACATCCTGAGCGAGGACCCCCCTTCCCCCCCACCATTCTTGGAAAAAAAAAAAAGCTAAAGCCACGCATTAAGGAGTATGGAATAAAGAGAATAAGTTGGAAAGTGACATAGTCTGACAAAGCAAGAGACATTAGTTCCCCAGAGACTGATGACCCTGATTGGTGGCTGGCACAAGTTGATAAGACCGGGGGTGAAGCAGGCAGCAAAATGTAAGAAGCTTGACAACCAGATTCATAATCCGGCATATGCTCCAAGACTCCAGCTAGTATGCCAATGACAGCTCAGCACCGTCATTTGGTCGGCAGGGAGGACAAGGTACTATTCCCTGGAAGTTTCTTCTCAGGTTTTTGTTATCTGTCTAAGCTCGCTGATGAGGAGGCATTTGAGGCATGCCAGCATATTGGCCACCTTGACCTTGCTGCAGACTCTGGTAGTAAAGTGCTTGCTGCTGCTGCTCTTGTGTCATGTAGCCACCATGTTGAGGCGCACGCGGCATGCCGGGTTGCGTCGGAGGCATTGCGGAGACATCTTCTGGTGAGTCAGGTACGTCGCCGCTATCGACACCATTTTCGTTGCCAGCAGGCTCAGGGGCGTTTAGACAGGCCTGGACGCGCATTGTAAGCAACAGGGAAGGATATGCGACCGTGGAAGTCTCTTACTTGGATGAGGTTTTTGCCTTCTGGCTTCGTGACCAGTGGTTGTAACTTTGGTGTTGTGAACGTGTAGACGAGGCCAGTCTCTGAGACGACGAGAAGAAGGACTTGAGTACCGGTGAGGACAGAGAGTTCGTAAGCCTGTGGGTAGAGTGATGGTTAGTAGGGGTGTTGTCGAGTGTGTGCAATGCCGATGGAAGTCTGACCTTTTTCATGATGCCAGCTTTCCGCTTCGAGAAAGTAATGTGACGACGCGATTTATCTTGGATGAACTTGATCTCAATTTTTCTCCTCTCACGGCCACCCTTTTCATCATCTTCATCATCATCGTCTCCTGCTGCAGACATTCTAGGACGCTTGGTGCCTCGAGACTCGAGCCCATTGCCGGTGAGGTCGTCGCCCGGCGAAGGGTGATCGAGGGTATTAGGATCGGTAATGTCGGCCATGTTGATGATGATTCTGTCTTTTATGAATGTATGGACAGGATAGGAAAGTCTACCAAATCGAGGTTAGGCTGCCGCGATTTTGATGAAAGAGGTAATTCGACTGTTTGGGTTTGGTGTTGAGGAACGCACGTTGGATGGAGTAGTAGGTTTCCGGTGAGGCCTTGTGTTCACGTTTGCCAGTCAAGATGCCTATTGATGAGTTCATTAGCATCCTCGTCTGGACGTGTTTGTTTGTTCGGTCCAGAAGGAATTGTGACTTGAGTGATGGATGTGGAAAGCCGACATTGGCTGGGATCATCGCAGCTTGGGGAGTACAGCCCCGGAATGGGGATAGGCAGAAGACGATGGGCAGGACTTGCGTACAGTGAAGGCAAAAACGAGGGCGGGACGAGGGCACAAGCTTTGTGATTGCAGCATGTGCGACTCTTCCAAACAGGCAAAGTGATTCGAGGTATTCGGGATGGACGAATGTAGCTTGGTGTTCTGGAGATGAAAACAGTTTAGAGGCAGGAGTCTGTGAATTAAGGAAGGTGAATCGGGACTTGCGGCAAAGAAATCAGCGCTTGGCAGCCTCGCGCGGGGCAAAATGCTGCTAGCGGGCACGCCGGTGAGAACTTTCATGCGCACCCAACCACCTCAAAGCTTGCACCCAGCCTCGACCAACTTGCGACCGGAAAATAATCAATTCTTCGCGCTTGGCTCATCACGGACTGACCAAGAAGTGAGGGATTAGACGGCTTAGACGCATTCGCCGACGGCAAGTCGTCTTGGCCATCGTGCTGGGAACGAGAAAAGGGTACGACTGAAACGGTCCTGACGTGACACATGGTCCTGAAACTGGAAGGAATCTCCCTTTGGGAAGGCGCGCTTTCGACGATTGGGCAAGGGACTCAGATAGAATAACTCCAAACTTACCCAAAGGTTTACTGTGCCTCGTAGCCAAAAACGGCACACCCGCAGATCTTTCGAAATGGACGGATTTCGCTTCACACCTACGCCTCAATCGTCTTGGACGTGCTCGCTGGTGCTTGGGAAAACAGAAAAGAGATGGAAAAGGGATAGCGGCCCTCTCTTATGCAATGTTGCAACGACGCCTTCTTAGTCACCTCCGGCTGCAATTTGCTCGACCGGGGGGGGGGGGGGGAA
>Ga0335072_10004260_pt1 | contig 21341 bp, 15 predicted proteins | sample Lox_Sample_21_FD_206725 | JGI IMG/M metagenome (GOLD analysis project Ga0335072, IMG submission 206725) | Soil microbial communities from Loxahatchee National Wildlife Refuge, Florida, United States - Lox_Sample_2.1 | ecosystem: Environmental > Terrestrial > Soil > Wetlands | place: USA...
GCGGTGACGGCGCCGAACCGGATTTCCAATCTTCGCCACGTTCCGATCACGAAGTCCAGAGCATGTTTCCTCAGGCGGCGGATTGGTGCCGCCGGGTGAATCGTTCCGCCCTGGGCGGTGCGCCGAATCGTGCGCGGTAGCTGCGGGAGAAATGGCTGAGGCTGGCGAAGCCGCAGGCCGCGGCGATCTCGGCCAGCGGCAGGTCGGTCTGACGCGTCAGTTGTCTTGCCCGCTCGAGACGCAACAGCAGGTAGTGCGCGCCGGGCGTGCGCCCGAGTTCGCGGCGGAACAATCGCTCAAGCTGGCGCGCCGTCACCCCCGCCCTGCGCGCCAATTCCCCGCGGCTGTGCGGCTGCTCCACCTGCGCCTCCATCGCGGCCAGCGCGCGCAGCAGCGCGGCGCTGCGCACGCCAAGCCGGTCGCGCAGCGCCAGCCGTTGCGGCGCGGTGCCGGCGCGGATCTCGGTTTGCAGGAACCAGTCGCTGACGGCGGCGGCCAGGTCCGGGCCGTGCGCGCGGGCTATCAGGGCGTGCATCATGTCGAGTGCCGCAGTGCCGCCGCTGCAGGTCAGGCGGTCGCGGTCGATTTCAAACAGCGAGCGGCGCAGGTCGAGGGCGGAAAATTCCTCGGCGAAGGCGGCGGCGTGCTCCCAGTGCAGCGTGAAACGGCGGCGTTGCAACAGTCCGGCGCGGGCGAGGATGTAGGCGCCGCCGGAGATGCCGCCCAGCGTGACACCCTGCCGGGCGAGCCATCGCAGGCGTGCGAAGGTCGTTGCGTCCTGGAATGTCGCGGGGTTGCCGCCGGCGCAGACGAAAAGCGCGTCGAGCCGCGGCGTGGAGCCGGTGGGCAGGGCGCCGGCGGCGATCACCACGCCGTTGGACGCGGCGGCGGGCTGCCCGTCGGGGGCGAAGTGGTGCCAGGAATACAGCGTGTGCCCGGACAGGATATTGGCTGCGCGCAGTGGTTCGACGGCGCAGGCGTAGGGCAGCAGGGCGAACCCGGGGATCAGCAGGAAGCCGATCGCGGCGGAGCGGATGTCGTTGCCGGGCGTCGAGAGGTCGCTGGCAGGCATGTGCGGCGGATAATCCCCGCTAGGGTGCGCCGGGGTCAAGCGAGGGCGACAGGTGGGGGCGACAGATGGTTGCCTCTGCCGCGTGAGCCGTATTCCACTCCCGCCATTCGTATTCCCCTCCCGCTTGCGGGGGGCGAGGGGAGGGTGGTGCGGTTCGCCCCTCCCCTGACCCCTCCCGCAGGCGGGAGGGGAATACGGTGTACGCGGGGAAGAAAATTCGGTCGGCCGGTGCGAGAGGAGCGATGCGGTATTCCTGGCTGTCAGTGCTGCGGGAGGCGTTGCGCGACCAGAGCGGCTGGCAGCCGGCCTGGCGCGATGCCGCGCCGCGCGATTCATACGACGTGGTGATCGTCGGCGGCGGCGGGCATGGGCTCGCCACCGCCTATTACCTCGCTCGCGAGCACGGCATCACCAATGTCGCTGTCCTGGAAAAAGGCCATATCGGCTCCGGCAATGCCGGCCGCAACACCACCATCATCCGCTCCAACTACCTGCTGCCCGGCAACGAGCCATTCTACGAATGGTCGATGAAACTCTGGGAAGGCCTGGAGCAGAATTTGAATTATAATGCGATGGTGAGCCAGCGGGGAGTGGTGAATTTATATCACTCGGATGCGCAGCGCGACGCCTTCGCGCGGCGCGGCAACAGCATGATCCTGCACGGCGCCGACGCCGAATTGCTCGATGCCGAGGGCGTCCGGCGGATGGCGCCGTACCTGGATTTCGCCAATGCGCGGTTCCCGATCAAAGGCGGACTGCTGCAACGGCGCGGCGGCACCGCGCGGCACGACGCGGTGGTGTGGGGCTATGCCCGCGCTGCCGACCAGCGCGGCGTCGATATCGTGCAGAACTGCGAGGTCACCGGCCTGCGCATCGAGGACGGGCGCATCACCGGCCTGGACACCTCGCGCGGCTTCATCCGCGCCGGCAAGGTGGGCATCGCGGTGGCCGGCAATTCCTCGCGGCTGGCCGACATGGCTGGCATGCGGCTGCCGATCGAAAGCCATGTGCTGCAGGCCTTCGTCTCGGAAGCGGTGAAGCCGCTGATCGATACCGTCATCACCTTCGGCGCCGGGCATTTCTATATCAGCCAGTCCGACAAGGGCGGGCTGGTGTTCGGCGGCGATATCGACGGCTACAACTCCTATGCCCAGCGCGGCAGCGTCCCGGCCATGGCCGACGTGATGGAAAGCGCCATGGCACTGATGCCGATGCTCGGGCGGCTGCGCCTGCTGCGGCAATGGGGCGGCATCATGGACATGAGCATGGATGGCTCGCCGATCATCGATCTGACGCCGGTCGAAAATCTCTACCTGAATGCGGGCTGGTGCTACGGCGGGTTCAAGGCGACGCCGGCGAGCGGCTGGTGCTTCGCCTGGACGATCGCGAAGAACCAGCCCCACGCACTGAACGCGGCGCTGCGCCTGGACCGGTTCCGCGACGGCGCGACGATCGACGAAAAGGGCGCCGGCCCGCAACCCAACCTGCACTGATACGGCGATGCGCATTCCCTGTCCCTATTGCGGTCCGCGCGGCAGCGAGGAGTTTTCCCCCCGCGGCGGCGTGGCGCCGCGGCGCCCCGACAGCGACGATCCGGCGGCGTGGCATGACCACGTCTACCTGCGCGACAACGTTGCCGGCGTTCATCGCGAGCACTGGCAGCACGTGCACGGCTGCCGCGCCTGGCTGGTGGTGACGCGCGATACGCGCTCGCACGACGTGCTGGGCGCCGAGTCGGCCGGAGAACGGTCATGAGCCGCCTGGCAACCGGCGGGATGATCGATCGCGGCACGGTCCTGCCGTTCACGTTCGACGGCCGGCCGCTGCGCGGTTACGCTGGCGACACGCTCGCCTCCGCGTTGCTCGCGAACGGCGTTCGCCTTGTCGGCCGCAGTTTCAAATACCACCGCCCGCGCGGCATTCTTACGGCGGGATCGGAAGAGCCCAACGCGCTGGTCGAGCTTCGCGCGGGCGCGCGGCGGGAACCCAACACGCGTGCCACCACCGTCGAACTGTTCTCCGGACTGGCCGCTGTCAGCCAGAACCGCTTTCCCAGCCTGCGTTTCGACCTCGCCGCGGTCAACGGCATGCTGCCGCCGGTGTTCGCCGCCGGATTCTACTACAAGACCTTCATGTGGCCGGCGAAGGCGTGGGAAAGATTGTACGAACCGGCGATCCGCCGCGCCGCCGGCCTGGGCCACGCCAGCGTCGAGCCGGATCCCGACCACTACCAGCATGCCCATCTGTTCTGCGACGTGCTGGTGATCGGCGGCGGCCCGGCCGGCATCGCCGCCACGCTCGCCGCCGCGCGGACCGGCGCCCGCGTCGTGCTGTGCGAGGAAGATCCCTGGCTCGGCGGCCGCCTGCTGTCCGAGCGCGAAACCATCGGCGGCGCCCCGGCCGCCGCGTGGCTCGCCGATGCACAGCAGCAGATGCTGGGACTCCCCGAACTACGCATTCTGCGCCGGACGGCCGTCACCAGCGTCTACGATCACGGTATCTACCTGGCACTGGAACGCGTCGCCGACCACCAGTCCCGTCCGGAACCGGGACAGCCGCGCCAGCGCGTCTGGCACATCACCGCCCGCGTGGCGGTGCTGGCGGCGGGTGCGCTGGAACGGCCGATGGTGTTCCCCGGCAACGACCTGCCGGGCGTGATGCTGGCCTCTGCGGTGCGGACCTACATCAACCGCTTCGCGGTCTGCCCCGGCCGGCGCATGGTACTGCTCACCGCCAGCGACGACGGCTGGCGCACCGTCTCGGACGCTGCGCGTGCCGGCATCCAGGTCGCGGCCATCGTCGATGCGCGCGGCACGCCATCGCCCGCCCAGCAAGCCATCGCCGACGATGCAGGCGCGCCGGTGTTCTTCGGCGGCCGGATCGCCGCCGCCTACGGCGCGCCGGAACTGCACCGCGTGCTGATCGGCGATACCAACGGCCGCCGCCACATGATCCGGGCGGACCTCCTGGCCATGGCCGGGGGGTGGAACCCGACGCTCCATTTGTCGTGCCATCTCGGTGCCAAACCGGTGTGGAACCCTGCGCTCGCGGGGTTCGTCCCAGGCGTGCCGCCCCCCGGCATGGGCGTTGCCGGCGCCGCGGCCGGGCACCTGACCCTGGCTGAAGCGCTTGCCGACGGCGCATCGTGCGGCGCCGCGGCATTGCATGGCGCGGGTTTCGCACCCTCCCGCACCACCACCGACCCCATGGCGTTCCCCGAGGACGCCGGCTCCGAACCAACCCCTGGCGCGGCCGGCCTTCCGCCGCGCACCAACACTGCCGGCCTTTCGCCGCACACCAACACTGCCGGTCTTTCGCCGCACACCAACACTGCCGGCCTTCCGCCGCACACCAACACTGCCGGCCTTCCGGGGCACACCAACACCGCCGGCCCCACGCCGCCCCCGAGCGCGGCCGGCTTCGTGCCCGGCCGTGCCGGCGCCGACTTATCCTCCCCCGACCGGACGCCGCCTGAGACCGTTACGCAGGCGTTGCTGGTGGACCCGCCGCCCGCCGGCAAGGCGTTCGTCGACTTCCAGCACGACGTCACCGCGGCCGACGTGGCGCTCGCCGCGCGCGAGGGCTTTTGCTCGGTGGAATTGCTGAAGCGCTACACCACGCTCGGCATGGCGACCGACCAGGGCAAGACGGCCAACGTCAATGCGCTGGCGATCATGGCCGCCCTGACCGGCGCCTCGGTGGCGGAGACCGGCACCACCGTCTACCGCCCGCCCTATGTCCCGGTTGCGATCGGCGCGCTGGCCGGCCACCACCGTGGCCGTGCGTTCCGTCCCGTCCGCCTTACCCCCGCCCATGCCTGGGCCGAGCAGGCGGGCGCCGTCTTCACGGAAGCGGGATTGTGGCTGCGGGCGCAGTATTACCCGCATCCGGGCGATGCCGGCTGGCTGGACGCTGCCTGCCGCGAGGCGCTGGCGGTGCGGCACGCCGTTGGCGTATGCGACGTTTCCACGCTGGGCAAGATCGAGGTGTTCGGTCCCGACGCCGGCCCATTGCTCGACCGGATCTACACCAACACCATGTCCACCCTGCCGGTCGGCCGGGCGCGCTACGGCCTGATGCTGCGCGAGGACGGCATGGTGATGGACGACGGTACCGCCGCCCGCCTCGCGCCGGATCATTTCGTGCTGACCTCCACCACGGGGAATGCCGCCGGGGTGCTGCAGCACATGGAGTTCTGCAGCCAGGTGCTATGGCCGGACCTGGACGCCGACGTTCTCGACGTGACCGATCAATGGGCGCAGTTCGCCATCGCCGGCCCGCGTTCCCGTGCCGTCGTGCAGGCGATTGCCGCGGCGGGGCAGGATGTTTCCAATGCCGGCTTCCCGCATCTCGCCGCCGGCCTCTTCCGGCTGGCAAATGGCGTGGCCGGCCGCCTGTTCCGCGTGTCCTACTCCGGGGAGATGGCATTCGAACTGGCGGTGCCGGCGCGCGATGCGCGCGCGGCCCTGGCGGCGATCCTCGCAGCGGGCGCGGTGCACGGCATCGCCCCGTACGGCACCGAAGCGCTGGCGATGCTGCGTGTCGAGAAGGGGCATGTCGGCGGCGGCGAGCTCAACGGCCAGACCACCGCGCGCGATCTCGGGCTGGACCGCATGCTGTCGCACCGGAAGGACTATGTCGGCCGCGTGCTGGCGCAGCGCCCGGCACTGCTGGCGCCGGAACGGCCCTCGCTGGTGGGGGTGCGTCCGGTCGATCCCGCCGCGCGGTTTTCGAGCGGGGCGCATTTCCTGGAGATCGGCGCCGCGGCCGAAGCCGGGAACGACCGCGGCTGGATCAGTTCGGCAGTGTTCTCGCCCACACTCGGCCATCAGATCGGCCTCGGCTTTCTTGCTGGGGGCATGACCTGGGCCGGCCGCCGCGTGCGCGCCTACGACCCGGTCCGTAACAGCGATACCGAGGTGGAGGTTGTGTCCCCCTGCTTCGTCGATCCGCAAGGAGAACGTCTGCGTGCCTGAACCCAACCCCCAGGCGCTGTCCGTCACTGCTTGCGAGCAGGCGAGCCTTGCCGTGATCCTGTTGCGGCGCGGCAAGGCGGCGGAGGCAACGCGCGCCTTGCAGGCTCAGCGCGGCCTCGATTTGCCGCTTCCGGGGCGGATGAGCGCGGGCGGGGGCGACGCCCTGCTGTGGAACGGCCCGGACCGGTTCCTCGCCGTGTGCGAAGCGGGAAACCAGGGACTTGCTCGCGAGCTTGGCGGCGTCCTGGACGGGCTGGCCTATGTCGCCGAGGCTTCTTCGTCCCGTTCCGTGCTGACCGTGTCGGGTGAATGGGCGGCCGAAATGCTTAACCGGCTGGTGCCGGTCGACCTGCATCCGCGGGGGTTTCCCCTGGGCAGTGTCGCGTTGACGATCGCGGCCCGCATTCCGCTGCTGATCTGGCGGCGTGACGCCGGCTCGTTCCGGCTCGCCTGCCCGTCCAGCCTGGCGGCCAGCTTCCAGCGGCGGCTTGCGGAACTCTGACCGCGCGCGGGCACCGGCAGCTCCCACCATAGTCTTCAACCGCGCGCCAGTGCGCCCGGAAGCCGCCGATCGCGGCGCCGGCGAAGGAATTCACGGCGCGGCGGGCACTTCCGCGCTCGGCGCCGATCGCGCCAGCGCAACAGTGGTATGGCTGCATTCGGGCCGTCCCGCCTGGGTCTCGCAGGCGTTGTCCGGCGGATTGGTCCGCCCGAGGCCCGCGTTTCCCCGCAGGGTGATCACCGAGGCGATCTGGCCGGCGACGCGCTGATTGACCTCGATAACCGCCTGCAATTGCTCGCCGGACGGTGGTTTGTCCGCCGCGTCCCAATTGGTGAAAATCGCGCCCAGCAGCTTGCCCTCCAGGTCGGTCACCGGGCACGACAGCAGGCTGCTGGCGCCCAGGCTCTCCAGCCGTGCCTGGAGCGCGAAATTGTGGACATCGCCGAGCACCATCAGTTGGCACTTTCCGGCCAGCAGGGAGGGGAGAAATTCGCCCCACGTCGTCAGTGGCTCGTTGACGAGCAGACCACCGGGCGCGCGGCCGGCCGGTGCAACGGCATTGATGACATCGTAGCGCAGCAGGTTGACGCCGGTCAGTCCGCTGACGCCGTTATGGATCACGCCGAGCCGGATGCGTGCGGCCCCGTCGGAATGCAGCAGCAGATTCGTCAGCGCCTGGTCGATCAGCTTTCCCGCCTTGGCGTATTGGTGCAGCTCCGCCTGGAGCAATGCCGCTACGATCTGCTGCTCCTCCACCTGGCGGTTCGCCCTGGTATCGACGAACGCCACGCGCAAGCCCTCGGCCAGACTGCCTTCGTCGCGCACGTGCCAGCCGGCGTAGAGACACAGCAGCAAGGCAACGGTGACCAGGGGTTGCAGCACGAGGGTGGCAAGCGGCTGGCGCCAGTTGATCACAATGGACAGCAGGATGTTCAGCAGCCGCAGGATTTCGATCATCACGGCGTTGCGTCCGGGGCAGGACTCCGGGCCGCCGGCGGCCATGCCACCGCGGCCTGCGTGCGCCCGGTGATTGGGCGGCAACGCAAGGCGTCGACGCTGCCGCCGGCCGGCGCAGCGATAGGCGAAAGGTCCTGAAATAGCTCACGCTGGCACAAATCGTACTGCTCCAAATTGCGGCACAAATATCGGTGTGTGATACTAACATTTCTCTGATATTATGTCAAACTTTGTGTGCCGGTCTGAAAGGCCGTCGGGGGGCGGCGCCCGGCAAACGTGGCAGGATCTTCCAATACTGTGGAATTTCTTGACTTTGCGGCGGCTTCCAGGGAAAGCGGAGGCTATCTGGCAATGCCATTCCGGCGCGGGCCGGCGTGCCATCGGCTGCGCTCCGTGCCGCAATCACTTTTCCCGCAGGACCCTGGCCCTTGATCCCGCCTCGAACATCGTCCGACCACGTGAGCTTTGCGGAACTTGAGCAAGTCCTGACCGGGTTCTTCGACGCCGAGTGGTATCTGAACCGCTATCCGGACGTGGAGACGTGCGGCCTGGAACCCGTGGCGCATTTCATCCACTGGGGCGCGGCGGAGGGACGGGACCCGAACGCCTGGTTCGACAGCCGCCGCTACATGCAGCGTTACCCGGACGTGGCCGCCACCGGCATGCCGCCGCTGCTGCACTACATGATCACCGGCGCGGCGGAACTGCGCAACCCGCACCCAAGGTTCGATGCCGCCTGGTATGCGGACCAGCATCCGGAATCCGCGGGCAACCCGCTGTTGCATCACCTGCTGTTCGGCCAGGCCCGTGGCTGGCCCACCGAGCCAGCGGTGGATATCGCCGACTTCCTGCCCTCCGCGTCCGCGCCCTTCGCCTGTCCGGCCGATGTGCGGGTCGACGTGATCGTTCCGGCCTATCGAGGACTGGCGGAGACGCGCCGGTGCGTAGAAAGCGTGCTCGCCGACGCGGACCGCCCGGAGGGGCGCGTGATCGTGGTGGACGACCGCTCGCCCGACGCCGGGCTGTCCGCCTGGCTTGGCACGCTGGCCGCGGCAGGGCGCATCACGCTGTTGCGCAACCGGCGCAACCTTGGCTTCGTCGGCGCCGTGAACCGCGGCATCGAAGCGGCCGGCCGGCACGATGTGGCGCTGCTGAACAGTGATACCGAGGTGCCGGCGGGGTGGCTGCGGCGGCTGGCGGCGCAGGCCTATGCCGCGCCGAACATCGCCTCCGTCTCGCCGTTCTCCAACAACGCGACGATCTGCGGCTACCCGTGCGACGAAGGCGGGCCGCTGCCGTTCGGGCTCGACCTGGCGACCATCGACGGCGTGTGCCGCAGGGTGAATGCCGGCCGCTGCGTTTCGGTGCCGACCACGGTCGGCTTCTGCATGTATATCCGCCGCGCCGCCATCGACGCGGTGGGCGTTTTCGATGCCGAGGCGTTCGGCCGGGGCTACGGCGAGGAAAACGACTTCTGCATGCGTGCCAGCCAGCGCGGCTGGTCGCACCGGCTGGCCTGCGACACGTTCGTGTTTCACGAGGGTGCGGTGAGCTTCGGCGGCGGCAAGGATCGGCGGGAAGCGGCGGCGATGGACACGCTCGCCCAGCGCTATCCCGACTATGCGCGGATCATCGACCGCCATGTAAAGTCCGAGGCGGTGGCGCCGTCCCGTTTCGCGCTCACCGCGGCCTTGTTCCGCCACATCGCACAACCGGTGCTGCTGATGCTGTCGCACCAGCTCGGCGGCGGCGTGCAGCGGCATATCGACGAGCTGGTGGCGCGCCTGGAAGGACGCGCCAACGTCTTGCTGTTGCAGGAATCGACGCGTGGCACGGCGTTGTCGGTGCCGGCGGTGCATACCGGGCCGCTGCTGACGCTGCCGGCGGAGCGGTTGGACGACCTGGTCACCGTGCTGCAATCCGCCGCGGTCGAGCGTGCGCACGTGCATCATCTGATCGACATGGACCTCGACCCGCGCGCGCTGATCCACCGCCTGGACGTGCCGTTCGACGTGACGCTGCACGACTATTTCGCCATCTGTCCGCAGGTGAACCTGCTGCCATTCCCCGCGGCGCATTACTGCGGCGAACCGGAACCGGGCGTGTGCAATGCCTGCATCGCCGACCGGCCATCGCACGGCGCGCGCGACATCCTGTCCTGGCGGCGCCGCTACGGTTGGCTGTTCCTGGAAGCCGAGCGGGTGATCTGTCCGAGCGAGGATGCGCATGCGCGCCTGGCACGGCATGGATTGGCCGACCGGGCGGTCGTGGTACCGCACGAGCCGGTCGCGGCCGGCGTCTGGGCGCTGGCGCCGCCGGCGCTGAAGGGACGCAGGCTGCGGGTGGCGGTGCTGGGCGTGCTCGCCGAGCAAAAAGGCGCGCAGACCGTGATCTCGGTGGCCGAGGCCGCCGATCCGGCAACATTCGAGCTGCACCTGATCGGTCACCCCGAAGACGAACTGCCCGCGGCGGTGGCGGAGCGGATCTCGGTCGGCGGACACTATTCCGACGCCGAACTGCCGGCATTGCTGGCCCGGGTGAAACCGCACGTCGTGTGGTTTCCGGCGCAATGGCCGGAGACCTACAGCTACACGCTGAGCGCGGCGATAGCGGCGGGATTGCCCGTGGTCGCTTGCCGCATCGGCGCCTTCGTCGAGCGCCTGCAAGGGCGGCCCTTGTCCTGGCTGGTCGATCCGCGTGCCACCGCCGAGGAGTGGCTGCGCTGCTTCGAGCAGGTTCGTCAGGCGCTGGCGTCGGCGAGTCCGCGCGCGGCGGTCCCTCGGCCGGCGGTCGCGGATTTTTATGCGACCGAGTACCTGCCGCCGCGGCGCGAGACCGGGACCCGGACGCGGACAGGCGGCACGCTGGTGGATCTGCGCCGTCCCGGGCGGACAAGCGTCGTCGTGGTGCCGGAGCAATTGGATAACGGCGAATTCAGCCCCTGCGCCTATATCCGGCTGTTGCAGCCGCTGGACCATCCGGCGATCGGTGGCGGCTTCGATATCGTCCTGGCCGATGCCCGGGAGGCGCTGCGCTACGCCGCCGATATCGTGGCGACGCAGCGCTATGCGATGCCCGATCTCGGTGCGGCCGACCGGCTGGCCGCGCATTGCCGCCGCACCGGTGCGGCGCTGATCTACGATATCGACGACGACCTGCTGCACATTCCGCGCGATCATCCCGACACGGCGATTTTGCGCCCAAAAACCCGGGTGGTGCAGCGGCTGTTGCGGGACGCATCGGCGGTGTTCGTTTCGACGCCGGCGCTGGCGTCCAGCCTGAAGCCGGTGCGCGGCGATGCCGTGGTGGTGCCGAACGCACTGGACGAGCGGTTGTGGAGTGCGCTGCCGGATGGCGCGCATCCCGGGCGTCGCGTGCGCGGCGGTCCGGTGCGGCTGCTGTGCATGGGCACCGCGACCCATGGCGCCGACTTCGCCATGATCGAGCCGGCGCTGGCACGGCTGGATGCGGCGTTCGAAGGCCGCGTGACGATCGACGTGCTGGGTGTGAGCACGCGGGCCGACCTGCCGGACTGGTCCCGCCGGCCAACCGTGCCGCCCGGCACCACCGCGACCTATCCCGGCTTCGTCAACTGGATCACCCAGCAGGAGGGTTGGGACATCGGCCTGGCGCCGCTCGCCGACACCGCGTTCAACCGCTGCAAGTCGGCGATCAAGACGCTGGATTACGCGGCACTGGGGCTGGCGGTGGTGGCATCCGACGTGGCGCCGTATCGCGGCTCGCTGGCGGACGGGGCAGGGGGGATGCTGGTGCCGAACCGCGCCGACGCGTGGTTCGCCGCGCTTTGCCGGCTGGTGCGCGATGCGGAACTGCGGCGCCGGCTGGCGCGCGGCGCAGTGGCCGCGCTTGGTGCGGCGGGTACGCTGGCGCGACAGGCGGAGGCGCGGCGGGCGGCGTGGCTCGCGGCAGTGCGCGGGACCGCGCACGGCGATCGGGCGGCGTAGCGGCATTCACACCATATCGAGGGGCAGGCCCGTGCCGACCTCGTTGCGGCGTGACACAGGCTCGCCGTTGCCGGACGGGGTTCCGGCGTGGCACGGGCTCGCCGTCGCCGGACAGGCTTTCGGGGGATGGATCGAACCGCCGCCGTGCCGGGAACCCGGCACCGCAAACGACCAGCAAGGAGGGCTGCGTATGCCGGCCAGTGCACGGCGCATCTGGGGAATGCTGTATCGGCATCTGGCGCTCTATCGCCGCTCCTGGCCGCGGTTGCTGGAACTGGCGTACTGGCCGGTGCTGCAGATGTGCATCTGGGGCTTCACCGCGCGCTTCCTGATGGCGCGCATGGGCAGCGCGGCGGCGCTTGCCGGCGCCACCCTGCTCGGCGGCGTGCTGTTATGGGAAGTGGCACTGCGCTCGCAGATGGGCGTTGCCATCAGCTTTCTGGAAGAGCTGTGGTCGCGCAACCTGGGCCATGTGTTCGTCAGCCCGCTGCGTCCCTGGGAACTGGTGAGCGCGCTGATCGGCATGTCGATCATCCGCATGCTCGCCGGCGTGCTGCCGGCGATTCTGATCGCCTGGGCGCTGTACGCCTTCAATCTGTTCTCGCTGGGGCCGGTGCTGGTGTTGTTCTTCGCCAACCTGATGATCATGGGCTGGTGGGTGGCGCTGGCGGTGATTTCGCTGATCCTGCGCCATGGCGCCGGTGCGGAGGCGCTGGCGTGGTCGGTGTTGTTCGGGCTGACGCCGTTCTCGGCGGTGTTCTACCCGGTGGCGGTGCTGCCGCGGTATTTGCAGCCGGTGGCGTGGGCGATCCCGGCCTCGCACGTGTTTGAGGGCATGCGCGGGATCGTGTTGCACGGCGTGGTGCGGTGGGACCACCTGGCGGCGGCATTCGCCTTGAACGCGGTATGGTTGACGGCGGCGACGGTGTTGTTCGCGCGCCAGTTCCACCAGGCGCGGGTGCGCGGCGCCCTGCTCAGTATCGGCGAGTGAGGGCAGCGCCCTGCTCAGTATCGGCGAGTGAGAGCAGCGCCCTGCTCAGCATCGGTGATTGAGGCGCGGCGGGTTCAATGGACGCCCGCACGCCGCCGTGCCTGCAACAGCCGTCGTGCATCCTCGGGGCGATCCGCGCCGAGATATGCCTGCACCAGGGTGAACCGCACCAGATCAAGCTGCGCATGGCTGCCGCCAATCCGTTCCAGCGCGTCCGCGACCGGTTCCAGCGCACCGATCGCGGCGCCGAAATCCGCATGCTCATAGGCGGCAAAGCCTCGCAAGACCGCGGGAACAGTGGCACCCGAGGGGTAGCGGCCGGCGCGCGCGAGCGCCTCGATCTGCTGCGTGCGCGCGGCCAGCGCCGCGCCGTCACCCGCCACGACGCAGGTGAGCGCGACGTGCATGTCGGAAAACGCCGCGCCGGCCCGTGGAAACGCGCTGTTGGCGAAGTCGTGCATTTCGCGCCATGCGGCGGCATCCCGCGGATGGCCTGCGAGTTCCCGGCGCCACAGGAATGACACCGCGTCGTTCAGCTTGCCGCGTAGCGGTCCGCTGTGAACGCCGGGCGCGAAGGCGTCGCGATGGAGTTGCACGGCGGCATCGGCGTCGCCGACCTCGAGATGGGCGATCGCAAGATGCCAGCTCAAATGACTGTAGAGCGGTGCGGTGCGCGGATAGCGGGTGAGCCACGACGCCAGGAAGGCGCGCGCTGCGCCGGCATCGCCCTGCTCATAGACGAGGTGCGTCTGCGCATGCGCGGCCCACGGGTTGGTGGGGTTCTGCGCCAGTGAGCGCTCGATCTTCGGGCGGGCGGCGGCGTGCTGGCCGTTCTCCGACAGTGCCATGCCGTGATGGGCGGCGAACCACCAGTCATCGCCGTAATGCGGGGCGAGCCGGTCGAGCAAGGCGAGCAACGTGCGCTTCTGCCCGGAGCGGCCGGAGCTGCCGATCAGGCCGTTGGTAAAGGCGGCCGTGCCAAGGACCACCGCGTCGCGCGGCCAGTCGTGCAGATGGACGGGGAGGGCGGTCAGCGCGGCTTCCGTGTCGCCGGCGACGAGGCGGGCGAAGAACGCGACGTGGCTGCCGTCGCGGGCCGGAAGGTTGCCGGCGAGGGCGGTGGCTGGTTCCATCGCGACTCGGGCGGCCGCGGCGTCGCCGCGTTCCAACAATGCATGCGCCTTGGCCGCGTGGGCGAGGGCAAAGCCAGGATCAGCGGCGATCGCCTGGCCGAATGCCTCGATCGCGCCGGGTTGGGCGGTCAGCTTCGCCGCGCAGCCCTGGACGTAGGCATCCCGCGCAACGGGTGAGAGGGTGGCGACCGGTAGGCCGTAGCTGTCGGTCAGCATGGTGGAACCTCATGATTGGCTGGCACGATACGAGCCGCGCCCGCGTGTCTGGAAGGGGCGGTCGCAGCGTGGCGACCGGCGCGGGCGAGGGCGCGGCCGACGGACGCCTTGCCGTGCGATGGGCGTGACCTGGCGGCGTCGCCGATCGCCGGGGGAATGGGCAGGTGTAGCGCGGGCTGCTGCGATCCGGCGTATCATCCGTCGCGCGTCAGGCCGGGAGGAAGCGCCATGAAGATCACCGAAATCATTGCCCACCCGCTGTCCGCGCCATTGGCGCAGCCGCGATGGACCGCGCACGAGCTGATGGACCGCGCCCAGCTCGTGCTGGTGGAACTGCGCACCGATGCCGGGCTGGTCGGGTTCGGGGAGATTTCCGGCGGACCGCAGGGCGTTATCGTCGATCTGCTGAAACGTTTTGCCCCCGTGGTGCGGGGCATGGATCCGCTCGGCCACACGGAGATCTGGCAGCGGCTGTTTTCCCTGACCTCGCCGCGGCCGGGCGGATTGGGCGGCTGGGACGGCATGCCCGCGCCGCTGCCGCGCAATCAGCGGCCGCAGGTGATGGCCGCGATCGGCGGGATCGACATCGCGCTGTGGGACCTCAAAGGCAAGGCGATGGGGCTGCCGGTGTTTCGCGTGCTCGGCGGCACGCGTACCGAGGTGTTCACTTACGCGACCGGCGGTTACTACCTGGAGGGCGAGCCACTGGAGGCGGCGGCGGAAGAACTGGCGGGGTTCGTTGCGGATGGGTATCGCGCGGTGAAGCTGAAATGCGGGGCGCTGTCGCTGCGCGATGAAGTGGCACGGATTCGTGCGGTGCGGCAGGCGATCGGGCCTGACGTGATGTTCCTGCTGGACATGAACGCGCCGTATGACGTGGCAGGCTGCGTGACGTTCGCGCATGCGGTGGCGCCGTATGACATCTTCTGGCTGGAGGAGCCGTTACATTGGTACTTGCAGCCGGCGGACTTTTCCCAGTTGGCAGCGTCGTCGCCGATCCCCTTGGCGCATGGCGAGCGCGAGTGGCACCGCTATACCGTGCGCGACTTCATCGACAGCGGTGCGATCCGCTACGTGCAGTTCGATTCGACGCGGCATGCGGGGTTCACCGAGTCACTGCGCATCGCGCACTACGCCGCGATGAAAGGGGTTTCGATCGCGCCGCATTCGGTGGGGTACCTGCATGCGCATCTGGTCTCGGCGTTCGGCGACGCGGCGTTCGGCGCGGAATCGCATGGCGACGCGGGGCGGCACCCGATCCACCACGCGATCTATCGCGGCGGGACGGAGGTGCGGGACGGCATGGTGTGTCTGTCCGAGGCGCCGGGGTTCGGGGTGGAGGTGGATTGGGCGGCGGTGGAGAAGTTCCGGGGGTGAGGCGATGTGAGGACGTAGCTGCGTATGAAGAGCAGCGGTGGCCGATAACGAGTCGCCGAAATTCGTGGTCGGGGTCTGGCCCCTTCACCCCCCCTCCGGCTCATATCGCCCGCCGATGAACGGCAGGCTGACGCCGTGGCGCGGCAATTCCCAAACCCCGGCGCCGCCTGGGTTCAGATCGGCGCCGATATTGGCATCGATCAGATACGGCTTGCCGGTAGCGATTGCCGCCTTGATCGCGTCGCCGAGGTCGCCCGGGCGGTCGATCCGCACGCCGTCAATCCCGCAGGATCGTGCCAGGGCGGCGAAATCCGGATTGTACGGCGCGCCGGTGTCGGGATGGCGGAAATCGGTTGCGAGCTCGCGGCCGCCGAGATAACCGCGCTGCAAGCCGCGGATCGATGCGTAGGAGTAATTGTTCCACACCACCCACACCGCCGGGATGCCGTATTCGACCGCGGTGCCCAGCACGTTGGCGTGCATGAAGAATGCCCCGTCGCCGCAGACCGAAACACATGGCCGGTCAGGTGCGGCGAGTTTTGCCCCGAGCACGCCCGCGACGCCGAATCCCATCGGGCCGAACCCCATGCAGCCGATCAGCGAATCCGGCCGCCGCGGCTTGCAGAACTGCAGCAGCCAGTTGTGATGAACGCCGATGTCGCTGACCAGGATTGCGTCGTCGGGCAGCGCGCCGTTGATCTCATGCGCGGCGCGTTGCGGGTTGATCGGCGTCGCGTCGTCCGTGTAGCCGGGCGCGACCGCGGCTTCCCATTCGCGGCGCCAGGTTGCTATTTGTGCCAGCCAGGCGGTGCGGGCCGGTGTGGTGCGTGGCGGCTTGCGGGTTTCGATCTCGGCCAGCAACTGGCGCAGGAAGGTGCGCACGTCCGCCATCAGCCCTAACGCGACGGGGTAGTTGCGGCCGATCTCGTCGGGATCGATGTCGACATGGATCAGTTGAGTGGGCGGAATGGTGAAGGAATAGCCCTGGATCCAGGACGATGACGTGCGGTCGTCGAAGCGCACACCGAGCGCGAGCAAGACGTCGGCCTGGCGCATTGCGCCGTTGGCCTGATAGAGGCCGCCGCGCGAGACCAGACCCAGCGACAGCGGATGGTGGGTGTCGATTGCGCCGAGGCCGCTGGCGGACGCACCGACCGGAATCTGCAAGCGTTCGGCGAGCGCCAGCAGCTCGGCCGCCGCGCCGCCATAGCGGACGCCCTGGCCGACGATGATCGCCGGGCGCTCGGCGTTGAGCAACATGTCGGCGGCCTTGACCACGCCTTCGGGATCGGCGCCGCAGCGGGATGAAATATTGGCGCTCCATGTGCGCGGGTCGGGGGTGTCGCCGGCATCCTCTTTGAAAATATCGAAGGGGACGTCGAGGACGACCGGGCCGGGGCGGCCGGTGACCATGGTCTTCCAGGCCTGCCGCACCATGCCAGGCACTTGCTCGCCGCGGGTGGGCTGGAACACGTGCTTGCACATGGTGCGGACAGTGGAGGGGAAATCGGCCTGATACTGGCGATACAGTTCCTGGAAGGCGCCGCGGCCGAATTGCGATGTCGGAATGTTGCCGGTGACGGCGAGGAACGGCACGGAATCCAGATACGCGTTGGCAAGCGCAATCGGCAGGTTGGTCGAGCCGGGGCCGCACGAGGTGAAGGTGGCTGTCGGCTGGCCGCTGACGCGATAATAGACATCGGCCATGAAGCCGGACACGGTTTCGTGGCGTGACGAAATCGTCTTGATCTCATCGGCGCGTTCGTAAAGTGCGTCGATGAAGCCGATATTGCCGTGGCCGCACAGGCCGAACGCGTAGGGGACCTTTTCGCGGATCAGGTAGTCGACGATCACCTGTCCACCGTTCAGAACCTGGTTGGTTCTTGCCATCGTTCGTCCCTGCCGCAATGCCGCCCTGTGTATTTGATCCATACGCAAGCGCGGCGGCCCGTCAACCATACCCCGGATCGAGCGCGTGGCATGCCAACGTTGGCGCAGTGCCGTCCCGACGATCGCGTTTGAGCCAAGACAATACGTGGATGGCCGGGACCAGCCCGGCCACGACGGTTGCCGCGGCGTCCTAGTCCGCCGCCGCCCGCATTGCTTCGGCCGCGCTTCCCACCCGCGCCATCATCGCCGCTGCATTCCGCCGCAGGATCGCCTCGCGCTCGTCGCCGCTGATGCGGGCGTCCGCCAGCGCCTTCTGCGTCCAGTCCACGCCGAACGCGGTGCCGTCGGTGCCGCAGACGATATGGTCGGCGCCATACAGCGCGACGGCCGCCTCGATCGCGCGCGGGCCGAACGAGTTGCAATCCACGTACACGCCAGCACGGCGGAACCGCGACGACGGCAGTTCCTCGTCGGGCGTGTCGAGCAAGCAGCGGTGGTCCATGCGCTCGATTTCAAACGGGATGTTGCCGCCGAGGTTGTGCACCACGACCGTCACGTCGGGATACGACGCTAACAGATCGGTCAGGCAGAACGTCACCATCACCGAGGACAGGCTGGCCTGCATATCCAGCGTGCCGTTGCGCCGGCGCGCATTGTCCACGCTGCTTGCGACTTTGGGGAAGGCGTCGCCCGGGCGCGGACCGTGATGGATGAACAACACCGCGCGGTGGCGTTGGGCGACGTCCAGCAACGGGCGGGTGGCCTCGGCATCGGTTCGAGTCAAGAACAGATTGCCGGGAAGCTGCGCGCCGAGCATGCCGGGCAGGTCCAGCACCCGTTCCAGCTCCGCCGCGGCGGCATCCATGTCCACCAGCGGCAGGGCGGCGAAGGCGGCGAAGCGGCCGGGATGCGCCGCGCAGATCGCCGAGAACGCGTCGTTCACGCGCCGGCATAGCGGGCCGGACACCTCCAGCGGCTGCGCTTCGATCCAGCAGAACGAGCCGAGCACCGACAGCACGCTGGTCTCCACCCCCTGGCGGTCCATGCGTTCGAGATGTGCCTCGACTGCGTCGAACGCCTGGTCCAACGGCGTGTCGCCCATGCGCGAGGTGAGTACCTCGGCGCCGTCGGCATTGCGCAGGATGCGCGGCTCTTTCAGGCGGGCACGCAGGGCGTCGGCGGATTCGGCTGGGCGCCAATGGGTGTGGATGTCGATCATGGCCGTGTCGTCCTCTTGGTATTTCCCGCCAGCTTACGCTTGCGGCGCGGCGCTGCAATGGCTGCGGCAGGCGGCGGCCAGGCAGCCGAGAGGCGGCGTGCCGATATGCGGTTGGTTGTCATTCGGCTTATACTCGCCGGTAGACGAGATCGTTGGAGATGCCGCCGTGGCGCGCGTCCAGGCTCACGAGCCCGAGACTGCCATGACCCGCGAGGGATTTCTCGCCTGGGTGGAGCAACAGCCATGCGGCCGGTTCGAGCGTATCGATGGAATCGTGGTCGCGATGGCGCCGGAACGCGCATCGCATAATCTTCGCAAGGGTTCGGCGCGGGACGCCTTGCGGCGCGCGCTCTCGGCGGCGGGCCTGGTGTCCTGCCAGGTGTTTGGCGACGGTATGATTGTTCAGGTCGAAGACAGCGATTTCGAGCCGGATGCCATGCTACGTTGCGGCCCAAGGGTGCCCGGCGACGCGACCAAAGTTGCCGACCCTCTGGTGCTGGTCGAAGTGCTATCCCCGGACAGCGGCACGCGAGACCGCGCGACCAAGCTGCGTGCCTATTTCAAGCTGCCGTCGGTGCAGCACCACCTGATCGTGTGGCCGGAAGAGCAGCGGATTGTCCGCCACTCACGCGCGCGAAACGACGACATCGCAACACTGGTTTTCACGTCCGGCGAAATAGCGCTCGATCCGCCCGGCATCACGGTGACGGTCGAGGAGTTCTACCTGGCCTGAGCGCCAGACCACGCGTTCACCCGGCGGCGTTCAGCTTGTCCATTTCGCGCAGGATCGCCTCGCCCATCACGCTGGTGCCGACCTTGGCGGTGCCCTTCGCCATGATGTCGGCGGTGCGCAGGCCGCTGCCCAGGACGTTGCTGCAGGCTTGCTCGATCATCGCCGCTTCGTCGTTCATTTCGAACGAATACCGCAGCAGCATGGCGAAGCTGAGGATCTGCGCCAGCGGATTGGCGATGCCCTTGCCGGCAATGTCGGGGGCGCTGCCGTGGATCGGTTCATACAGGGCGTGGCGCTTGCCGCTGGGCTGCACCGCGCCGAGCGTGGCCGAGGGCAGCATGCCCAGGCTGCCGGTCAGCATGGATGCAAGATCGGAAAGCAGGTCGCCAAAGATGTTGGACGTGACGATCACGTCGAACTGTTTCGGCGCGCGGACAAGCTGCATGGCGCAGTTGTCGGCATACATGTGGGACAGTTCGACATCGGGGAACTCGCGCTGCTGCAACGCGGTGACGGTCTGGCGCCAGAACAGACCGGACTGCATGACGTTGGCTTTTTCCACGCTGGTGACGCGGTTCTGCCGCTTGCGCGCCAGTTCGAAGCCGACGCGGGCGACTCGTTCGATCTCGCCGGTGGTGTAGCTTTCGGTGTCGAAGCCGCGTTTTTCGCCGGAGGGCAGGATTTCCACGCCGCGGGGTTCGCCGAAATAGATGCCGCCGGTGCTTTCGCGCACGATCATCAGGTTGAGGCCGCGCACCACGTCGGGCTTCAGCGTGGAGGCATCGACCAGCGGGTCCAGCACCACCGCGGGGCGCAGGTTGGCGAACAGATCGAGTTCCTTGCGCAGGCGCAGGATGGCGAGTTCCGGGCGCAGATCGAAGCCGACGCTGTCCCATTTCGGGCCGCCGACGGAACCGAACAGAATGGCGTCGGCGTCACGGGCTTTTTCCATCGTCGCGTCGTCGATCGGCACGCCGCGGGCGTCGATCGAGGCACCGCCGACCAGGTCCTCGGCGATGTCGAACGTGGCGATGTGGCGGCGGCCCATCCAGTCGATCAGGCGGCGCACTTCGCGCATCACTTCCGGGCCGACGCCGTCGCCGGGAAGGATCAGCAGCTTCTTGTTGGCCGGCATCGGTAGGGGTCCTTGAAGTTAGGCCGCGTTGGTCGCGGGAATCCAGGGTTGGCTCTGCTGCCGCCTGGTTTCGTAGCTGTCGATCGAAGACGCGTGCTGCATCGTCTGGCCGATATCGTCGAGGCCGTTCAGCAGCAGGTGCTTGCGGAAGGGGTCGATGTCGAAGTGGATCTCTTCGCCGTTCGGCCGCACCACGACCTGGCGTTCCAGATCGATGGTGATGCGGGCGTTGCCGCCCAGGCGCGCGTCCTCGATCAGCGCGTCGCACACCGCGCGCGGCAGCCGCACCGGCAGGATGCCGTTCTTGAAGCTGTTGTTGAAGAAGATGTCGGCGAAGTCGGGCGCGATGATGCAGCGGATGCCGAAATCGAGCAGTGCCCAGGGGGCATGCTCACGCGAGCTGCCGCAGCCGAAGTTCTCGTGGGCGATGATGATCTGCGCCTTGCGGTAGGGTTCCTGGTTCAGCACGAAATCCGGGCGTTCCTTGCCGTCCTTGTCGTAGCGGAGGGAATCGAACAGGTGAACGCCGAGGCCGGAACGCTTGATGGTCTTGAGGAAGCGGGCGGGGATGACCTTGTCGGTGTCGATGTTCTGCATCGGCATCGGTGCCGCGACGGCGGTCAGTGTGGTGAACGGGTCCATGTGTTCCTCATACATCCGGGCAGGCGCGGGCCGGGCCTGCCTCGTTATTGTGGGCGGAGGGCCGCCATCCACGACTTGTTAACGTTCCGACCCATATCATGCCGCGATGCATGGCGGATGGGTCTATATCCTCACGAACAGGCCGAATGGGACGCTGTAGGTCGGTGTGACAAATGACATCGCACGGCGCGTGTTTGAACACCGAAGCGGTACTGGATCGGTATTCACCCGGAGGTATGGGCTGTACCGGCTGGTCTATGTCGAACGGCACGAGGAGATACTGGCCGCCATCCAGCGGGAGAAGAACATTAAGGGATGGCCGCGCGGTTGGAAGATACGGTTGATCCGTGGGCAGAATCCGGATCGAGATGATTTGTACGACCCGTTCATGCACTGAGCGCCGACCTCGCGGCATTCGCGAACGGCCAAAGTCGTGGATGGCGGGCCTTCGCCCGCCATGACGGGGGGCGACTGACCTCGCCTGACTCGCGTTCACCCCAGCCTGACTCACGTTCACCCCAGCCTCGCTCACG
>Ga0335072_10004261_pt1 | contig 21339 bp, 20 predicted proteins | sample Lox_Sample_21_FD_206725 | JGI IMG/M metagenome (GOLD analysis project Ga0335072, IMG submission 206725) | Soil microbial communities from Loxahatchee National Wildlife Refuge, Florida, United States - Lox_Sample_2.1 | ecosystem: Environmental > Terrestrial > Soil > Wetlands | place: USA...
TATCGCATAACCACTCGGGGGCCGGGCCGATGCGGCCCGGACCCCGAGTGTTTTGGACTGGGCATCCCGCGCGCCTGCTTCCCGGCCGATAGCGTTAGGCCGGATGGCCGGAACGTAGGAGCTGCGGGTGCAGGAGAGACAGAACCATCTGTCGGTGCAGGTGGCGCGGGTCAAGCGCAGGACGCGACCGTGGAAGTCCATCATCGCCCTGGTGCTCGCGATCGCCGCCGCCATCATCTCCCATCAGGCCCGCCATGACTCGGAGTTCCTGTGGAACACGAGCCATAACGTCAACCAGGTCATCGCCATCGGCACGGCCGTGCTGTTCCTCATCTTCGGGTCCATGGCGACGTACGGCCTGGCCAGGCAGGCCAGACAGGTGCTCGAACCGAGGGTCGGCACCGCGCATTCCGCCATCGTCCGGTACGCCGTCCTGATCATCGGCGCGTTCACCACGTTGCTGCTCACCCTGGTGCTGTTCGGCGTCCCCGTCAGCCAGCTCGTCCTCGGCGGGGCGCTTACCACGGTGTTCGTGAGCATCGCGGCACAGCAGGCGCTCGGCAACGTGTTCGCCGGCCTGGTGCTGATGCTGGCCCGGCCGTTCAAGGTAGGCGATGCTATCCGGCTGCGGGCCGGCGCGCTCGGCGGCACGGTCGACGGCAGCGTGACGGACATCGGGATTACCTATGTCCGCATCGACACCGGTGTCGGCGTGATCTCCGTCCCGAATTCGCAGGTGCTGAACGCGGTGGTCGGCCCTATCCCGCCCGATGGCGGCAACGGCGCTCAGGCCCCGGCCGCCAGTGAGGGCAATTCAGACATCCCGGACGGCCCGGAGCAGCCACAGCCCTCGCCGCCGGGGCCGGCCTGAGGAACGCACATGGCAAAGGGCCGACCCGCATGCGGGTCGGCCCTTCGTCACGCTAACCGGTGCGGAGGTCGCCTCTCGGCGAAAGGCACAACGCGGCTCCAGCCGAACGGTAGTCCGCGAAGGCAGTAGGTGCGGCCCGGGGACACAGCCGCACCGGCCTTTGTCGTTAACGCCGACGCCGGCGTCTATGTTCCCGGTCCGGCGGCGGGCCGCCGTCGTAAGGGAACGACGACATCGGCTGGCTGGGGGTCGCGTCCGGATCGTCGTACGACGCGCGCTCCCGTGGGCCACTGCCCCCCGGCACCTGGCGGTACCCGCCGGACCGGGCCGGGCCCTCATCGTAGCCGGACCCGCCGTAGCCCGATCCGCCGTAGCCGTTGCCGTCGTAGCCGTTGCCGTCGTAGCCGCGGTCGGGACGGTCATAGCCGGCCTGATCGTAGCCCGCCGCCGGGTAACCGCCGCTGCGCTGGCCGTCGCTGCGCTGGCCGTCGGAGTAGTCATAGCCGGGGTAGTCATAGCCGGAGTACCCCGGCTCGGGGTAGGCCTCGGCCTGGCTGGGGTAGCCCTGGTCGCGGTAATCCTGCCCCGGGTAGCCGTACTGGTCGTATCCCTGGCCAGCAGCGGGCTGGCCGCCGTCCTCCTGGTAGCCCTGCTGGCCATAGCCGCGCTCGGCGTAGCCGTAGCCCGGACGGCCCTGCTCCTGGTAGTTGTTCTGCTCCTGGTAGTTCCGCTCCTGGTAGGACTGGCCCGGGTAGGACTGCTGCTGGTAACCGCGGTCGTCGTAGCCCTGGCTGGCGTAGGCCCCGCTGTCGTATTGCTGGCCGGAGTAGGACTGCCCCAGGGGCGTGAGTCCGGGGGGCGTCGGCTCCCCGTAGGGTGACGCGGCATAAGCGCGGTCCGGACCCGCGCTGGTCTGCTGGTCGTATCCGTAGCCCTGATAACCCTGCTCGGCGGGCGCCGGATAGCCGCGATCCTCGTACCGCTGGCCCGGCTGCGGCGCCTGGGCCGCGTAGGCTCCCTGGCCGGCGTAGGCTCCCTGGCCGGCGGATCGCTCCTGGTAGCCCTGGTCGGAGTACGCCCGGTCGGAGTACTGGCCCTGGTCCGCGTACTGGCCCTGGTCCGCGTACTGGCCCTGGTCGGCATAGTGGCCCTGATCGGCATAGTGGCCCTGATCGGCGTACCGGCTCTGGTCCGGGTACTGGGCGGGCTGGCCGGGCTGGGCGTAGCCCTGCTCGCGGTACTGGGCGGGCTCGGGGTAGCGGGACTGGTCACTGTAACCGCCACCGGGCGGCAGCGCCGCTCGCGGGGACACACTGCCCAGCACCATCGTGCCGGCCGGATCATCGGCGCGCAGGGCGCGGAAATCACCCGTCACCGGGCCGGTGAAATCGGCCTCCCGGCCGAGCTCGCGAACGCCCCCGTAACCGGGCAGGGCCGTGAGCCTCGGGTCGGTCGGCGCCCCGGGCAGCGGGCGCGAGAAACCGCCGGTGCCGCGCGGGTCGGGGAACATGCCGCGCTGCAAGGCGTCGATCAGCCTGGGCAGCTCCTCCTGGGGCAGCCGGAACGTGCCGGTGCAGGTACCCCCCTGCCAGATGCTGAACACCGAGATCCCGGTGTCTGCATACCAGCTCAAGCGCATGCTGCGAGAGCTGCCGCGCACGTCGAAGAAAACCTCGCCGAGCCGGGGCAGAGGCGCTGCGTCCGACGCTGACATGCTGCCCATGGTTCCGCGCTCACTTCCCTTTGTCCAGTTCGTCACGAACATTGCCAGGCAGGCTAGCCGCAGTCGGGAGGACGCCCGGGAAGAAGCCGGAAATCGGGCGATGAATTTCGCCACCCCGCATGCGAGACGACGATCGAGGATGGCATCATTGTCCGCGGGCATGCAGCGGCCGGCGCGATGGTTAGTAGGACGGGTGAACCACCGTGCTGGCGCCAGCCGTTCGGTATAGTGACCGTTTGCTTACGCGATCGCCTTACCTGCGTACGGGAACACCACGTCATCAGGACGCGTTGTATCTTGCAACGGAGGTTCCCGGACGGGTCTGGCTCGCGTTCGCGTGTTCACGAGCCCGACGCTCCACTGTAACGCACGATTTGACGCATCTTGGTTGAGGTGATTGATCCATGTCTCAGGTACGTCGGCAGTCAGCTGTGCTTCCCCGCCCTAATTGGGGTTGGCAGGATGCTGCGGCGTGCCGTGGCGAGGACCTGTTGCTCTTTTTCGGTCCGGACGGCGAGCGCCAGCCGGAGCGGGAGATCAGGGAGCGCAAGGCCAAGGAGATTTGCGCATCTTGCCCGGTACGGCTTGAGTGCCTCAACTATGCGGTGTCGCGCCCGGAGAAGTACGGCACCTGGGGCGGGCTGAACGAGGACGAGCGCTCGGCTGAGCGCCGCCGCCGCATGCGCCGGGCCAACGCGGCCTGACCGTCGCCGACCCTCAACCGCCCGGAACCGCGGAATCCCCGACCCGTCACGGCCCCAGCAGGGCCAGGACGTCGGCGTCGGTCAGCTGGCCGAAGGCCAGGTACCACTCCCCCACGGATGAGAACCTGCTGGGCGTGACCAAGATGACCACCTGATCGGCTTCCGCGCGTATGGACTCGACTGCTGACCGGGGCGCGACCGGCGCCGCGAGGACCAGGTGCGCCGCCCCGGCCGCCCGCAGCGACCGCAGCGCGGCCCGCGCCGTGCCGCCGGTCGCCAGGCCGTCATCGACCACGATCACGCACCAGCCCGCCACCGGCGGGAGCGGGTCGCCGCCGCGGTAGATCCGCACCCGTCGGTCGAGTTCGGCTTCCTCGGCCGACACCACCCCGGCCAGGGCCTCGGGCGTCAGGCCCAGCCGGTCGAACAGCCTGGTGTCGTAGACGGGCCGGGACAGGCCCTCCGCGATGGCGCCGACGCCCAGCTCGGGCTGGGGCGGGTAGCCGATCTTGCGGGTGACGATGACGTTCATCGGCAGGCCCATGACCGCGGCGACCTCCCTGGCCACCGCCACGCCACCTCTGGGCAGACCGAGCACCACGGTACGTTCCGCCCAATTCTTGAGGTCGACCGCCTCGGTGAGCCGTGCCGCGAGCATGCGTCCGGCGGCCCGCCGATCCGGGAACGGGAGCACATACCTGCCGGTCTTGGAGGTCATGACCCCGATGTACCCGCACCGGGGCGAACCAGCCACCTGTCCCGTGACCGCACAATAGGGACCATGATCTGCCTGCCGTGCCGGAAGCACCATCACGAGGACTGTCCCGGCGGCACCTGGTGCGACTGCCAGCACGAGCCGCCGACCGAAAAGGGGACCGACCCGCCGCTCAGCTGGATCCGCCAGGGCTGAGGCCGGGAATAGCCCGCGCGCCGGCCGGGTTGCGACGCGTATGAGCCCGGCTGTGCGCATCGGCAGTGTCCACATGCCGGACTTGTCCTGGACAGCCGGGTCCGTTACATGTGATCCTGCTGTAATGAGTGTTACGGATCCGTTGCTCGTCGTGCGCCGTCACGTCGACTTCCTGCGCATCCGTAGCGCCATCTGTCACCACACCCGTTGATCGCCGCCCTGGATAACTGACCGGGCGCACGTGATGCCGGGTGTATTCCTGTTGCCTGCGAAAGGCCAGGTTCTCGCGCGCGCGCGTCCCCGAGCCTGAAGGAACCTCGATGCCAGTCGCGACCACGACCGGTGCCAAGACGAAACGCAAGCGAGGTGAGGGCCAGTGGGCCCTCGGCTATCGCGAGCCGCTGAACAAGAACGAAGAGAACAAGAGGAACGACGACGGGCTCAACGTCCGGCAGCGAATCCTCGACATCTACTCCAAGTACGGCTTCGACTCCATCGACCCGGCCGACCTGCGCGGCCGTTTCCGCTGGTACGGCCTGTACACCCAGCGCCGGCCTGGCATCGACGGCGGCAAGACCGCGGTGCTGGAGCCGGAGGAACTCGACGACCGTTACTTCATGCTGCGGATCCGGATCGACGGCGGCCAGCTCGAGGGCGCCCAGCTGCGCACGATCGCCGACATCTCCCGCCGGTACGCCCGCGGCACCGCCGATGTCACCGACCGGCAGAACATCCAGCTGCACTGGGTCGAGATCGAGAGCGTGCCCGCCATCTGGGCGGCGCTGGAGTCGGTGGGCCTGAGCACCACCGAGGCCTGCGGGGACACGCCGCGGGTGATCCTCGGCTGCCCGCTGGCCGGCCTGGACGCTAGCGACATCATCGACGCCACGCCGGAGATCGCCGCGATCGCCGAGACCTACATCGGCGACTCCGCGTTCTCCAACCTGCCGCGCAAATTCAAGTCCTCGATCAGCGGCTGCGCGGCGCAGTGCGCCATCCACGAGATCAACGACGTCGCGTTCGTCGGCGTGGTCAACCAGGCCGGAGAAGCCGGGTACGACCTGTGGGTCGGCGGGGGCCTGTCCACCAACCCGATGATCGGCCAGCGCCTCGGCGCGTTCGTCCGGCCCGGCCAGGTCTCCGAGGTGTGGGCGGGCGTGACCGGGCTGTTCCGGGACTACGGCTACCGCCGGCTGCGGCACCGGGCCAGGATCAAGTTCCTGGTCGCGGACTGGGGCCCGGAGAAGTTCCGCGAGGTGCTGGAGAAGGAGTACCTCGGGTACGCGCTGCCGGACGGTCCGGCCCCGGAGCCGCCGCCGCACGGGATCCGCGACCACGTGGGCGTCCATCCGCAAAAAGACGGGAACTACTACGTCGGGTTCGCGCCCACCGTGGGCCGGCTGTCCGCCGACCTGCTGGACGTCATCGCGCGGCTCGCCGCCGAGTACGGCAGCGGCCGGGTGCGCACCACCACCGAGCAGAAGATGGTCATCCTCGACGTGCCCCCGGACCGCACCGGCGACCTGGTCCGGGCACTGGACGAAGCCGGGCTGCCGGCCCGGCCCAGCGCGTTCCGCAGGCACACGATGGCGTGCACCGGCATCGAGTTCTGCAAGCTCGCGATCGTGGAGACCAAGGCCCGGGCCGCGGACCTGATCGCCGAGCTGGAGCGGCGCCTGCCCGGCTTCGACACGCCGGTCACGATCAACGTGAACGGCTGCCCGAACTCCTGCGCACGGATCCAGACGGCCGACATCGGACTGAAGGGATCGCTGGTCACCGGACCGGACGGGACCCAGGTCGAGGGCTTCCAGGTGCACCTGGGCGGCAGCCTGAACGGAGGCGACGGCACCAGTTCCGGCTTCGGCCGCAAGCTGCGCGGGCTCAAGGCCACTGCCGAGGAATTGCCAGATTACGTGGAGCGCGTGCTGCGGCGGTTCCAAGCTGGCCGGGTAGAAGGAGAGTCGTTCGCGGCCTGGACCGCCCGGGCCAGCGAGGAGGAGCTCACATGAGCACGCGGGCCGTGCCGTTTTACTGCCCTTACTGCGGCGAAGAGGACCTCGAACCGCGGGGCGCGACCGACGGTGAATGGCATTGCCGCAGTTGCACCAGGACTTTCCAGCTACGCTTTGCCGGAATAGGAGTCACCCTGTGACCGCCATCGACACGCGTGGCCTGGCGCAAACGCCCCTGGAGGACCCCGAGCTCATGCGCACCCTCGCCGAACAGGCCGCTGAGGCACTCGCTGACGCGCCGGCCGAAGAGGTCATCCGCTGGGCCACCGACACCTTCGGGGACCGGATCTGCGTCACCTCGTCCATGACCGACGCGGTGATCATCCATCTGGCCTCGGCGGTCAAGCCCGGTATCGACGTCGTCTTCCTCGACACCGGCTACCACTTCGCCGAGACGATCGGCACCCGGGACGCGGTGGCGGTCGTGTACCCGATCCACCTGGTCAACGTCACCCCGTCGCGCACCGTCGCGGAGCAGGATGCCGAGCTCGGCCCCCGGCTGTACGGGCGCAATCCGGACCTGTGCTGCTACCTGCGCAAGGTCGAGCCGCTGGAGCGGGCGCTGACCAACTATGACGCGTGGATCACCGGCGTGCGCCGGGACGAGACCAGCAACCGCCGCCAGACCCAGGTCGTCGAGTGGGACGACCGGCGGGAGATGGTCAAGGTCAACCCGATCGTCAGCTGGTCCCAGAAGCAGGTCGACGACTACATCACCACCAACGGCGTGCTGGTCAACCCACTGGTCTACGACGGCTACCCCTCGATCGGCTGCTCGACCTGCACGAGCCGGGTCGAGCTCGGCGCCGACCCGCGCAGCGGGCGCTGGGCCGGAACGGGCAAGACCGAGTGCGGGATTCATGAGTGAGAAGGCCCTGGTCGCCGTGGCGCACGGCAGCGCGGACCCCCGCGCGGCAGAGGCCATCGGCGAGCTGATGCGGCTGGTGGCGGTCCGGGCGGCTGAGCGCCGTTTGGCCGTAGACGACCTGCGCGTCGCCTACCTGGGTCACGCCGCGCCGTCCGTGCCGCAGGTCATGGGCACGTTCGGGCCGGATGCGCAGGTCACTGTGCTGCCGCTGCTGCTCACCGCGGCGTACCACAGCAAGACCGATATCCCCCGCGTGCTGGCCCGGGCCGGTTTCCCCCGGGTCAGGTACGGCGAACCGCTGGGGCCGCATCCGCTGCTGCTGCGCGCGCTCGAGCGGCGCCTGCCCCCGGCCGCGTTCGAGAACCCGGCCGAGACCGGGGTGGTCCTCGCGGCGGCCGGGTCGAGCGATCCTGAGGCGAACGCCGCCATCGCCCGCCTGGCCGCCCGGTGGCAGGCCGAGGTCGGCTGGTTCGCGGTCCGCCCGGCGTACGCGTCGGCCACGGACCCCGACCCGGCGACGGCGGTCACGCGGCTGCGCGAGGCCGGGGCCCGCCGGGTGGCGGTGGCCAGCTACCTGCTCGCGCCGGGCCGGTTCGCCGACCGGATCCGGGAGGCCTCGCTGGCCGCGGGGGCGGCCGTGGTCGCGCCGGTGCTTGGCGCGGCGCCGCAGGTGGCCGACGTCCTGCTCGACCGATACCAGGAGGCGGGAACGAGGGAGCGGGCTGCGGCGTAAAACTGGGTAAAACTCCCGTTAGTCCTCCGGAAACCGAGGATCCCAGACCCGCAGATCACGATCCGGTATCGTACGTCCCTCCGGGCATGCGCTTACCCGGGAGAGCCGGCCGCCGTGGCCCGGCTCGCAAGAGAAGGGGGCGAATGCGTACCTGGCCAGGGACGCCCTATCCTCTCGGCGCGACCTGGGACGGGTGGGGGGCGAACTTCGCCTTGTTCTCCGAGGTCGCCGAGCGGGTCGAGCTGTGCCTGTTCACTGACCCGGGGGATGAGGGCGGCGGCCCGCTGACCGAGGAACGGGTCGAGATGACCGAGGTCGACGGCTTCGTCTGGCACGCCTACCTGCCCGGCATCGCGCCCGGACAGCGGTACGGCTACCGCGTGTACGGGCCCTACGACCCCCCGCGCGGGCTGCGCTGCGACGGCTCCAAGCTGCTCCTGGACCCGTACGGCAAGGCGGTCGAGGGAGACGTCCAGTGGGATGAGTCGCTGTTCGACTACCAGTTCGCCAACCCTAAGAAGCGCAACACCACCGACAGCGCGCCGCACATGCCGAAGAACGTGGTCATCAACCCGTTCTTCGACTGGGGCCACGACCGTGCGCCGCAGATCCCCTACCACGAGACGGTCATCTACGAGGCGCACGTACGCGGGCTGACCCTGCGCCATCCCGACGTCCCGGCCCACCAGCGCGGGACCTACGCCGGGCTCGCGCACCCCGCGGTGATCGGGCACCTGCAGCGGCTCGGCGTCACGGCGGTCGAGTTGATGCCGGTGCACCAGTTCGTGGCCGAGCAGTCCCTGGTGCAGCGGGGCCTGACCAACTACTGGGGCTACAACACGATCGGCTTCCTGGCCCCGCACAACCGGTACGCCTCGGCCGGGCAGCGCGGCGAGCAGGTCGGCGAGTTCAAGACCATGGTCATGGCGCTGCACGAGGCCGGCATCGAGGTCATCCTCGACGTGGTGTACAACCACACCGCCGAGGGCGACCACATGGGGCCGACGCTGTCCTTCCGCGGTATCGACAACGGCGCCTACTACCGGCTCGACCGCTCCGAGCGGTGGCGGTACCTGGACTACACCGGCTGCGGTAACAGCCTGAACGCCCGGCATCCGCATTCGCTGCAGCTGGTCATGGACTCACTGCGCTACTGGGTCCTGGAGATGCACGTCGACGGGTTCCGGTTCGACCTGGCCGCCGCGCTGGCCAGGGAACTGCACGACGTGGACCGGCTGTCCACGTTCTTCGACGTGGTCCAGCAGGATCCGGTGGTCTCCCAGGTCAAGCTGATCGCCGAGCCGTGGGACGTGGGCGAGGGCGGCTACCAGGTCGGTAACTTCCCGCCGTTGTGGACCGAGTGGAACGGAAAGTACCGCGATACCGTGCGGGACTTCTGGCGGGGCCGCCCGGAGGCCATCGGCGAGTTCGCGTCCCGGCTGACCGGGTCCAGCGACCTGTACGCGACCAGCGGGCGCCGCCCGTTCGCGTCGATCAACTTCGTCACCTGTCACGACGGTTTCACCCTGCACGACCTGGTCAGCTACAACCACAAGCACAACGAGGCCAACGGCGAGGGCAACCGGGACGGCACCGACGACAACCGGTCCTGGAACTGCGGCGTGGAGGGCCCCACCGACGACCTCACCATCACCGGGCTGCGCGCCCGGCAGAAGCGGAACTTCCTGGTCACCTTGTTCCTGTCCCAGGGCGTCCCGATGATGATGGCGGGCGACGAGATGGGCCGAACCCAGGGCGGCAACAACAACGCCTACTGCCAGGACAACGAGATCTCCTGGCTGGACTGGAGCATGGCCGACGCCGAGCGCGACCTGCTGCAGTTCACCGAGATCCTGGCCGGGCTCCGCCGCGATCACCCGGTGTTCCGGCGGCGCCGGTTTTTCCGTGGCCGGCGGGCCCCGGACGACGAGAGCAGCGACATCACCTGGCTGACCCCGGCCGGCCAGGAAATGACCCAGGACGACTGGGGCGCCGGCTACGCCCAGTCGCTCGCGGCCCTGCTGAACGGCGGGGCGATCAGCGAACCGGATCCGCGGGGCGGCAGAATTGTGGACGCCAAGTTCCTCCTGCTGTTCAACGCGCACAGCGAGCCGCTCACGTTCAGCCTGCCGGAGGCCAGCCTGGCGCCCGGCTGGGAGGTCGTGATCGACACCAGCACAGCGGAGGCCCGCGACGAACAGGACGGAGTCATCTTGATGCCGAAGAGCGAAGTCGAGGTCGGGGCCCGGGCCACGGTCGTGCTGCGGTCCACGGACTGAGCATGCGCCAGATCTACGCGTCCAGCGATCTCGCCGACACCGACCTGGCCGCGCTGTACGCCTACCCGCCCGGCCCGTGGCTGCGGGCCAACATGGTGGCCAGCGCGGACGGGGCGGCGAATCTGGACGGCGTGACGAAGGGCTTGTCGTCGGCCGCCGACCGGCACCTGTTCGCCCTGCTCCGCACGCTGGCCGACGTGATCGTGGTGGGCGCGGCGACCGTCCGGGCCGAGCGCTACGCGCCGGTGCGCCAGCGCGAGCTCTGGCCGGACCTGCGGCCCGGCCGCACTCCCACCCCGCCGATCGCGGTGGTCACCTCCCGCCTCGACCTCGACCCGTCCAGCCGCCTGATCGCGTCGGCCCCGCCGTCAGCCCGCACGATCATCATCACCACCGCGCAGGCCCCGGCCGACCGCCGCGCCGCCCTGGACGGGCTGGCCGACATCATCGTGGCCGGCCAGGACCGGGTTGACCTGAAGGCGGCCGTCACGGCGCTGGCCGACCGCGGCCACCGCCGCATGCTCGCCGAGGGCGGTCCGCACCTGCTGGCCCAGATCGCCACGGCGGGCCTGCTGGACGAGCTGTGCCTGACCATCGGCCCGCTGCTGGCGGGCCCGGGCGCGGGCCGGATCCTGGCCGGGTCGCCGTCGGCCGTCCCGCCGCAGCCGCTCACCCTGGCTCACGTCCTGGAGGACGACGGGTTCCTGTTCTGCCGGTACACCAGAAAAGATCATTTATCAGAACGGGCCGTGGTGCGCGCCGAAGCGTAAAATCGTGCCTACGCAGAGCGGAGCCTGAGGCGCAGGAGGCTGCGATGAGCCTGCGACGGCAGCGTCGAGACCTGGTGGTGTGGAGCCAGTCCTGCGGCTCAGCCGAGCCCCGGCGGCTCACGCGGCCGACCCGCGGCCGACGCATCCGCAGGTGGATCCGGATCGGGATGCTGCTGACCGTCGTCGGCCTGCTGCCGCTGGCCAGCGCGGTGCGGGCCCGCTGGCGGCCCTTGCTGGCCGGGACGGCGCTCACGGTGGCCGGCGTCATCATGCGCGGCAGCACACCGGGCAGCTTGGTCTTGCTTCCCGGGCTCATGCTGCTGCTCTGCGCTCCGCTGATCCCGGGCACACCCGAGGCGGACCGCCTGCGGCGCCTGGAACTGGAGCGTGAGCTGGCCGTCTACACCACCTCGGCCCAGCGCCACGACCTGGAAGCGACCCTCGATCAGTACCCGGACGATGTCACGTCCGAGCTACGTGACATCCTGGCTGGCCAGGCCCGGGTTGGTTACCGCCCTGCCGGGCGGTACCGAGGTCACGGGGTTTAAGGGACGGGGCAGCAGGCCGCGCTCGAACCCGGCCGCGACGGCAGCGGCGCGGTCGTTCACGCCGAGCTTGGCGTAGATGTGCAGCACGTGGGTCTTGACCGTGGCCTCGCTGATGTACAGGCGCGCGGCGGCCTCCCGGTTTGAGCAGCCCTGCGCGATCAGGCCGAGGATGTCCAGCTCGCGCTGGCTGAGCGGTTCCCTGGCCGGCTGCCTGACCTGGCCGAGCAGCCGGGTGGCGACCGAGGGCGACAGCACGGCCTCACCGCGGGCCGCGGCCCGCACCCCGCGCAGCAGTTCTTCCGGCGGGGAGTCCTTCAGCAGGTAGCCGGTGGCGCCGGCCTCGATCGCGGGCACCACGTCGGTGTCGGTGTCAAAGGTGGTGAGCACGAGCACCCGCGCCTGCACGCCGCGCTGAGCCAGGGCCCGGATCGCACTGACCCCGTCCAGTTCGGGCATGCGCAGGTCCATCAGCACCACGTCGGGGCGCAGCGCCGCGGCCCGGTCGACGGCCTCGCGGCCGTTGGCCGCCTCGCCGGCCACCTCGAACTCGCCGCTGGCCTCGAAGATGCCGCGCAGCCCGTCGCGGACCACCGGGTGGTCATCGGCGATCAGCAGCCGGATGGTCACGAGGATCCTCCCAGGGGGATGGCGGGCAGGCTGGCCGACACCGCGGTGCCCGCTCCGGGTTCCGATTCGATCTCCAGCTGGCCGGCCAGCCGGTTGACCCGCTGCCGCATGGCGATCAGCCCGAAGCCGCCGTCGGCCTGGCCCTGCTCACTCCCGGCCCTCGGCTGATTGAACCCGGCGCCGTCGTCCCGCACGTCCAGGGTCACCACGTCCTCCATGTAGGAGAGCGTGACCCAGGCGTGCCCGGCCGCAGCGTGCTTGGCGACGTTGGCCAGGGCCTCCTGGGCCACACGCAGCAACGTCACCTCTACCTCCGGGTGCAGCGCGCGCGGGTCGCCGGTCGCGGCGACCTCGGCGGGCACGCCGCTGGTGGCCGTCCAGCGGGTCACCTCGTCGGCCAGCGCGTCGGGCAGCTTGCTGTCTTCCAGGGCCTGCGGGCGCAGCGCCTGGACCGAGCGGCGGGCCTCGGCCAGGCTGTCCCGGGCCAGCCGCTTGGCGTTGTCGATCCGGCGTTCGCGCTCGGGCTCGCTGACGGTCTGCTGGGCCGCCTCGAGCTGGGTGACGATCCCGGTCAGGCCCTGCGCGAGCGTGTCGTGGATCTCCCGCGCCATGCGCTGCCGCTCGTCACCCGCGCCCGCCTCCCGGGCCCGGGTCAGCAGCTGAGCCTGCAGGCCGGTGTTCTCGGTCATCATCTCTTCCAGCCGCTGGTTGGCCTGGGCCAGCTCGGCGATCATCTGCTTGCGGGCCCGGTTCTGCTCCTCGGACTTGTGGCCCAGCAGCACGAACATGCCGACCAGCACGACGTCCACGCAGGCCAGCAGGATCCAGATGACGGCCTGGGACACGGTGAGGCGGTGGAAGCCGCCGCCCTGGTCCACGCCGAAGATGAGCGCCACCACCGCGCAGGCGACCCAGCGCCACGCGCCGGTCAGGTACTGGAACGCGGTCAGGAACCCGAGCCAGGTGAAGAAGCCGTACCACGGACTGCGGGCGGTCAGCACGGCGATGAACGCGAGCAGGCCGACGCAGTACAGCCGCATCGGCCAGCGGCGCTCCGCCCAGCCCGGATGCAGGAGGGTGAACCAGGTGATCCAGGCCCCCGCGGCCACGGCCAGGGCGACCGTGATGCCGATCGCCCCCGCGGTCGGGTTCTGCGTCAGGGCGTACGGGAGGAGCGGGACGGCCAGTACCAGGTACGGCACCCAGCGCATGATCGACTCGTACCGGCGGTCCAGCGCTTCGAGGCTGCTGTCCGGTGTGCGCACCGTCACCGCTTTCCCTTCCCTACGCCTGATCCCAGCGGAAGAAGCGGGCCGCCAGGGCGCCGGCGACCAGGGCCCACGCCGCCATTATGCCCAGGTACTCCGGCCGCGGATCTATTCCCATCCAGCTGTCGCGGATGGCGTGCAGCGCCGAGCCGAGCGGAGTGAAGTTGCCGACCTGCCGCATCGTCGACGACATCTCCTCGGTGGGGAAGTAGATCCCGGCCAGGAACATGTTCGGGAAGAACAGCAGCCACCCGATGCCCGCCGCGCTCCTGGCCGTCGGCGCCACCGCCGCCGCTAGCAGGCCGGTTGCGAACAGCGAGGCGATGCCGAGACCGACGGCCAGGATAAACCAGCCCGACCGGACCGGGGCCGGCACGTGGAAGGCGATTCGCACCACCGCGATGACCACCGCCACCGACAGCACCGCCGCCGCGGCCCACACGGTCAGGTCGGCCAGCAGCAGGGTCAGCGGGCGGACCGGCGTGACACCCAGGCGGCGCAGCACGCCGCGCTCCCGGTACTGGCCCAGGACCATCGGCACCCCGGTCAGGCCCAGGCTGGCCAGCACGATCGCGACACCGAGGGCCGCGATGTACTCGGTGCCGATCTGATCCGACAGCCCCTTCTGCGGATCGCTGAACCCGGGGATCAGCCCGAACCCGATGACCAGCGCCACCGGCAGCCCGAACACCCCGATCAGCGCGGCCTTCTCCCGCACGAACAGCTTGCCCTCGACCAGGGCGAGCCTGCCGAAGCCGGTCATTGTCCCGTCTCTCCTCACGTGTCCATGGTCCGGCCGGTCAGCGCCACGTAGGCGCTGTCCAGACTGCGTCCCTCGATCCGCAGGTCCGCGACGGCGACCTGCCTGCGGGCCAGTTCCGCGGTGACCGCGGAGGCGAAGTCCCCGGTCCCGGTGACGGTGACGTGCGCCCCGTGGCGGCCGACGGCGGTCACGCCCGGCAGGGCGGTCAGCGACCGCTCCTGCAGCGGCGCCATCGGCCGGAACCGCATCCGGTACTCTCCCCCGGCGGAGTCCACCAGCCCCGCCGGGGTGTCCAGCGCCGCGATCCGCCCCCGTTCGAGGATCGCGACCCGGTCGCACAGTTCTTCCACCTCGTCCATGAAGTGACTGACCAGCACGACGGTGACGCCGCTGTCCCTGACCTGCGCGATCAGATCCCAGGTGGCGCGCCTGGCGCCCGGGTCCAGGCCCGCGGTGAGCTCGTCGAGGAACACCACCTCCGGGTTCCCGACCAGGGCCAGCGCGATGAACAGCCGCTGCTTCTGGCCGCCGGACAGCTTGCTGAAGCTGGTGCTGGCCTTCCCGGCCAGTCCCCAGCGGTCCAGCAGCTCGCGCCAGTCGGCCGGATCCGGGTAGAACGACGCGTACAGCTCCAGCGCTTCCCGGACTTTGAGCCTGTCCTGCAGCCGGGTCTCCTGGAGCTGCACGCCGATCCGCTGGTGCAGCCGGTGCCCGCCGGTCTTCGGGTCGAGCCCGAGGATCCGGACCTGGCCCGCGTCGCGCCGCCGCAGCCCTTCCAGGCACTCCACCGCGGTGGTCTTGCCCGCGCCGTTCGGGCCGAGGATGCCGAAGATCTCTCCCGGCTCGACGTGGAAGGAGATCCCATCCACCACGGCCTTGCCCCCGTACCGCTTGGTGAGCCCTGTCACCTCGATGACCGGCGTCATCTCGTGCCTCGCTTCCGTTGATCGCCCCGTTGGCGCCATAGCCAGCTTCGCCCGGCGGGCCCCGGCGGCGGATCGGCTGCCCGGCCATACTTGGGGTGGCCATCTGGCCTCGGCGGCATCCACCGTTCGGCTGATCCGGCTGGCACGTTAGCCTGGCCCCTGGAAGGCCGACCACCAGGGAGATTGCCATGCCGCTGCACACCAAGGTGGACGAGTCCGCCCGAGACGAAGAACTCGAGATCAACCCCGTTTACGTCCGCGAGAAGACCTGCGAGATCCCGCGGTACAAGCTGCCGGAGCACGGGATGCTGCCGCGCACCGCGCTGCAGATCGTCCGCGACGAGCTCATCCTCGACGGCAACGCCCGGCTCAACCTGGCCACGTTCGTCACCACCTGGATGGAGCCGGAGGCCGAGCTGCTGATGGCCGAGACCGCGGCCAAGAACATGATCGACAAGGACGAGTACCCGCAGACCGCCGAGCTCGAGCGGCGCTGCGTGAACATCCTGAGCCACCTGTGGAACGCGCCGCGTGACAGCCAGACGACGGGCTGCTCCACCACCGGCTCGAGCGAGGCCTGCATGCTCGGCGGGATGGCGCTGCTGTGGCGGTGGCGGGCCGGGCGGCAGGCGGCCGGGCTCGACACGGCCAAGCCGAACCTGGTGATGGGCTCGAACGTGCAGGTGTGCTGGGAGAAGTTCTGCCGCTACTGGCAGGTCGAGCCCCGCCGCGTCCCGATGGTGCCCGGGCGGCTGCATCTGGGCCCCACCGAAGCCGCGGCCAAATGCGACGAGAACACGATCGGCGTGGTCGCCATCATGGGCTCCACCATGGACGGCAGCTACGAGCCGGTACTGGAGATCAGCCGGGCCCTGGACCGGCTGGAGGCCCAGCGGGGCCTCGACATCCCGATGCACGTGGACGCGGCGTCCGGCGGGTTCGTCGCCCCGTTCCTGCACCAGGACCTGGAGTGGGACTTCCGGGTGCCGCGGGTGGCCTCGATCAACAGTTCGGGCCACAAGTACGGCCTGGTGTATCCGGGAGTGGGCTGGATCATCTGGCGGACCTCGGACGCCCTCCCGGACGACCTGATCTTCAACGTCAACTACCTGGGCGGCGAGATGCCCACGTTCGCGCTCAACTTCTCCCGGCCCGGCGCGCAGGTCGCCGCACAGTACTACAACTTCCTGCGGCTCGGCTGGGAGGGCTACCGGCACGTCCAGCAGACCTGCCAGGACATCGCGCTCCACCTATCCGGCGAGATCGCCAAGATGGGTCCGTTCGAGCTGTTTACCAACGGCAGTGACCTGCCGGTGTTCACGTTCAAGCTGCGCGACGACATTACGAACTACTCGGTGTTCGACCTGTCCGAGCGGCTGCGTGAGCGCGGCTGGCAGGTGCCGGCGTACACGTTCCCCGAGGACATGAGCGATACCGCGGTGATGCGGATCGTGGTCAGGAACGGCTTCAGCCTGGACCTGGCCAACCTGCTGCTCGACGACATGCGGCTGCACCTGCGCATGTTCGCGCACAACCCGCAGACCCAGCCGCCGCCCGAGATCCAGGCCAAGCGGCAGTCCTTCAAGCACTGACCTCGGCCGGCGTCACGTGGTCGCCACGCATCGGCGCCATCCGGCTCAGTACCGGCGGCTCAGGACGCCGGGGTGGCGGCCGCCGCCCCGGTCGGGGCGGCCGACCCGCTCGGGGCGGCCGACCCGCTCGGGGCCGATGAGGCGCTCGCCGACGCGGACGCGGTCGGTGCGGGTGACGAGCTTGCCGTCGGGGCGCCGGTCGGCGAGGCCGTCGGGGACATGGCCGCCGACGGCATCGCGGTCGGGGTCGTGCTGGCCGACGCCGGAGCGGTGGCCGGCGCGGATGGGGCCGTGGTCGCGGGCGTGCTCGCCGCCGACGTCGCCGGAGTGGCGGTGGCGGGCGGGGTGACCGACCCGGACATGGCCTGCCCGGAGTGCGCGGGAGGCATCTGGTGCGCGGAGGAGGCCAGCGCGACGCCGCCCGCGGCCGACGCCGCCAGCAGCCCGATCACCATCGAGGCGATGGTGATCGGCCGCGCCAGCCGCCGCTGACGGCGACCCCCGTGCCTGCCGCGACGGCCCGGAGCCGGCGGGGAGGACGGCGAGAGCCGGGCAGACGTCATGGTCCGGGACGAGTTGTCGGTGCCCGGCAGCGCGATGGACGTCCGGGCGACGGGCTCAGGCAGCCAGCGCTCGGTCGGCGGGATCACGCTCGCGCCCGCCGCGAACTCCAGGTCACGGGCGGTAGGACGCTGGCCGGGGTCCTTGGCCAGGCAGCGCTCGATCAGCCCGCGGGCCTCGGCGGGCACGCGGTCCAGGTTCACCTCGCGGTAGACCGCGCGATAGGCCAGCGTGGGAGCCGATCCGCGGCCGAACGGCGCTTCGCCCGTGGCGGCGTAGGCGAGCACGGCGCCCAGGCTGAAGATGTCGCTCGCCGGGCCGACCTCCCGGCCCTCGATCTGCTCGGGGGACATGTAACCAGGCGAGCCGATCGCCAGGCCGGTCCGCGTCAGCGGGCTGGTCTCGGCGGCGATGGAGATACCGAAATCGATGACGCGCGGTCCGTCCTGGGCCAGCAGCACGTTCGACGGCTTCAGGTCACGGTGCACGACCCCCGCGGCGTGGATGGCGCTCAGGCTCTCGGCCAGCCCGGCCGCGAGTTCCCGCACCGACCGCACCGGCAGCGGCCCGCGTTGGGTGACCGCATCGGCCAGCGACGGCCCGGCCACATAGGCGGTGGCCAGCCACGGCATCGGGCCATCGGTATCCGCGCCGATCAGCGGCGCGGTGAACCGGCTGCTCACCTTGCGCGCGACGGTGACTTCCCGCCGGAAACGCGCCCGGAACTCAGGATCGGAGGCCAGGTCGGCGCGGATCACCTTCACCGCCGCCAGCTGGCCGTCCGCCGACGCGCCGAGGAACACCCGGCCCATGCCGCCGCAGCCCAGTACCCCGCGGAGCCGGTACGGCCCGATCCGCCCCGGATCGTCAGGCTGGAGTTCTTGCCACATGATCATCCCGTCCTCAGCTCAATCGGCAACTCAATCAACCGAAACCGGCGCCTCAGATACCAGTGCGCCGCTCCACCTACGATGGCTGCGGGGCCGGGGTGGTTCATCGGGGGGTGTGGGGGAAACTCAGGGGGGAGGGAGGAGCCGAACCATGACAGCGCTACGCAGCTACGTGAGCGGAGCTTGGACCGAGCCGGCCGACGAGGGGAGGCCGGTGCTCGACGCGGTGACCGGCGAGGAAGTCGCCCGGGTCTCCTCGGCCGGGATCGATGTCGCGGCAGCCCTGGACTACGGCCGGTCGGCCGGCGGCCCGGCGCTGCGCGAGCTGACCTTCCATCAGCGGGCCGGGCTGCTCAAGTCGCTCGGGCAGACGCTGCGCGAGCACCGGCCGGAACTGTATGCGCTGTCCGCGCGGACCGGGGCGACGCTCGGCGACGCCAAGTTCGACGTCGACGGCGGCATCGGCGTGCTGCTCAGCTACGCGAGCAAGGCCAGGCGCGAGCTGCCCAACGACGTCATGCTGGCCGAGGGGGCGGTCGAGCCCCTGGGCCGGGGTGGCGCCTTCGTCGGCCAGCACATCCTCACCCCGCTGCGCGGCGTCGCGGTGCAGATCAACGCGTTCAACTTCCCGGTCTGGGGGCCGCTGGAGAAATTCGCCCCCGCGTTCATCGCCGGCGTCCCGAGCCTGGTCAAGCCGGCCACCCAGACCGCCTACCTGACCGCCCGGCTGGTCGAGCTCATCATCGAATCCGGGCTGCTGCCGCCCGGCTCGCTTCAGCTGGTCTGCGGCAGCGCCGCCGGCCTGCTCGACCACGTCGGGGAGCAGGACCTAGTGTCGTTCACCGGATCGGCCGCGACCGCCCGGCAGTTGCGGGCGCATCCCGCGATCGTGAGCCGGTCGGTCCGGTTCAACGCCGAGGCGGACTCGCTGAACTGTTCCATCCTCGGACCGGACGCCCAGGCCGGCACGCCCGAGTTCGACTTGTACGCGCGCCAGCTGGTCACCGAGATGACGGTCAAGGCGGGCCAGAAGTGCACGGCGATCCGGCGGGCCTTCGTCCCGGCCGCCCTGGCCGGTCCGGTGGCCGAGGCGGTGCGCGAGCGGCTGGCCGCGGTCGTGATCGGCAACCCGGCCGACGACAGCGTCCAGATGGGCCCGCTGGCCAGCCTGGAGCAGCGCGAGGAGGTACGCCGCTCGGTCAAGGCACTGCTCGCCGCCGGGCACCTCGTCTTCGGTGATCCAGGCCGGGTCGAGGTCGTCGGGGCCAGCGCCGAGCGGGGCGCGTTCATCGCCCCGCTGCTGCTGCACAGCGACGACCCGAGCCGGCCCGAGCCGCACCAGGTCGAGGCGTTCGGTCCGGTGAGCACGATCATCGGTTACCAGGGCACCGCGGAGGCGATCGAGCTGGCGGCCCGCGGCCGGGGCAGCCTGGCCGGCTCGGTGGTCACCGCGGACGCGCAGTTCGCCCGCGACGTGGTCCTCGGCCTGGCTCCGTGGCACGGCCGGCTGCTCGTCCTGGACCGCGACGACGCGCCCGAGTCGACCGGGCACGGCTCACCGCTGCCCGGGCTCGTGCACGGCGGGCCCGGCCGGGCCGGCGGCGGGGAGGAGATGGGCGGCATGCGCGGCGTGCTGCACCACATGCAGCGCACGGCGATCCAGGCCAGCCCGCGCGTGCTGTCGGCCGTCACCGGCCGCTGGGTAAGCGGTACGGAACGGGACACGACGGGCGGTCACCCGTTCCGCAAGTCCCTGGCCGACCTCCGGGTCGGCGACACCGTGGTGGCCGGGCCGCGCCAGGTGACGCTGGCCGATATCGAGCACTTCGCGGAGTTCACCGGCGACACCTTCTACGCCCACATGGATGACGAAGCGGCCCGGGCCAACCCGTTCTTCGACGGCCGGGTGGCCCACGGCTACCTCATCGTCTCCTTCGCGGCCGGCCTGTTCGTCCAGCCCGATCCGGGTCCGGTGCTGGCCAACTACGGCCTGGAGAACCTGCGCTTCCTCACCCCGGTATACCCGGGTGACGAGCTCACCGTGACGCTCACCTGCAAGCAGATCACGCCGCGGGAGGACGCCGACTACGGCGAGGTGCGCTGGGACGCGGACGTGACCAACTCCGACGGCAAGTCAGTGGCCACCTACGACGTCCTCACCCTGGTCGCCAAGCAGTGGCCGCCGCCTCGGCCGGTGCCGTCCACACCGTGACGTGGGCGGGCTGCAGCGCCCGGTCCACGGTGCTCATCAGGTCCGAGCGGACGGTGCCCAGGTCCACCGCGTCCTGCAGCCGGGCCGCAAACGCCGTCACCGTCCGGTCCGCGTCGTACCTGGCCCGGTTGAACCTGCGGTCGACGGCGTGCTGGACTCGGTGCCGCACCGGGTTGAACAGCGCCGCGGCGATGAGCGTCGAGGCCGCCACCGCCACCGAATTGTGGAACAGGAGCACCTGGGTGGTCAGTAGGACCAGCCCGGCGTACACCCGATGAGCAGTCCGGTGGCGATCGCGTAGGCCAGGGTCCGGCTGATGATCCGGTCGATGTCGTACAAGCGGAGCTCGAGGATCCCGAACCCGATGCTGACCGGCAGCGCGAGCGTCCCGACCCCGGCCGCGATGTCGACAATCTTCAGCCAACCGGTCGGATTGTTGATCCACACCAGGCCGATACCGGCGGCGATGAACACCGCCGCCCCGCCCAGCAGCCACTTCAGCTGCTGGCGGCGTTCCCGCGATGAGCGCCGGAAACTCAGCACCTTAGCGTTCCGGGAACGTTACGGCTGGGTGCTAGGGTCCAGGGCCAGGCCCAGCGCGACCGCGTAGCGGTGCCCGAGCGGCTCGCCCTCGCAGGTACCGCCGACGTGGCCCCGGCCGACGGCCACGCCGTCCGGCAGCGAGCGCGCGAGGATGCCGAGCAGTTCCTCATCCCCGGCCGGCCCGCCGACCACCAGGACCTGACCGGGTTCCAAGCCGAGGGTCCGCACCGCACGCCGGAAATTCGACGCCAGCACGGCGAGCTTGAGACGCAGCCGGATAGCACGCCATTCGCCCGGCCCGTGGCGGCGGTCGAACGGCAGCAAGCCGCCCGGGCCCTCGACCGCGAGCATGCCGGCCGCCGGGGCCGGGGCGCTGGCGGCCAGGAAACCGCGGCTGCCGTCCTCGGCTTCGAACCGCTGCCCGCCATCCACCCGCAGGCAGGGGCCGCGCTTGACCCAGTCGGCCGCCGCCCGGGGAATGCCGAGCGTCTCGGCCACCGCGGCGGTGAGCAGGTCGCCCGCCCCGGCGGCGACCA
>Ga0335072_10004262_pt1 | contig 21338 bp, 20 predicted proteins | sample Lox_Sample_21_FD_206725 | JGI IMG/M metagenome (GOLD analysis project Ga0335072, IMG submission 206725) | Soil microbial communities from Loxahatchee National Wildlife Refuge, Florida, United States - Lox_Sample_2.1 | ecosystem: Environmental > Terrestrial > Soil > Wetlands | place: USA...
CGGGGTGTCCGATTTGCCCGGATGCCAGCAGGCTGGGAGGTCGGCCGCCGCCCCGCCGCTCCGGCAATGGCTCGGTACCTCGCCCGGGGCTCGTGAGCAATTGGGCTGGGGCGGCGTTCGGGCGGTGGCTCGTATGCCGTTTTGTGACCCGGGGCCGGCAATCCGAAGGTGGGTGAAGGGCGTCTTTCATACGGAACGGAGTTGATATAGGGCCTTAACGTCACATCGCCGTTATCACCGCGTTGCAGGCGATCTCGACGATGCCTGCCCTATCCGGCCGCTACCACCATCGCTCCGTAGCGGCTAGCGAGCCACCCACGGCGTTCAACCGGCGCGCCGTGGGTGGTTCGTTGTACGGGGGAGTGGCCGAACAATGGTGGCGTGGCCGACGACCGCGACGACGGGGCGCCCGCCCTGGTGTTGCGGGCCGAGCGGCTGCGCGCCGCCCGCAAGGCGCTCGTCGCACGCCAGGTCACGGTGTCCGCGGCCGTGCTGGTGCCGGTCATGTCCTGGATCACGGTGCTCGCCCCATCCGGACCATGGCTTCCCCGGCCTGCTGCTCGACATGGTGGTGCTGCACCTGGCCGCCGCGCTGCTCGGTGTGGGCGTGGGCACCTGGCACGCGGTACCGTTCTTGCGGTGCTGGAGGGCACCGCCGGGTCCGCGGGAAGGACTGAGTCCGCCTCCGCGAAGCACGCGCATGGATGCTGGACCGCCTGACCGTCTTCATCCGAGCCCGGAACGCGGACCCCGGGCCCGCGAGGAGACCGTCATGCCCCAGCTTCCCGACCGTCCCGACCTTGACCAGCTCCGCCGCCAGGCCCGCGAGCTGCACCGCGCCGCCGAGACCGGCGACGCGGCCTCGTTGTACCGCCTGCACGCCGTCTCGGACGAGGTCACGCTGTCCACCGCCCAGCTCGCCCTGGCCCGCGAGTATGGCTTCCCGAGCTGGCGTCGGCTCCGGGACGAGGTGGACCGACGCCGGGCCACTCCCGACGTCCTGATCGCTGACGCCGATGAGATCGCGGGCCAGTACGCCGACCGCCCGCAGCTGCGGCCGATCCTGGACGCGGTGCTCGCGGCGCTGCCGCCGCTCGGCCCGGTGACGGCACAGGCCCGCAGAACCTGCGTGTCGTTCGTCTCGCCGCGCCGCACGTTCGCCGCGGCCGAGGCCACGACCAAGAGCCGGGTCGACCTGGGCCTGCGGCTCGACGGCGTTACCCCCGAGGGGCGGCTGCTGGCGGCCAGGAACATGAACGCCGGCTCGATGAACCTGCGCATCGCGCTGACCGGGCCCGGCGACGTCGACGACGAGGTGCGCGAGTGGCTGCGGCGCGCGTACGACGCCAGCGTGGCCCCGCCCGCGCCGCGGCGCCCGGCCCGGCGGCCCGGGGCGGTGGCCGGCACGATGGCCGTGCTGATCGACGGCTTCGACCTGCCCGGGCTGACCTGCGCGCCGGGACCCGAAGGTGAGCACCGGAGCGTTCACGTCGCGCTGAGCGGAAAGGACACGAGCCGGCCGTTCCTCGACATGCCCGGGCGCGGCGGCGCGCGGGCGCTCGAGCCGGTACCCGGCGACGCGCCGTCGGCCCGCTGGGAGGCCGCGGTGACCGTGCGCCGCGACGACGACGGGTTCGACTTCGCCGGGCCGTTCGTGCGGGGCGTACGCGACGACCGCCATCTCGGCCTGGTCTGGGGCGACGTGCCGGGCGACGGGACGTTGCGGCTGTTTCGCGGGCTGAAGATGCGGCTGGTCGACGTCGATCCGGCGCTGGTCGAGGCGGCCCTGCGGCCCGGTCGGCGGCTGGTGGCCCGGATCCGGCTCACCGACGCCAGCGGCAACCCGATCTGCGCTCGCGTCCACCCGCCGTACCTCACCTGGTCGGTCGAGCCAGCGGAGCCCGCGTGAGAGTCACCAGCCGCAACGCCCGGTTCCAGCAGTGGGCTGCGCTGCTGGATAACCGGGCGAAGCGGCAACGCACCGGCGAGTTCATCGTTCAGGGAGTCCGGCCGATCTCCGCTGCGGTGCGTAATGACTGGAAAATCAAGGCGCTTTTGTACGACGATCACTCCGCGATGTCGGCGTGGGCGCGGGAGATGCTTGACACGGTCTCCGCGGTCAAGGTCGCGATGTCCGCCGAACTCATGCACGAGCTGGGCGGCAAGACCGACGACGCGCCCGAGTTGCTCGCCGTCGCCGAGCTGCCGCCCGATGACCTGGCCCGGATCCCGGCCGGGCCGGGGATGCTGACCGTGGTGTTCGACCGGCCGGCCAGCCCGGGCAACCTGGGCACGCTGATCCGGTCGGCGGACGCCTTCGGGGCGTCGGGGGTGATCGTCACCGGGCACGCGGCCGACGTGTACGACCCGAGGGCGGTGCGCGCCACGACCGGCTCGCTGTTCGGCCTGCCGGTCGTCCGCATGCCGTCGCACCGGCCGGTGCTGGACTGGGCCGAGGGGCTGCGGGCGGGCGGCACCGGGGTCGCCCTGGTTGGCACCGACGAGCGCGGCGACACCGACATCACCGAGGTCGACTTCACCGGGCCGACGGTGCTGCTGATCGGCAACGAGACGGCCGGCCTGTCGGCGGCGTGGCGGGAGGCGTCGGATCACCTGGCCCGGATTCCGATGCTGGGCCAGGCCAGCTCGCTGAATGCGGCGATGGCCGCGTCGATCGTGCTGTATGAGTCGGCGCGGCAGCGGATCGCGGCTCGCGGGTGAACGCGCTCGACCTGATCCGGGCGCGCGGCGCGGCGGCGCAGATCTGCGTGCTGCGCGACGGCGAGGTGGTGCTCGACCACGCCGTCGGCTGCTGCCGCGACGACCTGTTCTGGATCTTCTCGGCCAGCAAGCCGTTGATCGCGCTGCTCGTTCACCTGCTCGCGCAGCGGGGGAGCTGTCGCTCGACGACCGCGTGGCGCGCACTGGCCCGGGTTCGGCCAGCGCGGCAAGGAGGAGATCACGGTCCGGCAGGTGTTGCAACACCGGTCCGGGGTGTCGGTGGCGCTCGGCTGTGGGCCCGGCACATGCCGATCCGCGGGCGCGGCCCGGCAGCCGTCCAGCGACGGCGAGATCGACCGGTTCCTGCGGCTGCCGATCCGCTGGTCGCAGGGGTTCCAGCTGGGCGGCCGGGCCGGTGAAAGTTCAGGCGATGAGGTCGCGGGTGTCCTCGGCGAACAACGTCTCGGGCGCCGGGCCGGGGCCGTCAATGATGCGCTGGCTGACCGCATGCCGGATGAGCAGCTCGATCATCGCCCGGTTGGGTTCGATGCCGTACGGCAGCGGATCCTGGCCGGTGATAGCCCTCACCCGGCGGTACATCTGGTCGGTGCCGGTCTGCGTGCCGCTGTCGTCGGCGCTCAGACGTTCCATGTAGCGGCGTTTGGCCTCGGCGAAGGCCCAGAACACGTCGGCGGCCAGTCCCGGATGGGCCTCGAGGAGGTCGGCGCGCACGACGATCAGGTGGTTGATGGGGTAGAGGCCGCGGCGGCGCAGGGCCTCGAAGCCGGCCTCCTCGGCCGCCGGAATCAGGGTTTCCAGGCCGGTCTGCGGGCCGGCGGCCAGGCCGATGCCCGCCGCCAGATCGCCCGCCGTCACCTGTTCCGCGAGATCCCCGCCGGGGGGCAGCGGGACGACGTTCGCGGGCGGGCGGTACTCGGCCACGTGCTCGTCTCCGGAGAGCACCCAGGTGATGCGGCGCAGATCCACGCCGTACTCGTCCTGCAGGATGCCCCGCGCCCACACGCCGGTCGTGACCGTGTAGCCCCGGTTGACGCCGACCCGGCGGCCTTCGAGGTCCCCGGGGCTGACGGCGCCGGCCGCGGTGGCGCGGACGATCGCGCCGTGGTGCAACGCGCGGACCAGGAACACCGGGAGCGCGGTGAGCGGCTTGCCGAACGCCTTCGCGCACAGGTAGGTGGTGAACGCCATCTCGCAGACGTCGAACTCCAGGCCCCTGACCATCCGGCGGAACGCCGGGATCAGGCCCGGCACCTCCTCGAACTCGAACGCGAACCGCTGCGGAGTGACGGTCCCGTCCTTGATGGCGCGGGTCGCTCCCTGGGTGCCGGTCACGGTCTTGAGCACGATGCCCGCCATGAGCGCCGATGATAGGTGACCGCATCGCGAACCCCGGGACCGCGAGCTCTCGTCGGCTTGCGCACTCCGCCACGGGGTGCACACTGGTCGCGAGGCGATGCACGATGTTCGAGAGGTTTACCGACCGGGCGCGGCGGGTCGTGGTCCTGGCTCAGGAGGAGGCCAGGATGCTCGACCACAACTACGTCGGCCCCGAGCACGTCCTGCTCGGCCTGATCCACGAAGGCCAAGGCGTCGCGGCGAGGGCCCTGACCGAACTGGGCCTCGGGCTGGACGAGGTGCGGCGGCAGGTCGAGGAGCTCATCGGTCGCGGCGAGCACGCTCCGAGCGGGCACATCCCGTTCACCCCGCGAGCCAAACGCGTGCTCGAGCTGTCGCTGCGGGAGGCGCTGCAGCTCGGTCACAACTACATCGGCACCGAGCACATCCTGCTCGGCATCCTGCGCGAGGGCGAGAACGTGGCGGCCCAGGTGCTGGTGCGGATGGGCACCGACCTGAACCGGGTCCGGCTGGAGGTGATCAAGCTGGTCGCTCCCGGGGCCGAGGCCGAGGCGGTCTCGCTCGGGGCGGGCGGTACGCCTCCGAGACAGACCCGCTTGGCCAGCGGCGCGATGAGCCAGGAGTTGCTGCTGGCCGAGGTGCGCAGCGCGCTGGCCGGTATCGCGGAGCGACTGACCGCGATCGAGCGCCACCTCGGCATCACGGCGCGCACCGAGGATGCCGGCGCCCCGCCGGATGACGAGACGTCCGAGCGGCTCGCCGACGAGCCGGATGACCCGCCGGGCGGCGTCACCGCGGGCGAGGGGTAGCGCCGAGCCGGTAGGTGCTCCGTGCCGTGCCGGTGAAGATCGCGTCCTGTTCCGACGGGCTCAGGTCGGCCGTGAGCGACCTGGCCGCCGCATAGACGCCGTCGTAGCCGACGCTCATCGTGCTGACCGGCCAGTCGGAGGCGAACATGAGCCGCTGCGGGCCGAACGCGGCCAGGGCGATCTCGTAGTGCGGCCGCAGGTGCGCGATCGGCGCGCCCTCGGCTTTGACCGGCGCCGGATCGGCGGACGGGGGAGCGGGCTCGCCCAGGACGCCGGACAGCTTGGCCACCGTGTTCGGCAGGGAGGCGAAGTCCGCGATCGCGCGCGCCCACGACTCGTCGACTCCGCCCTCGATCTCGGGGTTGCCGAGATGGTCGAGCACGAACGTCAGCTGCGGGGTGGCGGCGGCCGCGACCACGGCGCCGCGCAACTGCCCCGGCATCACGACCACGTCGTAGCAGAGCCCGGCCGCGGCCACCGCGGCGAGAGCGCGCAGCACCGCCGGCCGGGCCAGCCAGTCCGGATCGGACTCGATGAGCACGGGGTGGCGGATGCCTACCAGCCGGCCGCCGCCCGGCAGTTCCCGCAGCGCGGCGATGGCGTCCTGCGCTCCGGGTGCCTGCAGGTCCACCCAGCCGACCACCCCGGCAACCAGGTCACTGGCCTCGGCCAGAGCCAGCAACTCCGGGGTTTCCTGCGGCTCGGTCACCGTCTGCACGACCACCGTGGTCGTGACCCCGTGGGCGGCGGCCTCGGGCTCGAGGTCCGACAACAGGAAGTTCCGGCGCAGCGGAGCCAGCTCCGGCTGGTCCAGCCAGGGCTGGGGCCGCACGGAGAGATCCCAGACGTGATGGTGCGCGTCGATGGTCATGAGTGCCCTTGCCGGCCTACAGGCCCAGGTCGTCGAGTTGCTTGTGCAGGTCGGCGCGGGGACCGCCCGCCGGCGAGGCCGGGTTCGCCTTGGCCAGCCGGGTCGGGGAACCGGTGCTTTCCCGGCGCTCCCGGAAGATCCATCCCGCCGCGACCCCGCCGACCAGGCCGCCGATATGCGCCTGCCAGCCGATCCCGGCCTGCGGCAGCAGCACGGTGAACTGGTAGGCAAAGCAAAGCGCCATGACCGCGCCGACCAGCATGTCGATCGCGTGCCGGTCGAAGAACCCGCGCACCATGATGTAGCCGAGATACCCGAACACCACCCCGCTCGCACCGGCCCCCACCGATCCAGCGCTCTCGAAGAGCCATGCTCCGAGGCCGCTGGTCACGATGACCAGCACGGTAACGCCCAGGAACTTCTTCACTCCGCGGTAGGCGGCCAGGAAGCCGAAAATGAACAACGGGCCGGAGTTTCCCTCGATATGGGACCAGTTGAAGTGCAGGAACGGCGCGGACAGGATGTCGGGCAGGCTGCCCGCGTCCCTCGCCCGGATCCCGTACTCATACGTCAAGTGGTAATGGTCGGCCCAGTTGGCGATCTGAATGACCCAGAGGATGGCCAGGACGCCGACCATAACGAACAGTGCCTTGCGCGCCTCGGCCAGTACCGTCTCGGCGTCGCCCGCGCCCAGATCCCACATCCCGCGTCCGGGGCCGCGGCGCACCACGGTGTTCTTGCCCGTCACAGGACCCGGGGTGTTGCTCACCATCACCACCTGCCGTCGCTGCCCTGTCTGGAAGTTAACCCGTTCCTTGGCCTCACGGTAGTGCCCGGCGTGTCACGGCGGGCAACTACGCGCGAGTGGTGATCACAGCATGAAGCCCTTACGCCGAGTAATTGTTACAGTACGCGTTGCCAAACTGTGATCTGCGGAACACAATTCCCGCGTTTGCAACACAACTTTTTCAGCGGAAGCGCTTGGTCCGCCCCTTCGCTTCTGGCAACGTAGTGCGGCGACGGTGCTGGACCCACATGCGGTGGTTCTGCCATCGCTAGCCTTGTTGCGCCGCATTGGCCTGAACCGTCACTTGACTGCTGCCCTGTACCGCAGCGGTCCGCATACTGGGCGTTCCGCCCGGCATGCCTGGCCGACGGAAGGACCGCATTGTCACAGCACCGGAGGCGGGCTGCCGTCCAGCGCCGCGGGCGCAGGCGTTTTAGCTTTGTCCTGGTCACGACGATGACAGCCGCACTGGCGGTGGCCGCAGGAGTCCTGGTCGAAATCCACCTGAACGACGGCGGCTCCGATCCTACGGCCGCGGCGCTGGCCGCCATCCCGGGCAGCCACTCGGCCACGCTGCTCGAAGAGGCGCGCCAGAACATGATCCTGGTCGATGCCGCGTCGAAGACACTGACCCTGGTGGGGAGCCCCAAGCTGTCCACGCGCCCGTCGTCCTCGTCGTCGGGCGGATCGGGCAGCACCGACCTGATCGTCAGCATGCCGGCCCCCGACCCGGGCACGGCCCAGTCGACCGCGTTCAACATGCTCGCCTCCTTCGGCTTCGCAACCTCGCAGTGGGGCTGTCTGGACGACCTCTGGGAGCGCGAGAGCGGCTGGAGGTACAACGCCGAGAACGCCAGCGGCGCATACGGCATCCCGCAGGCTCTGCCGGGCTCCAAGATGGCCAGCGCGGGTTCGGACTGGCAAACGAACCCGGCCACCCAGATCAAGTGGGGCCTCGGCTACATAAAGTCAACGTACGGAACGCCATGCGCCGCGTGGTCGCACGAAGAGGCCGACGGCTGGTACTAGGCGGTACTCTTCCCGGCCTATTCCGTTCCGCGCTTGGATACCTCCGTTTTGACAAAACGGCCCGAAGGGCTCTGCTCGCTCTGAGTAGCGCCCTTGCCACTCAGGGATAGCCCGATCGGCGTTAAGGCGATTTCTCGTATTGCCTGGTCAGCGGCCAAAAACTCGCTCAGTGTGACCTCTAGCGATCGATCTGTAATATCGCCGCGCGACACGCATACCCGGGTGAGCAGGCCGTTCTCGCGGAGCGCAAACGGCCCTCTAAATTCGGACGAATCGCTCAGATGGGCAGGCCATTATTGTGAGATACGTCATACGGATTTCAGGCCCTTCTGGCGTCAGACATGCAGATTCTTCTGGCAATGTGGATGGCCGATAGCACTCAGCGTGCGTGACCGCTGCCCTGAGCAGCATGTCGCCCTGATCCTGCGTCACGTCTGTACGCCGCTGCCCATCCCCGCCCCACCGCCTCGGTGGTGCAGGCAGTGAACTGGGTGATAGCCGAGCGCAAGCCGCGCCCGACCAAGGGTCCATATTGTCCGGCAAACGACGTTATAACCCCCTGCACGGAAAACCTTCGAAGCTCACGATCGCGGTAACCGGTTCGACCGTTCTGACGGCAGCAGCCGCCTCTGGAGTGGTGGCGCTGTGGCCGGTTACCATGGCCGCCCAGCCGGCGGCCGACTCGATGAAGGCCGCGGGTGCCAGTCCCGGTCTCGTCCACCTCGATGCCAGCGGAACGATCACTGCACAGCAGCTGGCCAAGGCCAATTTCGCCCAGCGCGGGATGCAGGCCAGCGTGATCACCGCCCAGGAAGCGGCCGCCAAGGCGGCGGCGGCGAGGAAGCGGGCGGCCGCAGCCGCGGCCGCGGCAGCGGCTCAGCGGCGGCAGGCGGCCGAGCAGCAGCAGGCGCCATCGGAGCCCAGTACGGCCGCGCCGGCCCCGGTGACACCGTCGGGTTCGGCGCAGCAGATCGCCCTGGGCATGCTCGGTTCCTATGGATGGTCATCCAGCCAGTTCTCCTGTCTGGTTTCGCTCTGGAACGAGGAGAGCGGCTGGAACGTGACCGCCAGCAACCCGAGTTCCGGGGCGTACGGCATCCCGCAGGCACTGCCCGGCTCGAAGATGGCCAGTGCCGGTCCTGACTGGCAGACCGACGCCGCAACCCAGATCCGGTGGGGCCTGGGTTACATCAAGGCGGAATACGGATCGCCGTGCGGTGCATGGTCGCACGAGGAGGCGGACGGCTGGTACTGAGCAGCTGAGCACCTGAGCATCGCTTAGGTTTCCGGCAACAAACGGCGGCGGCTCCCCATGCGGGGGGCCGCCGCCATCTGTGAGCGGGGTTGCTAAGTGGGTACCGGGGAGCCGTCCGCCACCGCCGGCGCCGGCACGGGCGTGCTGGCCTCGCCTCGCAAGGGGAGGAACAGGCTGAGCGCGACGACGAAGGCCACGATTTTCGACCCTGCGTTGAACGCGAAGGGGAGCGGCGCGGAAGGGTAGCCGAATCCGAAGAGCGCCCAGACCGCGAAGATCAGCAGCATCAGCGCGAACGCGAAGAACGCCGCCCGGGGCAGCCGTACCAGCGGAGACAGCGACAGCAGCGCCAGCGTAGTGAGTTCGAGAAAGAACGCCGCGACGACCAGCAGCCAGTACAGCGCCCGGCCAGGCGCGATGGCCAGGTAGTAGATGCGGGTCATGATGATGAGGTCGAAGGGGAACTCGAAGATCATCGGCGCGGCTAATGCGCCGATGAAGGCGCTGCCCAGCCGGGCCTTCTGGCTCAGCGAGCGGCCAATGTACAGGATGGCGAAGAAGAGGGCGATCATGCACGCGGCGGTGACCGGGAAGACCGGTTGCGCCGGCCTGGAGTGGACCACGTGCTGCTGTATCAGCTGGTGCGCATAAAGGCCGAGGCAAACCAGGTACGCCACGATCGCCGCCCCCCAGGTCGCGAGCATGACGGTCCTGGCCGCCCGGCCGGGCCTCCGCAGCTGCACCGGGACCCGCAGCTGAAGCCCCGCCCCGGCCACCCCCGCCGCTACGGCCACCAGCACCACAGCGAGCACCACCCTGGCCGCGCCGCCGTAACTGAACCACCCCACCCGGCCCACGGGCGCATGTACCTGCCCGACGATCGCACGTAGCTGCCCGGCGGCCTTGTCTACCTGTTCAGAGCCCATCTTCATGGCCAGCGCCTCTTTCCTGCCAGCCCTACGTTGACTTTTGTCCTGCAGTCTTCTGACGCGACTTTGACGTGAAATTAACTGGTCTGCTGACGAGCTTGCGATTGGGGTGGGTCATGGTCCTGGTTCGTAGCCGAGCGCGGCGAGGTGGATGGTGCAGGCGCAGGCACCCGCTAAGCGAGCGGCCGGAACGTCTGCATCACGTCCCGGAACGCCGCCTCGGCCGCCGGGAACGCGTCCGACGGCGCGGACACGGCCAGGGTGTACGGCTGCGTTCCGGCCGCGGTGTCGATACTGGCCAGAACCTCCAGGACGCCCGTGCGGGCCGCACCGCCACCCTGCCAGCTGAACCTCCACACGGCGTCCGGAGTCCCGAGCAGCGTTCCCGGCTTGATCGCGGCCAGCCGGTAGCCGGGGTAGGTGCCCTGCTGGATCGCCTGGGCCTGGAGGAAGGCCGTTTCCCGCAGCGGCCGGAGGTAGCCGAACGAGGCCAGGCTGATCTCGATGTAGGCGTTCCCCGCCGCGGGTCGCAGGTAGGTGACCAGGCCCTGACGGGAGACGGTCCATGACGCGGGAACGGCGACCTGGAACCCGGCCGTGGTGCCGCTGCTGGCCGCGCTCACCTGGACCCAGCGGTATCCCGCGGGAGCCGTCGCGCCGCCGGTCCCGGCCGTGCCCTGGGCGGCGGACCGGCCCGTTGCGTTGGCGCCGCCGACCACGGTCCCGCTCCCTGCGGCGGCCGGGGGTGAGCCCGAGGCCGCGTCGACGCTGGCCGGGCGTGGATAGGCGAACCAGCCCGCCACTGCGGCCGCCACGACCGCGACCGCCGCGACGGCGGCCACCCGCGCTCGCCGCCGACCGGACCTCGTCGGCCGAGCCGGTCCGCCGGCAGGCGTGCTGGAGACCGGCAGCGCGGGCTGTCCCGGAATTGGGGGCTGCCCAGGGAATGCGGGCTGATCCAGGAAGGCCGGCAGATCCCCGGCAGCCGCCAGGCCCAGAAGCTCGGCCGGCCCCGGGAACGTCGGCATTTCCGTCGGGAGCGGCATTTCCGTCGGGAGCGGCTGGTCGGCCGGGAACGGCTGGTCGGCCGGGAACGGGAGGTCGTCGGGGAACGGCAGGTCCGGGAACTTGCGGACGTCATCGAACGCCGGGCCGCCGTGGCCCGCCGCGAAACCCGTGGTCCCGGCCCGGCCGGACCCGGCCCGCGCCGCCGCTTCGGCCAGCAGTCTGGCCGCGGCCGCCGCGTCGGGACGCTGGTCCGGATCGGTCCGCAGCAGCGCCTCGATCACCGGCCCGAGCGGGCCGGCCGACGGCGCCCGCGGGGCCGGCTCGCCCGCCACTCCGGCGGTGATCGCGGAGGCGCCGCCGGGCCGGTCGAACGGGCCCCGCCCCTCGACGGCGGTGTAGAGCGTGGCACCGACCGACCACAGGTCCGATGCAGGCGTCGCATCGTGGCCGCGGATCCGCTCGGGAGCGGTGAACCCCGGGGTCCCGACCACCATTCCGGCGGCGGTCAGCGCCGGGTCTCCGGCCAGGGTGGCGATGCCGAAGTCGGTCAGCACCGCGGCGTCCTCCGGGCCGAGCAGCACGTTGCCCGGCTTGACGTCGCGGTGCAGCACCCCGGCCGCGTGCGCGCAGGCCAGCGCGCTGACCAGGTGCTCGCCCACGCGCGCGGCCTGCCGCGGCCGCAGTGGGCCGTCCTCGGCGATCACCCGGTCCAGCGAGCGCGCCGGCACGAGTTCCATGACGATCCAGGGCCGGCCGCCCTCCTCGACCACGTCGAAGACCGTCACCACCCCCGGATGGTTCAGCCGCGCGGCGGCCCTGGCCTCGCGGAGCGTCCGCTGATAGTCGCTCTCGGCGCCATCGCTCAGACCGCCGCTGCTCAGACCGCCGCTGCTCAGACCGCCGCCGCCCAGACCGCGGCCACCCAGACCGCCGCCCCCGGCCCCCGCGGTCCGAACCTCCTTGACCGCCACCTCACGATCGAGCAGTTCATCCCGGCCGCGCCAGACAATCCCCATGGCGCCGTGCCCGATCGGCTCCCGCAGCCGGTAACGCCCGGACACGAGCCGGCCCGCCGCCCCGGCCCGGCCGGTGGCCGCGCTCTCGATGGCACCCCGCATGCCGGGGACGCTATCGCCGCCCGCCAGCGATATTCCTGTGAGCCAGTTGTGAATTCGGCGCTACCGGCCCGGCATCAGCCCTACCGGCCCCGCGTCATCGCCAGCACGTCCAGGGCGGCATCCAGCTGCTCCTCCGTGAGCTCGCCCCGGGCGACGTGCCCCCGGGCGATCACGACCTCCCGGATCGTCTTGCCGCTCGCCAGCGCCTCCTTGGCGACGGCGGCCGCCGCCTCGTACCCGATGAACCGGTTGAGCGCCGTGACGATGGAGGGCGAGGACTCGGCCAGCCGCCGCAGCCGGGCCGGGTCGGTCGTGATCCCGCTGACGCAGCGGTCGGCGAGCAGCCGCGACGCGGACGCCAGCAGGCCGATCGAGTCCAGCAGGTTCTGCGCGATGACCGGCATCATCACGTTCAGCTCGAAATTGCCGGCCGCCCCGCCGAACGCCACGGCCGCGTCGTTCCCGACCACCTGAGTGCAGACCTGGCACACGGCCTCGCAGATCACCGGGTTGACCTTGCCCGGCATGATCGACGAGCCGGGCTGCAGGTCGGGGACCTGGATCTCCTCCAGCCCGGTGCGCGGCCCGGAGTTCATCAGGCGCAGGTCGTTGCAGATCTTGAACAACGAGACGGCGATCACCCGCAGCACCCCGCTGGCCGCCACCAGCGCGTCGCGCGCCCCGGCCGCCTCGAAGTGGTCTCGTGCCTCGGTCAGCGGCAGGTCCATGTCGCCGGCCAGCCGCGCGATCACGGTGGCGGCGAACCCGGGCGGGGCGTTCAGGCCGGTGCCCACCGCGGTGCCGCCGAGCGGCAGCTCGCCCACGTCGGCCAGCACGGCGGCGGAACGCTCCGCGCCGTGCCGCACCGCCGCCGCGTACCCGCCGAACTCCTGGCCCAGCGTCACCGGCGTCGCGTCCATCAGATGGGTCCGGCCGCTCTTGACCACCGACGCGAACTCCGCGGCCTTGGCCTCGAGCGCCGCCGCGAGGTGATCGAGCGCGGGCAGCAGCGACCGCTTGATCATCCGCGTCGCGGCCAGGTGGATCGCCGAAGGGAACACGTCGTTCGACGACTGCGAGGCGTTGACGTGATCGTTCGGGTGGACCTGGCGGCCCAGCGTCCGCGACGCGAGCGCGGCGATGACCTCGTTGGCGTTCATGTTCGACGACGTGCCCGAGCCGGTCTGGAACACGTCGATGGGGAACTGGTCGTCGTAACGCCCCCGGGCCACCAGGGCGGCCGCGTCGTGGATGGCCCGGGCCATGTCGGGCTGCAGCACGCCCAGCTCGCCGTTGACCGCGGCCGCGGCGCCCTTGATCGAGCCCAGGGCCCCGATCAGCTCGCGCGGCAGCCGCTCGCCGGAGACCGGGAAGTTCTCGACCGCCCGCTGTGTCTGGGCGCCCCACAGCGCGTCGGCGGGAACCAGCACCTCGCCCATCGAGTCGTGCTCGACGCGGAACCCGTCCGGTGCCTCGGCCATGATCCGGCCTCCCTCAGCTCGGTCCGGTCCCGATCGTCAGCAGCGGCTGCTTCGGCGCGGTGACATCGGCGAAGAAGTCGTTGCCCTTGTCGTCGACCACGATGAACGCCGGGAAATCGCGGACCTCGATCTTCCAGACCGCCTCCATGCCGAGCTCGGGGTACTCGAGCACCTCGACCTTGGTGATGCAGTCGCGCGCCAGCCGCGCCGCGGCCCCGCCGATCGAGCCCAGGTAGAACCCGCCGTGCTTCTGGCACGCCGCGGTCACCGCAGCCGACCGGTTCCCCTTGGCCAGCATGACCAGCGACCCGCCCGCGGCCTGGAACGCGTCCACATACGAGTCCATCCGGCCCGCCGTGGTCGGGCCGAACGACCCCGACGCGTACCCTTCCGGCGTCTTGGCCGGCCCCGCATAATACACCGCGTGATCGCGCAGGTACGCGGGCATGGATTCACCGGCGGCTAGGCGTTCAGAAATCTTCGAATGTGCGATGTCACGGGCCACGACCAATGGCCCGGTCAGCGAAAGGCGGGTCTTGATCGGGTATTTCGAGAGCTCGGCGCGGATCTCCGGCATCGGCCGGCTGAGGTCGATGCGGACGACGTCGGAGTCCAGGTCGGTCTCGTCGGTCTCGGGCAGGTACCGGGCCGGATCGGTCTCGAGCCGCTCCAGGAACACCCCGTCCCGCGTGATCTTGCCCAGCGCCTGGCGGTCGGCCGAGCACGAGACCGCGATCGCCACCGGGCAGGACGCGCCGTGCCGGGGCAGCCGGATCACCCGCACGTCGTGGCAGAAGTACTTGCCGCCGAACTGCGCCCCGATGCCGGCCCGGCGAGTGATCTCCAGCACCTGCTGCTCGAGCTCGAGGTCGCGGAATCCGTGGGCGGCGGCCGAACCCTCCGTCGGCAGCGAATCCAGGTACCGGGCCGACGCGTACTTGGCCGTCTTGAGCGCGAACTCGGCGCTGGTCCCGCCGACCACGATGGCCAGGTGGTAGGGCGGGCACGCCGCCGTCCCCAGCGAGCGGATCTTCTCCTCGAGGAACTTCGCCATGGAAGCCGGGCTGAGCACGGCCTTGGTCTCCTGGTACAGGTACGACTTGTTGGCCGAGCCGCCGCCCTTGGCCATGAACAGGAACTTGTACTCATCGCCCGCGGTCGCGTACAGCTCGATCTGGGCCGGCAGGTTGCTGCCAGTGTTCTTCTCGTCCCACATGGTGAGCGGCGCGAGCTGGGAGTAGCGCAGGTTCAGCTTGGTGTACGCGTCGTAGACCCCGCGGGCGATGTGCTCCTCGTCCCGGCCGTCGGTGAGCACCTGCTGGCCGCGCTTGCCCATCACGATCGCGGTCCCGGTGTCCTGGCACATCGGCAGCACGCCGCCCGCCGCGATGCACGCGTTCTGCAGCAGGTCACGCGCCACGTACCGGTCGTTCGCCGAGGCCTGCGGGTCATCCAGGATCGACCGCAGCTGCCTGAGGTGCCCGGGCCGCAGCAGGTGCGCGATGTCGTGCATCGCGGTTTCGGTGAGCAGGCTCAGCGCGGCCGGCGCCACTTCCAGAAATTCTTTACCGAACGCCCTGGCCCGGCCGACTCCATCCGCCGATAGCTGTCGGTACTCGGTGCTGTCCCCGCCGAGCGGAAGCAGGTCGGTGTACGAAAACTCGGGCATCTGATGGCACATCCTCGTCTGGCTGAGTGATCTCATCGTAGATCGCTAGCATCCGTGACCGGGGCGGCCCGGCATGTCTCGCGCCATGCCGGGTAGCTGGGCGACAGCTAAGCCGTGGTGCATGTGAGCACCCGTGATGAGGGTGAGGATGAGATGACGACCATGCCCGAGACCGGCGAGAACGGCGTCGACCTGAGCGAGGCGGCCCGGCAGCTGGAACTGGCCGTGCATGATGCCCAGGTGTCCTACGACTGCGTGGCCCTCGGCAACCTCGACCGCGCGCACACCCACGCGATCACCGCCCGCGCCGCGATCGATGCCGCCGAGACCATCCTGCGCGCCGCCCTGGGCGGCGCCGCGAACCTCCCTTCCGACGACTGACTGTCGCGCCCCGGCACGGCGCGCGTGCCGAGAGCCCCACTAGTGTGTGAGTCACACATTAATTAGCCGGGAGGGAAGACGATGGGCAACGCGCAGGGGACGTTCACGGTGGCGTCCTGGGACGAGAACACGTACGCCGAACTCGACGGAAACGCCAAGCTGACCCGGGCCACGGTCACCTTTGACTTCACCGGCGGCGTGCAGGCCAAGGGCACCTGGGACGCGGTGATGTGCTACAACGACGACGGCACCGCGGTGTTCACCGGCATGCAGCGCATGACCGGCCAGATCGAGGGCCGGTCCGGCGACTTCGTGCTGCGCGCCGACGGCACCTTCGCGGGCGGCGAGGCCCGCAGCGAGTGGGAGGTCGTGGCGGGTTCGGCCACCGGAGAGCTGGCCGGGCTCCGGGGCGCCGGGTCGGCGGTCGCGACCAGCGAACCCCCGGGCACCTTTACCTTCGACTACGAGCTCGGCTGACCGCGCCATGCCCCTGGACCGGACGGCCAACCTGCTGGGCGCGCTGTCGCTGGTGATCGCGGACCGGATGGCGGACGCGATGGCCGAGGCGGGCGGCCGTCCGGAGTCGGGAGCGGTGGCGCTGTGCGCGCTGCTGCACTTCCTGGACCGGCCGTCGGTCGACCGGCTGCGCCAGGTGCTCGGGCTCACCTCGTCCGGCACGGTGCGGCTGATTGACCGGCTGGCCGAATCTGGCTTCGTGCGGCGCGGCGCCGGGGCCGACGGGCGTTCGGTCGCGATCGAGCTCACCGAACGCGGCCGGGAGGCGGCCGGGCGGGTGGCCGGCTCGCGGGCCGAGGTGCTGGACGGCGCGCTCGCGGTGCTGTCGCCCGACGAGCGGCAGGTCTTCGACCGGCTCGCGGGCAAGGTGCTGGCCGGCCTGATCCGCGGGCCCGGCGCCACGCGCTGGATCTGCCGCCTGTGCGACGTCGGCGTGTGCCGGGGCGCCGAGGGCGGCTGCCCGGTGGGCAACGCGGCCCGGGCCCGCTACGCGCCCGGGCCGCAGGACGTCACCGCGCCAGGCGGGGCAGCAGCAGCGCCGAGGCCGTGACCCCGAGCACGGTGGCCCCGACCAGCACGATCGCGTCGAGGCCGAGGTGGGCCGGGGTGCCAATGAGCAGCCCGCGCAGCGCGTCCACCTCGTAGGACAACGGGTTGATCTTGCTGATCGCCTGCAGCCAGCCCGGCATGATGCGCTCGGGGTAGAGCGCGTTCGAGCTGAAGAACAGCGGCATCGTGATCGCCTGCCCGATGCCCATCAGCCGGTCCCGCGACAGCGCCACCCCGGCGATGCTCATCGACAGGCAGGAGAAGAACGCGGAGCCGAGCACCACGACGGCCGCGGTCGCGAGGAGCTTCAGCGGGTTGTCGGTGAAGGCCACGCCCAGTATCGCGGCGAGCACCACCACCACGGCGGCCTGAACGATCGAGCGCACCCCGGCCGCGAACGCCTTGCCGCTGATCAGCGCGGCCCGGGGCGTGGGGGTGACCATGAGCTTGGTCAGCACGCCCGCATCCCGCTCCCAGATGATCTGGATGCCGTAGAAGATGGCGATGAACAGCGCGGACTGGGCCAGGATCCCGGGCGCCAGGTAGGCCAGGTACGGGATGCCGCCCGGGGTCGGGATGGCGTGGATCTTGGTGAATGTCTCGCCGAAGATCAGCAGCCAGAGCGCGGGCTGGATCGCCCGCGTGTACAGCTCGGTGCGGTCGTGGCGGATCTTGCGCAGCTCGACCCAGCACAGCGTGACGATGCGGCTGGCCAGGCGGCGTATGACCGCGGGCGGGGTGTCGGCGGGCAGGCCCAGTCCGGGCTTAGCCGAGACGGCGGGCGGTACGCCGGGCGCGGCGAACGTCACGGATGCTTCCCTTCTCGGAGTCGTCGTCGAGCGTGCCGCCGGTGTAGTGGCGGAACACGTCGTCCAGGGTGGCCCCGGCCCCGAGCGTCGCCTTGAGCATGCCCGGGGTGCCGGTGGCCCGGATCGAGCCCGCGTGCATGAGCGAGACCCGGTCGCAGTAGGTGTCGGCCTCGTCCATGTAGTGCGTGGTCATCAGCACGGTGATCGGCGCCGACTCGCGCAGGCGGTCGATGAAGTCCCACACGTCCGAGCGCGCGATCGGGTCGAGCCCCACGGTCGGTTCGTCGAGCACCAGCAGGCTGGGCGCGCTGACCAGTGCCTGCGCCAGCTCCAGCCTCCGGATCATGCCGCCGGAGTAGGTCTTGACCAGGCGGCCGGCGGCCTCGGTCAGGCCCATGGCCGACAGGGCGCCCTCCACGCGCTCCGCGCGCTCACGCCGCGGAACGTCGAACAGCTTGGCGAACAGCTGCACGTTCTCGCGGCCGGTCAGCGTCGCGTCCGCGGACAGCAGCTGCGGGACGTAGCCGATCATCCGCCGGACGCGCATGGGGTTCTGGGCGGCGTCGGTGCCGAACACGGTCACGGTGCCGGACATCGGCTTCAGCAGCGTGGTCAGCATCCGGATCGTGGTCGTCTTGCCCGCCCCGTTCGGCCCGAGCAGCCCGAACGTCTCGCCGGGCGCGATCTCCAGGTCGACGTGGTCGACCGCCACGTGCTCGCCGAATCGATAGGTCAGGCCGACGCAGCGGACCGCCGAGTCGCTCGGCGCGAGGCCGGTGATGTCGTCGGGCGTCAGGGTCGTGGCCGAGCTTGCCGGGCCATCGGGCTGGGGGGTCATGAAGCCTCCATTCGTTCGGCCAGGCGCAGCAGCGTCGGCCCGGCGGCGGCGAGCACCTGCCGGTCCGCGGCCGTCATCCGCTCGAGTGCCCGGCCGGCCAGTTCGGCCCGCAGGTCGCGGAACTCGGCGAGCCGCCGCCGGGCCTTGTCGGTGGCGGACAGCAGCACGGTGCGCCCGTCCCGGGCGCTCTTCTCGCGGGTCAGCAGGCCGGCCTGGGTAAGGCGGCCGACCAGCGTGCTGACCGTGTTGGGCGCCAGGCGCAGTTCCTGGGCCGCGTCGGCGACCGTCATGCCCGGCCGGGCGGCGGCCAGGCGAAGCAGTTCCGACTGGGCCGGTGCCAGCGGCTGCTGGGTCCAGGCCTGCCGGGTGGCCCGGCGCGCGGCCCGCCGGATCACGCTGATGGCCGCGAACAGCTCCGCGGCCGTGGCCGTGGCGGCCTGCTCACCCCCCGCGCCCGCGGCCTGGTCAAGCCCCGCATCTGCCACGCCCCGCCCGGGCCGCACAATGTCGTTCACAGAGCTAACTATATAGAGCCCCGGCCGGGCCGGCCAGTCGCCCGGACCGTCGGCATTCCCGCGACGTCAGGCTTCTGTGCCGGTTTTGCCGGTTTGCGGCTCGGCCAGGGGCAGCCGCTCATCCCGGCCCGCGTCGTCGGTCTCGCCGACGGGTGACGTGCTGCCGCTCTTGCCGCGGCGGGGATAGAGCGCGACCATAAGCCGGGCGAAGGCCAGTGCCGGGCCGATGGCAGCCGCGGCGGTCAGGAGGATGGCGGCGGCGATCGCGGCGTGCGGGTCGCCGTAGGCTCGCTGCGCATTCAGGGACAGGAGAGCTTCTATCTCGCCGCCGACGGTGACGATCAGGATGGCCACGGCGGCGCTGGACGCCAGGACGCTGCCGGTCCACAGGCGCAGGACCAGGCGCCGCGGGCTGGAGCCAGCTTTGTGCTCGCGGAACCGGCGGAGCGTTGCGGCGGAGGCTTTCAGCAGGTCACCGTACAAGGGTCCCTGGACGGCGATCGCGAGGAACAGGACCGGGATGATCGTCGCGGCCGTGGCGTAGAACAGGCCGTTGAATGCCGGAGCCGCCGCAGGGGCTCCGTGGGCCAGGGATGCGAGGCTGCTCATGGCAGCCAGCATGGCCGTGGCTGTGCCCGGCACGGGGGACTTCGCCCCAATGGCCGGTGGCGCCCCTCGGCTGGCTATTCGCGCGGGACGGCGCCGAATCCGATCTCGCTTCCGTCCGGGTCAACGTAGGTGGTCTTGCGCACGCCATTCGGGTACGTCTCCTGCTTCGCCGGCTCCAGGCCCCGCTGCGCTATCTCGGCCACCATGCTGTCGAGGTCATCAACGATGATCGTGTGCATGGCGTGGCCGGCGTGTGCCGGCCGCTGGACGACGTAGGCCAACCGGTGTTCGGCGAGCTCCCAGACGGCCTCGGTGTCATTGGGGAAGGACAATGGCGCAGAGCCGAACAGCCTGCCATACCAATCCAGCGCCACGGCGAAGTCGCTGACGGGTATCCCCGCGAACAAGTAGATGGCCATGCCGCCATGGTCCCGCAGAGTTCCGGGGGACCGGGTTCTTGGGGCGTTAGTGTCGCGAAGATCAGGGTTCTCGGGGGTTGCGGCCCCGGCTGGTGCGCAGCGCGTCCTCACGCCCATTGGAGCCCGCTGACCGGCCGTCATCGGCGGCCTGGCCCTCGCCGGCGCCCTGACCCGTGGCGGCACCGTTCCCGGCCGTCGCCGCGCGGGCCCCGTTCGCCGCGGGCGGCACGCCGACCGCCGCCCCGGCCTCGTCGTGCACGTACCGGCCGCCGCGCAGCAGCGACGCCCCGGCGGCGATGACCAGGATCACGATCGCCGTGCTGAACACGATCTCCAGGCCGTGGTGGAACGGCCCGGCGATCAGTTGCGGGAAGAACTGACGCCCGGTGAGCACTCTGACCTGGGCGGCCGGCATGTGGGTGAGCACCCCGGTCGGCGCCAGCAGTTGCTGCGCCGGGTTGTAGCCGAGGAACGCGGCGAACAGGCTGCCCACCGGGGGCGCCTGCCCGATCTGGTGCGCGACCGCGTGCGGCACGCCATGCGAGGTCAGGCCGTTGGTGAGCGTGGTCGGCAGCGAGCTGGCCAGCCCGGCGATCATCAGCGAGAAGAAGATGCCGATCGACAGCACGAAGCCGGAGTTCTGGAACGTGGCCAGCATCCCGGACGCGGCGCCGCGCTGGCGGGCCGGCACGCTGTTCATGATCGCGGCGGCGTTCGGCGCGGAGAACAGTCCCATCCCCGCCCCGGCCAGGAAGATGAGCACGGCGAACGCCGCATACCTGAAGTCGGTCGGGATGATCAGCAGCCCGGCGAACGCCGCGGCCGACACCAGCAGCCCGCCGGAGGCGAACGCCCTCGCGCCGTGCTTGTCCGACAGCTTGCCCGACAGCGGCCCGGAGACGACGAAGCCGCAGGTCAGGGGGAGCAGGTAGATGCCCGACCACAGCGGCGTGTCCTTGAACGCGTAGCCGTGCAGGACCAGCCAGATCCCCTGCAGCCAGAGGATCAGCATGAACTGCAGCCCGCCCCGGGCGATCGCCGCCAGCAGGGTGGCCGCGTTCCCGGCCGCGAAGGCCCGGATCCGCAGCAGGCGCAGGTCGAACATCGGCGCCTTGACCCGCAGTTCGGTGATGGAGAACGCGATCAGCAGCGCCACCCCGCCGATCAGGCCGGTGAGCACCAGGGGGTTCGTCCAGCCCATCGAGTGCCCGCCGTACGGGATCAGGCCGTAGGTGATGCCGACCAGGATCCCGATCAGGCCGAGCCCGAACAGGACGTTGCCCAGCCAGTCGATCCGGGCCGGGGTCCGTGCCCCGACCTCGCGCAGGCTGAAATACGACCAGATCGTGCCGCCGATGCCGATCGGCACCGACACGATGAAGACCAGCCGCCAGTCGACGGCCGCGAGTATCCCGCCCAGGATCAGGCCGATGAACTGGCCGGAGATGCCGGCCACCTGGTTGATGCCCATCGCCATGCCGCGCTGGTCGGCCGGGAAGGCGTCGGTAAGGATCGCGGGGGAGTTGGCCATGATCATCGCGCCGCCGACGGCCTGGATCACCCGGAATCCGATCAGCCACAAGGCTCCGGACGGCCCGGTCAGCGGGTCGAACGGCAGCGCCAGCGCGCCGAGCCCGAAGACCGCGAA
>Ga0335072_10004263_pt1 | contig 21334 bp, 17 predicted proteins | sample Lox_Sample_21_FD_206725 | JGI IMG/M metagenome (GOLD analysis project Ga0335072, IMG submission 206725) | Soil microbial communities from Loxahatchee National Wildlife Refuge, Florida, United States - Lox_Sample_2.1 | ecosystem: Environmental > Terrestrial > Soil > Wetlands | place: USA...
AAACCTATACGGTGATCTCTCTCGCATTTCCTTGAACCGGCTCTTACGGCCGAGACGAATCGAGCAAATCCCCGAGGGAGAGCAGTCCGACGTCATTTTTTCTCGTCGAGATGTTGACGTTCTCTAATTTCAGCTTCATCCGCCTCGAATGCTAGAGGTGCCGGTTACCCGAACTTTTCGCACCATTTAAGAACGAGAGGCAGCAATCAACTCCGATCCGAATTACAATCGCGTCAAGGCATTCATCCCAGTTTTAGCCGCTGCAGTGACGCCTCGGGGCCAAAGCCATGTGCGTTGGTGCTTGGCCGGTGGGTCACCGAACAGGCTATAAGGTTTGACAATAACATGCTCCTGGCGCGCTTTCTGGAAGGAGCCGTTGGGACAATGGTGAATGTAGTTACTTCCGGCGCGCTCATGGATATGGGCTCTAGCCATAGGCTCTTGCCGCGAGAGCGCTTCGCTCTATACGGCTCATGCCCTGGGCGTTAACTCCCTTTGCAGTAGTTCGATGGGCGTTCTCGCAATCAGCCGCCCGAGCTGTGGACGTTCAGACGCGAGGGAATGACTGCGCGCGCCCGATCGCCTGCATGGCCGTGATCTGGAATACATCCTGGTCCGCTGCCCCTTCTGCTCCTTGGTTTGGCTCAGGAATGCGCCGGAGCCAGCGGAGATGCATTGTCACTACACCGCAGCCTATGGTCGGCTCATCGCCGACGCCGGCGAGAATTCCCCAGGAAGATGGCGCGACCGTAACGAGGCCTTGGCGCCCTACAAGCGATCAGGAGAGCTGCTCGATCTCGGATGCAGTTCAGGCGCCTTCCGGCAAGCGCTTAGCGGCAGGGGATGGGAACTGTTCGGTATCGAGATGTCGGAGGAATCGGCGAACCTGGCGCAAAGACGCACCGGCGCCACGATTTTCAACGGCGACATCCTCGAAGCCGAGTTCGCCCCAAAACTCCTTCGACGTCATCACTTGCATCGATGTCTTCGAGCATCTTTACGAGCCGTATAAAGTGATCGCCAGGGTCGCCCAATGGCTGAGGCCGGGAGGCATCTTTTATCTCCTCGTCCCCAACATCGATTCGGCTGAAGCGCGTGTCTTCGGCACATACTGGCACGGACTCGAACTGCCGCGGCACCTGTTCCATTATTGCGGATTCGCTCCGTCATCTGGCGGAATCGGTTAGACTGACGACGGTTTCGCTTCAGACCCGACGCGATCCTGCCGTGGCCACAAGCCTTCGTTATGTGTGGGACGACATCTTTCGAGCAGTGGGTGTTCGTAGAACCCCCGCAGCCTACCTGAAAGAAGCGATCTGCCAATGGCGAGCCGGACGTAAGCTCACGCGGCTCACGTTACTGAAACTCCTGCTGGCTCGTACTCCTCTCGCGAGCGGCGGAGAATCGATCCACGCCATTTTTCGGCAGGACGGCACTGGTTCAGGAGCCGTCTAACCTATCTCGGCTTCACAAATTGAAGGCTATGATCAATCCCGTTTCCATGAAAGTGCCGTCAGAGGATCCAGTCAACATCCTCTCCCGTGCCGTTACAAAGCTTTATAGTTGGTGGGTTACGTCGACATACCCTTTTGCATGTGTTGGGCGCAATTGCTTGATCCACCGTACGGTCATCTTGAGCAGGCGGATCGCTCCGGGAATCAAAATTGGTAGTTCCGTCATCATTCGAAATCACGCGTGGATAAACACATTCAACTTAGCTAGCCCCGAGGAAGTGAAGATCATCATTGATGACCATTGTGTTATCAATGCGCAATGCGTGATATCGGCCAAGAATAATATACAAATTGATAGCAATGTCATGGTGTCGGCCTGCTCGCTGATTATGGATCACAACCACGCCTACGAAGACGTTACCCAGCCGATTCAAGCCCAAGGCCTCACGTCCGGAGGCACAATTCGAATCGAGCAGGGATGCTGGATTGGCCACGGTGCGGCAATCGTATGTGGCCAAGGCGAGCTGGTCCTCGGACGCAACAGCGTCGTTTCCGCGAATGCATTAGTTACTAGGAGCTTTCCCCCAAATTCCGTAATTGTGGGTAATCCGGCGAGGCTGGCCAAGCAGTTTAATCCTGCAAAAGGCGCTTGGAGTGGTGCCACGGGTCAGCCGGCCTCAATGATAGAGGCTGGCTAAGCTGAAAGGAGCTACTAAATGAGCACTATTGTCCAACCTCTGGTTAGCATAGTTACTCCTGTCTACAACGAAGAGGAATACCTGGGAGAGTGTATAGAAAGCGTGTTGCGACAAACCTACCAGAATTGGGACTATACGATTGTAAACAACTGCAGTACAGATCGCTCACTGGAAATTGCACGGGAGTACGCGGCCATGGATCCGCGCATTCGGATACACAACAACGAGCAGTTTCTAAAGATGTTGCCCAATCATAACCTGGCGGTTAAACAGATATCTCCGACAAGCAAGTACTGCAAGATGATTCTTGGGGATGACTGGATCTTTCCCGAATGTCTCGAGAAAATGGTCGCCGTAGCCGAGCAGTATCCATCCGTCGGTGTCGTCAGTTCCTACCAGCTGCACGGCACGGTAGTGCGCGCCGCAGGTCTACCCTATACCCAGACGTTTGTGAGCGGCCGGGAGGCGCGTCGACTGTATCTTCGCCAAGATCTGGGCCTCTTCGCCACTCAGAGTTCCGTGTTGTACCGGTCTGACCTAGTACGTGCCAGGAATCCCTTCTATCTCGAGAGTAATATGTGGGCCGACGTCGAGGCCTGCTTCGCTCTTTTGCGCGATACTGATCTCGGATTCGTTCACCAGGTGCAGACTTATTCGCGTCCGCGGCCGACGTCCATCGGCGCCGTCACATCCGACACTGGTGCACACTTCGGCTGTTTGCTGGAGATCTTGCGGACCTATGGCGGGGAGTGCTTAAACGAAGGAGAATTTGAGAGGTGCCTCGCGCTGCAGTTATTTCAGTACTATGAATTTCTCGGCCGCCGGTTCTGGGTGGAGCGTCACCGCAGGTTTTGGAGTTTTCACCGCAAAGTGCTGGATCAGGCGGGTATCGGCTTCAGCCGCCTGCGGGTAGCGCGCTCTGCGTTCGGCGCTTTGTGGGCCTTGGCCGCCGATCCGCAGACAGTTCGCGAGCGAATCGGCCGATTATCCATACTCAGAAGAATGCGCAACGAGCAGTCGCGAGAGGTCATTGCGGGTTTTTCCGATGCCCCAACGGTTGGCCCGGCCTGCCGAATTCCACGGAGGAGAAGCGGATGAGCCGAGCGAAAGCTGGATCTCCAGGACGTATCTGGTTCTTTGGTCACTTCGCGCAGTCAAACTTCGGCAATGAGAGCACTCTCGATTCATTTCTCCGCAATATGGAGAAGCGGGTTGGCAATGTCCCCATGGGTTGCATTTGCACCGGCCCCGAGCCGACGTCGCGTGTCTATGGTATTCCCACGGTCCCGGTCAGCCGGCCGATGCTGGCCGGCGGGATCCCAAAGTCACGCATTGGACAAGTTGTCCGCTCCGTTCTGCTGGGCATTCCGTGCGAAATCATCCGCTGGGTGGAGGGGCTTATGCTGCTCCGACCGAGAGATGCGCTGATTGTCCCCGGCACAGGACTGATCAGCGATGCCTATGGACTCCGGGGATGGGGTCCCTGGAACCTTTTTAAATGGACGGTCATCGCAAAATTGCGCGGATGCAAGATAATGTTCGTCAGCGTCGGAGCCGGCCCGCTCTATAGCCGCGTGGGTCGCTTCCTCGCAACCTCTGCTCTCAAACTGGCCGATTTGCGCTCCTATCGCGACGCTTCTTCTCTCAACTACCTCAACAGTATTGGGTTCAGCGGTAGTGGTGACAAGGTGATGCCTGACCTGGTCTTCAGCCTCCCAGCCGCCCGTCTTGACAGGACTAAATGCTTCGCTGCGAAGAGAAGAACGTCGCGGCGCATCGTGGGTCTCGGAGTCATGATGTACGCGGGGAGATACAGCGTTGAACATCCCATGGATCGTACGGTCACCAACTACCTTGACGCGCTCGCCAACCTGGTCGAGTGGTTGCTCGCGAGAGACTATAACATCCGACTCCTCATCGGCGATGTTTACGATCGTCCCGTGGTCCAGGGCTTCCGGCAGATGCTCAAACAGCGCCAGCCAAGCTGCGACGAGAGCCGCATTCTGGACGACGACGTGACTTCGGCCGGCGAGTTGTTAGATCAAATTGCCGAGACCGATCTGGTCATCGGCACCCGCTTCCACAACGTTTTGCTCGCGCTTCTCTGCGAGAAGCCGGTCGTGGCTATTTCCTTCCACCACAAGATCGCATCTCTGATGAAGGCGACAGGACTCTCAGATTATTGCCTCGAAATCGAAGGGCTCACGGCCGAGAGACTGGAAGCAAAATTGCGAGAGGCTGAGGAGAATGCTTCCAGCCTTAAGCCAATGATCCGAGCGCACGCCGAGCGGTGGCGGGCCGAGTTGGACGCGCAGTATGACGAAATCATCGACATCCTGGGTCTTTCGACAATTACAGCCAACCGATAAACCAGCTAACGCGGTCGCTGCGGGATCGCAGCAGTAGTCAGGCAGTTCTTAGGGAGTACTCTTTCCTTTGCTCGACGGATCAAGATAGCCATGAAAGACAACACAGTCGTGCGGCACGTTATATTACTCGCAGATATATAGACAGCAGCACAAAGGGATATCTGGGCAAAGTCGGGATAAAGTCTATCGTTCTGGAGTATCGAGGCACTATGAAGGATTTGAGAGAGAGAGCAATCAAAGGAGCACTTGCCAGACTGTGCGCCCAGTCTGCAAATCTGGCACTTCGTGTCGGCTCGCTCGCAATTCTTGCTCGGCTGCTTACCCCTAAGGACTTTGGTCTCGTTGGGATGGTCTCCGTCCTCACAGGTGTGCTGATGCTGTTCCGCGATTTCGGACTGTCGGCCGCGAGTGTGCAGCATGCGACGGTAACCGAAGAGCAAGCCAGTACGTTGTTTTGGATCAATGTTGTTGTGGGCTTTCTGCTTAGTGCAGCAGCCGCGGCTTTGGCCCCAGCCGTTGCCAGCTTCTATCACGAACCACGGCTTTACGGGATCACGATTGTAATGGCGAGTTCCTTCATCTTCAATGCGACGGGAATTCAACATTCAGCGCGTCTGCAGCGTCAGATGCGATTCGCTACGCTGTCCAGTATTGATACGGGTTCCTGGCTGGTGAGCAGTGTAGTTGCGATATGTGCGGCGAAGGCCGGCTGCGGATATTGGTCTTTGGTTATCATGACGGTCACGCTGCCTCTCAACGCTACGATTGTCTTCTGGCTCGTATCTGGCTGGGTCCCACAACTGCCACGCCGCGGAGCCGGTGTGCGAGCGATGGTGCGCTTTGGTACTACTATCACTGCGAACGGCCTCATCGTGTACTTGGCATCTAACTTTGAGAAGGTGTTGCTTGGTCGTTACTGGGGTGCGGATGCCATCGGGATTTATGGACGGGCTTACCAGTTGATCAGAATTCCAATCGATACTCTCAATGGAGCTATCGGCGAAGTAGCATTCTCTGCCCTGTCCCGGCTTCAGGATGACGCTACTCGTCTGAGGAGTTACTTTCTGAAGGGCTATTCCCTTGTTCTAGGACTAACCCTGCCGGCAACCTTTGCATGTTGCCTGTTTGCGAGTGACCTAATCGCTCTACTGCTTGGGCCGAAGTGGAGGAGTGCTGCACCCATCTTTCGGCTCCTAACCCCAACGATTCTGGTATTTGCTATAGCGAATCCTTTGTCCTGGCTACTCGGTGCCATGGGATGGGTGGGCAGGGGCGTCAGAATGTCCCTAGTAATCGCGCCACTCATGATAGCGAGCTACTTTGTAGGATTACCTTACGGACCGAAAGGGGTGGCCTGCGCATATTCGTCCGTTATGGTTGTGTGGCTCTTGCCTGTCACCGTCTGGTCTCTTCACAGGACTGCAGTTTCGCTCAAGGATGTCTTGTTCACAATTGGTCCTCCGCTAGTGTCTAGTGGTGTTGCTGCGGCAGCAGCCCTGATCCTTCTACCGGAAATCGGCTCGTCTCACCTCGGTAAGCTGTTGGGAGGGGGGAGCACGTTCGTAGGCGTCTATCTGATCATGGTGTTCTACGTCATGGGTCAAAAGTCATTTTATATCGATCTGGTACAAAAAATCTTTGGCCGATCCGCGAGCAGCGAAACCCTCTTTGTATCCAGTTCTTAGTCCTTATCAAGGATGATAGTGCTAGATTTAGCCTGACAAGACGGCGTGGAAAAGCAAATATTGCTGCGCCAGGTACGATTCAATCCTCAACAATAAAGCGCGCGTAAGGCGATAGGAGATCATCAGTGGACAACATGAAGGAACGTCTGGCCGCATGTTTTGCGGCTGTTTTTAGCGACTTGGAAGGAGTGGACATTACGCGGGCCAGCGTAGATTCCCTAGCCAACTGGGATTCGGTGGCTACGGTGACGTTGATTACGGTAGTTGAGGAAGAATTCAACATCGCGACTGAGATTGATGACCCGGCGCAATTCGATTCGTTTCAGGGGATTCTGGAGTATCTGCGTAGGCAGATCGGCGTCGGTGAGGCGGCCGGCGAATTGGTCTGAAGCAGGGAATGACCACAAGGCGCGGTTACAAAATTGCATTCTGCGCCGATCCCCAGAAGAAATCGAAAGCGTAGGACGATGATTCAACGGTGAGCCTGTCGGTGACCGAACAGCAGAGATACGGAACCAGCAAGATAAGCCCTGCGGATCCAGGTCAGCCCGGACGCAAACCGCTCTCCCGGTCGTTGCGCCGATGGATCGGGCGACCTTTTCTTGGGCTGAACGAACGGCTGTGGTGCCGACTTCCTGAATTCGTGAGGACGAGCCGCCTCGGACATTATTATGGGCGGTTTCTTTATTCGCTCGTCCTCCTTCGTTCCCAGCGAAGGCAGTATCACGGAACCTTCTTCTTCCGGAATCGGCCCGAACTGCGGTTGCTGTGCTCGCTGGCCTCCAGGCAGCCGAAGGGTTCCAGACTCAGAGTTGCCGTGCTGGCGTGCAGCAATGGCGCAGAAGCCTATTCCATGATGTTCGCGCTCCGTTCGGTGCGGCCTGATCTGAAGATCGCCTTTCATGCGGTCGACATATCGTCCGAGGTCGTCGAGATCGCGCGGCGGGGAGTCTATCCTCGCGAGAGCCAGAAGCTGATCGGCTCGGCAATCTTCGAGCGAATAACCGACGATGAAGAACGAAGAATGTTTCAGGTCGATGATGGATCTGTCCGTGTGCAGGAGTGGGTAAGGGAAGGAATCGAGTGGCATGTGGGTGACGCAGGTGATCCGGCCCTGCGCGCCCAACTCGGGCCTATGGACATCGTTGTTGCCAACAAATTTCTCTGTCATATGGATGCGCCAGATGCTGAGCGATGCCTGCGCGCTTTCGCGCCTCTGGTGTGCCCCGGGGGCTACCTATTTGTATCGGGCGTGGATCTGGAGGTGCGAACCCGCGTGGCGGGCGATCTGAACTGGACGCCGGTACGGGAACTGCTGGAGGAGATTCACGATGGCGATGCCTCGGTAAGACGTGACTGGCCCTGGAGATACTGGGGGCTTGAGCCATTTGATCGCAGCCGCAAAGACTGGCGGATGCGCTACGCATCTGTCTTTCAGCTGGGCAGTGCGGCCGTCACTCAGGATCCCGGAGAGCTGGTGCCGTCGAGTGACGTTGCCTCGGCGCTAGGATAATTTTTGAACCTGCTGCTTTAGCCATCCGACAAGAAAGTTATGCAATTCTTGGAAACCAGGCTGTCCGGGGTATTTGAGATTCGGCCCGAACCCCACTGCGATCATCGCGGATTTTTTGCCCGGACCTGGTGTCGCGACGAATTCGAGGCGCACGGCCTCAATCCCCGGCTAGTGCAGTGCAGCATTTCGTTCAATACCAGCAGGGGCACGCTGCGGGGCATGCATTTTCAGCTCGCGCCCCACGCGGAGACCAAGCTGGTGCGCTGCACCAGCGGAGCGATTTACGACGTGATCCTGGATCTGCGAACCGATTCTCCGACTTACAGAGAATGGGTTGGGGTCTGTCTGACCGCACAGAATCGCCATATGATCTACGTCGCAGAAGGCTGTGCTCACGGTTTCATAACAATGCAGGATCAGACCGAGGTCTTTTATCAGATGTCGGACTTCCATGCGCCAGCTGCTGCGCGCGGCGTGCGCTGGAACGATCCGGCATTCGGTATCGCGTGGCCGACTGAGGTACAAGTCATTTCAGACCGCGATGCAACCTGGCCCGCATTTGGATAACCCCGTGGATACACTGCTGGAGAAGATCGAGATTGATGGTACCGCTGAGCTGGGCGGGAAACTGCATCAGTTTGCCGCGGATCTCTACCCCATCTGCCGGAGCATCACGGGGAACGGCATCCGGCAGACGCTTCGGGCTATTCAGCAGCGAATTCCGTTACAAATATTCGAGGTGCCTACGGGCACCGCCGTGTTTGATTGGACCGTACCGAAAGAGTGGAACATCAGCGATGCGTACATCAGGGCTGCCGACGGGCGGAGGGTCGTCGACTTCCGCAGTCACAATCTGCACGTGATGAGTTACAGCAGTCCGATTCATGCGGTCCTTCCTCTCGAAACAATCCGGCCGCACCTCCACACCATTCCTGAATATCCGGACTGGATTCCATACCGCACCTCATACTACCAGGAGAATTGGGGATTTTGTCTTACTTATAACCAGATACTGTCTCTTGAGGACGGCGACTACGAGGTATGCATCGACTCGACTCTTGAAGATGGACACCTGACTTATGGTGAATGTTATCTACCTGGTCGGTCATCAGAAGAGGTGCTGATCTCCTGCCATACATGTCATCCGTCGCTTGCGAACGATAACCTCTCCGGAGTCAGCGTGGCTGCCTTCCTGGCGGAGCATCTTGCCGGGCAGGATCTGCGCTACTCCTATCGCTTTCTCTTTATACCCGGGACGATCGGTGCGATTACCTGGCTGGCGCAAAATCGGGAAAAGGCGGCGCAGATCCGTCATGGTCTGGTTCTCACCTGCATCGGCGATAGTGGCGGCTTCCACTATAAGAAGAGCCGCAGAGGAAATGCAGAGATCGATCGCGCGGTCGCCTGCGTCCTCAAAGATTGCGGGGAAAGGTTCGAGATCCTGGATTTCTCTCCGTATGGTTACGATGAGCGGCAGTATTGTTCGCCCGGCTTCAACCTCGCCGTAGGATGCCTAATGAGAAGTGTATGGGGAACTTTTCCGGAATATCATACGTCGGCTGACAATCTGGAATTCATTCAGCCTCTCTCGCTAGCAAAATCGCTTCGCGCCTGTGCGGCGATTGTGAACCTGCTCGAGAAGAACCGGCGTTATTTGAACCAGAATCCGTGTTGTGAACCGCAACTGGGTAAGAGAAATCTTTACAAGTCAACGGGCGGAGAACCCGTTGGTCAACAGATTCACGCTCGCCTCTGGACCCTGAACATGTCAGACGGGGAACATTCTCTGCTTGACATTGCCGAACGTTCCGGTCTTCCCTTTGAAACCATTGCCGGCGCCGCCGAAGCCCTGTGTCAGTCGGGATTATTGCTTCCGCTCCCCTAAAAGTGCGGGCGCCTTCGCCAACCGTAGGGCAATCACATCTGAATGTAAACGAGAAATCCCATGAGAATACTTTTGACAGGCCACAAGGGCTACATCGGATCTGTGGCGGTACCGATGTTAATGGAAGTCGGGCATCAGGTGACTGGACTGGATGCTGACTTGTATGCAGGCTGCGATTTCTCCCCGAGTCAGGCGCCCTTCAGCGAAATGCGTAAGGATCTTCGCGATCTGGAGCTTTCCGATCTGCAAGGCTTTGATGCGGTGGTGCATCTGGCGGCGCTTTCCAATGATCCGATCGGCAATCTCAATCCGCAGCTGACTTACGACATCAATCATCTGGCGTCGGTGCATCTGGCGCGGCTCGCGAAGGCTGCCGGGGTCAGCCGATTTGTATTTGCTTCATCATGCAGTACCTATGGAGCCGCTGGCGATGAATTCCTTGGTGAGGATTCAAATCTCAATCCCGTTACACCCTATGGGGAGTCGAAGGTGCTGGTGGAACGTGACGTCGCAGCCCTTGCCAGCGATGATTTCAGTCCGACCTTCATGCGCAATGCCACTGCCTACGGCGTTTCGCCACGGCTGCGACTCGATATCGTTCTCAACGACCTGGTTGCCTCCGCCTTCACAACTGGACGCATTTACATCAAGAGCGATGGCACTCCGTGGCGCCCCATCGTCCACATCCGCGACATCATCGGCGCCGTGATCGCAGCGCTCGAGGCCTCCAAGGAGGCGGTACACAATCAGACGTTTAATGTGGGTCGGACCGAAGAGAACTTTCGCATCCGCGAACTGGCGGAAATCGTTGCCGAGGTGGTCGGCGGCTGCCGGATCGAGTACGCCCCGGGCGGTGGTCCAGATCTTCGCTGCTATCGCGTGAACTTCGAGAAGATCGCGCACCTGCTACCCAACTTCCGGCCGCAGTGGACTGCACAGCGCGGAGCCGAGGAGCTTTACAACGCGTATCGGCAGCATGGGTTGACCGAGACAGACGTAAAGGATGGCAAGTACCTACGCATCTCCGAGATTCGTAGGTTACAGACAGCGGCAGTATTAGACGATCAACTGCGCTGGATGAACAAATATTCAGAGGCGGCAGTTAGCGTCTGAGAGGAACCAGTGGCTACCATGACAACTAGCGAACTATTAAGAGAAGTGGATGTGCCGTCAGCTGTAAAGGCCTGCCGCTTTTGCGGGGCCGATCTGCGGCGAACATTCGTCGATCTCGGCATGTCTCCTCTGTGCGAGACCTACCCTGCAGCGGCCAACCTCAACCGTGGTGAGATGTATTACCCGCTCCATGTCTATGTCTGCGAGAAGTGCTTTCTCGTTCAGCTTGATGAATACGAGAGCGCGGAGAACATCTTCACCGATTATGCGTACTTCTCTTCCTATTCGGATTCTTGGCTGCGACATGCCGATAGCTACTGCGGGAAGATGAAGGCTCGGTTTGCTCTTTCCGAAGACAGTTTCGTCGTCGAGGTTGCCAGCAACGACGGCTACCTGCTGCAATATTTTGTTCAGCGTGGTGTTCCGGTCCTCGGTATTGAACCGGCCGCAAACGTGGCTGAGGCCGCGGTACGCAAGGGCGTTCCGACACTGGTCCGATTTTTCGGCGCGGAGCTAGCCCAGGAATTGGCGGATCAGGGACGCCAAGCCGATCTGGTTGCTGCGAATAACGTGCTCGCGCAGGTCCCAGCGCTCAACGATTTTGTGGAAGGACTGCGGATCATTCTAAAGCCGGAAGGCGTCCTGACGCTGGAATTCCCGCACCTGCTAAAGCTGATCGAGCACAACGAGTTCGACACTATCTATCATGAGCACTTCTCTTACTTCTCGCTACTGACTACTGTCCGACTGCTCGAGGCGCATGGCCTGCGCGTTTTCGACGTGGAAGAACTGCCCTCGCATGGCGGATCGTTACGTGTGTTCGCGTGCCGCTCGGATGCGGAGACCCACCCCGTCGAGACGAATGTGGGGCGCATCATCGCAGAAGAAGAATGTGCAGGCCTCGGGACTATCGAAGGCTATGACGGTTTTGCAGCGCGAGTGAAGGACACGAAGCTTGCCCTCCTGGCGTTTCTGCTGCGTGCCGCCCAGGAAGGGAAGACAGTTGCCGGTTACGGTGCACCAGGGAAGAGCGCTACTTTGCTGCACTATTGCGGCATTGGCAAGGATCTCATCTCCTATACCGTGGACCGAAGCCCGTACAAGCAGGGTCGATTCCTGCCCGGTACGCACATTCCCATCTATGGTCCCGATCGCATTCGCGAGACCCAACCGGACTATGTGGTGATCCTCCCATGGAATCTGAAAAGCGAGATTATGCAGCAGCTTCAATATATTCGCGAGTGGGGCGGCCAATTTGTCGTGCCTATTCCGAGAGCGACAGTGTTCTAGAGAGAAGGAGGTCAGGTTATGAAAGTTGTCCTGTTTTGCGGCGGAGCCGGCATGCGACTTCGCGGTTATGCTGATGATGTCCCAAAGCCGATGGTCCAGATTGGCCCCCGGCCAATTCTATGGCATTTGATGAAATACTATGCCCACTTCGGTCATAAGGACTTCATCCTTTGTCTCGGTTATAAGGGCAATGTCATTAAAGATTACTTCCTTCATTATGATGAATCTGTCTCCAACAACTTCGTCTGGTCGCACGGTGGAAAAAAGGTTCAGTTGCTGAACCGTGACATCGATGACTGGACGATCACCTTTGTCGAAACTGGAGCCACTACAAACATCGGTCAGCGCCTGAAGGCAGTGGAACCTTATCTTCAGGACGAGGAGATATTCCTCGCGAACTACGGAGATGGACTAAGCGACCTGCCGCTGCCCGGGATGCTCGACAAGTTCTGCCGCAGCGGAGCGGTTGCATCAATGCTGTTGGTCCAGCCAACAGCAAGCTTCGATATCGTCTATACCGGGTCGGGAGGAGCGGTCGAGGAGATTCGGCCGATTACGCGGACCGATATCTGGATCAATGGTGGCTTCTTTGCCATGCGCAATGACATCTTCCGCTATATACAACCCGGAGAGGAGCTGGTGCGGGAACCATTTCAGCGGCTGATAGACCGGAATGCCCTGCTGGCCCACAAATACTCCGGATTCTGGCAATGCATGGATACGTTCAAGGACAAGCAGCATCTTGAAGAGCTGAATCAGGGGGTTGCGCCGTGGAAGATTTGGACTCAGGAGGAATCCTTGACGACCTTCTGTGAGACTGAGTCTAGGGAGTCCGGGATCGAAGAGCGCATGGCGGTGCCAGCTCACCTATGATGCCATTGGGTTTTCGTCCTACCTCCGGCGGGCCCCTCCGGGTTCTCTGCATGGGGGCGCATTCCGATGATATTGAGATTGGCTGCGGCGGAACCATTCTACGACTGGCTGAAGAATATCCGGATTGCGAGTTCCATTGGGTAGTCTTTAACGCGATTGGAGTTCGTCGCACAGAGGCTGGGCGCGCTGGTCAATTGTTCGCCGGTTCACGATTGCGCGGAGCGATCCTGAAGGAATTTCAGGATGGATTTATGCCTTATCTGGGCGCCGAAGTGAAAGCCGTCTTCGAAAAGGAGCTGAAACCGATTGCACCGGATCTTATCTTTACCCACAACGGTAACGATGCCCACCAGGACCACCGCCTGATTTCGCAACTGACCTGGAACACCTTTCGAAATCATCTGATTCTAGAGTATGAGGTCCCGAAATATGATGGGGACTTGGGAAGACCGAGCGTCTTCGTGCCGCTAGCTCGGGAGATATGCGAAACGAAGGTGCGATATCTCACGGACGTCTTTGCGTCCCAGTGCTCGAAATTGTGGTTTGAGCCCGAAATATTCCTCGCTCTCATGAGGTTGCGGGGCATGGAGTGTGCCACGCCGGGTGGGTACGCTGAGGCTTTTTACTGCCGCAAGCTCGTGATTTAAATCCCTCTTCGACTGGACTCAACCCGTAGATCAAGTGAAGGATCTCAAATCCCGTACAATTTCGGGCGGTTTTGCGAGGCTCTTTGCCCAAGCGGCAACTTTTGTCCTGCGCCTCGGTTCGCTAATGATTTTGGCGCGCCTTCTAGATCCGAAGGATTTTGGCCTCGTTGGGATGGTAACGGCATTTACCGGAGTTTTGGAGTTGTGCCGCGACTTTGGACTTTCCGCCGCCACTGTTCAGCGGGAGACGATCACGGCCGATCAGGTCTCCACTCTATTCTGGATCAACATGGGTTTCGGACTTATTCTCGCCACAATTATGGTCGTACTATCGCCGGAAGTCGCGCGGTTCTATCACGAACCGCGGCTGACCACCGTCACGTGTGTCCTCGCGCTAGGCCTGATCTTCAATGCGGCCGGCGTGCAGCACGCAGCCCTCATGCAGCGCGAAATGCGGTATACGGCTCTGGCCATGATCGGAGTAGGTGCCCTACTTGTGGGCACCCTCCTAGCCATTGGCGGAGCAAAGGCTGGCTATGGGTACTGGTCGTTGGTCGCGTTGTCGGTGACGGTTCCATTTGGAAACACGCTGGGTTTCTGGGTCGCCACACGCTGGATTCCGGGGCCTCCACGCCGGCACACCGGCATCGGCTCGATGATACGGTTCGGCGGCACGCTGACAGCAACTGGACTGCTGGGCTATCTCGCCAACAACCTGGATAAGGTCCTGATCGGCCGGTACTGGGGGAGCGCAGCCATCGGCCTCTATGGTCGTGCTTATCAACTGATTAACATACCGACCAGCAATCTGAACTCGGCGGCTGGCGAGGTGGCCTTTTCCGCCCTTTCCCGTCTCCAGAGCGATCGCGTCCTCCGCCGCAGGTACTTTCTGAAGGGCTTTTCGCTGGTGCTCGCGCTCACGCTGCCCCTGACTATCGGGTGTGAGTTTTTCGCCCGTGATGTGGTCCGTGTACTGCTTGGAGCAAAATGGATGGAAGCTGTCCCCTTCTTTCGCTGGCTGGCTCCCACCATACTGGTTTGATGTCGCCAATCCGCCGTCCTGGCTGCTTACTTCCAGGGGACAGGTGGAGCGCTTGATGAAAATGTCCTTCGTGATCGCGCCGATTCTGCTCCTGGGCTACATGATCGGCGTGCCATACGGACCCATAGGTGTCTCCTGCGCCTACTCCACGTAATTGGTCTTGTGGCTCTTTCCGCTGATCCGTCGGCTACTCACGGGACAGAAATCTCCGTTGCCGATGTGCTCCGAACTGTCCTGGCCGCCTCTGGCCGCGAGCTTTATTGGTGGCCCTGCTTGCCTCTGTCACCGGATCGTTGGTAGCAGGCTACTTTTCTCCCGTTGCGCGTCTGAGTGTGGGATGCTGCGTCCTGTTTTGGTGTTCATCGGATCACCGATGCTGGGTCGGGACAGAGGGCACGTTGTCTTGGGGTGTTTCGCGGGATTATCGATTCGTTTTACATCCTGGGAACCCCCCGCGTCAGTCTAAGGCTGCGATCAGGTGGTTGCGTCAGATGGGGAGGTTTGAGTGGGGAGTGAAGTAGTTTGTGACTCGCAGGCCCTGGCCAGCGAGGTTGCGGTTGTAACCGGTGCAAGTGGCGGCGTGGGCGCAGCCATAGCGGTCGCCCTGGCGAAGAGGGGCGCAACAATTTTTGCAGTGGGCCGAAATCGAGAGGCCCTCGACCGGACGCTAACTGCGGTCCGGCGGTATTCGGACGGGACAGCCTGTGCCATCGACCTGACCGCGGAAGATCAGATGCGCGAACTCCGCCTCTGGCTGGAGGCCGCGGGGCGGGTCGATATCCTGATCCACTCCGCGGGCGCTTTTCAGCAGCAGATACTTGCCGATGCCCCTGTCAGAGATCTTGACTCGCTTTATGCAGTTAATGTGCGGGCACCCTATTTTCTCACGCAGCAGCTGGTTCCTTTCTTGATTGCCGCCCGTGGACAAGTTGTCTTCATCAACTCCAGCGCTGGTCTGAGCGCCAGGCGACCGGACACTGGACAATATGCGGCCACGAAGCACGCGTTGAAGGCAATTGCAGACAGCCTGCGCGAAGAAGTCAATCCGAAGGGCATTCGAGTTCTGACTCTTTATCTCGGGCGCACTGCAACGCCAATGCAGGAGGCGCTCTTTCAGCTAGAAGGACGCGAATACCATCCAGAACTGTTATTGCAACCAGAAGACGTAGCCACACTCCTTGTTCATGCTCTTATGCTTCCTCGGACCGCCGAAGTGACAGACATCTCAGTCCGCCCAATGATCAAAACTGTATGGTAGCGACGATCTACTAATAACCAACTTATTATCAAGTCCATAACTGACCGATTTCTGAAACCGCAAACGTCCTAATCTATCGAAACGGCGTCAGCCAAGCTAATCACGCAGTGTTAGGGACTAACCGTTCGAAAGTCATGACAACCTTCGATCTGTCCTAATCAACGAAGTATCAAGGTGTGTCGTCATGAGATTCGCTCTTTTGTTCTTGTTGACCGCAAATGCGTTCGGACAAGCTTTATATCCCCTGAAGGTGAGCGCAAACAACGGGTATCTGGTCGATCAGAATAATCTGCCCTTTTTGCTAGTTGGAGACTCGCCCCAATCTCTGATCAATGCTCGAACTGAGACCGTTGCGGCAGCGTACTTCGCAGATCGGAAAGTTCACGGATTCAACGCGGTCTGGATCAATCTGCTGTGCGATACATATACTTATTGTAATGCTCGCGGCACCACCTACGACGGAATTCCGCCATTCACTTCTGGCACGGGACCTGCGAACTACGATCTCTCAACGCCCAATCCTGCATATTATTCGCGCGTGGATCACATGGTAAACCTAGCCGGCAAGAATGGCCTCGTCGTGTTCCTGGATCCGATAGAAACTGGTGGTTGGCTTCAAACGCTCAAAGCCAACGGAGCTACTAAGACATTCAACTACGGAGCATATCTCGGATCGCGCTATAAGGGTTTTCCGAATATCGTTTGGATGAGTGGAAATGACTTTCAGGACTGGAGCTACGACTCCTCAGATAACAACCTGGTAAGACAGGTGATGGCAGGGATCGCTTCTACCGATCCCGTTCATCTTCAGACTGTCGAGTTGAATTATTTAGAGAGCTACTCCGCTCAGGACACGGCCCTGGTTGCCCAGATCAACCTCAATCTGGCCTACACCTACTACGACACCTATGATTGTGTCCTTAAAGCCTACAACGCATCTCCTAGGATGCCGGTTTTCCTGGGGGAGGCCAACTACGAGGGTGAGCAAAATGGTGGCACGGATGGTGGGTCAGCAGGAAATCTGCGAAAGCAGGAGTACTGGACTCTGTTGAGTGGGGCTACCGGCCAGTTTTACGGCAACTTCCAAACCGATCGGACGGATTGGAGCAATCTGCGCCAGATCGACACGACGGGAGTCACCCAGCTAGGTTATGTGACCAGGTTATTTACTCGTCTGACCTGGTGGAATCTTGTCCCGGACCAGACACATCAGATCGTCACCGCCGGCTACGGGGTTTATCGGTCGAATGCTACGGATTTGCACAACTCTACCTACGCCGCCACCGCCTGGATTCCCAACGGATCCGCCTCTATCACATTCGCTCCCGTATCGACCACGCTTACGGTAGCAACATCGAAATTCAATGGACCGATTACGGCCCAGTGGATGGATCCAACCAGTGGGGCATTTGGAGTCATCCAAGGATCGCCGTTCCCTAATTCGGGAACCAGAAGTTTCTCCACTCCGGGAACGAACAGCGAAGGGAGCAGTGATTGGGTCTTGGTATTGACAACTTCGGCCGCGCGCCCATCCCCGCCGTCAGGCCTGAACGCTACAATCCGATAAGGCGAGCGCTATCAGAAAGACGCCTACATTATGAACGGTGCGATTCGCTGCGGAGCTGAGTCGCCAGCCCGAGCCGTTTTCAGGCATATAAGGCATTGCCCGGCAATTGTTTTTGGAATGCTCGGCACAATATCTAAATCTCCCCTTTTCCCTCTTCCTTCCTCTTCCTTCCCTCTCGATTTATCTGTCTAATGCATCATCTGTTCATCGACGACCCACAGAGACAGACACCTTAGGGTCGACCAGAAAAGCGAGTACATATGAACGGCCACGCAGCACGATTGCTTAAGGCGAGCATTCTTCTACTATTTCTAGTGGGCGCAGTTCGCGGTACCGCCCAGGTTTCCGTTCTGACCCAGCATAATGACAATGCTCGCACCGGGCAGAACCTAAATGAAACTACTCTGAATACTTCCAATGTAAATCAGAGCAGTTTCGGTAAGCTTTTCTGGCGCACAGTTGATGGTTACATTTATGCGCAGCCATTGTACGTTCCGAATCTTCTGATACAGGGTGCCATTCATAATGTTGTATACGTGGCCACGCAGCACAACAGCGTGTATGCCTTTGATGCCGATGACCCCAATTCCCCAGCTCCATTGTGGCATGTCAATTTGGGAACACCTGTCCCTATGGAAGACATCTGTATTATTACTGGAGATACGAATCCTGGTGATTGTCCATATTACGACATCAGCCCGGAGATCGGCATCACGAGCACTCCGGTAATAGATCCGAACGCCGGGATCATTTATGTAGTGGCGAGAACGAAAAACACCACCGACAGCACCTACCACTTCTTCCTTCACGGTTTGAGCCTGACGGCCGGAACTGAAGAACTGGGGGGACCGGTTGAAATCACCGGCCAAGCAAGTCAAGGGCTAGTATTCGATCCGACCTACCACAATCAGCGGCCATCTTTGCTCTTGGCAAACGCGATCCTCTTTATTGCCTTTGGTTCAGTTGGTGACATAGGTCCGTGGCACGGGTGGGTAATGAGTTACAGCGCCACAACATTGCAACAGGAGGGGATATTTAGCGTCTCTCCTGACGGTTCGGGGGGCGGAATCTGGTCTGCTGGTCAGGGACTCGTTGCTGATGCTTCAAACAACGTCTACGCTATTACGTCGAACGGCGACTTTACCGCGAACCTGGCGGGTGGAGCAGATTACGGCGACTCCTATCTAAGGTTTGGAGAACCGACGCTGAGTGTAAGCGACTATTTTACGCCGGACAATCAAGGGACGCTGGGTGCCGACAACACAGATCTAGGATCTGGTGGGCCGATGCTATTGCCCAATACTTCAATTCTGGTTGGCATGGGCAAAGATGGGGTAGTTCGCGTTGTGAATACAAGCGATATGGGAGGATATAACTCCGCCGTTAACAACGATGTTCAAGAGTTTACCGCAAGCTCAAGGCCATTCTTCAGCTCTCCGATCTACTGGAATAGCCCGAACAATGGTCCCGAGGTTTACATCTGGGCACCGGGAGACTTTCTCAAGGGTTTTGCATTTACAGGTTCGAAATTTAACACCACACCGGTTTCGGAGGGGACGATCCAGAATGCAAATGGATTCTCCAATGCGGCTGCTCTTTCAGTTTCTTCCAATGGAGCGCTGACAGGCACGGGGATTGTGTGGGCGTCTCGCAGTATTTCGGCGACGCCGACCGGCCCTCCGGTCAGCGGAGTGGTAAGCGCTTACGATGCCACTAATCTGACGACAGAACTATGGAATAGCACCCAAAATCTAGCACGCGATGACGTTGGTAATTATGCGAAATTCAATCCGCCAACCGTCACTAACGGCAAGGTATATGTGGGCTCTTATTCGGGCCAGTTACAAGTGTACGGGCTAAACCCTCCACCGGCTTCCGGAGTTCGTTTTGTTCAAGTCGCATCCAGCACACCGCAATCGAAAACAGCCACAGCATCAGTTACCTTTCCGGGCCCGCAATCTGCGGGAGATCTGAACGTGGTGGTTGTAGGGTGGAACGATGCCGCTGCCGCTGTGCAGTCTGTCACCGATTCTGCCGGAAATAGCTATGCATTAGCCGCTGCGCCGACTCAAGGGAGTGCTTTGACGCAGACGATTTTCTATGCCAAGAACATCGTTGGTGCCAACAGCAACACGATTACAGTTACGTTCAATCAAGCGGCGAACAAACCAGACATACGGATTCTGGAGTACAGCGGTGTCAGCCCTTCGAATCCTTTGGATGTTTCAGCTGGAGCGAGTGGAAGCAGCTACATCGCTGATAGTGGCGCAGCGACAACAACGGCCTCGGACGAACTGATCGTTGGAGCAGATACCATCCAGAGCAACACGACGGTCGACGCGGGCGCTCCATTCGCACCGAGAGTAACGACAACTTCGGATTCTGATGTCGCAGAAGATCGACTGGTTAATGTCCCAGGCAGCTACAACTCATGGGCCCCCCTGAAGGCCTCAGGCGCGTGGGTCATGCAGGTCGTGACATTTCGCGCAGCCAGTCAGAGTTCGGTGCCGTTCCTGAATGGTGTGTCTCCGGGCGGTGGTGCGGTGGGGGGCGGGACGAGTGTGACGCTTACGGGGACCAACTTCGTCTCAGGCGCGACGGTGATGTTCGGCAGTGCGGCAGCGACGAATGTGGTCGTGGTGAGCAGCACGACGATCACGGCGACGACGCCTGCGGGGAGTGCGGGCGCGGTAACGGTGACGGTGACCAATTCGGGCGGTCAAAGCGGGAGCCTGACGAATGGGTTCACCTATATTCCGGTGCCGACGGTAATGAGTGTGTCTCCGAACAGCGGGTCGACGTCGGGCGGGACGTCTGTGACGCTTACGGGGACCAACTTCGTCTCAGGCGCGACGGTGACGTTCGGCAGTGCTTCAGCGACGAATGTGGTGGTGGTGAACAGTACGACGATCACGGCGACGACACCTGCGGGCAGTGCGGGTGCGGTGACCGTGACGGTGAGCAATCCTGCCTCACAGAGCGGGAATCTGCCCAACGGGTACACCTATGTGGTGCAGCCGACGGTGACCGGTGTGTCTCCGAACAATGGTCCGACCTCCGGCGGGACGAGTGTGACGGTTACGGGGACGAACTTCGTCTCCGGCGCGACGGTGATGTTCGGCAGTGCATCGGCGACGAATGTGGTGGTGGTGAACAGCACGACGATCACGGCGACAACGCCTGCGGGGAGTGCGGGTGCGGTGACGGTGACGGTGACGGTGACGGGGCAGAGCGGCAGTCTGGCGGGTGGCTTTTCCTATGGGCCGCCGACGGTCACCAGCATATCGCCGAATAACGGTCCGACGTCGGGCGGAACGTCTGTGACCATTACGGGTACGAACTTCGCGTCGGGTGCGACAGTGAAGCTCGGCAGTGCTTCAGCGACAAATGTGGTGGTGGTGAACAGCACGACGATCACGGCGACCACGCCTGCGGGGAGTGCGGGTGCGGTGACGGTGACGGTGACCAACTCGGGTGGGTTGAGCGGGAGCCTGACCAACGGGTTTACCTACAACGCGTCGGTGGCGATCGGATTTGCGCAGGTAGCCTCGTCTGACCCGCAGACCCCCAGTGCGGCGGTAGCGGTGACGTATCCGGCGGCGCAGACCGCAGGAGACATGAACGTGGTGGTAGTGGGGTGGAACGACACCACGTCGACGGTGCAGTCGGTGAAGGACAGCGCAGGGAATACCTACAATCTGGCCATCGGTCCGACGAGCGGGACGGGGTTGCGGCAGTCGATCTACTACGCGGCCAACATTACGGGCGGGACGAACACGGTGACGGTGACCTTCAGCCAGGCGGCGACGTATCCGGACGTGCGCGTTCTGGAGTACCGGGGAGTGACGGCGGTGGATGTGACGGCGGGTGCGAGCGGGAACAGCGCGAGTGCCAGCAGCGGCGCGGCAACCACGACGGGTACAAATGAGTTGATCTTCGG
>Ga0335072_10004264_pt1 | contig 21333 bp, 20 predicted proteins | sample Lox_Sample_21_FD_206725 | JGI IMG/M metagenome (GOLD analysis project Ga0335072, IMG submission 206725) | Soil microbial communities from Loxahatchee National Wildlife Refuge, Florida, United States - Lox_Sample_2.1 | ecosystem: Environmental > Terrestrial > Soil > Wetlands | place: USA...
AAGGTCGCGATCTCGACCGGGTCTGACGCCGGGCTGATCGCCGCAGTGCTGGCGGGGATCGGGCTCGGGATCATCAACGGCTTGGTCATCCACTACACGCGGATCAATTCGTTCATCGGCACGCTCGCGACGAGCATCATCTACGCCGGCGCGGCTACGGTCATCACCGGGGGCAACATCGTCACGGTGATCAACCCGTCGTTCGGCTCGATCGGGCAAAGCTCGATCCTCGGGATCACCGACCCGGGCTGGATCTTCCTCATCTTCACGATCCTGGCCGCGCTGCTGATGGCCCGGACCAAGTTCGGCCGCTACGTCTACGCCGTGGGCGGCAACGCCGAGGCTTCGCGCCTGTCCGGGATCAGGGTCGGCGGGATCCGCGGGATCTGCTTCGCGATCTCCGGCCTCGCCGCGGGGCTGGGCGGAATGATTCTCGCCTCGCGCACCCAGTCAGCTCAGGACAACGTCGGGACGGGCATGGAACTCACCGCGATCGCGGCCGCGGTCGTCGGCGGGACGAGCATCTTCGGCGGGGACGGTGCGGTGTGGCGCGGATTCCTCGGGGTGATGCTGCTCGCTGTGATCGGCAACGGCTTCGACCTGCTCAACGTCTCGACGACCTGGCAACAGATGGTCTACGGCATCCTGATCCTGGTTGCGGTGGCCGCCGATCAACTCCTGCGCCGGCGCGCATGAAGACGATCCGAGCGGCCACCGACGTCGGAGGCACGTTCACCGACCTGGTCTACTTCGTGACCGATCCGGAGACCGGCGCGCAGGAGGTGAGTACGGCCAAGGCCGACACGACGCCGCCCGACTACGAGCGCGGGGTGATGAACGTGATCGCCAAGAGCGGGGTGGCTCTCGACGACGTGGCGTTCATGGCCCACGGCACGACGGTCGTGATCAACGCGGTGACCGAGCGCAACGGCGTGGTGACCGCTCTGATCACCTCGGCCGGGTTTCGCGACGTGCTCGAGATCGCGCGGGGAAACCGGCCGGATTTCTTCAACCTGCACTACGTCAAGCCGCCGGCGTTCGTCCCGCGCCGGCTGCGGCGAGAGCTGCCCGGGGTCCTCACCCAGAAGGGCGTCGAGCGTGCGCCGCTCGACCTGTCGCCGCTCCCGGGGATCGTCGACGACTTCCGCGCCGCCGGCGTGCAGGCGATCGCGATCTGCCTGATCAACGCGTACGCGGACCCGACCCACGAGATCGCCGTGCTCGAGCGCGTGCGCGAGCTTTGGCCCGAGGTCTCGGTGGTCGCCTCGCACCAGATCACGCGCGAGTGGCGCGAGTACGAGCGCACCAGCACGGCCGTGCTGGCGGCGTACGTGCAGCCGGTGGCCGAGAGGTACCTGAGCCGACTCGTCGACGGTGTCAACGACGCCGGCTTCGACGGTCAGCTCTACATCATGCAGTCCAACTGCGGCGTGGACTCGGTCGGCAAGACCAAGGAGATCCCGATCACGATGGTCGAGTCCGGGCCGGCGAGCGGGTTCTGGGGCGCGGCCGCGCTCGGCCGGCTGGTCGACGAGCCGAACATCCTCGCCCTCGACATCGGAGGGACCACCGCGAAGTGCTCGCTGATCGAGGGCGGCCAGGTCCGGATCGTGTCGGACTACTGGATCGAGCGCAGCCCCACCTCGGCCGGCTATCCGGCGATGGTGCCGGTGGTCGACGTGGTCGAGATCGGCCAGGGTGGCGGGAGCATCGCCTGGGTGGACGAGTTCGGCAAGCTGCACGTCGGCCCGCGCTCGGCTGGCGCCGTGCCTGGCCCTGCCGCCTACGGGCGCGGCGGCCACGACGCCACCACGACCGACGCGAACCTCGCCCTGGGAAGGATTAATCCTGATTATTTTTGCGGCGGGGAACTGCAAGCCGACGTTACCGCCGTCGAGCGGGCTGTGACCGCAATCGCGGACCACCTCGACCTGGATCCCGCCGAGGCGGCGAGCGGCATCGTGCGCGTCGCCAACAACAACATGATCAACGCGCTGAAGCTGGTGTCGGTCAACCGCGGCTATGACCCGCGCGATTTCACGCTGGTGGCGTTCGGGGGCGGAGGCGGGATGCACGCAGTCGCGCTTGCCTCCGAGCTCGGGATCGGCAAGGTCATGGTTCCGCGGGCCGCGGACGTGTTCTCGGCCTGGGGCATGCTGATGAGCGACCTGCGCCGCGACTACTTCGTCACTCGCCTGTTCGAGCTCGTGCCCGACAACGCCTCGCGGCTCGACGATCTACTGAGCGAGATCGAGGGCGCCGCGCTCGCAGAGTTCGCGCAGGAGGGCGTCGACGCCGGCAGCGTGAGCGTGCTCCGCCACGGCAAACTCCGGTACGAGAACCAGGAACACAGCGTCGAGGTGGCGCTGCCGGCGGGGCGGATCGACGCCGGCGCGATCGATGCGATCGCCGGCGCTTTCCATGAGACGTACGAGCGCGAGTACACCTACCGGCTCGACAGCCCGGTCGAGTTCGTCGGCGCGCACGTGGTGGCGATCGCCGAGGTCGGCAAGCTCACCCCGACTCCGATCACACCGACCGGCCGGTCGCTCGGCGACGCCATCAAGGGCCGCCGGCGCGTCGACTACGCCACCGAGGGCGTGCACGAGGCCGATGTGTACGTCGGCGAGCTGCTCGAGCCCGGGATGGGCTTTGCCGGGCCGGCGATCGTGGAGACATCGGCGACCACGATCGTCGTGCATCCCGACAACGAAGTTGCGGTCGACCCGTACGGAAGCATCACGATCTCGCTGTCAGGTAACGGAAACGGAGGCGCGCGATGACCGTCACCCGCCAGGACCCGATCACGCTCGAGATCATCCAGAGCTCGCTCGAGGCGATCAGCGACGAGATGTTCGCCGCTCTGCGCAAGACCGCGATGAGCGCGATCATCTACGAGGTGCTCGACGCGGGCACGGGCATCACCGACGGCGCCGGCAACATCGCTTCCTCCGGCGCCGGCATCCCCGCGTTCGTGGGTGTGCTCGACAAGGCGGTAAAGCGCGTGCTCGAGCTCCATCCGCCGGAGGGCATCCGGCCCGGCGACCTGTTCATCACCAACGACCCGTTCTACGGCGGCGTCACCCACTTGAACGACATCGTGCTCGTGCTGCCGGTGTTCGCCGGCGACGAGCTGGTGGCCTGGACCGCGAACATCGCCCACTGGAACGACGTCGGGGGGATGGCGCCGGGCTCGATCTCCAACGAGGCGAGCCAGATCTTCCAGGAGGGCCTGCGGCTGCCCGCGGTCAAGCTGGTCGACGAGGGGCGCCCGAACCAGTCCGTGATGGAGATCATGAAGGTCAACAGCCGGCTGCCGGACTTCCTGGTCGGCGACATGTGGGCGGGCGTCGCCGCCGCGCGCGTCGGCGAGCGACGCATTCTCGACCTGGTTGCCAAGTACGGGCGCGAGACGTTCGTGCTCGCGATGGACACGTTCATGGACCATGGCGAGCAGGTCGCGCTGCGGGCGCTCCAGGAGCTGCCCCACGGGCGGTTCGAGATCGCCGAGGAGCAGGACAGCGGCGTCGTCTACCCCGCGGTGGTGGAGATCACCGACGACGCGTTCGTCGTCGACCTACGCGACGCTCCCGACCAGGACCACGGGCCGAACAACCTGTCGCGCGACGAGGCGATCATCTCGGCGCAGATGGCGTTCATGAACGTCATCCCCGCGCAGCTGTCGGCCAACGCGGGCCACTTCCGCCCGATCAAGCTGCTGACGCGTCCGGGCTCGGTGTTCGATCCGGCGCCGCCGGCCGCGTTCGGGACCTACTACGAGGTCGGGATCCGCCTGTACGACGTGCTGCTGCGCTGCCTCGCCCCACACCTCGGCGACCGCCTGCCCGCCGGCAACTTCGCCTCGATCTGCGGAACGTTCATCGGCGGTCCCCATCCCGACACCGGCAAGCACTTCACGATCGTCGAGCCGCAGATCGGAGGCTGGGGCGGGTCGGCGCGACGCGACGGCAACAGCGCGATCTTCAGCGGCTTTCACGGCGAGACGTTCAACTGCCCGGCCGAGGTTGCCGAGGCCCGCTACGGGCTGTACGTCGAGCGCTTGGCGCTCGGCGATGAGCCCGGAGGCGAGGGTGAGCACCGGGGTGGCAAGGGAATCGTCGTCGACTACCGGGTCCGCTCGAACGGCTGCTTCCTCACCTGCGCGTACACGCGCAACAAGCACAAGCCGTGGCCGCTGGCCGGCGGTCGCGAAGGCTCGGCGAACTACATCGAGGTGATCCGCGCCGACGGGAGCGTCGAGGAGTACGCGGTGATCACCGGACTCGAGGTCAACGAGGGCGACGTGATCCGGATCCACACGGCCGCCGGCGCCGGCTACGGCGACCCGAGACGGCGCCCGCGCGAGCTCGTGCTGGACGACGTGGAGAACGGCTACGTGACGCAGGCGCGCGCGACAGAGGTCTACGGCCTAGACGGCTGACGACCGGCGGCTGTATCGTCGAGCCGGGAGTCCGATGAAGAGGGTTCTTGCAATCGGCTCGGTGTTGGCGGCGCTGGCGCTGCTGGTGGCGGCGGACGTCACCTACGCTGCGGGGCGTACAAACGGTGTCGTCACGCGTCACTGTGGCTCGTTCAAGTACGGCTCGGATGGCCTACCACCAGGCCCGAGCGACATCGCCGCCACCGGGGTGAAGTGCCGGTTCGCCCGGTCCATAGCTTTTCACGGCAAAGCCCGCGGTTGGCACTGCCATATCTCCGTCGGACTCACGTTCGTGTGTAGGCCGGTGCGGGGACACGGCAAGGTGACATTCCTCGGCGAGTAGCCGGTGTCAACGGGCGCCGTTGAGCGGAAGCCAGACGTGGAACACGGTATGGCCGGGTTCTGACTCGAACTCGATCGAGCCGTTCAGTCGCTCTCGTACGATCCGGCGGGCGGTGTCGAGGCCGAGGCCGGTGCCCTCGCCCACGCTCTTGGTGGTGAAGAACGGGTCGAACACGTGGGAGCGGATGTTGTCGGGGATGCCCGGGCCGTTGTCGGCGATGTCGATGCGCGCGCACGCGCCGTCGCGCACGGTGGCGATATCGATCGTGCCGGAGTCGCCGAGCGCCTCGATCGCATTGGCCAGGAGGTTGGTCCAGACCTGGTTGAGCTCCGAGCCGCGGAGGGTGATCTTCGGCAGCGAGCGGTCGTAGTCGCGATGGACCTCGATCGAGGTGTGCTTGAGTTTGTGCCCGAGGACGAGCAGGGTGGTCTCGAGGCCCTCGTGGACGTCGGTCTCGACGAGCTCGCCGCGGTCCATGAACGCGTACGCCTTGATCGCCTTGACGAGCTTGCTCATCCGCTCGGTCGACTCGGCGATCTCCGCGGTGAGCCCGCGCGTGGTGAGCGACGCGGCGATCCACGCGATCGCGGCGCCCGTCCCCGGGCCGGCGATCGCGGCCAGTCGATCGAGCCATGCCGCGTCGATGCCGGCCGCGACGAGCGGCTCGCTAAGCCGCCACGGCTCGCTGACGTTCAGACGCTCGAGCGCCTCGACCAGTTCGTCCTCCGCGTCGGCGGCGTCGAGCGCCGATAAGGCATCACGCGTCTTTGCGCGCTCCATCGCCTCGCGCTGGAGAATCACCAGTTCCTCGGCCTGCTCGCGCTCGACGCCCGACTCCACGAACAGCCCGATCGTCGACGCGAGCACGTCGAGCGCGTCGGCGAGGTCGGAGGCGGCCCGCCGTGCCGCGCTGGCCGGGTTGTTCAGCTCGTGGGCGAGCCCGGCGGCCATCGTCCCGAGCGATGCCAGCCGCTCCCGGTTCTGCTCGCGCGCCGCGATCCTGGTGGCGACCGGACGGATCGCCCGCATCACCCGCCTGAACACGGGCCGCTGACTGGTCACGAGCCGGGTGAAGTCCTCCGCGCCGATCGCCGCCACGCGCACATCGGTCACCGCGCGCATCTCGCCGGCGTAGCCCGTCTCGGTGAGCACCGAGATCGCGCCCATCCACGTCGGCGCGGTCTGGCGGGTTATCGGCTCGACCCGGCCCGCCTCGACCACCAGACCCTGGACGACCCCCTGGAGCAACAGCATGAACTCGACGGTCTGGCCCGCTTCGCCCACGACGGAGTCGGCGGGCAGCTCGCGAATCTCGGACACCTCGCGCCACCGCTCGAGCTGCTCGTCGTCGAGCCCGTCGAACAGGTCGACGGTGCGGAGCTCTTCGAGCGTGGGCCGCTCGGGCTCGGTCATGCGCTCGCGAGGTACTCGTGGATCAGCGACACCGCCATCGATCCCTCTCCAACGGCGCTCGCGACGCGCTTGATCGAGCGCGCGCGGACGTCGCCGGCGACGAACACGCCGGGCACGCTCGTCTCAAGCGCGTACGGGTCGCGGGACAGCGGCCAGCCGTGATCGCGGACGTCGGGCCCGGCGAGGATGAACCCCCGCTCGTCGCGCGCGACCACGCCTTCGAGCCAGTCGGTTCGCGGAGACGCCCCGATGAACACGAAGCAGGCATCGGCCTCCTCGAGCGTCTCGTCGCCCTCGGGGCCGCGGATCCGCAGCGCCTTCAGATGGCCATCCACTCCCTCCGCGGCGACGGCCTGCGACCGCGTTCTGACCTCGATGTTCGGGATCGCCGCGATCTGCTCGATCAGGTACTGGGACATCGACTTCGTCAGCGAGTCGGCGCGGATCAGCATCGTGACCCGTCCCGCGTAGCCGCTGAAGTACACGGCCGCCTGTCCCGCCGAGTTCGCGCCGCCGATCACGAACACATGCTGGTCGGCGCACGCGCGGGCTTCGGTGAGCGCCGCCCCGTAGTAGATCCCGGCGCCGGTCATCTCGGCGAAGCCTGGGCAGTCGAGCTGGCGATACGAGACCCCCGAGGCGACCAGCACCGTGTTCGCGCTCAGCAACCCGCCGCCGGTCAGCTCGACGAGGCGCCCCGCTCCCTCGACGCGCAACTCAACCGCCTCCTGGACGGTGACGAGCTCGGCGCCGAGCCGCCGCGCCTGATCGGTCGCCCGCCGGGCGAGATCCGAGCCGCTGAGGCCGGCCGGGAAGCCCAGGTAGTTCTCGATCCGGCTCGACTGCCCGGCCTGCCCGCCCGGCGCCTCGCGCTCGACCATCACCGTCCGCAGACCCTCCGACGCCCCGTACACCGCGGCGGCGAGCCCGGCCGGGCCGCCCCCGACGATCACGAGGTCGTAGTGATCCCCGACCGGCTGGGCCGAGATTCCGAGCCGCTCCGCGAGCTCGAGATTCGTCGGGCGCTCCAGCACCGAGCCATCCTCGAGCAGCGCGACCGGCAGGCGATCGGCGTCGACGCCGGCGATCGCGAGCAACTCGCGCGCCTCGCTGTCGCGCTCCACGTCCAGCCACCGCGCCGGCACGCGATTGCGGGCGAGGAAGTCGCGGAGGTCGTGCGACTGCTTGGAGAAGCGATGGCCGATCACGCGCACCCCGCCCGACTCGAGTGCCGCGCCCGACTCCCACGTGGTCAGCAGGTCCTCGACGACGGGAAACAGCTGCTCCTCGGGCGGGTCCCACGGCTTCAGCAGGTAGTAGTCGAGCGACACCTCGTTGATCGCCTGGATCGCCGCCTCCGTGTCCGCGTACGCGGTGAGCAGCACGCGCTTGGCCTCGGGCACGAGCTCGCGTGCCCGGACCAGGTATTCGGTGCCGGACAGCCCGGGCATCCGCTGGTCGGCCACCAGCAGCGCCACCTGCTCGCCGCGTGCGCGTATCTGCTTGAGCAGGTCGAGCGCGTCGTCGCCAGATCCGGCGCGCATGATCCGGTAGCGCTCCCCGAACCCGCGCCTCAGGTCGCGCGCCACCGCCGCGAGGACCGCGGGCTCGTCGTCGACGGCGACGATCGCGGGGCGGCGCTGCTGCTCGTGTCCGTCCTGTTGCTGCTGTGTCTCAGTACCCGGTGTTTCGATCACAGCACCGATGCTATGCGAAGCGCGAGTGGTGGCGGAATAGCGGCTTGACATTCGTCACGGTCTACATGATAGTTAGACCGTGACAAGCCACGATGGGAGGTTCGCTGGGCGACATGCCCGAGTTCGAGGGCTACCTTGGACATGAGACGGTCGAGGACCTCGATCGACCCGGGCATCTGGTGGTGATCGGGCGATGGGCGAGCCGGGAGGCGGCCGAGGCGGCTCTCGTCTACCGGTCAAGCCCGACCGCTCGCCGTGCCGACGCGCTGGTGTCCGAGCCCGGGCGGCGCATGGTCGGGCGCGTCGTCGACGCCGGCCCCGGCGCGTGATCGGCGCGCCCGTCCTGGTTCAGCTGGCGAACGCCGGACGCGCGCGACGCCCGCCCGGCGCGCGCCTCGCCATTCGCGAGGATCCGTTCGAGCGGCCGGGGTCGGCGACGGAGCTGCTCGGGAGCTTTGTCGGAAGGCCGATTGACGCGGTCGAACTAGACGGGGTCCGCGGGTTGGCGGCCGACGTGGCGAAGATCGTCGACGGCCTGATCAACGGTCGCACCGCCTCGCTGGGCAAGCTCAATCGCCTCGCGGCCGGCTCCGCGGGCCACCTCCAGGTTCGACTGGATCCCGACGGCGCGCTGACGACCGTCGTCGAGTGGGACAAGGGCCCCGCGCCGGAAGCGCTTGCCAGGCTCGTCATAGAAGAGCTCGGGGGGATCGACCCACACCGGCTGCGTCGCTGCGAGCGGCCAGAGTGCGACCTGATCTTCTACGACTCCTCGCGGTCAGGCACCCAGCGCTGGCACAGCGAGGTGCGCTGCGGCTGGAGGGCACGACAGCAACGCCGCCGGGCGCCGAGCGGCTGACGCGATCTCAGGCCGCTTGTGGGATCAAGAGGGGGGAGAACTCGCGTCGCCTCGAGGCTCTTGTAAGCAATGAGCGAACACATCGACCGGTTTGTGCACAAGCTGCTCGGCACGGGCATCATGCTGAGCGACCTCGCGTCCGACCTCATCGACGCGCTGCCGGATGACGCCTACCCCGGGGAGGAGCCCGGGGCGGTTGTTCTCGAGATGCTGTGCGGGACGATCGCCACGGCTCTCGAGTCGGTGAACCCCCGCGATGTGCGGTGCGCCACCCGGCTCATCGATTTGGCCGGCGAGCGGACGCTCGAGCACTTGAGGCTCGCGACAGAGATGTCACGCCGCATGCACGGCGGCGACGGCGGCGTGGGACGCACTTATGGCTGACGCACGCCAGCCACGCCGCAGCCGGGATTCTCGGGGTTTACGCCTCGGCGGCCGCCGGAGTGCCGTTGAGCGACGGCGGCGGCACGCTGCCACCGTTCCGCCGTTCACGCCGGCTCTCGAGGGCTGCAACGAGGACCTGCGCGGCTTGCGTTTGAGCGCTGTCGCCGTTGCGATCGCCCCGCTCCTCCGCGATGTACTCGAGCTCGCCGATGACCCGATTGATCTGGTCATCGGTCATGCGCCGGATCAGCGCGGAGGTGAGGACGCGTGTGACGTCGTCGTTGGTTTCCATGGGGGCTGGATCGCGCCGGCCCGACCGGAGCTGAAGTGACAATTACTGCAAACGGACGAAGAGACGATCAGGGCCGGCGAGGTGGTGTTGCACAACGGCCGGCACGCGGTTCGCTGTGGCCATGTCGCAAGGCTCAGAGCCGCGAGGTGGAGCCGGCTCGAGAAACATACCCTCAGACGTCGTTTTCTCGAGCCGGCTTCTCCGCGGGCACCATGTCGTCGCGATCTGTTGTGCGGTGGTCACAACACCTCGCCGCATTACGCAGGGTTGCGTAACGCAAACTTGCGTAACGACCCGAACTAGATCCGGGCGTGCAACGCCGCGCGCAGGTCCTCGTCACAGAACGCGGCGTCGATCGCAGTCCGGGTGATCTCTCGGAGGACGTCGTCGCTGAAGCCCATAAATTCTTCGCACACTTCGTACTCGCCCTCGATCGAGGCGCCGAAGTAGGGGGGATCGTCCGAGCCGAGCGTGACCCTGACGCCGGCGGATCGCAGCGCCGGCAACGGGTGGTCCTCGTACGACGGATACACGCCGAGCACGACGTTGCTCGTCGGGCAGCACTCGAGCACGATCCCGCGCGATTCCAATTCGAACACGACGTCGTCGTCCTCGATCGCGCGTACCCCGTGGGAGATCCGCGTGATCGGCAGGTCGAGCGCCGCGCGCACGCTGTCGGCGCCGGCCCACTCGCCGGCGTGGATCGTGCAGCCGAGCCCGGCGTCGGCGACGATCGCGTAAGCCTCGGCGAAATCGCCGGCGGGAAACCCGGCCTCGTCGCCGGCCATCGAGAACCCGACGACATACGGATGCGGACGCTCGGCGGCGTGGCGGGCGTTGCGGAGCGCCTGCTCGACCCCGAAATTCCGCACGGCCGAGATCAGGATCCGGCCTTCGATCCCCGTGTCGCGGCGGGCGTCGTCGATCCCCTGCGCGATGCCGCCGAGGTGCTCGGAGTCGCTCAGCCCGACGAGCGCGGCGTGGTCGGGCGAGGCGGTCAGCTCGACGTAGATCGCGCCGCCGCGCGCGCACGAGCACAGGTACTCGTAGGTGATGTCGCGGTAGTCCTCGGCGGTCCGGATCATGCTCGCGGCCATGTCGTACGTGCGCAGGAAGTCGAGGAAGTCCGTGTACCGGAAGCGGCCGTCCTCGCCGAGCATCTGTTCGGGCAGCGGCAGGCCGTTCCGCGCCGCGATCCGGCGGACCAACTCAGGCGGGGCGGTCCCCTCGAGGTGAACGTGCAACTCGGCCTTGGCGACACCACACGACATGGGTCCGAGGTTGTATCAGGCCGGTCTGATATCGATACCCAGATGCGGATTCTCGTCACCGGCAGCTCCGGTCACCTCGGCGAAGCGCTGGTGCGCGTGCTGCGCGAGGAGGGCCACGAGGTCATCGGGCTCGACGTGCTCGCGTCGCCGGCGACCACCGTCGTCGGATCCGTCGCCGATCGCGCCTGCGTCCACTCCGCCATGACGGGCGTCGACGCCGTCGTGCATTCCGCGACGCTCCACAAGCCACACGTCGCGTCACACGGGCGCGTGGATTTCGTCGAGACGAACATCGCGGGCACGCTGAACCTGCTTGAGGAGGCAGTCGCGGCCGACGTCGGACGGTTCGTGTTCACGAGCACGACGAGCGCGTTCGGCCGGGCTCTGACCCCCGCCGACGGGCAGCCGGCCGCCTGGATCACCGAGGACGTCGTCCCGGTTCCGCGGAACATCTACGGGGCGACCAAGACCGCCGCGGAGGATCTGTGCCAGCTCACCTGGCAAGACCACGGGCTGCCGTGCCTGATCCTCCGGACCTCGCGGTTCTTCCCCGAGCCCGACGATCGCGAGGACGTCCGCAGCACCTACGAGGACCTCAACATCAAGGTAAACGAGTTGCTCTACCGCCGGGTCGACCTCGAGGACGTCGTCACCGCCCACCTGCTGGCGCTCCAAAAAGCGCCCGAGCTCGGCTTTGGCCGCTACGTGATCAGCGCGACGACCCCGTTCACGCAGAACGATCTGACAGACGTCCGCCAAGACCTGCCGACTCTCATCGAACAGCGCTTCCCGGACTACGCAAACATCTACGCCGCGTGCGGCTGGCGGATGTTTCCGTCGATCGAGCGCGTGTACGTCAACGACCTCGCGCGGCGGGAGCTGGGCTGGGCCCCGCGCTACGACTTCGCCCACGCGCTCGAACGCCTCGCGAACAACGAGGACCCGCGCAGCGCGCTCGCGCGCAGCATCGGCGCGAAGGGCTACCACGCCGTCTCGACCGGCGTCTACACCGTGCGCTGAATCTCGGCCACCGGGTCCGGGACCGCGGGCAGCGAGTCGGAAACCACGAACGCGGCCCGCAAAGCCTCGCCCGCCCGGCGAGCGCCATCCTCATCGCGCGCGTGTACGAGCGCGAGCGGCCGCCCGCCCGGCTCGACGCGCTCGCCGAGCGCCGCCACCTCGGTCAGGCCGACGCTGTGGTCGACGACATCGTCCTCGCGCGCGCGGCCGCCGCCGAGGTTGACGACCGCGATCCCGACCGCGCGGACATCGATCGCGGACACGACGCCCGGAGAACCCGGCTCGATCGGCCGGATCACCGGGGCACCCGGCAAGTGGCGCGACGGCGCCTCGAGCAGATCGGCCGGTCCGCCGAGTTCGGCGACCATCGCGGCGAAGCGCTCCGCGGCGCGTCCGCTCAAAAGCGCTTCGAGCGCCGCGGCGCGCGCCGCCACCACATCGCCGTGCAGCCCGCCCAGGACGAGCAACTCCGCCGACAGCGCGAGCGTGACCTCGAGCAGCCGCTCGTCCCGAGCATCGCCGGTCAGGTGCTCGATCGACTCCCGTACCTCGACCGCGTTGCCCGCGGTCCGGCCGAGCACCTGGTCCATGTCGGTGATCAGCGCCACCGTCGGCAGGCCGTTGCCGACCGCCACCTCAACGATCGCCCGAGCGAGCTCCCGCGCGCGGTCCAGGTCGGGGAACTGAGCGCCCGAGCCGAACTTGACGTCCATCACGAGCGCTTCGAGCCCCGCGGCGAGCTTCTTGGACAGGATCGAGCCGACGATCAGCGGGATCGAGTCGACCGTCCCGGTGGCGTCGCGGATCGCGTACAACCGGCGGTCGGCGGGGGCCAGGCGAGCGGTCTGGCCGACGATCGCGCAGCCGACTCGCTGCACCGCCGCGCGCAGACGTTCGGGCTCCAGCACCACCTCGTAGCCCGGGATCGACTCGAGCTTGTCGAGCGTGCCGCCGGTGTGGCCGAGGCCCCGGCCCGAGATCATCGGTACGAACGCCCCGCACGCCGCCACGATCGGGGCCAGCAGCAGGCTGACCTTGTCGCCGACGCCGCCGGTCGAGTGCTTGTCCAGAACCGGGCCGGACAACCCGGCGTCGCGCCAATCCAGCACGTCTCCCGAGCGCGTCATCGCCCCGGTCAGCGCGACCCGCTCCTCCGGCGTCATCCCGCGCCACACGATCGCCATCGCCAGCGCGCCGACCTGGGCGTCCGTGACGGTCCCGTCCGCGATTCCGGAAACGAGCGACGTGATCTCGTCGGGCGACAGCTCGAGGCCGTCGCGCTTTCGCCGGATCAGTTCAGCCGGCAGCATCGGCGAGCCGGGGGATGAAGTCCAGCAGCAGCCGGGTCATATCGCCGGCGCCGTCCTCCGCCGCGCGGAGCGTCTGCTCGTGACTCAAGGGTTCGTCAGTCATGCCCTCGGCGAGGTTCGTGATCATCGATACCGCGGCGACGCGAAGCCCGCAGTGCCGGGCGATGATCGTCTCCTGGACCGTCGACATGCCGACGGCGTCGGCACCCATAGTTCGATACGCACGGATCTCGGCCGGCGTCTCGAACGTGGGCCCCATGACGGCCAGGTACACGCCCTCGGCGAGCGGGACGCCAACGTCCCGCGCAGCCTCCCGCAGCAACGCCAGCAGCGATGGGTCATACGCATCACGCAGCGACGGGAACCGAGGCCCGAGCGCGTCGTCGTTCGGTCCCACCAACAGATTGACCCCGGTCATGTTGATGTGATCGGTGATCGCCATCAACGATCCGGGCCCGACGTCCGCGCGCAGCGACCCGGCGGCGTTCGTCAGCACGAGCACCGAGGCGCCTGCAGCCCGCAACGCCCTGACGGGGACACGCAAAGCCTCCGGGTTGCCACCCTCGTACAGGTGCGCCCGGCCTTGAAGGACCGCGACCGGAACGCCGCCGATTACACCCAATACCGCTCGCCCGGCGTGGCCTTCGACACCAGGACGGGGGAAGCCCGGCAGCTCCTCGTAGCCGATCACCACGGGGTCAGAGACCGCGTCTGCGACCGCCCCAAGACCCGATCCGAGCACCACCCCCACGCGCGGCTCGCCCAGGTTCATGCGAGCGCCCCGCGATCGAACGCGCCGGGCAGCAACTCGCCGAGGGTCGTCGTCGTAGGCCCTAGGTACACCGGCGTCGAGGCGTCGCCGAACTCGGACAGCCGTTGCCGGCAGCCCCCGCACGGCGGGCAGATCTCGAGGCGTTCGGCGACCACCGCGACGGCCGTGATCGACGTCTCGCCGGCAGCCACGAGCGCCCCGATCGCGGAGGCCTCCGCGCACTGTCCCTGGGGGTAGGCGACGTTCTCGACGTTCGCGCCGGCGTATATCGCCCCGCTCGCACCGCGGACCGCGGCGCCGACCTTGAACTCCGAGTAGGGCGCGTACGCGTTGCGCATCGCCTCGTCAGCCGCGCGGAGCAGCGCCTGCGCGCCGTCGAGCAGCAGGTCCGCGTACCCGACCGCGACCAGCGCATCGTCGGCAATACCCAACTCGGTCCGCAGCCGCGCCACCTTCGCGCGAGCCGTGTCGAGGTCGCCGGCATCGGGCAGGACCGCCTCGAACTCGATGAACGAACCCAGGCCGTCCACCTCGTCGAGGTGAATCCGCACCCCCTCCCACAGGAACAGCCGCCGGCGCTTGGACACGACCACAACCGTCCCGAGCGCGGCGTCGAGCGCCTCGGCCAGCTCGTCGGGCGCGGCGACCGCGGCCAGCACATAGCCGCTCTCCACCGCGTCGACCGAGTCCTCGCGCCGGTAGGCGATCAGCTCGCCACCGAGGGCTCCCTCCTCGACGCGGAGCTTGAGGCGTCCGCGCCGGGCCATGAAGTAGGTGTCGCGCTGCACGAGGCCGCCCCCGTCGGTCGCGCCGAGGGCCCAGCAGCGCGCGAACGTCGCCTCCGGGTCGCGGTCAACCGCCTTCAGTTCGACGTTTACGCTCGACATGGACGCGCGCGAGCCTAATAGCATCGCGGCCGTGACGCCAACGCTAACCGTCGTCGAGCATCCCGTCCTCGCCGACCGCCTGTCGGTGATGCGCGACCGCGATACGTCCCACGGCGACTTCCGCCAGGCCCTGTTCGAGGCCGCCGCGATCATGGCCGTCGAGGTCGCGCGTGAGCTGCCGCTGAAGCAGGTCGACATCGAGACCCCGCTGGAGCCCACGACCGGATCGCGCCTGCGCGACGAGGTGGCGGTCGTGCCGGTCCTTCGCGCCGGCCTCGGGATGGTCGAAGGCTTCCTGCGCCTCTTGCCCGACGCGCGCGTCGGGCACGTCGGCATCTACCGGGACGAGGAGGAGCACGTCCCGATCGACTACTACGAGCGGCTGCCCCCCCGCCTGCCGACGTCGCGCGTGTACGTGCTCGACCCGATGCTCGCGACTGGCGGCAGCGCGGTCCACGCACTCAAGAAGCTCAAGAAGGCCGGCGCCGGCCACCTCGAGCTCGTGTGCCTCGTCTCGGCGCCCCAGGGGATCGAAGCGGTCCAGGCCGAGCACCCCGACGTCCGGATCTGGACGGCCGCGGTCGACCGCGAGCTCGACGAGAACGCCTACATCCGTCCCGGATTGGGCGACGCCGGCGACCGGGTGTTCGGCACGAGCTAGCCCACTAACCGGCCGGGTCGGCGAGCGGGCGTTCGCGGTCGACGGCAGGGCGGTCGAGCCATTTGTCGACGGCGCGGTGCGTGTCGGCGGCGAGCCGGTCGATCAGCGTGGCGGGGCTCCGGTCGACCTGGAGCATCGCCAGATGCTCGGCCCGCACGAACCGCTCGTTGACCGCGTGCTCCAGGAACGCGAGCAGCGGCTGCCAGTAGCCGTCGACATCGAGCAGTCCGAGCGGCTTGCGATGCAGGCCGAGCTGCTTCCACGTGAACAGCTCGAACAGCTCGTCGAGCGTCCCGGTGCCGCCGGGGAGCGCGATCACGGCATCGGCCAACTCGGCCATCAGCGCCTTGCGCTCGTGCATCGTCTCGACGATGTGCAGCTTCGTCAGGTGCGCGTGGGCGATCTCGTACTCGACCAGCCGCGTCGGGATCACGCCGATCACGCTGCCGCCGGCGGCCAGCGCGGAGTCGGCAAGCGCGCCCATCAGCCCCACGCTCGCGCCTCCGTAGACGATCTCGAGGCCCCGCGAGGCGAGCTCGCGACCGGTTTCGGTTGCGGCCGCCGCGTACTCGGGGACGCGCCCGGGGCTCGACCCGCAGAAAACAAGGACCCTCTTCACCCGCGAGAGCGTAGTAGCCTCGACTCGTGATCCGTCGTCTGCCTCACGTCGACCGAGTCGGGATCGAGGAGCGCGCCGCGCAGCTAGGGAAGCGCTCGATCAAGACCACGGCCAAGCAGCAGGGCATTCGCCTTGCCGTGTCGATGGTCGACCTGACCACGCTCGAGGGTGCCGACACGCCGGGCAAGGTCCGCCACCTGTGCGCGAAGGGCGTGTGCCCGGCGCCGACGATGCCGGAGATCCCAAGCGTCGCCGCGATCTGCGTGTACCCGCAACTCGTGGCCACCGCCAAGGAGGCGCTCCACGGCACCGGCGTCAAGACGGCATCAGTAGCCACCGGATTCCCCGCCGGGCAGGTGTCGCTCGAGGCCAAACTCCGGGACACCGAGGACGCCGTCGCGGCGGGCGCCGACGAGATCGACATGGTGATCTCGCGCGAGGCGTTCCTGGCCGGCGACGACACCCGCGTGCAGCAGGAGATCGTCGCGGTCAAGGAGCACTGCGGCGACGCGCACCTGAAGGTGATCCTCGAGACCGCGGAGCTCGGGTCCTACGACCACGTGCGTCACGCGTCGATGCTCGCGATGGAGGCCGGCGCCGACTTCATCAAGACCTCGACGGGCAAGGCGTCCGCGGGCGCGACGCCCGGCGTGTGTCTCGTGATGCTCGAAGCGATCCGCGACTACGCCGACCGAACCGGTCGGATCGTGGGGTTCAAGGCCGCCGGCGGCGTGTCGACGAGCAAGGCCGCGCTCCACCGTCTCGTGCTCGTGAAGGAGACGCTCGGAGACGAGTGGCTGACGGCGGACCGCATCCGGATCGGCGCGTCGTCCGTGCTCAATGATCTGCTTATGCAGTACGCCAAGACCGAGACCGGCCGCTACGGCCGGTCCGAGGACTTCTCCAAGGAATGAACCCTTCAGTCGAGACCCGCACCAGCATCGTTTGGGACTACTCCCCGGCGCCGGAGTCCGCGGATCACATCCGCCTCAAGGACCGCTACGGCCTGTTCATCGACGGTGATTTCAAAGACCCGGCGGACGGCAGGTACGTGCCGACGATCAACCCCGCCACGGAGGAGCCGATAGCGGAGGTAGCTGACGGGGGCCCGGACGACGTGGCCGCGGCCGTCGAGTCCGCGCGGGACGCGCACCCCAAGTGGGCCGCGCTCAAGGGCCTCGAGCGCGCCAAGTACCTGTTCCGGATCGCGCGCCTGATCCAGGAGCGCTCGCGCGAGCTCGCGGTCGTCGAGACGCTCGACGGCGGCAAGCCGCTCCGGGAATCCCGCGACGTCGACATCCCGCTCGCCGCCGCGCACTTCTTCCACTACGCCGGCTGGGCCGACAAGCTGCATTACGGCGTCAACGCACGCGAGGTCAGGCCCCTCGGCGTCGTGGGGCAGATCGTCCCCTGGAACTTCCCGCTGCTGATGGCGGCGTGGAAGCTCGCGCCGGCGCTCGCGTGCGGCAACGTCGCGATCCTGAAGCCGGCCGAGACGACGCCGCTGACCGCGCTGCTGCTCGCCGAGATCTGTCAGGAGGCCGAGCTTCCGCCCGGCGTCGTGACGATCCTCCCGGGCGATGGCAGCACGGGGGCGTCGCTGGTGCGGGCGCCCGGGGTCGACAAGGTTGCGTTCACCGGCTCGACCGCCGTCGGAAGGGACATCCAGGCCGCGCTGGCAGGGACAGGAGCGCACCTCACCCTCGAGCTCGGCGGCAAGTCCGCGAACATCGTGTTCGAGGACGCCGCGCTCGATCAGGCCGTCGAGGGGATCGTCAACGGCATCTTCTTCAACCAGGGTCACGTGTGCTGCGCGGGATCGCGCCTGCTGATCCAGGAGAGCGTGCGCGACGAGGTGATCTCCAAGCTGTGGGCGCGAATGGGACGCCTGCGCGTCGGCGACCCGATGGACAAGAACACCGACGTCGGCGCGATCAACTCGGCCGAGCAGCTCTCGCGCATCGAGACGTTGGTGGCCGCTGGTGAGGAGGAGGGCGCCACACGGCAAAGCATCGCGTGCGAGCTGCCCGAGCACGGCTACTGGTTCGCCCCGACGCTGTTCACCGACGTCTCGCCGGCGCATCGGATCGCGGTCGAGGAGATCTTCGGGCCGGTCGTGTCGGTGCTCACGTTTCGCACGCAGGCCGAGGCGATCGAGAAGGCAAACAACTCGCGCTACGGGCTTGCGGCCGGGATCTGGACCGACAAGGGCTCGAAGGCGTTCGAGGTGGCGGGCGCGCTCCAGGCCGGGGTCGTGTGGCAGAACACGTACAACCACTTCGACCCGACGGCGGCGTTCGGCGGCTACAAGGAGTCCGGGTTCGGTCGCGAGGGTGGTCCCGCGGGTCTGCGACCGTACCTCGAGGTGGTCCGGTGACCCCCGAGCGGTTGCAGGTCCGCAAGACGTACAAGCTGTGGATCGGCGGCGCGTTCGTCCGCTCAGAGTCGGGCCGCTACGACGAGACCGACGGGTTCAACTATCCGCGAGCCTCCCGCAAGGACGTGCGCGATGCCGTCGCCGCCGCGCGCAAGGCGGCGAAGCCCTGGGCGGCGCGGACTGCCTACAACCGCGGCCAGATCTTGTACCGCGCCGCCGAGGCGCTCGAGTCGCGCGCGGGAGTGATGGGCGTGCCGCGTGACGAGGTCGACGCGTCTGTCGACGTGCTGCTCCACTACGCGGGGTGGACCGACAAGCTCCACGCGGTGCTCGGCGGCATCAACCCGGTTGCGGCGCCGTTCCTGTCGTTCTCGTTGCCCGAGCCGACCGGCGTGGTGGGGATCGTCGCGCCCGACGCGCCAGCGCTGCTCGGGCTGGTCGCGGAGCTTGCGCCGGCCCTCGCCGCCGGCAACGTGGCCGTCGCGATCCTGTCCGAGACAGAGCCGCTGCCCGGCCTCGACCTCGCCGAGGCGCTCGGCGTTTCCGATGTCCCGTCTGGCGTTGTCAACCTCGTGTCGGGGCGGCGGGCCGAGCTGGCTGGGGCACTCGGCGCCCACCGGGACCTGAACGCGATCGTCGATGCTGCCGGCGACGCCGAACTCTCGACCGAGCTCGACAAGCTCGCCGCCGAGACGATCAAGCGCGCGCGCCACAGCGCCGCCGCGACGACCTACGAGGCCGCGACCGACGACGCGCTCGAGCGGCTACACGCCGTGACCGAGCTCAAGACCGCCTGGCATCCCGTGGGTGCGTGACGTCCGGCTACGCCGGCTTGAGCTGGAAATTCACGTTCGCGAAGTCGCCACGAGTGCACGAGAAGCTCTGTAGCCCACCGAACGACATGCTGAGCTCGGAGCCGCACCACCAGCCGTCGACGCTGTAACGCGCATTCCGACCCACGTAGCTCGCCGCGCCGGAGCCGGCCACGAACTGCCGCGCCGTCGTACAGCTGATCGGCGAGTCGAACATGTCGATGTGCTCGGCGCGCACACCCCCAGGCAGCGACACCTGCCCGCATTGCAGCTCCTTGCCCGACGGGACCGGCGGCGAGCTCCCGGTGCAGAGGTTGTCGCCGGCGAGCCGGCGGTTGAACGACATCCCGCGGCTGGGGAAGAACCATTCCACGTACGCGTACGCGCTATGCCCCTGGCAGGTGGTCTTGCCGAACGCGACGACCGTCGCGGGAAGCCTGACCCCGCCGCACGCGACGCACCAGCCCGGCCACACCCACACCGCGCTGCCGTGCCCGACCGCGCGCGAGCCGCCCCAGCTGCGCCACTTCACGTTTGCGACGAAGCTGGTCGGATCTCCGCCGTAGTCGATCTTCCGCGGCCTGACCTGACCGAACCCGCCGCCCTTCGGACCGAACGATCCAACGCCGAGCGTCGTCGCCGGCGCCGCCTGCGCGACCGACAGCGACAGCATCACCGCCGCCGCCGTGATCCCCACCGCTGCCTGAATCCACCTACGCATCTCGCCTCCTCCTGCTTTGCCTGCCAAGGCCGCGCCGAGGATCCTATCGAGCCAGTAGTGTGTAGCCGTCCAGGTTGCTGTTGATTGATCAGAGGTAGGAGGGAGGCGCGGCATGGGCGCGACCATTCGTCGTAGGTTGGCGTCAGCCGCGCTCGTGGTGGCGGCGATGGCGGCCATGGCACCCGGCGCGCGGGCGTCCGTCTCGCCGACCCTGAGCCTGGATCAGAGCGCCGGTACGACGGCAGGTTCGATGCTGAACCTGGGGCTTGACCTGAAGTTCGCCGACACGGGCACCGATTCTCCACGCGATCTCACGCTCAACTTGCCTCCCGGCTTGCTAGCCAACGCGTCGATCGACGGTGGCGGCTGCCTGAGGAGCGCCGACCTCGCCGACTCGACGTGCCAGGTAGGCACCGGCACCGTGGTTGCCGACGCCTACGGCACGATCCCGATCACCACGCCCGTCACGTTCGACCTGGTTCCTCCGCCTCAGCCCGGCGACCTCGCCGGCCTGGCGGTCAACAGCAACGGCACGCAGATCGGCACGACGGCGGACGTCCGGGTCCGGCCCTCGGGGGATCCCCTCGGCGTCGGGGTCACGATCGACTTCCTGCTGCCCAATTCGCTGTACGGCGTGCCGATCTCGATAGCCGAGATCAGCAGCACGTTCGACGGGCTTCGATACCCCACCACGTGTCCGTCGACGCCGCAGAACTTCAACGTGTCGGTCGATTCTTATCGCGACCCGACGGTCCACGTCGCGACCGCGCCGCTGTCGGTGACCGGCTGCTCGTCGCTGCCCTACTCGCCCGCGTTCGCGGTGACCGCGACGCGCGACTCCGGCGACAGCCAGGTCGAGATCATCACTCAGGTCACCCAGGCCGCCGGTCAGGCCCCCGGCAGGTCGCTGTCACTCGTGCTGCCGCGGCCGCCGTTGCTCCAGAACCTCGCGGGCGCGGTCCCTTGCGCGAACGTCTCGAGCGGTGACTGTTCACCCGTCGGGTCGGTCACCGCGAGCTCGCCGCTGTACCCCACTCCGCTCACCGGGCAGGCCTTCCTGACCGGTTCGGGGCTGTCGCTTGCGCTCACGCTCGTGTTCCCGTCGCCCTTCCCAATAACGCTTACCGGTCCGGTCGACCTGGTCCACAACTCGACGACATTCACCAGCATTCCCGACCTGCCCCTGACCAGCCTGAAGGTCACCCTCAACGGCGGAGCCGATGGGCTGTTCAAGACCACGTGCGCCCCGCCGTCGGCGACGGCCACCGCGATCCTCACCGACCAGAACGGCGACAAGACCGTCGACGACTCCTCACATTTCACCGTCGTCGGATGCGTTGCCGCCGGAAGCGGCGCGGGGGTGAGTTTGAACGCCGTTCGCATCTCCGGCCTGGCCTCGGGGCGTCCCTCGCTGAGCTTCAAGGTACGAGTCGCCAAGGACGGCCGGAAGCTAA
>Ga0335072_10004265_pt1 | contig 21328 bp, 18 predicted proteins | sample Lox_Sample_21_FD_206725 | JGI IMG/M metagenome (GOLD analysis project Ga0335072, IMG submission 206725) | Soil microbial communities from Loxahatchee National Wildlife Refuge, Florida, United States - Lox_Sample_2.1 | ecosystem: Environmental > Terrestrial > Soil > Wetlands | place: USA...
TTTACTCGGCATACCAGTGCTCACCCCTATAACTACCCACTATCAGTACCACCCATGACCCCACAACAAGGTGTGATTGAAGAGAATGAGTGCTTCGCGTGCAAGCATGGATCGCTACCTCAGTGAACTGAAGTGACGTCCAAAATTGATCCCATTTCAAGCTCGCCCTTTTAGGCTACCCTCTTTGCCAAAGCATTCGACGACTGTCGGCGCCTTAGTCTATTTCCCGCTATGCCGGCTGTAATATTTGCTGACAATCCAAACATACTTCATGTATCAATGTCTAAACTGATACAGACCTTTGTGATGCTCATTATAATGCTAACCTGGCCTGCGCCCAAGCAGAAACGGTTGTGAAATGACGCCAGTCAATGACACGAGTTCATGACGGCATTGAAAGTTGGAATACTTCTCCATCGTCTTCTTCTGGGGCAAAGAAATTCGTGCTATACAAATCACCTGCCACATCGTATTCAACGACATCCTCCATGGACATTTCATGTTGTCGTAACCGTACCCACATGTCACTGCCTTCAGGTGGGTCACCGTAGAGCTCACGGAACCGTGCAGGATGGATTTCCGACTGCTTGACAGGCGATTTTGAAGTGGTTTCCGCATTGTCCATTGGTTGCTTAGTTCTTGAAGGAATGATGGAAGGCGCATGCCTTGCTTTCGGAAACCCAATGGTGTTCTTCGATATTACTTCTGCAGCGACGTGACGCATTGGCGAAGGATTGCTTGGACCTGGTGGGTTTCTGGCGTTGAGAACTGTGAAAGTAGCCTTTTTTGATTTCTGCAACGAGCTGGCTGTTGGCTTCATTGCAACAGGAAGGACTTTCGAATGGGACAGCGCATCGGCGGCTCGCCTAGCCCTTATTGTATCGACCCTGGAATCTTCCGGTTCTTTACCCCTTGGTCCTGCAGCGATCATCGCATCAACCTTCTCATCTAGCTCTGCAACCGGATCTGGCATATTGTCCAGGCTCTCCTTGATCTGTCGTTCGACCTCTTTGTCATATCGTGCACACTTCTCCTCGTATTCTCTGAAAGACAATGCTACCCCATGTTCATCCTTTGGTTGGCTGAGGTAGATTTCTCCGAACCCTCGACAAATGTTGGACCCTTTGAATTGTGGAAAGCTCTGGTCATACTCGAAGACCTCAGGCGGGTCTGGTAGCTCCACTGGGGGAGGTGGGGCATACTCGATCTCTGGGACATCGTCTTCTTCAACGACAAGAAGATCAGCTTCGGCCCTGTCAACTGGTGCAGCTATAATCTTTGACTTGATTGATTTGCGGGTACTCGGTGGCCTCTTGGTTTCATCGGGCTTTTTGGTAGGCTGAGCCAGACCCGGTGTCTGGAAAGCCTGTCCTTTGGCATTAGTAGTCTTGATGCCTAGCGGAGCGCGCGTGCGAGGGCCTGAGACTCTTGATGAGCATATCATATCTGTAGATGTCCTTGTCAAACTCACCAATTGGTGTGACAAACCCTTTTTTGTCTAGTTTCCCGTCTTTTCTGTTGGTCTGTAAGATATTTTCATTTCCATTTGTAACGCATTTCAAGCCCGTCTTCTGCCCATTGAGGCCAAGTGGCTTGTTTTCGTCATTGAGCGCTACTCTGAGTGGCGTCTTAGGTACTCTGTTTCCAGGAGTCTTCGACTGTAGGGCGCGGAGAGATTGATTTAACGGCTTGGCTGCAGCGGTGGTTTGGTGGGCGTGGGCCAAGTTCTCCTGGTCTCGAGACACAAACATTGCAGTCCCTCCTTCATAAGCATCCTCTGACGGGTTCGTGTTGATGTCGTCAAATGAGCGCTGCAGATAAGTCGCGCCGGCGAGGTCCCTCCAATGTTGACCTGGTTGCCCTTGGAGACGATCCTGGACAAAACCACAATTGGCACTGCGTGAGAGGCTTTAGTCTAGTGGGCCAGGAATAAGCGCGCCCAGCTGCAGCTTACGGCGGCGCAATGATCCCTGGCGATTTCGCTCCGCAGAAGTGTGATTAGGCTCCTCTCCGCTATCTGTCAAAGGTGACCTTCAATTATCCGAACGTGTGCAATTTTCATCGTTTTCTCTTCGAACATACGAAACTTGACTGCCCGCCATGGACCGAATTAAGGAGGTGCGTGTTCCCAACTTTCCCGCTGCACTGCGCCTGCAGCTGCTCTTTCCAGTGTTCCCCCCACCAGACTGTTTGACAACCTTCTTTGCACTGATACACACTCGCTGTCTCTATAAACCTACCTGCCTCCAATCTACGACCTTCCTCATTTCAGCATGGCTGCTGTCGTCGCTAACTTCAACAAGAAAATGAATGCTCTCCGCATTGAGGCGGACGAGAACCAAGCCAAAGCAGAAGAACTCCAGACCAAAGTCAAAGCTCTTGAACAAGAGAACCTCGCCAAAGAACAAGAAATCACATCTCTCACCCACCGCAACCAGCTTTTGGAGGCGGAAGTCGAAAAGCTCGAAGCAGGCATCAAAGAAGCCAAGAGCGTAGCAGGAGAGAGTGCTCAGCATGGTCAGCAGAACGAGGCATTGACCAGGAGACTACAGCTGCTTGAGGAAGAAGCGGAGGAGGCGGACAAGACCCTTCGAGAAACCAATGAGAAGTATGCGTATCCTCTTGCCAGTGCGGTTGCTCCCTTGATGCTGATCATGCTGGTGACAGACTCCGTCAGACAGATGTCAAAGCAGGCCACTACGAACGCAAAGTCCAAGCTCTGGAGCAGGCTCGAGATCAGTGGGAAACCAAGTATGAAGAGATGTCCAAGAAGTACACTGATCTACAGAAGGAGCTGCACGAGTTGGAAGTCAGCATGGGCAACATCTAGAGGCTTCAAATCGGCATGCATGCATGGGGTTGATATCCTCATCCTGCATGGTAAGCCGTCAGAAATTGTGAAGGGCAAGAGAAGCATTGCAGGCTAAGGTTAGGCCCTCGATCGGTGTTGACTTCTGGTTGGCCTGCTGTTACATAGACTACGACACATTCCCATGATACCATAAGCACCAAATCAGAACGGGCGCTTACAGCATATTGGCGAAGGAGCGGCGTGAATTCATGCTGCGCGACGTGCGTTAGCTTGCTTATTCTTTCGCATCTTGTCCTTGACACGTGCCGCCTTTCGTTCTCCTTTGGACTCGTATCGAAACTTCTTTTTCTTCTTCTTGGGCTGGTCTTGTCTCTCTTTCGGCTTCTCCCTTGTCCATTTGCGCTTCTCCTTCATATCCTTCCCCCTCCCCGTGACTCTATCGCTTCCGTCTTGTCCATCCTCATCCACTCTACCCTGTTTGCGTAGGTTCTCTTCAGCTATGTGGAGCCCCACTTTGGACAAGTCCATAGCTTCGACGGTGACCGTAGTGTAGCGATCTTCGTCCACATACTCGGCCTCATGGTCGACATTGGGAGGCTCTGAGATGCCATCCCATGACTCCGCTTCCCTCGACTCTGGTTCGCTCTCGCTTTCGCCCTCAGTTTCAATATCTTGCAGTGGCTGCAGAAAAGTATTGACCTCTTGGACGTGACGTTCCAGGTCAGCTCTGCGCTCCTCTCGCAACTGTATGAAACACGCCATTAATAGAGTTCCCTGAATCAGAAGCGACGTTCGAACCTTTCTGCGCTCCTCTATCCTCTCGAGTCGTGCCTTCTTTTCTGCCGTTTCCTGTGCGTGCTTCGCCCTTAGCAGCTTCCTTTTGTGAAAGCCCGTAAGGTACTCCTGCCGAGCAGCAGTGTCAAATTTGATCTCTTCGACAGCAGCTGTTACAATTCTACGCTTTTTGGCTGGCGGCTGCATTGCAGAAGCTGTTGGAAGATCAGGGCTCGAAGTACAACCAGCAACCACTGTAAAAAGCCGATCCCCGCGAAAAGTTTCTTAGAATGCGGCAGATCAGAATCCTCGCCTGATCTTGCCGCGGCAACCTAGCTATCAACTTCGTCGTCTCGCTATCTCAAGCAGCATCAAAAGTTCGCAGCGTATAGACAAGGCGGCCATGATGCGTATCACAAAGCTTGCCTTGCTTGCTCTCGTGGCGGAGCGAGTCCATGGCTACCTCGACACATCCCCATTCTTCCTGTTCTCCACCTCCGAGTGTGTACGAACATCGAGTTAACCAAATCCTGAACTGACGTCGTCTAGGCTTCTCATACCCCATGCCCAACTTCAGCAAGCTAGCTCTCTCACTTCAGACGTATCCCATATCCTATCTCAATGTCCGTCGGACATCTACGTACTCGTCACACAACCAGGCGTGAGCGCCTTGGACTACGCGGCTCCAGGGAATATGCCAACACTGGCGCAATATATGACCACTGGTGAAAGGACTTCGATCCGATCGAGTGCCAGGATAGCGGACGTCGCCGGGGAGATAGATACCAAACGATGGCAACAGGTACTGGAGAAAGATTGCGGAGCTACAACCTTTGATATCCATGCGAATAGTACGTTTGATGATCTGATCAATCCTATTCTTCGACCTCCAGCGCTGATTACAGCGTAGTGCGAGGTTTCCCTGGAACAATTGGCAGAACGCGTACCTTACTCAAGGTCTCCCTCTCGACGCCTACTTTCGAGCAGTCATCGCAGACCCTCAATGAGAACGGTAAGTGTACCCTGAAAGATGACCCATCCCACGTGCTAAATGCTGCTTAGATGCCTTCTTTGCCTCTGTGATGGCCCAGCTGCCATCTCAAAACTACACTGTTCTCTACACCACAACACCAAGTACAAAGAGTCATGAACGACCAAGCCCAGAAGCGAGCAGATATGAGATGGAAACGCCGCTGGAGGAGATCATGCATCTTGATCTCAAGCGGGACGTAGACTTCCGACCAAGACAGTCTAGCAGCAACCAGACAGTTGTTGATGGACCTCTGTTCGAGAAATATCAATTCCTATCCCCAGGTAAGCTTACAGTTCCCGCTTCCTGGTTCTAAAAGACTGACTGTGTAGGTCTTTTTATGGGCCTTCTCGTAGGCATTCTACTGTTGTCGATATTGTATGTTGCAGTTTCCGGGGTCGCAGGCATGCAGGTGACTTATGCCGCGTTTGACAAGGAGAGCGGAGCATTGGCACAGAAGAAGAGCCAATAGGAATTGTACATGATGGGCGAGACTTGTGTAGATGGGGTTCTGGCCGAAGGAAAATTAGGCCATGTGTACTCTATTACTGGAAAATTCCTCGATTGGCAGGTTCTGCATCGCACGGTATTGTTGGGCTGCCACGCCGTTTTACCTGCCGGCCTCCACGGCTAATATTGGATCGGCCACGGGGAATACTGAGTCAGTGCCTCGGTTCTTCTAAACATTCCAAGCCGCCCTTCGCGATCAGAGTAATGTAAATCCATCAAGTCCGGGCACTTGGTCAAGATTCGCGGCTAGTCCGTATTTAAGCGAGCAGGATCTCCGCAGACAGTGTGACCAGGATCTAGCTCTTTTATAGGTAAACATCTCCAAACAGCAAGGCGGTAGGATGCCTCCTAAACCGGGCGACCGAAATTTTCCTCTTGTTTCGACTTACGCCGCCCTGGACAAATATTTTCTCCTCCGAGTGAAGCCGTTGTCGGGCGAATGAAACGGCCGCGGCAGCCCGACTTCATTCTTCTTTTGGCACCTACGCTTTGACCAGTTGCATATCAAGCAACACATCGTTTCGTTTTTAACGTAATGAAAAGATTGTCCACAAAGCAGATGAGGAGGACTTGATCCGGTTCCAGCTTCTCAAAGCCTTGGTGCCGTCTCGCCAGGAGATCCTGCTATGTTAGGCATCTCAGATCCTGAATTTCGGAACAGCACTTTGTATGAAGCATCTCACCATCAAGAATTAGCGGCCCACTCCAGTTTCACCTGATACAGAGCATCTGTCCAATCTCTAGATTTGGTGAAATGGCCGCGCTGAGGTAACGAAAAACAGGCTGACCTGGACTCGCTCTTCCGATTGGGTGTTTGATGGTGAAAATGCCGAGTTTATGCCGTAAACTACTGGAAGTCCGGCAGAGCTGCGGCGCGTCATAAGTATTGATTTTCCCGAGCGCCTTCCTCATCATTCTCCAAGATCTCCTGTCTCATTTATAGTCTCTAGGTGTTGTTGTGCAAAAGGATCGTATTCTCACTAACGATTTGCACTTCGACTGCTGAGACAAACAAAAATCTACTGTCTAGACTAATACGGTTCGAGTCTCGCCCAAGAGCCCTTGCAATGCCTATTCTGTCCCAATTCCCTCCACTTAATCTTGCAGAGACCGATGTATGGTCTTTCCTCTTCGAGCGCAAGAGCAAGCCGTTTCCGGACGACAAAGGTATATCTCCAAACTTCCATCTAAAGATCTGACTAACACCTTAGTGCAGTCATCTACCAGGATGGGGACACGAATCGCTTCTTCACATACTCCCAAGTCCGTTCAACGGCCATTGACTTTGGTAAAGGTTTGAAGTCGATATACGGTTGGAAGAAGGGCGATGTCCTCGCCTTGTTCTCACCAAACTGTGTTGACACCCCTTCTGTGACGTTCGGCGCGCTTTGGGCAGGAGCAACAGTCTCACCTGCAAATCCAGGCTATACTGTCGCGGAACTCGCATATCAACTGAGAGACTGCGGCGCTCGGGCTATCATTACTCAGCTAGGTGTGATAGATACCGTGCGGAGAGCATGCAAGCAAGTTGGCATTGGAGAAGAATCGATAATCCTCATTGGAGACGCGCGCGACCCCAAGGGCCAAGTGAAGCATTGGACCAGCATTCGCAACATCAGTGGCACATCACGGTACCGGAAGGCGAAGATCAACCCCAAGACAGATGTTTCTTTCTTGGTGTATTCGTCAGGTACGACTGGTACGCCAAAAGGCGTTATGCTGTCGCACTATAACATTACTTCCAATGTCCAGCAGGTCTACGTCAGCGAAGGAGGGAATTTGACGTGGAACGGCTCGAAGACGGTCTCTGATATCCCGTTACCCGAGAAAGGCCATGGTGATAAGATATTGGCTTGCCTGCCGTTCTTCCACATCTACGGCCTGACGGTATTAGTACACGCTCCAGCATACCTAGGACTCACGACGGTCATTATGCCAAAGTTCGAGATCGAGAAATGGTGTCAATTGGTTCAAACCCATCGGATTACTTTCTCCTATATCGTACCACCGATCGCGGTCCTGCTCTCGAAACATCCAAAAGTTCCAAACTACGACCTAAGCAGTATTCGCATGACGAATTCAGGTGCGGCGCCACTGACGCGAGAGCTGATCGAGTCGGTCTATAAGCGAACAGGTATACGCATCAAACAAGGGTATGGTCTCAGCGAGACTAGCCCAACCACACATCAGCAACGGTGGGAGGACTGGAAGTCGGGTATCGGTAGTACGGGGTGGCTGCTCCCGAACATGGAGATGAAGTTTTGTGCGGTGCCTGGCGCAGAGGGCGAGAGTGATGGGACGAAGGAGCTCCCCGAAGGACAGGTCGGGGAGCTCTACGTTAAGGGTCCGAATATTTTCTTGGGTTATCACAGGAAACCAGAGGCAACGGCAGGCTGCCTGTCGACAGATGGCTGGTTTAGGACGGGCGATGTCGGATATGTGAATGAGCGGGGAGATCTATACATTACTGACAGACTGAAAGAGCTTATCAAGTACAAAGGCTTTCAGGTGCCGCCCGCGGAGCTTGAAGGGTATCTGGTCGACAATGAAATGGTGGATGACGTTGCTGTTGTCGGCGTGGAGTCTGAAGAGCTGGGCACGGAAGTTCCGCGAGCGTATATTGTGAGAAAGGGAGGCATGAAGGCTGTACAAGACGGCGATGAGGAGAAGATTGCAAGTTGGCTGGCGGCAAAGGTAGCGAATCACAAGAAGCTGAGGGGAGGAGTAAAATTCGTGGACGCGGTACCGAAGAGTGCAAGTGGCAAAATATTGAGAAGGATATTAAAGGAGGAGGCGCGGAAAGAGTATAAAGAGCTGGAGGGTAAGAAACTGAAGGCTAAACTATAGTAGTAGAGATGCATCATGTATTAAGAACTCCTCTTGAAAGAAACTTCGATCAAACTGCTTGTCATTTGTGACTGTGGCATCAACAGATTGTGACTGGCGACGATACCAGCCATGGAAGCGACCAGAAGCGCCCGAAGCTCATGTCACAAATGCTTGGCTCATAGTGTCTAGAAGATAGGCTCCTCGACGCCACCTTGTAGACTGGTCTGTGTCTTTTCTATTCCTAGCGTGGCTTGCGTTTGCATACCTTGTGCTTTCCGGCCTCCATTTCGGCCACTTTCAATGCGTGTTTGTTACTCTTCTCATGACTTTATTCCCTCTCCTCGTCAAAGCCCTCGTTCTCGACATGACTGAACACTGCCTCGTCGATCAAAGCTAGGCTTTTGAGACTTTCTCGATCTCTCTCGCTCTTGGGAGTAGGACATGTGGGATATGTAAGCGTGGGTTCATTGTTGTGTAGCAGTCTGCTTTCAGAAGTTTCACAATGTGCTGGTACCAGCTCTTCTCTCTCTCCAGCAGGGTCTTCCGTGTTCTCCACGTTTGCTAGAGACGGTAGCGGCTCGTGTGGCCTCTTCCAGTATTCCTCGAGCAATGGCCTCAGTGGAATTGTTGCTTTGAGCTGACCGGAGGTAGCTGCATGATTAGCTTGCTTCATGATCTCGGATTTGTTGCTAGATTCAGCTCTATCCTGAGATAGCTGACTTCTGATGTCTTAGCGAGGCTTCGAATGTCCGTGCGGGTGATGATTATCCGCCATGCTAGGCAATTTTCACCCATGTCATGTTCGAGGTCAGCCACTGCGCTTGTTACAGGCCGCTCTTCTGTTCGCCCTCCAATAGACTATGGTTGTTCGTCTCCTGCTGGACCTCCAAATCTTAGAAGCTGCACGAGACTCCACTTTTCTGCAGGCAGTGTGGGAAGGACGAGCTGCGCCGCATTCGACATTCAAGATACTGCAGCTATCGTATGTGTGCGCCAGGTTGCATTTTGAGAGCTGATAGTAGTCGCCAAAACGTAGGTTGAGTTGACTTTGGCCGAGAGGATGGTCTGGTATTACTGACTACAGGATGGCTCGAGACATTGGCAGCAGGACCAAAAACTTTTCTTTCAGCGGCGTCAAGAGGTTGTTTGTCGACAAGGCATGATGGATTTTGACTAGGTGTGGACATAATGGTCGCGCGCTGGGCCGTTACAAAGGGCGATGTCAATGGGAGTAGGAAGGTAGGTGTGAGCAGGCTGGTATTCCAAAATTTGATGGAAGGTAAAAGTGCAAACGGCAACTTACTACATGAGGTCGTCGCCGAAATTCGAATACGCCGGTCGCCGGTCATTGTGATGTCGCTCACCAGTTGCTTTGGCGCCTGCATTTTCGTAGAACTCGCCTTGGCATATTCCCCCGTCAAGATAGGCTGTCGCGTAATTTCGCCGTCGACAGTGCTGTGGCTTCTGCAAACAGTACGCTAGCTGCAGTGGCATTTCGACTGGGGAGGGCAAGTGCAATAAGTTTTCCTGCCCCTGAGCTTCCCCAAGACCAGTGGTGGATGAGCTTCATCCTAGGCCTCAAGTCCTGCCTCTTGCTTGGACGGAAAGTCTGATGTCGTAGAATTAATCAGACTGGTAACAACGCCAAAATGCCCATGCCTTTGTCAGAAGCCACCCTAATCCTGCAAGACCAATCACACCAGCAACGCACATGGCGGCGATGACCCGCTTCCGGAGGGCGAAAGCATCGTCGAATTCCTTCTTCGCTAATTTGCCTTGATGTGAGTGATAATAGTGCTCATGTCCGTGTTTGGAGCCTTTTCGAGTGTTTGATTCGAAAATTTCGGCTGCAGTCTGTTTGTCGACAAAGAAAAGTGAGACGATGAAGGAAACAAACAGAACGGGGCCAAGGATTGTCCGCGATATTGTTGATTCTACTTCGGGTGAGGACGTCGAAGACGCTGGCTTGGTAGGCATGATGGTTCACTTCAGCGATCAATTCAATCTCGATCAGCCATTAGTGCCGATACAGATGTTGCGGAGGCATCCGTGACAAACATCAGCCATGTAGGTATGGGGACGAGATTGACCCGGCGTTTAGGTCGGGGTATTTTATGGGGAATTGATTGAGGGGGAAAACGGTTTGCGGAAGTCACGGATCAGGGGAGTATTACTAAGCAAAGCGGGAGTAAGAAAAGCAAGGGGGGATGCTTGGCGCTTTCCGTCATTTCCGCGAATCGAGGAGGAATATTTTCGAGATATCCCAGAGCGCTAAACACGTTCAACGAACTAGAAAATGATTTTCTTCAGGCACTGACGTACATACGTTGCACTCCTACCCTGGGAATGGCCAGCAAGCGTCTCGGGAAACATAGCGTGTTCGTCCAGACAGCCGCCGTCGACGTTGGCTATCTCATACACTTCCTCTTTAGAACCAATGCAAAAGGACAAGAAGTCAACAAGCGCAGGTGTAAAGTGGAATTTGAGTTTGCATGATTGCCCTCATCCAGTCCTTGTGTTGGCAATTTCCAGCACCAAAATATCAGTGGCCCCAACGGCTGTAAGGTCATCCATCACCGTCGCAATGATCTTCTTTTCAACCATTGAGCTCACAGCCACCCAATCTGAATCGTCCAAGGCAGTGACCGTTGGCGCTCGCTTCCCAGGTGTGATCCTGGTGGCCTGTCGTAGCATAGACCTTGGCACATTGTATTGGCAAAGAATGTACTTCTGGGCTGTGATGACACCCAATATTCTTGCAGCGATCAAGTCGACCATTTTCTGATTAGACGGCGTTTTCGATTTAATCAACACTGCCGTACTTTCGACAACTGTGTCAATAGCCGTCAAACCAGCCGCTCTCATAGTCTCACCCGATTCCACCAGATCGACAATACCATCGGCAACTCCCAGGGCGCACGCCGCTTCCACGCTGCCTCCCACAAATTTGATCGACGTTCGTAGCTTTCGCGGCGTGACCGTTCCATTAATACTCTCTCTTTTGCCACTCATTCCTTCTAACCGTGCAAAATACTGTTCCGACAAGCCCGTGAAGCTTGTGACAATATTCATACCGACCAGCTGTCTTGGGTCCTTGATGGTGCCTTTCTCTGGGACTTGAACTTGTAAGCTGCAATTGCCGAAGCCCAAGTCCATCACTTCTTCCACACCTGATTCATCTCCAGAAGCCAGGTGAGAATCATACTCGTAAACCTGGTCCCTGCCGGTAATTCCTAGATCAACACGGCCCTCACCAACGAAGGTTGGAATGTCTGCGGCTGGGAGGAAGATGAGAGCTATAGGAAGGTTTTTGACAAGTGCTATATCAAGGCGTGTCTCCCGTCGAAATTGGATATCAGACCCAGCAAGAAGGTCAAGACTTGCTGCTTGCAACCGACCTTTCTTGGGAACTGCAAAGAGCAAACGATCGGAGAGGTGGTTGACCAAGTCCATGGTGTAGCCTGCACACTATTCTATCCGAAGCAGTAGATTTTGAGCCTTGAAGAAAGAAATCTCCTTGTGCTAAGGTACGAGAGTGGAGAATTCGAGAATCGATCTATGCCGGTAAAGATCAAAGGGAAACGATATGTGGAATGTTTGATCTCTCCCTTCCACTTTGGATCCAAATGTCAGCAAGTTAATAGAGGGCCATTCTAATGGATTGCACGTTCGCATAGGATCTAGGACTACATTCCCGCTAGTCGATGTCTTTGCATTTTGAGCGACTGATGTTTGAGGAATCTAGAAGAAAACTGCACGTAGCCTCGTAAGAAAAGCCCGAGGAGTTCTTGGCGAGCTGAACCGCAAACCCTAGCCCTGATCCGCCGCGTATAGTTTCCAGGCGCTTCGTCTCCAAAATTCAAACCCGCAGCTTCATATCAACCCAAACATTTTCGCGACTACTTTTAGTACGCCGAAAAGCCACTTTATCATCTCTCACCCCTCGCAACTCTTCACTATCTCCAAGCAAAGCGCACGACTTTGCCTTCGAAGACAATATGGAAGCAGGAAAGGTGCCCGTTAAGCTCGTCAAGGTCACAAGAGTTCTTGGTCGCACAGGTACGTCGCACACAGCTCTGCATGGTGAGGAGTTTGCAAGCTGATGATTTCGTTCTACTGCATGCAGGTTCTCGAGGAGGTGTCACGCAAGTCAGAGTGGAATTCATGGATGACACAAGCCGAAGCATTATTCGAAATGTCAAAGGACCAGGTACAAAACAAACGAGATTCCTACCGATATAAACTCATGGCTGATAATCCTTCCCTTGTTCACAGTCAAAGTTGACGACATCTTATGCTTACTCGAGTCCGAGAGAGAGGCGCGGAGGTTGAGATAAGGATGGGAGCAGAATTATGAATGGAACATGGAGAGTTTTACGTGGCGTTAAAATTGATGACGGCAGCTTCGAGGCCGAATGGTATTAAAGTGCAGACACGGAGACTGAATTGAGTCAGAGGAGCGCTGAGAAATTGAGAAGAGTGGTCATGTTAGCAGGGTTCAGAATCTTTCATCAGCAAATCCATTCAAACATCTAACATCCGCCCTCCTCTACTCTCTCCCTTTGATATACTATACAGGCTTCTTTTTCATCTATTGTGGGATCTCAACTGGCTCTACTACTAATGTTTCGTCTTTTTGCCTAGTCGTTTTATTACGTGACAAGGGCGAAGTATCTCATGAACAGGTCGCTTTCTTTGCCAGGCAGACAAGGAAGGGAGAACGAAAGACATTTGAAAGACAAGGACCTCATGAATGCCACTCAGGGATAACGTTTCAAGACACCTGCAAGCGAGCTGTCACACATTGGACGCGCCACTAACATCGAAGCCGATGACATGTGTCTCCGTCAAACCTCAACTGGTGCATCCGGATGGTGTTAAAGACCCTCAAATCATCTTTACGGGCATACCGAGGCCCAGTATCATAACAGTGATCGCACAAGGCGACAGGTACTCGAAAAATGTAGCGACCTTAGGCTTTAGGGAGTAGACTTGAGAAGTGATGTTCGGCAGAAGCGTTGTTGGATCGCGGCAAAAACTCCGCATCAACTTTGGAGAAGCTCTAACATTTCTTCAGATTCAAAGACCTTTGATCGCGCCTACCTTGCCCCATCCCTCTACCTCAGCCCATTGCACTGGACGCCGCTTAGACATACCCAACGATGTCTACTACATCTGCACCTGCTATCCGACACACGTTGCGCAGCTGCGCGTCACCACTGCGCTCACAGAAACGATGGGCGCAAGTACACGATGTCAGACTCGTTGCTACGCATCACAACACGAACAAGATCATTGATAGATACAAAGAGAAGCTTGCCCAAAAGGCAAAAGCGTACGCATTTGATACCATCCAGATTGAGCATAAACTAAGCCAGCAACAGAGAAGGACATGACTCGATCTCATCTCTCAAAGAAGCCTACAAGGATAAGATCCAAGATTACCGACGTGCTGCTTTGAAGATCCCCTCCACAGCGACCCCGAACACCACTACCTCTCTATTCCAGCAACCGCCGCCACCTTCTCCGTCACAAGCCCAGGCTCACACTTCCTCTCAAGCTCCAAAGCCCGCGAGCCCGCCCGTAGCTGGAGGGGCTCCCAGCATTAAACCTCTGTCCTCGTATCTTGACCTTGAAAAGGTATCTGGCCTACCGAATAAAGAGTTGGAATATATCTGGCGTCTTCGGCATGCTTCGGATCCTCTTTCACTGTGTGCAGTCATTCCACTAGAAACCTATAGTCGCATCCACCGCACAGCGCGCAATCATCCACAATTCATTTTACCACTCCCACGTCCCACGGCCGAAGACGGTAGCGGTGACGTGAAAACGGCTTCCGGAGGGTTTGAAGGAGGCAATCGGACAGCTGCTGACATACACTTTCTACAATGGGGATTCCACCCTCCAGCAAACGCCCATCTAGGTCCCAACACCAATACCGCAAACACACATACTAGCACGGTATTGTTCACGCATCTGGCGTCTTATAAGCTTCATGGTGCATTTGCTCCGCCACATACTACGATCACGCACCATCTTGACCTCGCTGATTCTCACGGATTGGTGCTACTGAACGGGTCGGTGATGGAGGGCAGAGGCGTCAGCGTAGAGGAGGGACGGTGGCTTCTGATGTGCCTGCAAAAGTTCTATGACTTCGAAGGGCACGGTGGTGGGATTGGGAAGGAGAAGAGACAAGGCCTGTTGGAGAAGTTTAGTAAAGGAGACCAAGGGTTTAGGTTAGAAGAGCTAGTAGACGAGGCGGAGAGAGTTTCGTAACGAATAGAGACTCTGATACTAGTGTCCCGAGCCCTTGAATTCGCGGTCTCTACGCTGTATGACCAAGGCTTGTTCCCCTAAGAATTGGAAGAACAGCATGCTAAGCCGATCTCCCTGGGAAGGCTTCTTGCTTCCACCGGTATAATGGCGTCGGCGATAGCAACCCCGACATCTAGCTGAGTGATAGATCGCTGCAATGGAAAGTCCGAAACAGTGCACCAACTGGTTAGAATAGAAGTCCGTATAGATTGCTCAATGCCAACTGACTTGAGTACTTCCTTGGTCCAGACTTGGCCTTCCCTTAGCACGACGATCAAGGGTATATCTGGTAAAGCATACATCGACCCTGTGCCAAACGCCAACGCTTCCTTTCTAGGGTGCCCCCAAAAACTTATACAAGTTGGATTGCCAGTGACCCAGCTCAACTCCAAAGTTCTTCTGGATTTACGTCTGCACTGTCCACATTCATATCCTTCTCCCCACTTTTCCGAACCTGCACCTGCTCTATAAGGAATTCCCAAATAGCATCAAAGTACCCAGGCTCGGCAACGGTAGCATTATGGCTGCCGTTTTCGAAGGTCCTCCAAATCTTTGTCTCGACCTTACATATGTCGTATAACGTCCGCATCATCGCCGCAGGAACAATCTCATCCTTCAGTCCGGAGAGGAACAAAATTGGAATTTTGGCTGTGATTTTCGGCAATGTCTCTTCGGAAGCCCAGTATTGATGACAAAGTCGTGCCAAGTACTTGGCAGGGGGGAATGCTACCGGTATGAGTTTGCGAATCGAGACGAAGGTGTTTTCGAGGATGACACCTGCGATGTCTCCTTGTTGTTGGTTTGCAGCGACCAGCTTGATAGCAACAGCTCCACCTAGACTTTGCCCGTAAATGACTAGTTTGGAGTTCGACAAGTCGGATCGTTGCCGGATATAGTCCAGACCAGTCTGCGCGTCTATCGTCAAGCCATCTTCGTCAGGCGTACCGGTTGATTTGCCATACCCGCGGTATTCCAACATCAAGACACTACAACCCAGGCTATCAGCGAGAACCTTCCCAATTGGTAGGCGATGCCCGATATTGCCGGCATTACCATGAAATAGTAACATGGTTATGCCTTTGGATAGCGAGGTATTCGAGGGTCGTAACAAATATGCGTGTAGTGTCTCGCCGTCCGGGGTTGGTAATTCGATGGATTCTGCATTTGCAATTCCGAACCGCGAAGGAATAGGTACGTCCGTCCGCGATCCAGCAGGAAAACCTCGTGGGTAGATGAGCTCGTTCTGCTTGAAATAGAGGAGGCCACTGCCTAAGGCTGCTATGCTGGACGAAGCAATGAATGGGATACGGAGGTAGGAGAGTATTGCGGCCATCTTGTATGAGCGGACTTGGGAACACTTCCAGCCTACGCAACGTCTGATACTAGTATTCTGCCAGTGTATCATAGGCGAAGGTGGCTGTTGCCTCGAGATGGTTCAAATACACATGCTGGTCGTTCAGTGTCAGTTTTCAACCTCCTCCGAGTTGCTTATGAATCGAGCAAGCAGAACACAAAAGACTCCAGCTAGTTTGTCACTGCCAAATAGGTATCGAGGTTTTTATAGGAGAAATTTTGAACATCGAACAGGCAGAGATATTTTACCCATTACGTCGAGCTTGGCGAGTTGGAAACTTAAAATCGGCCGCTAACGTGGCCGAGGCCAAAAGAGCTTCGCGTTCTCGCCTTGCCTGGTCTTTGAAGACTTTCCACTCTTCCCAACCAGAAGGTTTTACTTCCCTTCGCGTTTCTCTGACACTACCAGTGTGCGAATCTCTGCCTAGGAAACTTACGAATTCTCAACTTTGGTTTCACCTACCACCTACCGCTCCCTAGTTCAATCATCATCAAATCAAGTCGCCGTTTCTACCACAATGCTGGGTCCAGGGACCGGCATGTTAGGGGAGGATGGGATACATGTGGACATGAACCATCTGAAGAATGGGGAGGTCAACCTCGGCACCTCGATCATGGCAATCAATTTCAAAGATGGAGTAATACTAGGGGCAGACAGTCGGACAACAACTGGAGCATACATCGCCAATCGAGTCACAGACAAGCTCACACAGGTGCATGATACCATTTGGTGCTGTCGATCAGGCTCGGCCGCCGACACGCAAGCAGTAGCAGATATCGTCCAGTATCACCTGGGAATGTACGGCATCATGAACAACGAGCCACCAACCACACAGACCGCTGCAGCATTGTTTCAAGAGCTTTGCTACGAGAACAAAGACCAGCTAAGGTGATAGCTGCCACTTCTAGATACATCCGGTTAGACGCTGACCAAGAATCTAGTGCTGGCATGATCATCGCAGGCTATGATCGAAGACACGGCGGACAGGTCTACTCAATACCACTCGGCGGCTCCCTCCACAAGCAATCCTATGCCATTGGCGGTTCTGGATCGACCTATATCTATGGCTATTGCGACTCATATTGGAAAGAGGGCATGACTGAAGATGAAGGTATTGAATTCGTCAAGGGTGCACTGAAGGAGGCAATCAAGTGGGATGGAAGTTCTGGAGGAGTAATCAGGATGGTGGTCCTGACTGCCAAAGGAGCTGTCAGGCATTTGTACCTACCGGACAATGGATATACGGGGCCCGGAACGAAGTAGGCAAACAAAGCTTTGTTTCGAGCGGCATTCTTTTCGGCGTTAGTGCAGCCCCAGCATGGTCCATCTTCTCGCTCTGCCAATGGTAACGGGGGGCTTTACGAGAACTAAAGAGGACTTGAGGAGTGTAGTCGTTCGGTGAGAGAGCTTTTCCATTATTGGGATTCGCCGCATCGGGCTTCTCCGTTAAACTTGCATCCATGGCAGTGCTGGGAGACGAACGAGGTGGGTATGGAGAAAGTTGATACCTACGGAAATAGAGTTGGAGCAGCCGCAGGTAATATCGTGATTAGATAGTAGACCATCCTTCAGACTGAAGTCTGGAACCCGAGTGATCTTTAGGGTCGATTTGCCTGCCTGAAATAAATTTTGGGAGCGAAGCTTGAAACACCTGGCAGCAAGATGACGTTGGCGCGTGCCCGGATCTCTTTCTAGCGCAGCCGCATTACAGGGCCTCGAGATGTACACTGCTTCCATTTCCTGTCCGGATAGATGCAACTATTGCAGACAAAATCATTGCAAAACACCTTCTCCCTGCGCTTAATCCTTTCCTCCAACCAGCATACTTCCATGAGTGTGCTGGGTGGTTACACTGACGGAGCGTGGTCGCTGGTATGTTTGCTACTCTCTCCTTTGACTTCATGGCACATGTTTCCGCGCTTGCCTGGTCAACAGCGCCTCCTGCATCAATTGAGGCTCCCCATCCCCCTGTGCGTCAAATCCCTCGGTAGCTCCTCACCCTTCGCTACTGGTAAAAGACATCGAGTTCTTCAAGAAAAACGCGTTCTGATGCAAGTGGGTTGCATTTACTTTCCAGATCAGCCTTGACCGCAGATCTGACCAACGGAGGACTAGTTGTGCGGTGCTTCAAAACACCGCTTCCGCTTCCCATCAGACCTCCTCACATCCTTCGCTCATTTTTCTGTCTTCAATTAGATTCTAACTTGCTTGTCGCAGCTTCAGTGCTTGACCGGTTGATATGGGATCGTTGGTTGTCAACCAACTGGTGTCGGACATTGGGCACCATCCCCACCATCAACACCACATTATGGTCGGCGGTGGTTCTCGTCGGGACGAAGCTTCTGGCACATCTGCAAGAGGCTCAGTAGATCGGAGAACATCTTCTGCTTCCGTCACGTATAATGCCTCCATTCCCGCCACACCCACATCCCCGACCATCCAACCGCGCAACGCGCAAACCGCCTCAGATCGTTCTTCTTCCACCTCCACTCCTGTCGCAACCTCCCAACCGCGAATACAAGAGCCTGCTAGCATGCAAAATATCAGTGGGAATGATGGCTACCCACAAACATCTTATGGTTCTCAGCACCTGAATCAGCATAGTCGTGGCTTCGACCAGTCAGGGTTCCCGCTCAGCAGTGATCCGCGGGGCTTGTCATCATCCCCTTCCTCTCCACGGCTGCAGCCGACCTATCGCTCTACCCGATCTCTAGGTGGCTCTGAGGCCACCTCGCCCAGTCGAATCAAAGTCCGAGACCTCTCCCACATTCAAAGTTTCGCGAGCGAAGAGCTTCTCACACCTCCACGTCTAACACATCGCCCTGGAAGCGCTTACTCGGAGACAGGTCGTCAATATGAGATAAGCTCGATGCCTGTCACGGATATCATCGAGATGGTGGCCGGGCTACTAACCAAAATAACGACTACGAACGATCAACAGCATGAGCATGTACACAGACCAGTGCCACCACCAGAGGAAGCTGCCAACATGAGTCCTCAGCAATCATGCGTCTTGGCATTCCATGGTAAGAATGTGCCCAGTATCACCATTTTGAGCTACCTCAGCAGAATTCACAAGTACTGTCCTACGACCTACGAAGTCTTCCTCAGCCTGTTGGTATATTTTGACCGTATGACTGAGATGGTCAATCGCGGATTCCTCCATAACATGCGCCAACAAGCCAGCGAGCGCTCAACGACAGCTGGTGGCCCCCAGGCACCTCATTCACCAATGCCAATGAATATTGATAGTCCTGCGATGCGCGCCGATCAGCCATCTGTAAGCACGCCTCCTTCCGGATCGATGGAGCTCAAGGATGGCGAAATTCAATCAGCAACCTCGTTGCCCCCTTCGCCAGTCCAACCACTGGGTCAAGGAGATCTGTCACAATTTTTCGTCGTTGATAGCTACAATATCCATCGTCTTGTGATTGCAGGGGTAACTTGCGCAAGCAAGTTCTTCTCTGACGTCTTCTATACCAACTCGAGATATGCAAAGGTAAACCAAATCCGATCCTTGGATCTCAAACTGACACTGACCTGTCCACTAGGTTGGCGGCCTTCCACTGGTTGAGTTGAACCATCTGGAGCTACAGTTCTTGCTCCTGAACGATTTCCGTCTTTCGGTGCCAGTCGAGGAGCTCGAGGCATATGGCACCATGCTTGTAGAATTTTATGCGAGAGAAATTGTCGCACAACAACAAATAGCCCAGCAGCATTCACGAATAGCTGGGGGCCATACGAGTGATGTTATGTACATGCGAGACTCAGCAAACAGGAATACTCAAACGGCCACACCTTCCTGATCGACAACGTCCCCCCTGATGTGAGACCTTTTCGATCTATACACCTAATGACGGCGTTTCTGAGTTGGTTTCTACTTCGACTTGTCAGGCTTCAGGCATTTCTAGAGAGCGTTTGCGCCAGCATCTTGTGCTACTCATGTTCTCTATAGATCGGCATTTGTTTCTGTTGAGCAATCGGTCGTGTGTCGTCGGGCAGTGGTTCTTGGGAGCTTGACTGCGATGACATAATGATGGACGAGTGCAACGATACCCCCTTACTCTAGCTATTTGGTTCAGTACTCGTTCGCTTAGATCGTTGGTTGGAGGGGTATTGTCGGGCAAATAAATTGAAATCTAACCCCACCGAAGAAGCATAGCCACTTAGATAGAATGAAATTGATTGTAACCTCCGAGGTGAACCTGAACGGAGGCCTTTTTCAAGAATCCTGAAACGTCGTTACGATTGCGAAGTATTCAGAATTCTGCACGAGACCCGATAAATCCGAATTTCAGACCCTTTCCTACTGTTGAAGTTTCAGGAGTTGAAGCCTGTCAGACATGCTGATGGTACTCGCCGGTTCGTAGAGGTTCAGCTGGATAGGTCCCAGGTGGCAAAGTAGCCCTTAACTGGCAACGTAGGCCCAGGCGGCAAGGAAGGTCGAAACGTACACACATAGATGTCCAAAAATCCGCCTTCAACACATGGTTGCTCTTGATACCACGCTCTTTCAAGACGGGCCGAGGTTACGTGATACTTTCTCCAAGTCCAAGCACGTTTGGGTCGTTGACTGGTCCAACGCCATCAAGTCCGAGTTACTCTGCAAAGGCAAGCCCATCTCTCGGGTTCAGCCACCACTTCAGCAAGATAATCACGGACGTTGATTTTGACATACATGCTATCGTGGAGGTAACCGCAAATGAAGGAAACAACGTAGAGCACATTGACATTGTTAGGAACGTGATCGGATTTTGCTAAAGCCTGCACAAGTGACTAACCTATGAAGATGCAATAGGCAGCACTTTTAGTCGCTTTCTCATGCCGCTTCGACTATTTCTGGCCCGCCATCCGCTTTACCAGCTGTAGCGGGCTCATCCATATTCTCAAGCCCGACTTCCTGTTCCCAATCATCCACCACATCTTCTCCCTCGGCCTCTCTCCTTAATCTCTCCTCGTTCTCCAGTTTCTTCCTCTTCGCCTCAGCCAGCTTACTACCCAAAACAGTATAGACTGGTCTGTGACCCACCGCGTTCAGCTGCTGCGTGTATGCCGGAACAGCCTTCTTTGCAGCAACTTGTGACCAGCCATTTGTCGAGACCGAGTCACGGCCGCCTTGTTGGTGCAGTACTTTGAGTTCAGTCGTAGTCGTGTCAAAGACGCATAGAACAACAGCCCCGGCGACTTTATTCTTGACGAGCTCTGAGCTGATCGTTGGTTGCAAAGAGGACAATAGCGTCGTCAGCTGTGCGGGGGTCTCCCAGGATTTTGCTGGAATAAGAGCGATTGAGTCTGTGGATGCCATAAAGATGATATCAAATTCGGTAGTCGGAGCCGCGTTCGTCACATGCGGCTTGAGTTCTTCTTCCGTAAGAGCAAACTTGGGGCTTGTAATTAGGAATCCGTTGTAATTGTGTGTTGCCTCGTTGGCTCGGCTATCAGCTGCTGTATGAGCTGGCGCTGATACACTCAAAACCGCTCTCTTGATTCTGGCCGCCTGCGCAAGAGTCTTCATTGGCGCAGCCACGAACTTTGGCGTCTTGAAAAGCAGGACATGGCGATGAGGCTCCGGGTCAATACTCTCACTATCAAAACCAAAATCATCGGCGATACTGTGAATGAATACACGCTGACGCTTCTTCATTGGCTTGAAGCGAAGGCGTTTCTCCATCATATCCGCAGCGAACAGTCGCAATGTTTCTTC
>Ga0335072_10004266_pt1 | contig 21319 bp, 30 predicted proteins | sample Lox_Sample_21_FD_206725 | JGI IMG/M metagenome (GOLD analysis project Ga0335072, IMG submission 206725) | Soil microbial communities from Loxahatchee National Wildlife Refuge, Florida, United States - Lox_Sample_2.1 | ecosystem: Environmental > Terrestrial > Soil > Wetlands | place: USA...
GCATCCAAGACCCCCGGCCCCAATCGTCACGCGCGGTGTGCGGCGGATGTTTCGTCGTCGTTGCGTGGCCGCATCGGCGGGGAAACGGCCTGTTCCTAGCGTCGTATCAGAGCCGGTCTCCTGCTCACGACCGCCATGACACCGGAGGATCACGCATGACCAGGACGGCCGGCCCGGACGCGGTGACGCCGCGGACGGCGGCAAATGCAGGCAGGTGGACAGCGGAATGGCGTCCGGAGGACGCCGGCTTCTAGGACCGGGGCGGTCCCCCGGATAGCGTGCCGCAACCTGGTCTTCTCGGTCGGCGCCGACGAGGATCCCGCCGAGTAGGGTCTTGGCATCGTCGGAGACGACGAGCTTTGCGTAGCTGCGCGCTACCGGGTTGCTGAGCGGGTCAGCCCGTAGGGGTTCTCGTCGTCGCGCGTGGCGGCGGCGGTGATGCCGGGCACGTCCGGCGCGTGCGTGATGAGCAGCTGCTGGAGCTCTGCTGGGGTCATCGGCGGTCACCGGGCCGCACTCGCGGCGCCCCGCGCTGCTGGCGCGGGGCGCCGCGAGGGCACTGCCCGGGGTTCTAGGCGGTGACGGCCTGCTTGCGGTCGCTGCTGGTGATCTGGATGTTGCGGGGCTTGGCGGCCTCGCGGACCGGGATGGACAGGGTGAGGACGCCGGCGTTGTAGTCGGCGGCGATCTTGTCGGCGTCGAGGGTTTCGCCGAGGAAGACCTGCCGGGTGAAGGTGCCGTAGGGCCGCTCGGCGACGATCAGCTCGGCCCCGTCGGCCTTGACCGGGGCGCGCTCGGCGCGGACGGTGAGCACGTTCTGCTCGACGGTCAGGCCGATGGAGTCCGCGTCGACGCCGGGCAGGTCCAGGTGGATGTAGAAGCTGTCGCCGTGGCGGTAGGCGTCCATCGGCATCGCGGCCGGCCGGGCGGTGGTGCCGAAGACCTGCTGGGTGAACCGGTCCAGCTCGCGGAACGGGTCGGTGCGCATGAGCATGATCGGTGCCTCCTTGCCGTGTCGGGTGTCTGTCACGCTCACGGGGATTTATATAGCACGGCAGCGAGCTACCTGACAAGACTCGACTCAGATTTTCTTGTGGCGCATACTGGAGGAAACCTGTGTGCGCAGCCGCGCGCCGGAAGGGACGGTGACAGCGATGGCGGCTGACGGCCCCCGGGAGCCGGCCCGGGACCTGTACCAGCTGCTCGGGGTGGCGAGGGACGCTTCCCGGGCGGAGATCGCGCTGGCCTGGCGGCGCCGGGCGCGGGACGAGCACCCCGACGCGCGCCACGGCGACACTGGCGCGCCGGCCCGGTTCCGCGCCCTGGCCGAGGCCTGGCAGGTGCTCGGCGACCCCGGCCGCCGCGCCGCCTACGACCGGAGCCTGGACCCCGGGCAGCCCTCGGGCCGGGTACGGGTCACGGTACGGCACCCGCCCGCGTCCCCCGCCCCCGGCGCGGCGGGCGGTACCGCAGCGCCGGCCGCGGCCTCCGGGCCGCCGCTGGTGGCGGGGCCGGTCCGGGTGGAAGGGGGCCCCGGCCCGGTGCCCCGGGCGGGCGGCTGGGATGAAGACGACTTGCGGCTCGCGCTGCTGGCGGAGCTGGTGCTGCAGCACCACGGCCGGGGCCGGGGCCGGCCATGGTGAGCCCGGGGTGGGCCGACCGGGACCGGGGGCTGTTCAGCATCTCGGTGGCCGCCGAACTCGCCGGGCTGCACCCGCAGACGCTGCGGATCTACGAGCGGGAAGGACTGCTCGACCCCGCCCGCAGCGCCGGCGGCACCCGCCGCTACTCCCGCCATGACATCGACCGGCTGGAGCAGATCTGTGCGCTGACCGCCGACGGCCTCAACCTGGCCGGCATCCGCCGCGTTCTGCACATGCAAGAGGAAACCCGGCAGCTGCAGGCCGAGGTAGCCCGGCTGCGGGAACAGCTGGCCGGCGGCGCCCCGCCCGGCGGCAGCGGACCGGGCTAGTCTTCCCGCGCGCCCGGCCCGCCGGGCCGGGCGCGGAGCCGGGCGTTCAGGGCCCGCTCGGCGGCCAGGTCGTCTTCCAGGGCCAGGATCCGCTGCGCCACGGCGAGCGTGTGCCCCTGGTCGACCAGCTCCCTGGCCCGGGCGGCGAAGGCGAGCTGACGGCGGCTGTGACGCCGCCGCCCCCCGGCTGTCCGCTGCGGCCGCACCGCGCCCGCCGTGTCCAGCGCGCGCAGGAACGCCTGCCGCGCCCTGAAGCAGCTCCGCGGCCTGGCCGGTGGTGTAGGCCGGGTAATCCGGGTCGTCCAGGGCATCGAGCCGTGCCGCCATCGCCGCCTGCCTCCAGCCCGGGACGGCAGCCCTCGGAAACTTACAACTGTGCTTGACAGTTTCACGCATCCCGTGCTACATAAAAAGTGTATCGGTCATTGACCCAGCAACGCTACGACAGGTTCCCGGGAGTGTGATCGGCATGAGCCGGACAGCCAGCGACGCAGCCGCGGCATTCGCGGACGCCGTCTACGCGGACCAGCAGTGGGTGGACACGGAGTTCGCCGGGATCGTCGCTGCCTCCTTCGGCGAGCCGCCCGCGCCGCCCCCTGCCCCACCCCGGGTCCCGCCCCTGCCCGGCACCCCGCCGCCCCCGCCCTCCCGGCGCACCGCGCCGGGCCCGGCCGTCCTCGTATTCCCCGCTGCCGGGCCAGGCCGGGGTCGGCAGCGCTCACCCCCGGCCCGCCCGGCCGCCGCGCCCGGCCGTTGAACAGCCGGAAGCCCCACAGCAGCCCCGTCCCGGCAACGGAAGGAGGACAAGCAGGTCAAGACAGCGCACGGCCGGGCGCAACGCCCGGCACGCGGCGGGACTCCCCGGGCGGGGAGTCCCGCCGCCAGGAGCAGTCACAAACCAGCATTCCACTCGGGACAGACAACCGGCCAGTACGGCGCTGGCAGGTCGGCATGACACCCACGCTCGGGAGCCGACACGGTGAATTGGCAGGTCACCGCCCTGAATCCGGACGGGCGGTTGGCATAACCGCTTCCACCCTCGCCGTCTGTGCCCGTCCGTGGATTTCAAGGGCCAGACCTGTGATCAATGCGGTACGCCCGCTTAGCTCAGCTTGGCGAAGGATGCGCTGGTGAACGCGCTTGGCGTCAGGTCGAAGGCCAGCGGTCCGGCCGTGTCCCGGATGCGCTCGGCGCTGCCCTCGATGCCGACGTAGGCGATCTGGTAGTAGCTCGGCGACTGCTCCACGATGACGCAGACGCGCGGGTCGCCGCGCGGCGCCGCGGCGGCCCGGCCCGGCGGGGGGACTGACACCCGGAGCGTGCCTTCGATGAACGCGTAAGTTCCCGTCAGCACCGCTGGCGCCGGGCCGCAGTCGTTGTAGCCGATAACGCACCCGGAGTGCCCGGCGAGGAAGGCGGTGATCTCGGCGCTGCTCATCCGGATGTCACGCTTCGGCACCGGCGGCTTCCCCGCTCGCCCTGGTGCTCCAGGCGGCCCCGGCCGAAGCGTCAAGCGCCAGCATCACCCGCTTGCCTTCCGCCGTCGCCGTCTGGACCCGGTCCCGGCGTGCCCGGGGACGTCGATAGCCCCCCCGGTCCCGCCTGCTCGCCGGGTTCCCTGAGCCGGACCGGGCCGCTAACGCACGCGGCCCGGACGATCTCATCGCCCGCGCGGCGGACCACCAGGGCGGTGGCATGGCCGGCCGCCAGGCAGGTCTGTACCTAGGCTGACTTGGCGTAGGTGCTGAACGTGAGCTCGTCGCCGACCAGCGCGCTGGTCATCGGCCAGCCGACCGGGAATCCGTCCGCGCGCGGGGCGAACAGGAACGTCAGGTTGCGGCCGGCCAGGAAGGCCGCGTCTGGCTCAGACAGTGGCATGAACCCTCCATTGGCGCACTCGCCCGCAGCCGTGGTGTACCTCCCGGAATCCGGGGAGGTACACGCCGAACAGCCGGGGCATCAGGAGTCGGCGTCCACCGGGTTCTCTGCGAGTTCTTGGAGCACCGCCGTCCCCTGGTCGAGCCGCTCGAGCGCGAGATGCTCAAGACCATCGAACTCCGGCGCCTCAGGCCGCAAAGCATTGTAGATCTACATCGTAGTATTACGTCGTTGACATTCAGTGTAGATAGGTGTTGCATGAGGTTAGAAGCGAGGCGGGCGCTAGAGCATCCTCGGCGGGACGCTTGGCCTCGACCGCAAACAAGCCGGGCAATGCCGATCCGGGCGTGCGCTCCGAGCAGGAATGAGCAAATCTGATGCACTTCATGGACCCGAAGGCGCTGGCTGGCCTGTATGTAATCGGCAGCAGCAATGTCAAACTCGGCGTTGTCGAAAGTGTCTACGCCGATATCAGGAGCGGTCAGCAGCAGTGGGCGGCGGTAAGGAGCGGGCTGTTCGGCACGGACGTATCGCTCATCCCGCTTGCCAAGGCTGAGTGCGACGACCGTTCGCTGCGCATCCCTTACAGCGTTCAGCAGGTCAGGGACGCTCCCCACCGGGCGTCCAGCAGCTTGATGAGCCACAAGGAAGAGGCCAACCTGTTCCGGCACTATGGCATCAGCTACGGCGCCGCCGGGCCGTCGGCAGGCAAGCCCGTCTCGCGCGGCGCAGGTCGCACCATGCTGCACAAGTACCATGCGCCAGCGGTGAACCACGCGGGCTAACCGCAGGTGACCGGCGAGGAACTGTCCGGCGTATTCGCCCCCAGGTCGACACGAACCCGCCAGGCTGGCACCGGACCGGCTAACGCTGCGCGCGGCCTGGACGTCCTAGCGCGGGTCAGACTTCAATGTTCACGGTCCAGTTTGACAGTAGGCCGTCGTCTACCGCCCCGGCCGCCCACGCATCCTCGATGAAGTTCGTTACCCGGCATGGTGCAGCGAGGCGCGTCGGGGAACGCCGGCAAAAGGCGCCGCAAGGTGGTCAGTACATGTCCGCTCATCCGGGGGACCGCCGAGCGACCTGGTGAGTCCGCTGTTCCGCCGTATGGCCAACACGCCTGTGCGTCGGAAAGCCTTCTCAGCCACGGGTTGCTGCGCATCGCCGCCACCACGCCCCGGCCGCTACCGCCGCACCGGCAGGACTGCCCGTGCCCGCCGCACGTAATGTCACTCAGGGAACCGGCGGCTGGGCGTCCTCGCGTCAATGCTGCCCGACCCGGCCCGGCGGCGCCGGAAGGCCAGCAGCGCACCGCTGGCCTCCGTTGAGCCGTGGCTCATCTCGTCCGGCCGGTCCCGCTGCGGTAAGGGATGACCAGGTCGGGCCAGGTACAAGCCGCCCCGCAGGGCTCGCCGAGCCGCAGCCGCGGCGTGTTCTCGGCCGACAGCCACGATCGGTCCCGCACGTGATGCCGGGCACTCGGATCATGCTGGTCGAGGTGGCAGCGTTCCCAGCCGCGCTCGGTGCGGACGATCTCCCAGCAGCGGAGGGGGCCGGTCTCCCGGCCGCGCGCTGCGGCAACCGTTGCGTCGGTCATCTGCGGGTCCTCTCCGCTGCCGGTCTGGTAGTGGGTGGCCGGTCGTAGATTGGTCACCATGCCCGGGTGACCACCGCGACCCGCGCCTGCGCCGGGCCGTACGGGCGACGACCGCCACGATGCTGATGAACAGCATGCCTGCTCCGCCGGATGGACCAGGCGGCTGTCCGCTTTCCGGCGCATGTCCCCCTTCCTGGCATCAGGCTACGCCACATGTAAAAACTAGCAAAGGATTTCTAGAACCTTTTTGCCAAGGTTTGATCCGATAGTGCCCGGCGCGGACCCCGGCGCCAGGGCCGCGGCCGACGCGGAAAAGGCCGCTCCGGGTCCCCGGAAGCTGTAGCTCTCGACGGCAGTACGGGGCGCTCATTCGGGCGACCCATCCGGACCAGCCGGGCGGTCTCCGGCAACCGGGGACAGGTTGGTCGTCAGGCCGGTCAGCAGGATGTCGAGCCCGCGCTCGAGCTCGGCCGCGCCGTCGTAGCTGGCCAGGGCGTGAGCAAGGCCGCGGAGCAGCGGGAACTCGCTGAGCGGCAGCCGGTTCAGGCCCAGCCGGAGCAGGTCGTCGGTCTCGTCCGGGTTCTCCACGAGCTCTTGCAGCTCGTTCAGCACGTGGCCGTTCAGGAAACCGAAGAAGGCCCGGTAAATGTGCAGAGCGTCGGGCCCGCTGAACCCGGCGCGGACGAGGAGGGCGAGGATGTTTTCCAGCGGGCGCAGGGTGCCGCGGGGGCGGAGCGCGAGCGGGGTGGCCAGCGGCCGGGTGACGAGCAGCGGGACTACGTGCGGGTGCGCCAGGGCGAGAGCGCGGTACTCGCGGGCAACGGCACGCAACTGGGCCGCCCAGTCGGGGGCGGCCGGGTCGACGCTGAGCTGGGCGAGTACGGTCTCGACCACGCCGTCGAGCAGTGCTGCCTTGCCAGGGGCGTGCCGGTAAAGGATCATCGGGTCCCGGCCCAGGGCAGCGCCGAGACGGCGCATGGACAGGGCGTCAGTGCCGTCGCGGTCGATGATGTCAAGCGCGGCGGCGAGCACCAGCTCACGGGTGATCTTGGCGTCGCTGCCGCGCGCGGCGACCGTGGGCGCGGGTGGTTGGGTCATCGCGATGGCTACTTTCCTGAGTTTCACTCGATATTACCTCGCGAAAACAGTGTAGATCTACGATGTTGTCATCGGACATCACGGCGTTTACTGTAGTTCTACATTGTAGACACCGGGTAACCGTGATCGCGCGAGAGGCGACGACTGGTCCGCTGCCGGCGGCTGCGGATGGCGTCGACAGACCACCGCGTTCAAGGACACCTTCAACGCCGGCCTGCCGGCGTTCATCAAGACCTGACCGCGAGCATGCGGGGCGCCGCCCCCGGAGAGGAATAACCGACACGACCGTTCAACCGAGCATCGTCCTGGTGCACGGCGCCTAGGCCGACGGCTCGTGCCGGAGCGCCGTCATCGAGCGCCTTCAGGCCGACGGCTACACCGCAACCGCCCCGCGGTTCCCGGAGTCCTCGATGGCAGCGGACGTTGCCCGGCTCCGGCAGGTACTAGATCGCCAGGACAGCCCGGTCATCGTGGCCGGGCACTCCCACGGCGGGCAGATCGTGACCGCTCTCGGCACGGACGCGCGAAACGTCGCCGGACTGGTCTGCGTCGCCGCCTTCGGGCTGGACGAAGGCGAATCCATAGGCGCCCTGCTGGCGCAAGGCCTGCCGACCGCCGGTACGAGAAACCCGGGGCCAGCTTCCCGTCGGTGAGCTGCCGCCTGGCCACTCTGGCGGCCGTCCCGCCCTCTTCCCGGTCGGTAGAAGGGCTCCAGTGCAACCGGACCCCGCACGCCGCTTTAAGCACGCCCTGGGCCGTCGAGGATACGGGTGCCGCGTCCCGTATTTCCTTCAACATGGCGGCCGGGCAGGCGATGGTGTTAGATGGAACTGGTTGTAGTCGAAGTTCGTGCTCGTGTCACAGCGCCTGCGGATTCTGACAGCGGGCGCTTGCATTCCAGGCCCCTCTCTGGTGGAGGGGCAGGTGGCCGTGCAGCCCGGGATGCACGCTCGTGGGTCCTGATGATCGTTCCAGGAGGAGAGCGCAGTGGCTCAGGGAACAGTGAAGTGGTTCAACGCGGACAAGGGCTATGGCTTTATCGCGCCGGACGACGCCACGCCGGATGTATTCGTCCATCACTCGGCGATCGACACCGACGGCTACCGCAGCCTGCAGGACAACCAGCGCGTGGAGTACACCACGGTCCGGGGTGACAAGGGGCCGCAGGCCGAGCACGTCCGCCCCATCTGAGGCCGCCGGCAGCGGCACCCGCACCCTGACGCTCGCCTTCCGGCCGCGCGGGCAGCGCCGCCTGAACGTCGCCACCTGCTTCTCGCAGTTCTGACCCGACTTCCTGGCGGTCTGCCGGCGGTTCAGGCGCGACCGCGTTACGCGTCCGCAGCAGACTCCCTGGCATCAGGTCCGAGACCCTCCTGCACGCCGTGCAGGAGGGTTTCCAGGCCCGAGCTGAAGCGCTCGTCGCGGTCGTTGGTCCAGGCGAGCGCGCCATGGGCGGCCAGGGCGGGGAAACGGCTGGCGGGCAGGGTGCGGAGGAACGTGTGCAGTTCCTGCCTGGTCGCAGGGTCGGCGAGCCGCTGTTCGGCAGGCGATGTTGGATCGGCGAGGGCGAAGCCGACGGTGTAGTCGTAGATGAGGCGGAAGGCCAGGGCGGCCTGGCGGCCGGGCAGCCCGGCCGCGTGCAGCGGCTCGAGGAACGCCTCGGCAAGGGCCAGTGACGCGGGACTGACGGGGTCGCGGGACTTGAGCAGAGCCGCGATGCCGGGACGGTCTTCCAGGACCGCCCGCAGCCGGCGCGCCAGGGTCGCGACCTGACCGGCCCAGGGCACGCGGGGGTCGGCCCGGCGGTCGACCTCGGCGAGCACCCCGTCGAGCACGAGATCGTAGAGCTGTTCCTTGCTGCGGACATGACGGTAGAGCGCGCCGGGCACCACGCCGAGGCGAGCGGCGATCGCGCGCATGCTGAGGGCCTGCGCGCCGTCGGTACTGATGACCGCGAGCGCCTCGGCGACGACGCGCTCGCGAGTGAGCGCAAGGCGGCCGCGATTCCCCTCGTCCGCGGGGCCGAACCACAGTGATCGCGCGTCCCCGTGTTCTGTCTGCTGTCCTGTCATGCCGGTCTCCCTGCCGGTGCGGTTTGACTGTGAACGATGTTCACTGTAGCGTGATAAGTGTACTTAAGAAGTAAATGGCGTTCACAGCAGGATAGTCCCTGGCAGCCTGACCAGCAAAAAGCGGCCTTTACCGTGAACACGATTGCTCCGCCGTCACGGCCCGCACGGCGGCGGCCGTAAGCGAGGAAGGCAGAGATCATGCAGAGTACCGACCAACGCCAGACGACGGAGGCCCCAGCCCGGCCCGTCAGAGCCCGCTTGCTCGTGCAGCAGGACCGAACCGGCCGCGGGCTGCTTGATGGCGGCTGGTGGCCAAGGACGAATGACCCGGCCGCCGAGCTGCCGGGGCTGATCCCAGAGCTCGACGAGCGTCACGGCCGCATTATCCGGGTCATGCTCGGCACGGGTGACTGGGACGCCACCAGGCCCCCCCTGCTGTCCTTCCCTACCTCTCGGGGCCGCCGCGTCGTGAAGCTGGGCTGGTTCGATTCCATGCCCGCCGGTCTGCTGACCGCGATCTCTGCCAGCGGCGAGCGCACCGATCTGGTTACCATCCCCGCGCAGGCCAGCGAAGAGGCTGCCTCGGCGGCCATGCGGCAGGCCGTCACGGCTGGTAACCATGAGCACTCCCCGGCCATTCTCGCCGCGATAACCGTGCCCGCGGTCGACTCGGAATCTACGTCATGACCCGCGTCGGCACAGTGACGACGACTCAGCGACCGGATCTCTCGACGAGCACGACCGTCTTGCGGCTGGACGGTGATCTTGGCCTGGCCGCCGCTTCGGCGCTCCGGCCACGCCTGATCAGCGCGCTTCGTCCTGGGACCACGCGGCTGGTTCTGGACCTGTCCCGCGTGCAGTCCTGCGATCCGGCGGGGCTGGCCGTCCTGATCAGCACGCAGCGCCACGCTGCAGAGCAGGGCATCGTCGTCCTCCTGGCAGCCCCGAGCCCTCCGGTCGCGGAACTGCTGCACTCCACCGGTCTGGAGCGCTGCCTTACCGTCTGCCCGGACCTGCCCGGCGCGCTGGCGACCCGGCTGGCGCCTGCTGGCGTCGGATCGCGGCAAGGCACAGACTAGTCATGGTGAACAGTCCCCGCGCCTCGAACCGGCGTTACCTGCCCTCAAGCCCTTTCAAACCCCCGCCCGAGAAGCCTCCAGCCGAACAGTATGAGCTGGATGACCTGGTAACACACGACAAGTACGGCCTCGGACGGGTCATTCTTGTCGAGAGCGGTGCCGTCGTCGTCGACTTCGCTACCAAAAAGATGCGGATCATGGCGCCCTTCGCCCGGATGACTAAGCTCTGACCGGGGTCCTGTCAGCCCGCCCGGCAGAGCCGCCCTGGCGATCATGGGCACGCGAGGCACGACACTAGTGCCTGGCGGCAATGGATCGGAGGAGGATCGTGGGCGACTTTTACGGGATTAAGCCGGGGACCGTGCCCGGGTTCGCCGAGTCCGGCGCGGGCCAGTTCATGAGCGTGGGGAGGCTGCCGGATCACACTGTGCGGCACATGCTCGACTTCATGGAGAAGCTGCGCGGCATGCACGATGCCGACCCGCTCGCGTTTGAAGTATGCGTCCGGCACGTCGCCTCGGTGATCGAGGATCAGCGCCGAGAAGAGGGAAAGGACGACCCGCGGGGAGACTCAGCACCCTGACCTGCGGGCGTCGGCCAGTGCGGCTACCTCGGCAAGGGCCGTTTTGGTGTAGCTCAGCCTGGACACTGGCCACCTGCTTAACCGGGCGAGTCTGTCGCGCGGGCCGTGGTCGCGGCGGCGCCCTGTCATCGCTGCCGGGGAAGCTGGCAATGGTATTCCGGAAATGTGATGTGGTAGTTTCCGCGCATGCGGACCTGGGGCTTCCTGACCAACCATGCTCTGGTGCTGCTGTGCATCGCCCGCGATCCGGGGGTGCGGCTGCGTGATATAGCCGCGTCCGTCGGGATCACCGAGCGCAGCGCGTTCGGGATCGTCAGTGACCTCGCCGAGGCCGGGTACATCGTCAAGGAGAAGGGCGGCCGCCGGAACCGCTACCGGGTGGAGGTTGATCTTCCGGTGCCGGAATCGGCCGACAGGCGTCTGGCCATCGGTGATCTGCTGGCCCTTCTCGGGGGCCAGGATGCCGGGCTCGCTGGGGGCGGCGATGCCGGGCTCGCTGGTACCGGGCCGGGATCCGCGGGATCCGGCTGAAACCGCACGCGGTGCCTGGCGCGGTCAGCGCCGAGCGGGCACCGGGGTGGTCCCGATGGCTGGGACCGGGCTGGCCAGGTCGCTGCCGACGGCGGCGAGGTGCCTAAGCGCCTGGGCATAAGAGGCAAGCAGGCTGGTCTGCGTGTATGCCACGCCCCGGTCGGCGCAGAACGCGGCCACCATGGCCTGGGCCCGGCGCAGGTTCGGCCGGGGCATGGACGGGAAGAGATGGTGCTCGATCTGGTAGTTCAGGCCGCCGAGGGCGAAGTCGGTGAGCCAGCCGCCGCGGACGTTGCGCGCGGTCAGGACCTGGCGTCGCAGGAAGTCGGTCTTGTCGGAGGCAGCGAGGATGGGCATGCCCTTGTGGTTGGGTGCAAAGGAACAGCCCAGGTAGAAGCCGAGCAGGCCCTGCTGCACGAGGATGAACGTCACCGCCTTGACCGGCGGCAGCACAAGGAACACCGCGCCCAGGCACGCGGCGAAGTGCGCGCCGAGCAGCGTCGCCTCCCACGCCCGGTGCCGGCAGCCGGGCCCCGTCATCCGCCGGATGCTTGACGCGTGCAGGCTGAGCGCCTCAAGGAACAGCATCGGGATGACCAGGTAGACCTGATAGCGGAAGATCAGTCGCTGGATGCCGCGCGCCGTCCGGGCATTGGCGGGGGAGAATGCCAGCGCGCCGATCGCGATGTCCGGGTCTGCGCCCTCGGTGTTCGGGTGGGCGTGGTGCCGGTTGTGCTTGCCTGTCCACCAGTCGTAGCTGACCCCGGCGCCGAGGTTGCCGCACGCGAGGCCGAGGACGGCGTTGGCACGCCGGGTGCGGAAGACCTGGCTGTGCCCGGCATCGTGGCCGAGGAAGCCGAACTGGGCGAAGACGGCCGCCAGGAACACGGCGTCAGCCAGTTGCCACCACGAATTTCCGATGACGGCGAAGACGGCCCAGCCGAGCACAAGTGCCGCCGCGGTGAGCGTGATCTTCCAGGCGTAATACCGCAGCCGGCGGTCCAGCAGGCCTGCCTGCCTCACCTGCCTGGACAGAGCGGCGTAGTCACTGCCGCGCGGGCTGGCAGGGGCAGGCGTCATGGTGGCTCCTCGCTGTCGGGCGTGGCCGTGCTGATCGGGAGCCGCCGGGGACTTGGACGGCAATTGTCCGCGTTTCGTGGCCAGTGTAACCCAGGCGCTTGCGTAGTAAGTCGACGGATTCTGGAAAAGTATTGCTAGTTTTCTCCTGCCGACGTAGGCTGACCATGCTGGATGTCAGTCGCTGGCGACTGTCGCTTTCCGGTTCCGGCGGGTTCACGCGCTCGGCCGGTCAGCGAGACGCCGCCGGTCCGAAGCACCCGATGGCACATCGCAGCTGACTGACCTGCCGCGATCCGAATGCGTCTTGTCCGGATCCGAGGAGAACCATCCGATCGGAAAGCACTGTGACGTATCCCGTGACCAAGGACGTCGGTCCCGTTACCTCGACCGTGACGGCCGGCCGCGACGGCGCGGTCATCGCCGCCCTCGGGGGTGACCTGGACATCGCCGCCGTGCCCGCGGTGCGGGAACGGCTGCTTGGTCTGCTCCGTCCCGGCGCCACCCAACTCGTCATCGACATGTCCGCGGTTCACTACGCGGACGCCAGCGGCCTTGAGGTTTTGGTGAACACGCGGCGCCGTGCTGTCCTGCTCGGCGGTACGCTGCGTCTGGCCGCACTGCAGCCTGAGGTGGCCAGGGTGCTGATCGCCACCGGGCTCAGCCGGCGCCTCGGGACCTACCCCACGGTCCAGGCCGCGATAGCCGACCGGATGCAAGGCATTGGCACGGCCCCGTACGGGACCGGCCCTGCGGTTGCCCCTGCGGACGTGCCCGCCCAGGGGCAGGCGGGCCTGGGTGCTGATAGCGGCGAGTTGCACGCGGCCGTCGCCGACCTCCTCGCCAGCGCCGACGCCTGGCGTGACGCGGATCCGCGCCGCCGGTTCTCCCCGGCCTTGCGCGCACTCGCGCGGGCCGATGCGGGTACCAGCCACGCGGCGCTGATCCAGGCCGCCCGCTCTCTGCTGTCGGTTCTCAGCCGGGAGCCGCTGAACTACTCGCCCGCCGTCGCGGCCACCGCCGGCCGTCTTCGCCGGCTGTTCCCCGCCGGGCCGCGGCTAGCTATGCGCTAGCCAAACGCCGGAAGTGCCAGGCTACGTTGACGGTAGCCCGGCGCGGCCAATCAGGCTGAGGCGCGGCCGCACGCGGCGCGCTGGTCGTGCGCTGCTGATGAGCGAGCTGGTTTCCACGGACGTGGTGGCCTGCGAAAACGCGACCACCTACTCCGGAGGTTCTTCTTGTCCGTTCTGCCCGCCGAACCTCAGTCCGGCTCGCGCGGAAGGCGCCGTCACGCGAGGCCCGCCGATCCGTGCACCGTCGCTTCCCCTGCCCCGCACGCCACTTCCTTCGCCGGGGCGGGTGTTCCGGCGCCGCTCGTGGCTGCGCTGGCGGCGGCGGGCATCACCGCGCCGTTTCCCATTCAGGCCGCCACGCTGTCTGACGCCCTGGCCGGCCGGGACATCCTCGGCCGGGGGCAGACGGGGTCGGGCGAGACGCTCGGCGCAGCTGCTCCCGTCACGCTGCCCGCCGCCCGGCTGGCAGCCGTCGTGGCCGCTCCGGCGGCCGGCCGCGGCGCGGCGGCGATGTCCGCCGGCTTCCGGGGCCGTCGCCGCCGCTGACAGGTTCAGCCACGGTCCGTTCGGAAAAGGATTCGGCCCGAACGGACCGCTGCTCCGCCCGGTCGGCGGATGGCCGTGCCAGCCGCGCGACGCGAGTCATCGGGGCACCTCCTCGGCCTGGACCACCATCGATTCAAGGAACGGGCCGCCGAAGGTCGTGGCCATCGCCACGTCGGTCGCGTCTCGTCCCCGGCCGATGACAACACGGCCCTTGCGCCGCGTGTTGTTGCGCGGGTCGAAGGTCCACCACCGGTCGCCAAGCCAGACTTCCATCCAGGCCGCGAAGTCCATCGGGGCCGGATCCGGCGGGACGTCCATGTCGGGCAGGTAGCCGAAGACGTACCTAGCCGGGATGTTCAGCGCCCTGCAGAACGAGATCGCCAGGTGAGTGAAGTCGCGGCAGACGCCCCGACCGGCGGCGTTGACGTCCGTGGCACTCGTGCCTGCGGTCGAACTGCCGTACTGGAAATCAAGATGGCCGTTCACGTACGAGCAGATCGACTGGACACGCCGGTAGCCCGGGGGCATGCCGCCGAACCGGGACCATGCCTCGTTGCCAAGTGCGTCGGGCAGGCAGTACCGGCTGGGCAGCGTGTAGATCAAGGTGTCATCAGGCAGGGCACTGGCCGCGGACTCGGGAGCGTTCTCGTCGGCATCCTCGGCGGCATCCGGGACGACGGCCACGCCCTCATACCCGAAAGTCGACCGGCCCGCCGGAAGCACGGCGCGGATGCACGGGTTCCCGTACAGGTCCTCGTACCCGCGGATCGGCATGTACGGCTCAGACGCCCACCGTTCGTGGCCGATTGCCGTGTCCGCCGACGAGCGCGGCTTCACCAGGAAGATCACCGGCGTGTCGATCTCGGCCACGTACGTGAAGGTGCATCCGATCCGGACGCGTCTGTGCAGCATCGCCCAATTGTCGCTGCCGTATGTTTCGACCCGGTTGCGGCTGCCAGCTGACCGTGGCGATCCCCCGCCAGACCGCGACATCGCCATCCTGCGGGCCATCGAGCACAGCCGCAGATTTCGCCTGCTGGTCAAGTGGCGAACCGGATGCGAGGGACCGATGAGCTAACCGACGGAGCCGCCCCGCCACTCCACCAGGAACAAGGTAGTGTCGTCGGTGGTCACGCCGCCTCGTGCCAACGCCAGGGCGCGGGAGAGACCGCGCACCATCTCCTGGACGCCCTCGCCTACCTGCCCGGCGCGTTCCACGAAGTCGATCAAGCGCTCCATGCCGAATTGCTGCCCGCCCGGCTGGTGTTCCTCGAAGGCACCGTCGGTGAAGAACAGCACCCGGTCGCCGCGCCGGAGTTCGCGCTCACTGACGACCGGCGTGGCTCCGCCGAAGCCGACCGGGAGGGTTCCGGGGCTCTCCAGCGCCTGGGCAACCCTGCGGCCGCGGATCAGCAGCGGCGCCGGGTGGCCAGCGTTGACCCATTGCAGGTGCCCTGTTGCGATATCCAGGCGCATCATCTGCGCTGTGACGAACTGGTCGGGCCCGAACTGCTTCTCGATGACCGCGTCCATCAGCCCGTACAAGTCGGCGAGCCCGACACCGGCCCGCCTGGCGTGACGGTAGGCGCTGATAGCGAGCGTCGCGAGCATGGCAGCGTTCAGGCCGTGGCCCATCGCGTCGATGACGGCGAGGTGGACAACGTTATCGTTGATCGCGTAGTCGAAGCTGTCACCAGCGACGTCATAGGCGGGCTCGAGGATCCCGGCCAGCGCGACCTGCGGGGTGATCATGGTCATCGGGGGAAGCAGCGCCCACTGGATCTCGGCGGACAGGCTCATCGGGGCGCTGCGCCGGGCCTGGAGGAACTGGTCGGTGTAGGCGTTCTTGGCGGCCAGCATGCCGCCGGCTAGGACCGCGAGCTGCCGCAGCAGCCGTCGGTCATCCTCATCGGCAGCGTCGAGGGTGAGGGCCAGCACCCCCACCTCGTCGCTGCCGTTTATCAGCGGCAGGTACATTCGCACGCCGTCGTCCCGCTGCTCCTCGACCACAGTCATGCGCAGAAAGGCCCGGCCGGCCGCGGAACCGTCGATCGGCTTGGACTCCCCCGTCACAAGCCCCCTGCCCGGCAGCGGCCGGAGCATCCGCTGGCCATAGTCCTGCAGCAGGATGCACACGTCCCGGCCGCCGATCCTGGCTGCCTCCTCCGCGACCAGAGGCGCGATCAGCTGGGGCGGCATCTGGTGAAGCCGGTCCAGCATGACGCCAAGCAACCGCTCACCGGGCCCCTCCGGCCGGCCTGGCGCCACCTTGCGGACACGCCGCCGCCCTGCCCCCATGCCACCCCCTTCCCTGCCGACAAGCCCGCATAGTGAAGGTGAATCGACCGCGCAACGCGACGGGCAGGAGATCTGGCGGCGTTCCTTCCAGGTCCTTACCTGGGACTAGAACTTAACACGGCTGCCACTTCTAGCTGAAACAACGCCTCCGGGCAGCAAGGGGGCACCGCTTCGCCCGCTCCAGCGGGACTGTGTAGTTGCAGATAGTCCCGCTGCAACACGCCGTTTCTTGTCAATGGGGCTGGTCAGCGGAGCCCGGGGGAGGTGGCGCCGGGTGTCCTTCAGAAGAAGGGCGGCCTACGGCTCATTGAGGGCTGAGCGCCGTGGACGGTGCCGCAGCGGGCCGGGACCTGCCTGCCGGGACCTGCCTGGAGGCTGAGGAGGAGGGCGTCGAGGCCGGAGTTGAAGCGCTGGCCGCGGTCGTCGGCCCAGGCGTGGGTGCCGTGAGCGGCCACGCGGGGAAACGACTGGAGGGCAGCGAGGCCTGGCCGAGCTGCCACGCCGGGAACCGGCGCTATCTGCCTTCAAGCCCGTTCAAGTGGCCCAGCAGCCGTTCCACTCATTTCCTGCTACACAGGCGTTCTAGCTTTCGTCGGCCCGCTTGTGGCGACTCGTCACAGGACGGCGCCGCGCGGAGCCACCTCCACGGTGGCGACACCCCGGGCGTAGAGCACCATAAGCCGGTCACCGTGCCGGCAGCGCAGTACGCCCTTATCTTCCGCGAGAGTCGCGATGACGTGTTCTACGATCTCCTCCGGAGCGCCTCCATCCTGGTCGTAGGTGACATCCAAGTGCTCGCCGCCAATAAGGCGTACGCGCAGAATGATCTCCGTCATGGCCATGAACCCTAGACCTTTGCCGGTCAGCGGCCAAGCATGGGTTGTTCCCCGGCCGTGACCGACCCCGGCTCATCGATCGGTGCAAGCAGGGCACCAGGCAGTCGGCGAAGGACAGCCTGATCTAGCCGTGGCTTATTGCCCTATGAACTAGTTTCTCGGCCGTGCCGAGCGCCGCGAATGCCACGCGCTCGGTGATCCGGCGGTTGGCGGGCCCTTCGCCGATCGGTTCCAGGGAGGGCGCGTCAGCCTGGCGCGCCCGGCACCGGGCGGCTCGATGACCGCGCGGGGATGGCCCAGGACGCCGCCGCGGCCAAGCGGGAGCACCTGCTGCTGCTGGACGCGGTCGTCACCGGCCTGGTCCACGCCGGGCTCGGCCTCCAGGCCGCTGGAGGCCTGCCCGCAGACGCCGCCAGTCAGCACACCGAGGCGGTCCTCGGCGAACTCGACGGCCTCGTCCGCCAGATCCGCGCCGCCGCGTTCGCCGAGTCTGGCCGGCCCGGCCCGCTCCCGCCCCGCGTCCCAGGCGACGACAGGTAACGCCGAACGCGGCACATTCCGCGGCCCCGGGGACGGCGCGGTTCAGCGCCCGGAGTCCCAGGCAATCAGCGTGTCGGCCGCCGCCGGGAACACGCTCTGGCTACTGTCGTGCCAGTGGACTAGGCACGGCGGCCTCCCGTACTCGCTCCGCACCTGGGTGATCACCGCCTCGCGGTCGCCCTCGCCCGCGCGGCGTTCCCTGACCAGCAGCCTGTCCACAGCCCGGGTGGCACTGGACATCGCCGCAAGGCCGCGGGTCAGTGTCAGAGGCTGCATGCATACTGGCGCCGGTACTTTGCTGGCAGCGAGGAGGAACCGGTGGGCGTGAGTTTTCAATTGGTGATCGACTGCGCTGACCCTGAGCCGCTCGCGCGCTTCTGGGCCGCCGCTCTGGGGTACGAGCTTGAACCGCCTCCGGATGGCTTCGGGAGCTGGGATGCGTACTGGCGGGATGTCGGGGTGCCCGAGGATGAGCTGGGCATTGGCGCGGACCGCATCGTGGATCCCGCCGGGCGGGGGCCGCGTATCTGGTTCCAGGTGGTACCGGAGCGCAAGGCCGCCAAGAACCGGATACACCTCGATATCGGCGTCAGCGGCGGCCGCGCGGTCCCGATCGGGACACGCAGGGAGCGCGTCGACGCGGAGGCGAGCCGCCTGGCCGGTCTCGGTGCTCTGCTCGTCGGTGTCCATGACACCGAAGGCCTCGATCACTACGCAGTCGCGATGAAAGACCCCGAGGGCAACGAGTTTGACATCAACTGACAGCCGCCGTTGCCCGGCCGCTCGTTAGCCTGACTGGATAAGCCGCGCCGCACGGTGGTGTGCGCTGGCGGTTACCAGGGCAGCAGATCGAGAAGCCAGACCGTGGCGCTGGCCTCCCACGACGGGCTGTGAAGGTCACGTGGCCAGCCGGTCCAGTGCCCTGATGACGGCAAGCGTGCTGTCTTCGCCTGCGACTCGCCTCGCTATTTGCCGTGCCCGGCTGCGGCACGAGTCGCGGCTCACGGCGTCGCTGATCGCGGCCGTGAGCGCGTCGGCTGGCAGCGAGTTGTGACCCCGGCCCGCAGCCCGGCCGCGGTGGTGCCGGCGCCCGCGTGATGAACGACGGCGCCCATCGGGGGAACAGCCAGTCGTGCGGTGCCTCGCCGATGACGATCACGCCGTCATCGTCTTGAAGCGCCGAGCCGAGGCCCGCCCATCCGGCCTGGACGACCATGCACACCCCGGCCTGGCGGCCGGCGGTGGCTACGATCCTGGGCAGGCGTGCCGCGTCCGCGGGGTTCCTGCTGCCACCTTGTTCGGGCGCCGGTCTGCTGTGCTGCCGCCTTCCGCGACGCGAGCCCGCTGTCATGATAGGAACGGAGTGTGCCGATCCTCCCGAAAGACCGTGACCCTCGGCTGATCACCGTTCGTCGCGGGGGGACTTTAACGGACGAGGACCACCGGCTGCTGGCAGACTGGGCCCTCAGGTGCGCCGAGCACGTGCTGCACCTGTTCGAGGATCATCAGCCGGGTGACAGCGCGCCCCGCGAGGCCATCGATGCCGGCCGAGCCTGGATCCGCGGTGAGGTGCGCATGGGTGACGCGCGCCGGGCAGCCTTCCTGGCGAATGCCGCGGCCCGCGAGATGCCCGATCCAGCTAAGTTCGCTGCGCTGTCTGCGGGCCAGGCGGCCGCGGTGCCGCACGTCGCCGCCCATGACCTGGGCGCCGCGGCGTACGCCATCAGGGCGGCCGGGGCGTGCGTCCCAGCCGACGACGCTTCCCGGGCTCGGGCCAGGGAACGGGAGTGGCAGCGGGCGCGGCTCCCTGCCGCCATCCGTGACCTCGTTCTCGACGACCAGCAACGCCGGAGCGCCATCTGCTGGCACGCCTTCGACGAGTGAGCTGAAGCCTTGCCATCCCGTTCGTCCGGGTGACCGCCCCGAGGCATGCGGAGCAGCCTCGCCGGACTGGAGGGGCTGGCTTAGGACCGGCCGGGGGCAGCGGCCCGCGCCATTCTCAGCTGCCTGGCTGGTAGTACCCGGGCTTGCGCTGCAGCCGCCTTACCAGGCCCTGGGACACGTTGCGCAGGAACTGCCGGCAGGACGGTCCTGCCTGCCACAGCTCCGGGTGCACGAGGTCAAGGCTGGTATCTGCGGCCTCGAAGACCCGTCCTCGCGCGAAGATCAGGATGTTCTGCCGGTACCAGTACAGGACCCGCGGGTCCGTCCAGATCCGCGGGCGGATGATGTCGTACGCGGTGTACCCGGCCTTCGCGAACTTCTCTGCCCAGTAGGAAGGCCACTGCTCGTTGACGTGATGCGTACCGCCTTGACCGGGGACGGCGGCGGAGAACAGGACTATGTCGCCGTGCCTGGCAAGTGACTCGACGAAGGTGTCGGCGCAGGCCTCGTCAAGGTGCTCGGCCACCTCGAGGGTCTGCACCAGATCGAACTTGCGCCCTAGGGTGAACGGCTGCCGCAGGTCTACGGGGGCGAACCGGTCCAGGGGTATCTGCAGCGAGGTTCTGTCGACATAGTCCCCGTCGATGCCGAGCGCATCCGACACACCGGCGTTGGCCCACTCGGCCAGCCAGGTGCCGGTCGCGCAGCCGACGTCGAGCACCGAGGTCGGCTGTACGAGCTCGTAGACCCTGGGAACCACGATTCGGGCCGATTCCCTTGTACCCTGCGCTACTTCGTCGAAGAAGACCGACGTGTACGCACCCTTCGCTTGCCCAGACAATGGCGCCCCCTCAGGCAGCTATTTCAAGTATTTTGCGCCGAACCTACTGGTGCAATCCTGCGATTTCCGGAAAAAACGCTATGAATATGCTCAGGCCCGCCGTACCCGACCGTAGGCGGGCAAACGGTGCTTTCCGCCAGTTGACTCTGGCGGGGAGGCATGCCTCGTGACGCAGGTGACCGTCCTGGCCGGTGAATGACTTGAAGATACAAGATCGCCGATTTCATTGCAGCCGAAATTCATTAGAGTCGAACCGCATGCCGACGATGACATTGGCTCGCTGTGCGTCCCCCACGCCACACGCGCACCCTGGTCACCGTTGCGACGATCACCCTAAAAGTCCAATATAGCCGGCCATTCATGTGCATTTGCCACGATATCGCCGGGTCCCCAGCCCGTGCACACGTGTCTCCGCGACCGGGCTGGCGTCAAGCGGCGGCCTGGTAATCCTCGGCGATGAGGGACGCGTGCACGGTTTCCAGGCTCTGGCGCCGGCGAAGTTCCAGCCCCGTACCGTGCCGCTCGGCCACTACCGACGCCCCGGTGTCGCTCCACTGGCAGAGCAGGGACAGAGCCCGCTGCTCGTCGCGGTCGAGCGTCACCAGCAGGATCGCCACCCGGCTCGGATACGCTGGCCAGCCGACCTGCAAGAGAACCGGGGACAGCCCGCCAGGCTCAGGCACGACAAGCCGGACCCGAAGCTCGGGCCATTCCAGTGCCGAAGCTGGCTCTGGGAAGGCCACCTTCTCTGCCAGCGCCTGCCTGTCCAGGGCACCGATACGCAGCAGCCGGGCTGCCAACATAAGTCCGGTCGCAAGGAACAAGATCACGCCGGGGAGCGCGATCGCGACGACCACGTAGTGAGCGTAGCTCGCCCGGAAGCCGGAGTCACTAGATCCGCGTCAGTGGTTCAGGCCGCGGTCGGCTCGGATGAGCGCTGAGCCGGCGGACAAGAGCTGGTCCGCAGCGGTACGGCGCGCAACGCGGCCGGCGCGGCAGCACCGTGCGGTCCGGAGTGACCCTGGCTCGCGCGGCGCTGCCCAGTCCGCAGATCGCGGTTAGGAACTGGGAGTCGGAGTGGGAGCGGCTGGCTGGAGGAGGACCTGGCAGGTATGCACTGCGGCCGCGGTTTTGCCGGTGCTGTTGCGGAGCTCGGCGAGGATTGCGCTAGCGGTGCTGCCAGTGACCTTGACGCCGTTCGAGGCTAGGCAGCTCTTGAAGGCGGCGAGGGCGGAACTGCTGATCGCCCGGTTAGCGCCCCCGGCGAAGCCGGATGGGGCGTACTTGGCGCAGGCCTTGAACGCGGCCGAGTCCGTGCCGGTGAAGGACGGGTGCGGGCGCGCCGACCCGGTCGGGAAGGCACCGGGCGAGAAGGATCCGGTGCGGAAGGCGCCGGGTGAGAAGGACCCGGTCG
>Ga0335072_10004267_pt1 | contig 21314 bp, 20 predicted proteins | sample Lox_Sample_21_FD_206725 | JGI IMG/M metagenome (GOLD analysis project Ga0335072, IMG submission 206725) | Soil microbial communities from Loxahatchee National Wildlife Refuge, Florida, United States - Lox_Sample_2.1 | ecosystem: Environmental > Terrestrial > Soil > Wetlands | place: USA...
ACCCGCACTCGCAGGTGTACAGCGCGCGATCCTCGGTGGGGCCGCCGTGGCGGCGCTCACGCAATGAGCCCTCGGGCTCGATGGCGCCCGTCGGCCGCTCCCCGTCCTGGGTGATTTGAAGCTGGTCGGCGGCGCCCGACGGCGGCGCCATGGCACGCCCCCGACGGCGCAAGCCGGCGCCTCGTTCTCGTTGCTTGGATCTGACCAACATTTCTATCTACCTATAACGCTCGGACGGGCAATTGGTTTCTCGCTTGGAAAGGACAACTTCGCATCCCGCTAATACGACGTTAATCGGCAGATACGTCCTCGCAGTGAGCCGGAGATAGATCGACCGGCTTGGTGTGGGAGAATCACGCGCAGTGGATCCAAGCCGTAAGCGCGCCATCCGGCTCACGGTCGCCTTGACCGCCGCCGTGCTGCTGGCCGGGGCACTCGTCTACGTCAGCTTTACGGCCGGCAACAAGGAGTTCACCGCCTCCCAGTTGCTGGCCTACGGCAAGCCGGGCCAGACCTATGAACTGGCCGGAACCGTCCTCGACGGCTCGGTGCGGCGTTCCGGCGCGACGCTGTACTTCTCGATCCGCGACCCCAAGAAGGACCTCGCCGTGCCGGTCACCTACACGGGGATCGTCCCGGATCCGTTCGCCGCCGGACGGGCCGTGATGGTGGCCGTGCGCGAGAATGGGACGAAGTACATCGGCCAGGCAAACTCGCTCACGACGAAGTGCCCGTCGAAGTACCAGGCGGCGGCCGCCTCATAAGGATGCCGGGTGGGAATGACGATGGTCGGCGGCGCCTGACGGCGGCGCCTTGTTCGGAGGCCGTGACGTGGCGCTGATCGGACGCGCGCTCCTCATCCTGTGCCTCGCGGTGGCTGTGTACGGCATCGGCGCCTCGATCTACGGCGCCCGGCGCGGGCGGCGGGACTGGGTCGACTCGGGTCGCCGGGCCGTGTACGCGCTGGCGGCGATGGCCACGCTGGCCTTCGCGATCCTCGAGGACGCGTTCTACCGCAACGATTTCTCGTTCAACGTCGTGGCCGAGCACTCCTCGACGACGACGCCGACCTTCTACAAGCTGGCCGCGGCGTGGTCCTCGCAGGAGGGGTCGCTGCTCTTGTGGGTGTTCCTGCTCTCGCTCTGGTCGAGCCTGATTCTGTTCCTGGTCCGCCGGCGGGCGCGTGAGATCACCGCCTACGCGACCGCCGTGCTGCTCGGCTTCATGGCCTTCTTCACGTCGCTGGCGGCCTTCTGGGCCAACCCGTTTGCCACCACCTCCAACCCGCCGTCGGAGGGCGCCGGGCTCGACCCGCTGCTCCTGCACCCGAGCATGATGATCCACCCGCCGATGCTGTACTCGGGATACACGCTGCTCACCGTCCCGTTCGCGTTCGCGGTCGGCGCGCTGGTGACGGGGAGGCTTGGCGCGGAGTGGATCTCGCTCACCCGCCGATTCGCGCTCGCCGCCTGGCTGTTTCTCGGCATCGGCATCCTGCTCGGGGCGCGCTGGTCCTACACCGAGCTCGGCTGGGGCGGCTACTGGGCCTGGGATCCGGTTGAGAACGCCGCGCTGATGCCGTGGCTGTGCATCACGGCGTTCATCCACTCGGTCATGATCCAGGAGAAACGCGGGATGCTGAAGGTCTGGAACGTCTCGCTCGTGCTGGGCGCCGGCTTCCTGTCGATTCTCGGCACCTTCCTGGTCCGCTCGGGCGTCCTGGACTCGATCCACGCCTTCGGGGCGTCAACGCTAGGGGTTCCGTTCGTGATCCTGCTCGCGGTCATGGCGATCGGCTCGATCTGGCTGATTCTGCGGCGGCGCGAGCAGTTGCGCTCGGACGCTCGCCTGGACTCGCTACTTTCGCGCGAGGCCGCGTTCCTGTTCCAGAACATGGTCCTGGTGGCGATGGTGTTCGTGATCTTCTGGGTCACGTTCTTCCCGCTGATCTCGCAGGCGCTGACCGGGACCAAGGTGTCGGTTGGTCCGCCCGCCTTCCGGCCGTTCGTCGTACCGCTGGCGCTGATCCTCGTGCTGCTGTCGGGTATCGGGCCGATCATCGCGTGGCGCCGCGTGACAGCGGCCAACCTGAGGCGCAACTTCACGCTGCCCGTGCTGGGAGGGCTCGCGGTCTTCGTCTGGCTCCTGCTGGTGCCTGGCGGTCCGAGCTCGCGGCCGTTCGCGCTGATCATGTTCGCGCTGGCCGCCTTCGTGCTGGTTTCGGTCTTCCAGGAGCTGTGGCGCGGTACCGCGGCTCGCCGGGCCATGACCCACGACATGATTCCGGTGGCGTTCGTCGGGCTCGTCCGCCGCAACCGCCGTCGCTACGGCGGCTACATCGTCCACGCGGGCCTCGCCGTGATGCTCGTCGGGGTCGCCGCATCCTCGTCGTTCCAGCACTCCACCGATGTACTGCTCACTCCCGGACAGAAGGCGAGCGTCGACGGCTACACGATCCGGTACGTGCGGCCCACCGAGTCGGTCTCCTCCCAGAAGATCACCTTCGGCGCCGTGCTCGACGTGACCAAGGGTGGCAAGCAGGTCACCACGGTCACCACGACCCGCGGCTTTTATCCCTCCGACAACCCGACCGATGGCCTGGTCGGACGGTTCTTCGATACCTCGAACTCGGATAGCCAAGTCGGTCTGGACGCCGGCCTGCGGCGGGACATCTGGACCGTGATCAACGCCGATCCCACGCCGCTGGCCCCGCTCATCAACAAGGCCAACTCGCTGTTCGCGTCCTACGCCCCGGAAGTGATGACCAAGGCGGCCAAGCTGCCGCCGGCCCAGGAGCAGGAGGCGCTGGACACGCTGTGGGGCGAGCGCGACCTGGCCGTGAGCGAGATCGCCCGCCGGTTCGTCACCCACCCCTGGCCGACCGAGTTCCTGTTCATCGTCGACCCGCTCGTGACCTGGCTGTGGCTGGGTGCGTTGATCATCGCCGGGGGTGGGCTGATCGCGTTGTGGCCGGTGCCGTCGCTGGCGCGCCGGCGCTCGACGGCGCCGCAGGCGACTCGGTCGGCGACGTCGACCGGCGTGCCCGTCCGCGAGCCTGTCTGATGCGAGCAACGGAGGCGGCATGGGCAATTACCTGATCGTGCTCGTGATCCTGGCGGCCGTGGTGGTGTTCGTCTCGGCGCCGATGCGGCGGGCCGTCGTGGGCGGCCACTCCTCCGAGGGCGGGGCCGGGTCCGGGAGTGGTTCGCTGGTCGAGGCTTCCGAGGTCAATCTGGAGGAGCTCGAGGCGGCGCGCGAGGCCAAGTACCGGGAGCTGCGCGACGCCGAGCTTGACCATCGCACGGGCAAGCTCTCGGACGAGGACTACGAGGCGCTCGACCGCACCCTGCGCGGCGAGGCGATCGAGATCCTGCGCGGGCTCGACCGCGAGCATGCGCGGATCGAGTCGCCGGACTCGGACGCCTAGCAGTCGCCGCTCCGGGTCACCTGAGCTACCATCGGGAGCGTATGGAAACGATTCTTGGCGTCCTCCAGGTGTTCATCTGCGTCGTGATGGTGTTCCTGATCCTCATGCACTCGGGCAAGGACTCCGGCCTGTCGGGCGCGTTCGGGGTCGGGACCGGCGCCGGCCCGCTCGGGGGCGGCTCGCTCGTGGAGCGCAACCTGAACCGCTGGACGATCGGGTTCGCGATCGCGTTCGTGATCAACACGATCGTCCTGATCAAGATCTCTTAGCTGGGGCCGCCTTTGGCGGCATCCGTGGGGCCAACGAGGGCCCGTCCGGACCGGACGGGCCGCCGCTGCACGAGACTCGCCAGTCCCGGCGGCAGCCGGCCGTCGGTGGCCAGCCACCCACCGGCCAGGATCAGCAGCAGGCCGGCCACCGCGCCGGCGCCCGGATGCTCGCCGAGCACGAGTACGCCGAGCGTGACCGCCACCACCGGGTTGACGTAGGTGATCACGGTGGCGCGGCTCGTGCCGGCCTCGCCGATCAAGATCGCGTAGATGACGAATCCGGTGGCGGTGCACAGCAGCCCGAGCACTACGACCGCGCCGATCGCCCCGGTGGACGGGACGTGGCGTGGCGTGTCGAGCGCCGCCCAGGGCAGCAGCACCGCCGACGCGAGCGCGAGGCTCGCTCCCATCGTGGCGCGGGGATCGAGGCCGGAGAGGCGATGCTTGATCAGCATCGGGCCGATTGCGTATCCGGTGGCGGTGAGCATGATCGCCCCGATCCCGAGCAGCTCGCCCGAGTGCCCAGCGACGTCCAGTCCGACGAGCGCGATCACTCCGCCGAATCCGATCGCCAGGCCGAGCGCGCGGATCGGGGTCGGACGCTCGGAGTGATCGAAGCGCATGGCCAGAATCGCACCGATCAGCGGCACGGCCGCGACCATGATCGCCGCGAGCGATGAGGGAACCCGTTCCTCGCCGATCGCGAGCATCGGGAACGGGATCACGATCTCGGCGATCGCGAAGGCGAGCAGCCAGCGCCACCGGTGCAGCACGCTGCGCAGCGTGCCGGCGCGCCAGGCCAGGGCCAGCAGCACGAGCGCGCCGAGCGTGACCCGTCCCCACGCGAGGTCCGGCGCGGTCACTCCGTGGTCGACCGCGATCTTGATGAACAGGTATGGGACGCCCCAGATGAGCGAGGACGCGGCGAAGGCCAGCCAGGCGCGACGGGTCATCGCCCGAGAGTCTCGCAGGCTTCTGGTGCCGGTCGGTGGCGCCCGGCGGCGGTGCCTGACGGCGGCGCGTTAGCTAACGCTCGTCCAGCTGATCGACCAGCCGCAACAGGTCAAGCGGGCTGAACGGCTTGGTCAGGAACAGGTCCGCGCCGGCCTCCTCGGCCTCGGACTCGACGCTGTCGCCATGCGCCGCGGTCAGCATCACGATCGTCAGGTCGCGAGTCGCGTCGTCCTGACGCAACTGCCGGCAAGCGTCGATCCCGTTCAGCCGAGGCATGTCGACGTCGAGGAACACCAGCGAAGGTCTTTCGCGCCGGGCAACCTCGAGCGCCTCGACCCCGTCGCCCGCCTCGTGCAGCTCGAACTCCGAGACATCCTCGAGCGTGGTGGCGATCAGCTTGCGGATGAACTGATCGTCGTCGACGATCAGGACCCCATGGGTCATCGGATCTCGGCGGCGATCCGTTCGAACACCTGGTCGTCGATCGAATCGAACGCCTCAACCACGCGTGGATCGAACTGGGAGCCGCTCTCGGAGTCGATCATCGCCCGCGCGTAGCGCAGAGAGCAGGCGGGGCGGTATGGGCGGTCCGTGGTGAGCGCGTCGAGCACGTCGGCCACCGAGAACACGCGGGCCGCGAGCGGAATCTGATCGTGGCCGAGGCGATCGGGATAGCCGGCCCCGTCCCAGCGTTCGTGGTGCGAGCGAACGACGTCGGCGGCCTCGCCGAGGAACTCGATGCCCTGCACGATCTCGGCCCCGATCACGGGGTGGCGCGACATCAGCGCGCGTTCGGCGTCGTCCAGAGCGCTCGGCTTGTAGAGGATTGCGTCGGGAATGGCAACTTTTCCTACGTCGTGTAGTAGGAAGCCGAACTCGAGCTCGGGAGTGAGCACCAGCTCGGTCGGGAACTTGCGCGCGATCTCCAGCCCGTAGGCGGCGACTCGCTCGGCGTGCTTGCCCGTGTAGGCATCTCGTGCCTCGACGGCGTTGGACAGCGCGCGCACGGTTGCCATGTAGGAGCGGCGCAGCTCCTGAGCGCGGGCCCGTTCCTGCTTGAACGTTTCCCGGAGGTCCGCGGCGTAACGCTGGAGCTGCAGCTCCTTATCCGCGGCTTCGCGCTCGCGACGGCGCAGCTCCGCGCGAACTCGCACGAGCTCGTCGATCAGACCAATCTCGCTCTGGACCGCCATCTTAGGCTCAGAGTATCCGCATGAGCGCGCGCCGGGTCCACACGTACCTTCCTGCCGAGGAATAGGTACCCGTGTTGTCACGAAACCTACCGCTCGCCTCTGAGGGCGGCAAGCACCGCGGAGGCCGCGTACTCGGTGGGCACCACCTCCATCCCGAGCTTGTCGACGCCCGGCGGGGTTGGGGTATCGCCATCCGAGATGAGGATCACGGCGCGGCGGACGCGCCGGCCGCGCAGATCGAGGGCCTGGATCGCCATCTGGGGGTTTCGGATCCCGACATCGATCAGCGCCACCTCGAAGCGCCGCTCGCGACACACCCTGGCGGCGGCGGCACCGGAGTGCTCCCACTGGAACTCGATGCCCAGATCATCGAGGGCCGGCTCGAGCACGTTCTGCAAGTCCTCGCGTCCCACCACGAGCACGCGCGAGCGTCCGGCGCTGACCGCCGCCCCAAGCACCGAGCGCAGCTCGTCGGCGTCGATCGGCTTGGCCACGACCCACTCGCCGGCGAGTTCCTGGCGTCCCGAGAAGACCGATACGAACACGATCGGGATGCTGGCCAGATCGGCCTCCGAGCGGATCTGCGCCAGCACGTCGAAGCCATCCATCCCCGGCATCAAGATGTCGAGCGTGACCGCGTCGTAGTGCTCTGAGTGCAGCCGCTCGAGCGCCTCCTCACCGCTTACCGCGACCGTCGCCTGCACGTCGAGGGCGGCGAGCTGGCTCGCGATCAGTTCGGCGATCTCGCGCTCATCGTCGACCACCAGCACGCTGCGCCCGCGAATCGACGCGAGCGCGGCCGGCGAGTCGAGCCCGGTCACGGCCGCGGGGAGCCGCACGCGAAATATGGTGCCGCGTCCCGGCTCCGAGTCGACGCTGATCTGTCCGAAGTGCAGGTCGACGAGCGACTTGACGATCGACAGCCCGAGGCCGGTCCCCGGATTCGACGAACTCCGGTTCCCCGCCCGGTAGAAGCGGTCGAAGATGTGCGCGAGCTCCTCTTGGTTCATCCCCACGCCGGAGTCCTCGACCACGATCTCGACCCAGGCCCGATCTGGCTCGACGCCGACGTGGATCGTCCCGCCCTCGGGGGTGTATAGGTGGGCGTTGGTCAGCAGGTTGGCCACGATTTGACGCACTCTCCCGGGGTCGGCCAGGGCCGGCGGCAATACCGGGGCGGCATAAGAGGTCAGGCGTTGACCCTTGCCTGCCATGCGCGGGGTGATCAGCTCCACCACCTCCTGCACGACCTCCCCGACATCGATCGGCCGCCGGTTGATCTCGACGTGGTCGGCCTCGATCCGGGCCACGTCGAGCAGGTCGTTGACGAGCTCGACGAGCCGGTCGGTGGACTTGAGGATGATCTCGACGAACTCGCGCTGGCGGTCAGACATCTCGTCCGAGGAGCGCTCGAGCAGCTCGACGAATCCCTTGATCGAGGTCAACGGACTGCGCAGCTCGTGTGAGGCGGTGGCCACGAACTCGCTCTTGGCGCGTTCCAGGCGGGCGCGCTCGCTCATGTCGCGCACCGTCCAGACCAGGCCCGCGCGCTGATCGCCCAGGTGGGCGGCGGTCACCGCCAGCGTGCGGTCGCGGTGCTCCACCAGCGTCTCGCCGGCGAGCGCCTGGTCGAGCTCGGGCAGCGGACTGTCTGGCGCGTCCACCAGGCCACCCACGACCAGCTCGGGGACGAGCTCGCCGGCCCGCGGGTTCACCGCCGCGATCAGGTTGGACCCCGGCTCGGTGACGATCAAAGCATCGCCCAGGCTTTCGATGGTCGCCGCCAGGCGCCGGCGCTCCTCCTCGATCCGGCGCTGCGCTGCGGCGAGGTCCTCGCCCATGTCGTTGAACGCGCCGGCCAGGTCCTGGAGCTCGCGCGGTCCGGACGGCTCCACGCGCTGCTCGAGCTTGCCCTCGGCCAGGCTGTGGGTGGCCTGAACCAGGTCGTCGAGTGGGCGGCGCATGGCCCGGACCATCACGGTGATCAGCGCGAGCGCTCCCCCGAGTGCGAGCACGCCCGCGACGATCACGAGCAGCAGCGCACGGCGGGAGTCGGCGCGAGCCTCGCTGCGCGCGGTCGCCTGCCGAGCCGCCTGGCGCGCCTGAAGCTGGGTGGCCAGCGCGCGCGCCCGGGCCAGCGGGCCGTTCAGGGCGGTGTCGAGCTGCCCGGTGCTCGCGAGATCACGAGCGGTTTGCGTGGCCGCGATCTGCTCGCCGACGAGCCGCTCGCTGACCGGATCGCCGCGCGCCAGTGAGGCCGCGGTCGCCGCAGCGGCGTCGTACTGCGCGGCGGCCTGGCGTCGGGCCGCGGGCGCGCCCGGGCCCCGCGCGTCGCGGAGCACCTCCTCCTCGGCGATTCCCGCGGCGGCCAGGTTCGCCCCCGCGGTGGCCAGCGAGGAGGTATTGATGAGTCGGTTCTCATAGGTTTGGCGAGCGTTGTACAGGCTCGCGATACCGAGCGCGGCGACGATCGCGAGCGCGAGCGTCATCGCGACGAGCGCGAGGCGCAGCGAGCGGGCGATGGAAAGGCGCTGCATAGCGAGGCGTTTGGGTTGCGGGGACCCGGCGGTGATCGTACCCGTGGGCTCGGGCGACCGAACTGGGTGGCGATTGCATTTCTGCGGGTACCATGCGCGCCATGACCCTTGCCCGGATGTGGAGGCGTCAGCTGTTCGCGGCCTCGAGCGCGGCCCTGATCGTCCCGTCCACGATGATTGCCGCCTTGGTGGCGCTCGCGCTCGGCGGCGGATTCAGCCAGCTCGGCGTGCTCGGCCAGGTATTCGCCGGACCACCCGCGCCCAGCGTCGGCCCGCTCGCACAGACCGGCGCGGCGGCGCGCGCGGGCGGCGCTGCGGCGCTGCCTCGAATCCCGGTTGCGGTCGCCCAGTCCGTCGTGAACCGGCCGGCGCCTGGTGGCAATAGTGGTCGGGTCGGCGGCCGCGCGGCGCCGGTGGCCACGGCCCCGCGCACGGGGGTTGGCTCGACCGGCGGCACGATCGCACCGGGCGGCGGGGTGACTCGGCCGATCACGCAGGCGCCAACCCCGCCATCGCCGCGGCCGACTCCGGTCTCGGTGTCCCCCAACCCTGCGCCGTCGCCGAGCCCGGGGCCATCGCCTGGCCCCGCTCCCTCGCCGCATCCGACCCCGGTCGACACCGTGGTCAAGACGGTTACCTCGGTCACCTCCCAGGTTCCGGGTCCGCTCGGGTCGACGGCCACCGGCGCGGTGAACGCCGCGGGCAGCGCGGCCGACAACCTGCTGCCGGAGCTTCCTTAGGATCCGGTCAGGCGGCGGAAGCGAGTACCCGGGCGTGGCGGGGGCGCAGCTCGTGACACGGAGCGAGGTCGGCGACCGGGAGCCGCACGCTGAACACCGAGCCCGTGCCCGGGCTTGAAACAACCTCGATCGAGCCGCCCATCGCCTCGACCAGCGCCTTGCACACGACTAGGCCGAGCCCGTTGCCCTCGACCCCGCGCAGCGCCGCGCCGAGCCGCTCGAACGGCGTGAACAGTCGTTTGAGCTGGTCGGCGGTCATGCCGACGCCGGTGTCGGTCACGTCGATGCGGACGCGCTCGTCGCCGTCGCGGGAGACGCGGAGGGTAATCGAGCCGCCCGCGCGGTTGTAGTTGATCGCGTTGGAGATCAGGTTCAGAAGCACCTGCTTGAGCCGGCGCTGATCTGCCAGGGCCCACACCGGCTCATCGCCCGTCTCGACGCTCAGCCTGAGCGACTTCTCAGCCGCGAGCGGGCCGCACAGCATCGCCGCTTGGGCCACCTCGTGGCGCGCCTCGACCGGTCGGCTACACAGCTCGAGGTTGCCGCCCGCCGCGCGCGAGAGGTCGAGCAGGTCCTCGACCAGGGCGAGCAGGTGGCGCCCACCCGCGAGAATCTGCTCCACGCTGTGGCGCTGGGACTCGCTCAGCTCCTCGAGGGCCAGCAGCTGACCGAAGGCCAGGATCGCGTTGAGCGGGTTGCGGAACTCGTGGCTGACCTGGGAAAGGGCCTCGTCGGAAGAGAACACGCTCTCTTATCGTCGTACTTCGCCGAAACCCTTAGCGGTAGTCCGCCGGGTGCGGTTCCGGGGGAACTACTGAGTCGCTAAGCGGCGCCCAGTCCCTTGTCCTCCGCCGCCTTGTAGGCGATTTGGAGGAAATCGGACACGGTCAGCGCGGTCAGCGTCGAGGCGGCCATCCGGGTCACGCGGGGCGCGAAGATCAGGCCGACGTGGAAGGCGCCGGCGGCCCACAGGCCGAGGCAGTAGGGGCAGATGAGCAGCTCGCCGATCGCGCCCCGGACCTCGCCGTTGCGCGATCGCTCCTGCACCTCGGCCGGTCCACCGCGCCCCTGGTACTCGGTGAACGGTGCCCGCGCGAAGCTCGTGACCTTGTCCTTGGCCACCAGCCGCGAGAGCTTGTGGCTCGCGGTTCCGATCAGCATCAGGTCCTGGGGCGAGACGCGCTCGGGGAGCCGGCGGCGGCGCTTGGCGGCGTACAGGGCGCCGGCGAAGCCGGCGTTGAACAGCGCGGTCAGGCCGGCGTACATGCGGAAGGGCGGCCGCTGCTGTGGTTCGGCATAGCCCTCGAATGCCCGGCGGGCCTCGTGGGTCAGGTCATCGACGCTCATTGGTTGAGCGCTACCCGAGCCGATGGCCCGGAAACGCTCGGACATCCGATGAGGAGAGGGTACGAGCGTCGCGTGTACGGGCAGAGATATCGATGGGCTGGATAGGTGCCCTCGAAGGTAAGGAAAACAGAAGAATCCCCCCGCAAATGGAGGCAAACAGGAACCCTTTCCGCGGGAGTGGGGTCTTATCTGTTGGAAGTGTCGAAACCGGCGGAATTGGTTCGACATCCGTCGAACAATTCGCTACAATTCGCTCTGGATCGAACTATGGATGACAAGAGGACTCAATTGGAAAATTCTGAAATGGACCGTCGGACTGCGGCGTCGCGGCCCGACAAGCACGAAACCGCTCAGCGCGTTCGGTCTGGCCAGACCAAGCGCACCGCGGCGACGGGCAACCGGCGTCAGGTCAGGCGCCGGCGTACCCACGCGGGCGCGCAGGTGGACACCGGAGCCGAGCTGCGCACGGCGATCGATGACGACCGTGGTACCGGCGTCCCCGATTCGCTCGAGCTGTTCCTTCGGCGAGCCCGGCTGCATCCGCTGCTCACCGCGGCGGAGGAGATCGAGCTGGCCAAGCGGATCGAGCGCGGTGACCTCGAGGCCAAGGAAAGGATGATCAACGCGAACCTGCGGCTTGTCGTGTCACAGGCACGGCGCTACCAGGGTCACGGCCTGCCCATGGAAGACCTGGTCCAGGAGGGAATGCTGGGCCTGATTCGCGCGGTCGAGAAGTTTGACTGGCGGCGCGGATTCAAGTTCTCCACCTACGGCACGCTGTGGATCCGGCAGGCGATTCAGCGCGGGCTCCAGAACCACGGGCGCACGATTCGAGTGCCGGTGCACGTCTCCCAGCGCCAGGTCAAGGTGCGCAAGGTCGAGTCCGAGCTCAGCACCAAGCTGGGCCGCGAGCCGACCGATGAGGAGATTGCCGCGGTGACCGAGATCCCGCTCGAGGAGATCGCGGAACTGCGTGAACTCAGCCGGGCGATGACCAGCCTTGATCAGCCGGTGAGCGAGGACGGCGAGACCGCGCTGGGCGACCTGCTGGCCTCGGAGCGCCCCGAGCCGCTCGAGGAAGTAGCCGACACCGAGCGTGACCAGAAGGTCAACGAGGCGGTCGGACGGCTTCCGGCAGCGGAGCGGAGCGTGATCGAGCTGCGGTTCGGCCTGGCCGGCGCGGAGCCCAAGACGCTTCGGCAGGCGGGTTCCGAGCTCGGGATCACCGCCGAGCGGGCGCGTCAGCTCGAGGAGCAGGGCCTGCGGCGACTGGCCGCAACCGCTGAGCTTGCGGGGCTGAGCGAGGCCGCCTAAACGGCACGAGCCTCAGCTAGAGCTCATCTAGCGATAAGAACGTCACACGGCGCGCGTGCGCACACCCGAGCGGGTAGTGAGTACGCGCGCCACGGCGTTAAGGGGCTGACCGCTCTCGGGTCGATGACGATCAGCGCGGCGCGCGTTTCCTCGGCGACGTCGATGATCGCGTCGGCCGTGTCGCCGGGGGCAAGATGGGGGGTCACGTCGATTCCGTCGCGGCGCAGATCGGCTGCGGCCGACGACAGACGCTCGTCGAGTTCCTGGCGGTTGGAGAGCAGCGGCCAGTAGGTCTCGACCAGGTGCACGTGCGCGCGCCGGGCGCCGGCCAGGCCGCCGGCCACGCTGACCGCGGGCGCCTCACCACCGGCGGCGTACACGTGCGCGACGATCACGTTCGCCGGCTCGGCGGTCGGATCGGTCCGGCGGTAGGCGAAGTCGGCCACCAGTCGCCACATGCTGACCGCGGGGACGAACAGGCCGCGGGCGGCACCCTTGAGCGCGAGCCTCAGTTGAGGGCTGGGCTGCTCGGCCGCGGGCAACGCGATGTCGAGCTCGACCTGCGGGCCGAGCCTGCGCTCCTGGGTCTCACCCAGGCGCTCGAGCAGGCGCAACGCGTCGATGTTCTCAGCGAGCAGGAGCGCCGTAAATCGCTCGATGCCTTCTTCGCGGGCCCGGTCGACGAGCCGATCAAGCAGCGCCGTGGCGACGCCGCGCCCCTGCCAGTCGTCGGCGACGACGATCGCGCACTCGGCGACGGCGTCGTCCGCGCGCACGAAGCGCGCTACGCCGATGCAGTCGTTGGCATCGGGGTCGAGCGCGATCAGCGCCTCGTGGTCGTGGTGATCGACGGCGGTCAGATAGGACAGCTGGCGGTCGCTGAGACCCGTGATCGGCGCCTGGAAGCGCATGTACCGGGCGCGCTCGGACAGCCGCTCGAAGCCCGAGCGGAGCAAGTCCCGGTCCTCGGCCGTGATTGGCCGGATCAGCACCGAGGACCCGTCGCGCAGCACGGTGGACTCGGCGTCGCCGCGGGTCAAGGCGCGCCGAGGGGTGCTCCGGCGGTCGCCTGATCGGCGGCGTGCGCGTGGCCGGCGATCGCCTCGATCAGTTGCGGCCAGGCCGCCTCGGGAAGGTCGTGGCCCATGCCTTCTACGGTCATCATGCGCGCGCCGGGAATTGCCTTGGCCGTGGCAATGCCGCCCGACCGCGCCACCATGCGGTCGTTGGAGCCGTGGATGACCAGCGTCGGCGTGGCGATCGTGCGGAGCTCCCCCGTTCGGTCACCGGAGGCGATGATCGCTCCGAGCTGACGGCCCGGCCCGGCCGGATCGTGCCCGCGGTCGTAGCTGCGGGCCACCATGTCGCGCACACGGTCCTTGTCAAACGGGAGTCCGCGCGAACCGATCGCCTCGAAGACACCGGTCGTGTGCTGGATATAGCCGGCGCGGTCGCTTGGAGCGGCACGCAGGAGGTAGCGATAGATGCCGAATGCCGGCTGGCCCCTCCAGCGGTTGCCCGTGTTCGACATGATCGAGACGAGCGAGCGGACGGCGTCCGGCCGGCGGGCCGCGAGGGTCTGGGCGATCATCCCGCCCATCGAGGCTCCGACCACGTGCGCCGGCGAGATTTGTAGCTTCGTCAGCAGCCCCGCGGCATCGCTGGCCATGTCGGTGAGCGTGTAGAGCACCGGGTCGATCTTCCGCGTCAGCAGCTGGCGGGGCGTGGGCGGGGCGCCGTGGATGCGAGTGGAGCGCCCGATGTCGCGATTGTCGAAGCGGACCACCTGGAATCCACGCTCGCCCAGCTGCGCGCAGAACTCGTCAGGCCAGCCGATCATCTGGGTGCCGAGGCCCATGATCAGCAGCAGCGGCGGATCGGCCTCGTTACCGAACCGCTCGTAGCACAGGGTGATGCCCCCGCCGATGTCGCAGAATGATTCACGTGGGTCGGCGGCGCCTGACGGCGGCGCCTTAGGCTCAGCCACTGCTTCGGATCTTGTCGGGCTTGGCTGTCTGATGCGCGGCGCTCTGGGGTCTCAGTTCTTCGAGGGCGTCGCCCGCCCAGCCCATTAGCGACCACACGTCGGGGACCTGCTCGCGGTCGGCCACGATCCCGAAGTTCAGGTTGCCGCAGTAGCTCATGACCGTGATGTTGAGCCCCATCCCGTCGGTGATCACCGAGATCGGATAGTGGGCCTCCATCCGCGCCCCGGCCTGGTAGAGCGGGACCTGCGGTCCGGGCACGTTCGAGACGACCAGGTTCCAAGCCGGATGACTGGCCCGGCTCGCGCCGAGCGAGAAGGTGAGGCGGGCCGCGCGGGAGAACAGCGCCGGCGGGATGAACTGGTTGGCGTCCTGGAGCAGCTCGGCCGGAAGGGCGCGATGGCGCTCTTTCATCTCGCTCAGCGACTCATGGGTCTGCTCGAGTCGGGCGATTGGATCCTCGATCTCGGTGTGAAGCGGTGCCGTCATGAGCAAGATGCGATTGCCATACGTACCCTGCTCTTCCTCGCGGCGCACCGAGACGGGGATCTGCGCGACGAGCGGCTCGTCGGGCAGCTCGTCGTGCTCGACCAGCCACCGCCGGACCGCTCCGGCGCAGATCGCCACTATCACGTCGTTGACCGTGCAGCCATAGTGGTCCTTGATCGCCTTGACCTCGTCGAGCGAGAGCTGCCCGAAGGCGTAGCGCCGGTGGGCCGAGACGCGGCCGTTGAACGACGTCCGCGGGGGCTCGAGGTCGAGCCGGCCGACGACGGTGTCGACCCCGAGGGCACGTTGGGCCCCGGCGATCAGGCGCCCCGTTGCCTTCACGCCCGGGATCGCGGCGAACGACTGGACCTCGGCCAGGTTGGGCAGCGCGCGCGGCGCGGCGCGGAGCACCCGCAAGGGGTACTTCGGCACCCCGAGCAGCCCGCGAGCGAGCATCTGCAGGTCGTTAGGCTTCGCGTCGGCCGGCGGCATGTCGGCGGGCGGCGGAGACTCGGGCCCCTCCGGGGAGATGTCGAACAGCGCACCCATGATCTCGGCCCCCGATATGCCGTCGATCACGGCGTGGTGGATCTTGCTCATCACCCCGACCCGACCACGGGGTAGGCCGTGGATCAGGTAGATCTCCCACAGAGGGCGTGATCGGTCGAGCGGGCGAGCGTAGATGCGGGCGACCTGCTCGGCCAGCTGGGCGTCGGTCCCCGGGGGAGCCAGGGCGATCTCGCGGACATGGAACTCGAGGTCGAAGTCGGGGTCGTCGATCCAGTATCCGTAGTCGAGATTGAAGGGAACCTCGGTCAGTCGCCACCGCAGTGGCGGCACGAGCGGGAGGCGCTCGGCGATCAGGTTCTGCAGGTTGGGCAGGGTGAGTTCCCCGCTCGGCGCGGTCGAGGGGTCCAGCACCGACAGGGACCCGACATGCCCGTAGTTGCGCGAGTCCTCGAGGGCGAGAAACTGCTGGTCGAGTGCGGTCAACTGGCGCATTTAGCCCCCATAGAGAGACTCGAAGACTTCTGCGTACTGCTCGCTGACGACGTTGCGCTTGAGCTTCAGCGTTGGCGTGAGGGCGCCGGACTCCTGGGTCAGGTCGTGGTCGAGCAGCGCGAACTTCTTGATCTGCCCGACCTTCGCGTACTTGGCGTTGGCGCGGTCGAGCTCGGCCTGGATCAGCTCGCGGATTTCCTCTTGCTCGACAAGCTCAGCCATGTCCTCCGGCAGGTTCTTCTCCCTGGCCCAGGGGACGATCGTCTCGGGGTCGAGCGTGATCAGCGCCACCGGGTAGGGGCGCCGGTCGCCGTACATGACGGCCTGGGAGATCCAGCGCGATTGCTTGAGGTCGTTCTCGAGGTTGGCCGGCGTGAGGTTCTTGCCCCCGGCGGTGATGATGATGTCCTTCTTGCGGCCGGTGATCGACAGGTAGCCGTCCTCGTCGAGCGAGCCAAGGTCGCCCGTCATCAGCCAGCCGTCGTCGGTGAACGTGTCCTTGGTCGCCTCCGGGTTGCGCCAGTACTCGCGGAAAACATTTGGGCCCTTGGTCAGGATCTCGCCGTCGTCGGCGATCTTGAACTCGACGCCGGGCATGGCCCGGCCGACCGTGCCGAACTTGATGCTCTCGAGCGTGTTGACCGATCCGACGGCGGTCGTCTCGGTCATGCCCCAGCCCTCGAGCACCGGTACGCCGCATGCGTAGAAGAACTCGAGGATCTCCTTGGCGATCGGTGCCGCGCCTGAAACCGCCTTGCTCAGGTGGTTGCCGAACAGGCCGCGGACCTTGCTGTACAGCGCTTCCTCGGCTTTGTCGAATGGGGCCTGGAGCTCGTTCGGGACGTCTTTGTTTTGGTCTTGCAACCGGCGGACCTCGAGCCCCAGCTCGACCGCTCCGCGCAGTTGGTCGGGGTCGTCGGCCATCGCCTGGGCCAGCGCGTAGATCTTCTCGAAGATGCGCGGGACCGACGGCATGTACGTGGCCTCCACCTGCTGGAGCTCGGCGACGATCTGCTGGGGATCGCCGCCGAAGTACACGATTCCGGTGCCCACGTCGAACGACGCGAGCTGCACCGTCAAGGCAAACGCGTGGGCGAGCGGCAGGTACAGATAGGTCATCTCGCCCTCGGTGATGAAATCGATCTCCTCGACCATCAGACCCACCGAGGCGCAGTTGCCGTGGCTGAGCACGACGCCCTTGGGGGCGCCGGTCGTACCCGAGGTGTAGATGATCGTGTACGGGTCCTCGGGGGAGACCGCCTCGCACCGGCGCTCGAGCTCCGCGCGATCGCCGTCTTTCTTCCGGAGTTCGTCGATCGTGAGGTCGTCGCCTTCGATCAGCACGACGTGCTCGAGATGCTCGAGATTGCCGCGGACCTGCTCGATCTTGGCTTGTTGCCCGGCGTCCTCGCAGATGACGATCTTGGCGTCGGAGTTCCCCGCCACCCACTCGCACTCCTCGGGGGAGTTGGTCGGGTAGATAGGGACGACGATCCCGCCCGCCCGGGAGATGGCGAGGCTCGAGAAGGTCCATTCGGGGCGCGTGTTCGCGAGCAGCGCAACCCGGTCGCCGGCCTGTAGGCCCAGGTCGACCAGCCCGAGCGCGATCTCGTCGACGATCTGGCCGACCTCGGCGAAGCTCTTGTCCTGCCATTCGTCGTTTTCGCGGTGGCGGATCGCGGTCCGATCGCCGAACCGTTCCGCCGCGCTCGCTGCCGCCCGCGCGATCGTCTTATCGCTCGCCTGTACTGACTCTGTAGCCATATCTCTCTCCTCCTGGTTCTCCGGTCCTACCCTAGTGTCGAGCGTTCCAGCGGGCCATCTTCAAGAACAACTCGGGCGGCTCGAGGCGGGGCAGGTCGGGATCGAACTCCCGATAAAGGGTGGCGACATTGGCCGCGATCCGCTCCGGATCGCCCCAATCGCGGAAGTCCGCGAGGTCGATGTCGTCGGCTGCCGCCTCGTCGTCGAGGCCGGCCTCGAAGCGACTCCTCGCCTCGTCGCGGACGTACGCGAGGTAGCGCTGCACGTCGCGGACGCCCGAGTCGTCGGTCACCGGGCCGTGGCCGGGGACGATTGTCCTCGCGTTGAGCTCGAGGATTCGGTCGCACGCCGTCAGCCAATTTGACACGGGACCCGCCCACATCAGCGGGGTGCCGTCGATGAACAGGATGTCTCCGGTGAAGACGGCGTTCGCGTCCGGAACGTAGGCGATCGCGTCGCCGACCGTGTGCGCCGGCCCGACCTCGATCAGCTGCACCGTACGGTCTCCCACGGTGAGATCCCGGCGCCCTTCGAACGCCTCCGTGGGCAGCCGTTCGTTTACCGACGCGAAGTCGAAGTGCGCGTACTTCGTTTGAGCGAAGGCGGCCCATTCGGGGCCGAGGTCGACCTCGTTGAACAGGATGTGGGCGGCCTGCGGTGGTGAGGCTCGCATGAGGTCAAGCGCGCCGGCGGTGGCCAAGATCGGGATCCCGTTCGGAAGCAATTCGTTGCCGAACCAGTGGTCGCCGTTGCCGTGCGTGTTGAACGCCTGCCGGATCGGGTGCTGATTCGTGAGCGGCCGCATCGCGTCGAGCATGTCGCGCGTCAGGTTCAGGTCGAACAGCGTGTCGACGAGCAGGGAGGTGCCCTCGGAAGTGATCAGGCCGGCGTTACTCCAGCCCCAACCGCCGTCGGGCTGAAGATAGGCGTACAGCCCGTCGCCCAGTTCGTGTAGGCCTTTCCTGTAGGCGATCCGGGCCATCTAGAACTCGGGCTCGGCGCGGAGCCCTACGTAGTTCTCGGCCAGGCTGCGTGCCGCGGCCTCGGATCGTGCAACGTACTCGAGGCGGGCCAGCTGCATCCGGCGCTGGAACGGGCCGCCGCCGAGGTCGTGGAGCATCTGGGTCATGTAGTTGGAGAAGTCCTGCGCCCGCCAGACCCGGCGCAGGGCCGCCGGCGTGTATCCGTCGGCGCGGTCGCTGTTGTTTTGGGTGATCAGGTCACTGAGCGCCGGCGCGAGAAGTCGCACGTCGTTGACGGCTAGGTTGAGGCCCTTGGCGCCGGTGGGCGGAACGATGTGGGCCGAGTCGCCGGCCAGGAACAGGCGGCCGTGCTGCATCGGCTCGGCGACATAGGAGCGCATCGGGGTGATGCCCTTGTCGAAGATGTTGCCCTCGTTGACATTGCCCAGCCGCGTTTGGAGCTCGCTCCAGATGCGATCGTCGGGCCAGTTGTCGATGTCGTCGTCCGCTTGCACCTGGAGGTACAGGCGGCTGATCTTCTGCGAGCGCATCGTGTACAGGGCGAAGCCGTCCGCGTGCCAGGCGTAGATCAGCTCCTCGGTGGCGGGGGGCGCCTCGGCCAGGATCCCGAGCCAGCCGAACGGGTAGGTGTAGTCGTACTCGGTGATGTGCTGCGAGATCGTCGGGCGGCTGACGCCGTGGAAGCCGTCGCAGCCCGCGACCGCATCACACGTGAGCTCGTGAGCTTGGCCGCCGTGCTCGTAGGTGATTTTCGGGTGATCGCTGTCGATGTCGTGCAGCTGGACGTCTTTGACCTCGAATTTCACTTCGACGCCACCGTCAAGGAGAGCGTTCGTCAGGTCCTTGACGACCTCTTGCTGGCCGTAGATCGTGATGTGGCGGCCGGTGAGGCCGGCCATGTCGACGTAGTGGTTCTCGTCGCGGTAGCGCAGGTAGATGCCGTTGTGCCGGAGGCCTTCGCGGTCCAGGCGCTCGGCGACGTCGAGCTCGTGCAGTAGGTCGACGGTGTTCTGCTCGAGCAGCCCCGCCCGCACCCGCTTCTCGACGTACGCGCGGTCGCGGTTTTCCAGCACGACCGTGTCGATCCCGGCTTTGTGCAGGAGCATCGCCAGCGTAAGTCCGGCCGGGCCGGCGCCGACGATGCCTATCTGGGTGCGCACGGGCGCGAGTCTATGGGGCGGGGTCTGAGTTCGGCTCGGTCACGACGATCACCTCGAGCCGGCGCGGGCCGTGGACGCCCTTGACCCGGACCATCTCGATATCGACCGTGGCCGAGGGTCCGGAGATGAACGTCAGCGGTCGGGTCGGGTCGTCCTTCAGTTTGGCGATCGCCTCGGGGACGCAGGACACGAGCTGGTCTTTCCTGACGATGCAGAGGTGGTAGTCGGGGAGGAGGGTGAGTGCCCTTCGCCCCATCCCGGGGCCGCCGTCGAGGACGATCGTGCCCGTCTGCGCGATGGCCAGCGCGCAGGTCGTGATCACGCCGTCGGATCCGTCCAGGTCGCGGGGGTCGAGGGGCGGGTCGTCGCGTAGCTGGCGTTCGACCCAGTCGTCCGGGATGCCTGTCGGCGTGACGATCTTGCGGTCGCCCAGGATCGTGCGGACCGTTTGGTCGAGGTCATTGGGGGCGACGAGGTGGGTGGTTGCTTCGTAGTGGGCGAGACGGTCGAAGAAGGTGTCGATTCCGTCGTCGGTGGCGGTCCGGTATTGGCGCGGTACCTCGCTCATCTCTGATCTTGAGGTCGCGGTTCGTACGCGGCCGAGGATCTCGTCGCGCGCGCTCAACGCTTGCTCCACCAGGTTCGGAACGGCTCGTCCGGGGGGTCGGGCAGGTCTCGCGTCCTGGTCCAGTTCGACAGCGGGGGCGGCGCGGCGTGGCGGACGCAGCGCATGAGCTTGGCGGCCTTCAGTGCCGCGCTCCAGCGCCGGCGGCCGCTCATCGCTTGTGCCGCTGTATTGAATGCCGCGTCCTGGGCTTTGTGGCGCTTCGCCTTGACCGCGTCGTGTCTGAGCTTGACGAGCACGGTCGGGATGTCGATCGCGACCGGGCACACCTCGTAACAGGCCCCGCACAGGCTCGACGCGAACGGGAGCTCGGAGGCGTGCTCGACGCCGACCATGAGCGGGGTGAGGATCGCGCCGATCGGTCCCGGATACGTCGCGCCGTACGCCTGGCCGCCGGTCCGCTCGTACACCGGGCACACGTTCAGGCAGGCGGCGCAGCGGATGCATCTGAGTGCCTGTCTCCCGATGTGGTCTTGGAGTGCCTTGGTCCGACCGTTGTCGAGCAGGACGATGTGGACGTTGTCCGGGCCGTCGCCTGGCGTGACCCCGGTCCAGATCGAGTTGTACGGGTTCATGCGCTCGCCGGTGGCGGAGCGGGGGAGGAGCTGGAGGAACACCTCGAGGTCCTGGAAGGTGGGGATGAGCTTCTCGATTCCCACTACGGAGATGAGCGTCTCGGGGAGCGTCAGGCACATGCGGCCGTTGCCCTCGGACTCGGCTATGAGCAGCCCGCCCGTCTCGGCGATCGCGAAGTTGGCACCGCTGATCGCAGTTTTCGTGGTTAGGAAGAGGCGTCTGAGGTGTTTGCGTGCGGTCTCGGCGAGGGCGTGCGGGTCGTCGGTTAGGTCCCGTGGCGCGTCCGGGATGTGATCGAGGAAGATCCGGCGGATCTCGGCCCGGTTCTTGTGCAGGGCGGGAACGACGATGTGGCTTGGCCGGTCGTGGGCGAGCTGAAGGATCATCTCGGCGAAGTCGGTCTCGTGGGCGCTGATCCCGCCGGCTTTCAGGGCTTCGACGAGGCCGATCTCCTGGGTGACCATCGACTTGACCTTGATCGCCTCGGTGTCGCCGGTTTGTCTGACGAGCCCGGTGACGATCGCGTTGGCTTCGGTCGCGTCACGCGCCCAGTGGACGTGTGCCCCGTGGTCGGTTGCGTTTCGTTCGAACTGCTCGAGGTAGGTGTCGAGGTGGGCGAGCGTCTCGTCCTTGATGGCCGCGCCGGCAGCTCTCAGTTGCTGCCAGTCGGGCGTCTCCGCCACCAGGCCGGCCCGGCGTTCCCTGATCGTGGCGGTCGCCTTGCGGACGTTGCGCCGGAGCTGTGAGTTCTCGACCGCCTTCGCCGCGTTCTTTGGGAAGGGCGGGTCGTCGCTCCAGATCAGCTCGCCGGTCGAGTTCATGAGGTGGTCTCGCGGTCCGGGGTGGTCTCGCGGTCCGTGCAAGCCAGGATCTCGGCCAGGTGGAGGGTCCGGATCCCGGCGCGGTTGCGTTCCAGCCCGCCGCCGATGTGCATGAGGCAGGAGCGGTC
>Ga0335072_10004268_pt1 | contig 21312 bp, 28 predicted proteins | sample Lox_Sample_21_FD_206725 | JGI IMG/M metagenome (GOLD analysis project Ga0335072, IMG submission 206725) | Soil microbial communities from Loxahatchee National Wildlife Refuge, Florida, United States - Lox_Sample_2.1 | ecosystem: Environmental > Terrestrial > Soil > Wetlands | place: USA...
TATGAAATGACAGCGTATAGCATAATGTACAGGATATAAAATATATGTAGTATATGGTGATGTATGTATATGAATATATTAGAATGACAGATATAGACAGGTATGTACGCGTACGCATATGCGTACATGTACACGTGAATAGAATAGAATATAATATAATAGAATAAGAATAGAATAGAATCCAACAAAGAGAAGAAAAAGGATTGGAATATGTATAGGAACACTGCTTTATAGAAGACATTATGAATATCAAATGCTAAACATTCTTCGGCGATATCGCTTCCCATGCGTTGGGGTAATAGCCCCTGTTATCTGCGCTAGCCAGTTGCTCCCTCAGCTTGTCGACCTCATCCTTTGTATCCCAATCCTCTCGTGCTTCGGAAAAATCCACCAGAACGGCACGCGTCTCAGTGATTATAAAGTTATATCGATTGACATCGCCGTGTCGCATGCCGATGCTATGCAGCTTTTGCAGCGCTTCGCTCGCGACATGGAAGTCTTGAATGCCTGCCTGGCGGCCAATGACTTTTTCCAGGGCAAACCCGATGACGCGCCCTGCTTCGCTCAAATGCGCAATGAATCGTGGGCCAATATCGGTCCTGCACAGTCGTCGATACACGTCGGTTTCTCGCTGAAAATAATCAACCTCGTGCTCGAAACGAGCGTATTTGGCAATGGCAGGGAGACCATCAATGATCGTTTCGAACACGAATGAGTTGTATCGGGCGACGATAGGGAGTTGAAGAATGTCTAGGCAACGTGCATGCCAGCGGGGTATACCACGCATTTCTCTCACGCTGAAGTTGCGTTTGAAGCCTGCTGAAATCTCGAGATAATTGGCGGATTCCGGGATTGTGGGAGGAAGGATTGTGATGATGTCCGGAGCGAAAACATCTTCGTCATTGTCAAACACGCCAGGAGGAATGTCGACGTAGAGCACGCGATTACCGGGATATAGTACTCTGTGAAGGTGTCCGCAAGAAGACGAGCTGCTGGATAATATTCGTGGCAAGCGATCCATTGTTGATGCCCGAGAATTGTTGGACATCACCATATATTGGAGAAATTTTTTGACGAAGCATACCCCTAACCTTGGATTGCGATCGCAACTGGATCCAATCGAGAAAACAATGCCTGCTGGTTCTCATTGTTCTACTTTCCTTTGTTCGTGAAGATGGTTATATAACTCATTGCACCCTTGTCCCCGAATCAATCGTCTCCTCTCGGTTTCTTTTCGTCATAATCGTTTCCGATTGAAAGTCTCCACTACAACCAGCTCAACTTCCGCTACCCGTCTTTCTTTTGAAGGTGCAATATGACTTCGCCCAAGCAACGCGAGGCAACTTGTGTACAGGGATATCTGTCGTATGCCTGCGGACATGAAGAGAGCACAAAGTTTGTTCAATGTAAATACCACGAAAAGCAAGGCAAGGATAAGAAATGCCCTAGCAAAGATATTGCGAGGGAGCAAGTGAGAACCAGCACTCATCGCTGCCGCAAGTGCTTGGCCAGTGACCCAAACAAACTTCCTGACCCACGGTAGACTACTTTATTCGTAATACTAATTAGTAGAAATGTCTGTGCAGTGATATGTCCGTCAATCAAATGGAACGTGTTGGCGGACATTAAAGGGGGGAAAGTCGGCATGATTAGCAGACGGAAGCCACTTAGTATAAATAAACGAATGATATCTATCGTTCACACTATTCATCTCCACTAGTATATCTCAAGTCAAGCAATACACTATAATTCCAACTTTACAACCCTGCTCTATATTATACCTATACTATATGATTAAAGCTACACGTAATTATTGTAGTTTTTTATCATTTTGTACTGTTACAAACTTTGTAGCGTACAAAACAGTACAATTAGAAGGTAAAAACTCGATGCTACAACAATAAATCCAATCCTTCATTTCCCGCTAAAATATATTTGTATACATCCCGTGCAACTTCAACAGATTGAGCCGCTTGAACCGACCACAAAGTTCCAACCACAGACGGGAATCCGGACAATTGCATTGCGCTTGTCAAACTTATCGATTCGTCAAGGAGACTCCCATCTTCGCTTTTTGACGTATTGCAAGCCAATAAGTACGCAAACTTTGCTCCACTGGCGCGTACATTCAATGAGACGATGTCGGATACGGTAAGAGGGCTAGTTACCCAATCTTGGAGCAGTAGACGACTTTGAGACGGGTCTCTCATAGATTCTCCGTGACAGGCAAAGTGAACAATTGTGTACTTTGGCAATTCGTTGAGGATTTCGCTCCAGCTCGGATTTTGTTTCTCCGTCATCGATATTGAGGCTGTTGAAAGGAGGCATCGCAACTCTTCCACCTCCTTTATTACATTTCGAAGAGGCAATGCGTTCGGAGTTGTTGGCATCGACACGACAAGAGCGTTCTCGGCAACATCCTTGTAGCGCATGTTCTTCCGCGTATGATAAAGCTTTAAGGGTAGGTGAATAAGATGAGATCACACAATCGAGCGCATTTTCCAACTGAGGGAGATCCTGATATCCAGCCGCGTGGATCGGCAGAATATTCAACAACCCACTTCCGACCCAACACACCCGGGGAAAATCATCATCGGTGGAAGGCTTTTGAACCAAATTCATAGCGGCTAGAACTGGCTTTACAATGGAATCCCATAGCCACTCCAGGACTCCATTGACTTCAAGTCTTGCCTTATTATAGCGACTAACGTACTTCGAATCGGCAATCGCAGCGATGAATTTGTCAACATGAGTCTGTAGCGAGCCCGGAACGCAGTCTTCGCGAGAAAAATGAAGCATTTCGGAGATTTTCTCTACGGTCTCGAGCAACTCCAACGCATGGTACGGATCATCCCCACATTGCAAACAGACCGACCCAGCACGCGCGGTGAGTCCGGCAAATTGAGAAAGACTATACTGCCGGTCGCAATTCATCGACGCTCGTGGAGCGACATTTGGCAACAGTCCCACTGCAATTTCAAGGATTGACTTGGCCCGATTCCATTGGCTGTGCGCTTTGACAAGGCATGTGCAGCTTGTATTCGAACGTAAGGTGGAGCCGTGACTATTTGGACGGCTAGTTCCCTCATCTCGATGGCTTTCTCGAAGTCTTTTGGTGATCCGGTTTGCTCGAAACGGCGCTCGAATACGATCCCCATGTTATTGAGACAGAGAGCTCGATTAGGATCGTCCTCTGGCATGCACTTAACCGCTTGATCACACGCATCTGTTGCCTTCTCCAGAATATCCGTTGATCCAGTCATCTTAAACCAACTTTGAAGGGCACTTCCCAAATTATTGAGATAGAGAGCACGAGATGGGTGATGGGGCTGGAGTTGATGCAATTGTGTCCTCCATCGCTGTGATAGCGCGAGTTATGTCGTCGCTGCTTTTGGTCAACTCGAAACGGACCTTCAAGGCATTTGCTAGACTATTGACGTAACCCGGTCGACGAATGTTCTCTTCCATCGTCGAAGCAATTGCCTGCTCTAAGATTTGCACTGCTTGATCAATGTCCTGGCTTTCTCCAAGTCGATCAAATCGAGCCGCAAGCATAATCCCCAGATTGTTTAACCGATTTCCACGATCACAATTATTCTCTGGGTTGCTGCAACTGCATCTTGGGTCATCGCAATTGCTCGGTCAAGATCGGTTTTAGACCCTGTTTGTACGAATCTGGCATAAAGCGCACTTCCTGCGTTTTGTAGCCTTGCTCCACGGTCAAAGTGGTCTTCTGGTGTTAATGTAACCGACTTCTCTTTTATAACGATTGCACGCTCAAGATCGATAATGGATCCAGTCGCTTCAAATCGCCTCTGTAAAACGTTTCCTAGGTTGATGAGGAACCCTGCATGATCGGAATGATCTTCTGAAGTTGATTTGATGGCTTGTTCAATCACTTTGATCGCCGAATCGAGGTCGCGGGTCGACCCGGTCTGCTCAAAACGTGTTTGCATTGCAATGCCTAAGGTATTAAGGCACATAATGCGAGCAGGAGTTCCATCAGTTGTTAGTGCTAGGGATTGCTCCATGAGCTGGATCGCGCTATCGAGGTTCATCTCCACTGGCATCCGAGTCACAGTTAGTGCAAATCGATGAAGCATATTTGCCAAGTTGTTGAGCATAAAAGGACAATCTGGGTGGTTCACTGGTGTCAGCGCGACTGCTTGTTGCATTCTCGTAATCGCTTGGCTGAGATCACTGATGGATCCCGTTTGTTCGTATCGTCTCTGCAATATGATTGCAAGGTTGTTGTTTCGGATACGGCGATACGGATTAGCTGGTAAAGTGCACTCGAAGGCCTGTTCACTCAAATCAACGGCTCGGTTGAGGTCATTCATGGACTTCGTTTGTTCAAACCGTGTTTTCAATACGTTGGCCAAATTACTGAGATACATTGAGCCAGGAGGGTAGTCTGAGGGGACTAATGCAATCGCCTGATCCATCATTCCGATCGCGCGGTCAAGCTCACCCACCCAGCCTGTTTGTTCATATCGACTAATCAACGAGATACCCAAATTGTGAAGAGACCTTGCAAAAGAAAACGCATCATCAGATGATGACTCAGCTTCGACCGCTCGCTCCTTGAGTTCTATCGAACGATTGAGGTCCTCCAATTATCCTGTCAGATCGTGTCTGGTTTGCAACGCAGCTCCCAAGTTAGCCATGAATAAGTCATCAGAGGGAGAAAGTTCTACGGCTTTCTCGTTCGCCGCAATTGCGAGATCTAGATCGGCCTTAGACCCGGCTACTTCGAAGCGCGTTTGCAATGCGTTGCCCAAGTTGTTGAGGTATCGAGCGCAGCTTGAATTACCATCTGGTGTGGAGGAAACTGCCTCACGTAGGGCTGTGATCGCTTGGTCCAGGTCATCCCTTGATCCTGTACCTTTGAATCGACTCTCCAATGCAACACCTAGATTGCTGGAGTACATGGAATAAAGGTGATCGTGTGGCGCTGTCGCCATTATCCCGTGTCTAATCTCGATGACTCTATTGATGTCCTCCAAAGAACCAGTCTTGTCAAAGCGTCTTTGCAGGGCATTCGCGAGATTGTTCAGACATTTCACGTAATCGGGATGATCTTCTGGAGTGGAAGCAACCAAATTTTGATGCGTTGTTACGGCTCGATCCAAATGGTCCATGATCAGGAAGTGAGAATTATTGTGCAGGACTTATTCCGTAGACGAGAGGCCGGAGAGGAGTGTGGAGGAGTTTACATTTCGCATCGCATATTTACTTTTCGGATGGGTTATTTACTTTTCGGATCACGTACCGTCACGCAACCGGAATGATAAGTCCACTATGTGGAATTATAAGCTCCCAGCCTAAAGTTATGCCGCACAGTTGTCGCCGACTCTGTGTGTGTGGTGGGGATTATAATCTGCGGTTTTCTGTCCTACATCTCTATTTGACCAGGAGGTTGACCCCTCGAAAGCCTCGAGTCAAATGGAATCAATAGACTTCCATCAGCTAGCGAATTTATCCCGGATCGCAATCCAACATCCAGACGATTTCGAATCTGTATTGTCGCAACTAGGCGTCCCTGAGTCGGAGAAATGGGTTTACTTCCACGGTGTCGCTACTGCCCTCCTGCAGGAATATGAACAGACTGATTCCTTCAATGACCTTGTGAACGGAATCACATGGATGGAGAAAGCTCTCGCAGTAATGCCAAGCGAAAGCTCATATGTGACAATGATTTCAAACAACTTGGGGCTTGCATTGCAGTGGCGATTCGAGAGAACAGGATCGACGGAAGACCTTGATCGCGCCATTAAAGCAAACGAGGAAGCAGTCAACGCGACACCCGTCGGTCATCCCTATCATCCGACGTTTCTCAGTAACTTGGGACTTGCATTACATTCTCAATTCGAGAGGACTGGATCGATGGAACTCCTAGATCGCGCAATTAGACTGCATCGGCAAGCAGTAGAAGCAACGCCTACGGACGACCCTGATCATGGACTCAGACTCGGTAATTTGGGGATTGTGTTAGTCAGACAGTTCGAAAGAAGAGGATCGATGGAGCTTGAGTCGCTTGATGACGCTATTAAGGTATTGGAACAAGCAATCGAAGGAACGCCCACAGATCAACCTAAATACGCGAGGTTCCTCGGCAATTTGGGAACTACATTCCAGACTCGATTCCAAAAGACAGGATCGATAGAAGATCTCGATCGTTCCATAGAGGTAATTCAACGAGCGGTTGAAGCCCTCGCCGTAACTCATTCCGATCATGCCAGATACCTCAGCAACTTGGGAATTACATTTCAGCTTCGATTCAAACGGACAGGTTCATTGGACGATCTAGATCGCGCCATTGAAATTAACGGCCAAGCAATTGAAGCAACGCCTTTGACTCATCCCGATCGTGCACGGAGGGTTAGTAATTTGGGTCTTGCCTTAGTAAGTCGATTCGAAAGAACAGGATCGATAGAAAACATTGACCGTGCGATCGCAGCAATGAAGCAAGCACTCAAAGCAACACCAGTGGATCATCCCGACTATGCGGCGTGTCTCAGTAATTTGGGAATGGCACTTGAGAGCCGATTCGAAAGGACTCGATCAATGGATGACCTCGATCGTGCGATTGAGACAGATCAAAAGGCAGTGGAGGCAACCCGTCCGGATGATCCCAGTCTTGCGTTTACCTTCAATAATTTGGGAAACGCATACCAGAGTCGATTCGAGATGACAAACTCAACTGAAGACCTTGATAATGCCATCAAAGCGAACCAGAAAGCGGTAGACACAATGCCCATGGATCATCCCGATCGTGCATTATGTCTCAGTAATCTCGCCCTTGCCTATCATGGTCGATTCGAGAGAACGGGATCCATCGAGGCCCTCGGTTGTGCGACTGAGGCAAGTGAGCTGGCAGCTGAGCTTGTGCCTGTCGATCATCCCAATTGTGCGGTGTGTCTCCATCATCTGGGAATGGCGTTGGAAAGTCGATTCGAGAAGACTGGATCAAAAGAAGATCGTGATCGTGCAATTGATACAAGAGAACGAGCCGCCAAAGCTCATATATCCCCGCCTTCTTGGAGATTGAAGGCTGCACGAAGTTGTGCAGATTTCCTCATCCGTCAAGGGAGGTTTTCGCGTGCGAAACCTATTCTTGAAGCAGCGGTACACCTACTACCAAAACTCGCCCCACGATACCTGAAGCAGACCGACGGCCTGTTCAATATCGGGGAATTCGTTAACTTGACTGGTCGTGCCGTGTCACTTGCGCTAGAAGATAAAGATCCTCCGTATGAAGCTTTGAAACTTCTAGAGCTTGGCAGGGGCATTTTGGCGAATCTGCAACTGGAAACTCGCTCCGACATTTCTATCTTAAAAGCCCAACATCCGGAACTTGCCAGGCGATTTGAGGAACTTCGAAACCATATTGATTCTCCCTCAACCAGCTCAGCCATGAATGAGGACCGAACAAGTGGTGTCAACGTACTTCCTTCGATAACAATTAAGTCTCAACAATCACTCGTGAATCAGTTCGATCATCTCTTATCTGAGATCCGATCCTTGCCCGGGTTCGAGAATTTCTTGAATGGTCCGTCTGAAACTCAAATGCGTTCCTTGGCCACAAAAGGTCCAATTGTTGTATTCAACGTCTCGAAAATTCGATCCGATGCATTTTTGATCACAGTTGATCAAATTCGTTCTATCCATCTTCCCTTATTGACAACGGAAGCCGTAACGCATTTCGGAAGTTTACTCTGGGAATCGATTTTCGAAGATGCCACTAGTCTCAGACGATATCCGCAAGGGATAACCAAAATGAATGCGGTTTTACAAGGTCTTTGGGATTGTGGTGTGAAACAGGTACTCGAGGAGCTGGGATTCACTCAAATGTCTGTCTCCGGTCAGCCGTGGCCTCGAGTATGGTGGGTTGCGAGCGGCTTGCTCAGCCTTCTCCCAATTCATGCAGCTGGATATCACGGCTCTCAAAATCCTTCGGAAACGGTGCTCGACCGTGTGGTATCATCATATGCATTTTCGGTCAAAACTCTCGCCTACGCGGCGGAAAAGGCATCTAAATCCCATCGAGGCGAACAACTTGAAGCAATATTAATCGGCATGCCTACAACTCCAGACCAACACAATCTCCCATCTGTAACAAAAGAGATTACAGACATTCAAAGCGCCCTCACGAGGTCATCTATTCCCGTGCTAGTAGAAACGGATGCCCCAACAAGAGCTTACGCACTTTCAAAACTCCCAAATTATGGAATAGTACACTTTGCATGCCACGGGATATCTGCACAAGATCCATCTCAGAGTAGGCTTCTCCTCCAAGACTGGCAAACGACTCCTCTTACCGTCTCGGATCTCTCATCGTTGGTTATCGAGTCCGCAAACTTCGCTTATTTGTCTACGTGTCACAGTTCCGCAATGAGGAATTTGCGTCTCTTAGACGAGTCAATCAATTTATCATCTGCCATTCAATTATGTGGATACCCGTCAGTTGTAGGAAGTTTGTGGCAGCTCGAGGCGAGTCATTCAGCGGAAGTGGCTAAGAGTGTTTATGAATGGATTTTAGGAGACAATCCAGGATTTGACGCGTCGCGATCGTCTGAAGGGCTACACAGTGCGGTGCGTCAATTGAGAGATAGGACTAGGTCCGGGAGAAAGAATGATGATCCACTTGTTTGGGCGCCTTTCATACATGTTGGTCTTTAAGTATTATCATTTCAAGCCAGGGCGATATCACAATGGAAAGTCAGATGAAGATGGTTCTGTGTCATACATCTCATACTGTTATAACTATAATAGCCAAGGTACAAAAAACATGAAGTGCCCAAGCCAACTTTCAAGTTGAGAATTTTCGAGATACTCACAATACAATAACCTCCCCGTTTCTGAGATAAACAATATCACCCTGAACAATATCCAAATTTTTAACACTAAGACTCTCATAGAAAGCGGGGTGAACAACCTCGCTATCTCCATCAACCAAGTCTGTCCCCTTAGTCACGATAGTAGGCTGCCACACATCCGACCGTTCCAAAAACATTTTATCCACGCTCTTTCTCCAAAACCAACCATATTTCACCTTCCAATACTTAATTCCAACCACAATCTCTCTTGAAGATCCTGGACCAGACACAGTATGAAGCCCCACGATCAAAAACGGTTCAATTCCAAACCTTATCAAGTCTTCCAGCCATTCCCGGACCTCTTTCTTTCCGCAAGCTTCTCTGAATCGAAATGCAGCATTTGGCAAAATATGACTCTTTTCGATGTAAGATCCACCTCCAATCACAGTATCCAGATTTTCATGTCCCAAGAGACGAGAGAGCATCCCTGCGAATTTTCCATGGACCGCTGGGGCACGTTTTGTTTCCTCGAGAATCTCTTGGACACGAAGCTCAGGAATGATACCAATGTCCTTTTCTTCAACAGTTGGCATATATGGACAGTAACGTTCCCACGGAGTATGAGTGTCCAGAACTAATCGTCCGAGGGCGACGCTGGTCAATTCGAGAATCTGACGACTTACTACGAATACCGAGTTTTGATCTGGTGTAGTGGATGTACTCATGATCGAGCCAAGGTCTTCACATCAGAATCTAAGCTATAAGGGTACGAACCTGAACTATCGCTCGTAGATGATGCTGATCCGCCGCGGGGTACCCCAGTCGGAAGTCCAACTTTCTTAATGATGTCTTGTGCAAATTGTGCAGGTGATCTCATACGAAGATTAATATCGAGAACCGTAGGGAGAAGACCCTCTATCACCGTATCGTCGAAACGCGCCGGTAAGAGGTAGTTTTGGTGGCGGTCCTTCATTGCTCGAGCCAAGGCACTCCGTCTCTCAAAATTGGTCCACATTTTTGCACCGTATTCACGAGATATGAACATAACGCAGAAGCGAGATGACTTTCGATAGACATCGTCCAAGACCTCGTGAAGGTGGTTTCCCCAGAGCATTGATTCTTCATCTTCATCGAAGAATGTGGTGAGCCCTGCTTGCTGGAGTTCTCGCTTTACTTCTCGAACATAATCACGTTGCTCACTGGCGAAGGAGAGGCAGACATCGTATTTCAAGTCTGGTTGGCCGGGGGGTCTATTGGCCATGCTTTCTAAAGAGCAAGTTGCCAAAAGTCAGTGGCTGCGTCAAGGACTTGGCTGAGAGCTCTATATTAGCACTTTCATCTTCCGCACTCCATGGTTTCGCATTACTTTCTTCGCATTACCTTCTTCGCATCACCTATCGCATCTCTCCACTTGTTGCTGGCGCATCCCACTCGTCGCATCCCACTCATTTATCGCATCCCACCACTGCTAAGGAGCTTCAATTCATATTTGGCAATTATAACGACACATTTGATTGGCGCTTACCTTACTTACTACATAGAGTCCAAAAAACTATATTTAGAACATCAAGGTGAACTACACCGCCGATCACGCAGGTACGGTGACAACACCTGTTGAGCTTGCATCTCATCTGCATTGCGAGATGGCCAAGGCGTCATTGCACCACCTCCTGCCAGTCTCCGCTTTCCGCTCTCCGTGTATGTGTTGGCTATTCCACGGAATCCCTTCAAGTGCGTTCCTATACCGACCCCTTGTTCAAGTTCCTGCCGCCGTGAGAAACTGTCAACATTTTCAACATTGGACTTCATACCAGCAACCAACATATTATGTTTAACATAATCCAACGTCTCGAAATCCACCAAATTCCAAGTAGACAACCATTCCAAGCCCCTTGTCGTCTTCTTGCAAGCCCACAAATACGCATCTCTCCGCCTATGTACCCTTTGCGTACCTTCGCATATCTCCCACCTGACCGAATTCAATATTTGCGACTGCACCGGCCTCCGTCCACGAACAGCAATAAACACAGCCTGCAACACGTGCCCCGTAAGATACGCAATCTTTGAATTCAACCCAGCAATCCCAATCAACAAAACGCCCATCATAAAAAGCAACGTAGCAAACACCTTCGTCATAATCGGCTTCTCCATCTTCTTGTAATCCCGCGTCGAACATGCCTTCACAAACAACCTTGACGGACTTTCCACCATAACAGTTACATTATTCGCAAGGAAAAAGACGTTATGTTCCATGGGCCCAGTGACTTCGTCATCGTTAATCTCCGTCCTGTCCGCGATGCTGCGCCGGATAACAAGACCCTGGCCCACTAGTATTGACGCAATAGCAGAAATAGCAAGGAAATCCCAACTTATTGCAGCCACAATGATGATTCCAAGCAATATCAGGGGTCGAAGGGCCAACCACTCTATCGACATGGGTCCAAATCGACTTCGATTCCTAACTAGTTTCACCATCAAAGAAGTATCTTGTCGTCCTTCGGCCAGTCGATTTACGTAGTCACTAACGTGCCTGACTTCGACAGTGCTTGTTAACATCCGCTCAGGATTGTAGTAACGAACACCATCCCCCGGCGCAAGGCCGCCATATTCAATCCAGGCGGTCTCCGGATTTGCAAAAAGCCCAAAACAGCATAGCCACGTCAAATCTCCAGATCGGTACATAAGGTCTTTCTCTGCGTCATCGAGGAAAAGAGTGATAAGGGAAATAGGATCGAGAGATATGTTTAACGGTACTTCTTCTAATTTCCAACGACGACTGAGGTTGCGCAGTCTTTTGGCCATTTCCGTTCTTGGAAATTTTGGTGTCCACGGTTGGAAGGCACTTTGCAGTCCACCTGCCCCTAAATATTCCAAGAGACTTGGCAAGGAATTTCTTAAACAATGGCGAGGTATGGCGAGGTTCCTGTGGAAATCGACAGGATCGGCGATAACTTGAAGGCTCAGCAGTCGCAAGTCAACTCCGCCTCAGATGTATTATTAGAACGCTTTGTTTGCATAGCCTCGTATCCCGACGCAACGCCTTTGTTTACGTATTCAAGTGGCTCGTAGCCCTTCAATCAAATCGCTTTGCTCGCCTACTTCCCCACGTGAGGAGACGTTTATAACCCTAGACACGCCGTTGTGCCAGCCTGATTGGACGAAGGCAAACTTTTTTAAGTTTTGGCTGCCAAATTCCCCACCGAGTTGGAAATATTCTTAACCCTGTTCTTCCGCAGGCACACACGGTACTCTCGATCCAACTCATCCAGACAAGACTTCATCAGCTCCATTATCCCAGGAATGTCAGCCACTCCAATTGAATTCTACGCATACGAGCCTGGCGTCTTCCCTTGCTGGCAACCAGCCCCAAACAAGGACAACCAAACGACAATAAGCGAAATCTCAATTGCGACGTGGAACGTATGGTACGACCGCCTCGAACAATGGCGCCGCTTCCAAGGATTCCTCAAAGAACTCCGAAAACTTGACAACATCGACATTCTCTGCCTACAGGAAGTCACCAGTAGCTTCTTCCAATGGCTCCAAGACGACGACAGTATCCGCGCAACGTGGCTTCTGACCGACCGCTGGGATGCGAACCATCGCCAAACCCTTGCAGACAACTGGTACGGAAACATGATCCTCGTAAAAAGAAGATTTTCAGGCTATGTATCGGGGTCCATAATGCCCTTCCAAACCTCTAGAATGGGCCGCTATGCTATGATGGCAAAGTTAACCATCGGAAAAGACTCTCAGGTTTGAAATTACTACAATTGTTCTAACTGCAGATTCGCATCGCCAACGCACATTTGGATTCGCCAATCGGTGACACCGCAGAAAGAAAACACCAGATGAAAATCTGCCATGCCTTTCTCACTGAAACCAGCAGCCCAGAGACCGATCTGTTTATTTTATGCGGCGACTTGAACATATTCACTACTGCAGAATTAAACGAGAATACCCCCCCTGGATTTAAAGATTCCATCCTAGGCAGTTCGCTTGAACCCTTGGTTGAAAGTAGTGCATCTGCAACACTCGGCCTCACCTTTGCCTTGCCAGACTATGCCCCACGTCGTTCAGACTTTGTCCTGTGGAAAAGTCGATTTTGGGATTGCGCGTCGCATTACCATTTTGGGCTTGAACCTGTTCGAGAAGAAAGTGGATTGCCGATTCTCTCTAACAGGGGGAACTCAGGGCATCTCTTTCCCAGCGACCATCTCGGTGTCGCAGTCAAGTTTACTCGCAAGGATAGAGACTCGGAGTAAAATGTTTTGCGGTGTGAGGTATGAAAGATCGGTCCGAATACAAGGATAGCTTCTACAATAGTGTCCTAGTACAACTGTAGGTTATGTTCCAATTTTAGAAGTAGCACTTTTCCTTCATCAATCGATAAAAAGTTAGTTTTAAGTTCACAAGAAAGCCCTCTGTTAGTATCCATGAATTCGACAGCCCGACGCATAAGTACAGTACTCTGAAAGCTTGAACGAGATACTGGAACTTGGACATCGTAGCCTGTCCTATTCTCTACACTGGCGTTATCTAGTTCCGACATCGCTAACGGAGTCATGGAACTCCAAGTTATTCGGAACGACCAGTGAATTGTTTGATTACGACACATTCGCAATATAAGTCATTGTACAATATACAATGCATTGTGGAATTCAGAGAATTATAAAATACCCATAGTCTGATGGGAATAATCGTATTCCCCCAACTCGAGTGCATAGCACAAAAGCGAACTGTTGACGAAAGGAACTGGTAACTATATTGTCCTGGTTGGTAGGAGTCCGCAGGAGAGCAGTAATGTTAACTCCAGAGCTGTACAGCTATAAACTCGGCCGACAAACGAGATGGAATACGAACAATCTAGCGTCGGTGAGATTAAAGAGTTCAATACCTGTTCTGTGGAATCGTTCAGAGGGTCCACTTAGTGGAGGCATGGTTGGCTGTCCGAAATTTGTGACCGCCGCTCTAGGAAACATTTATAATATGGATGAAACTGTTTATGCATTGACTCGCCCAGTAATACTGAGTAGAGAAGATTAAAGAATGTGCCGAAACGAACTATGTTTAATCATTCACATTTATACGTATCATAGCAAACAGATATACTTATTTTAAATCCTGGATTGGTATTATTTTGTTAAAAAGAAGGGGGTCTACGAGAAGGGTTAAGTGCCCAGTTTGGGACACCTTTTCACGCTGATTCCAATGTAAAGTGGATGACCATATATAATAGGATATAGAACTCAAAACCGAAGAACCCGTGCCCAGCATCACCAAACCCTCTGCGTCGCCCGTGGTTTGCAGTGTTATTGGGCAATCAAACTATCGTCTTCGTGAACTGCGTCCGTTAGCTTCGACGTTGCGAATGTGACCTTCATTAAAACCGAAGAATCGTGGACAAAATGAAGGCAGTTCCAATCATTAGAATTTGCATGGTGGACGCAACTGTAATGGATATAGACGCTGAAGAGACGGCTGTTTGTGCAGTACTCGGCGATCCCCCTATCGTCGAATACGATGGTACACTCGCCGACCAGGTTGTCAAAATGTAAGGACCGGATGGAGAGTATGTCGGCTCCAAAGGAAATTCTGAGCTTGAGGTTGTAGTTGCGGTGCCTTGAATCAGCCTGGGTCCATAATAATAGGGGTAGCCACCATTCATGCCGGGGCACGAAGTAAAGACACTTTGGCCAACAGAAAGATTATAACCTCCGTACAAGAGACAATTCGCTTTATAGGAATTATAATCGAACGTGGCCTCATCGCCGCAAGAACAGGCAATGCAATCTCCGATTTGGTTAATGAATGTTTGATTAGTGCAAACGCATGTGTTGGTTGTAAAACAATTGCAAGCCTCACTAGCCGTGCCTATACAGAAAGACACTTCTGAAATCGGAGCGAGACAATTTTGGACTGAACAGTAACCGTAGCCACTTCCACCCCATAAAATTTCCCAATCGCTAGTGTTCGCCGCACGGCCTGGAGAAGGACTGAGCCAAAGCAATATTAACCAGATAGAATTGCGCATCATCGGGACGGTTGTTGGGCTCGACTCTGAAAAGTACACAAGCAGCTTGAAGGCCCGTGGCGTTCGCCGGAGAGGCTGAGTCGATACGCGGAATCAACGGCAGGGTTTTAATATAGACAGAAGGTATAATGCGGTTTCGCGTCGCAACGATGGCCAAGGCGAGTTCGATCGTGAGTACGAAGGATCAACAGGACGTATGGGTCGTGGGGGGTGTTAAGCCATTAGCCTCCTAATTTCGCGGAAGACGATTATTAATGGTAATCTCCGGCACGGGCAGGAACGGTGAGAATTCGAATTTAAACCTCACGAAACCCCGACAGTCTATTTTGCTGCGGGAGAATTACTGTCCCACGTGGATGGCTTTCGGGGAAAAGTTCGATTTGATTGATTGCGCCCACTTTTTGAACCTGGGGAAAAGCAGTGGTTAGGTACTGCTGAATGTACGTGTTGCTGTGGGAGGCGGTTACAAGAAAAAGATGGGTATGGATCTACTGAACGAGTTAATTTCATCTAAGGCGATGTATGGCCGTAATTGTTGCTCAGTGTATACCAATATTAAGTTTGCAATCGGTACTATTAATAGGGCCAGCTAGGCTAGGGAACTTTTAACCGAGGGAAAGGCACCCGAAATTATAATTGTTTCGGACCGATTTGGGTGATAGGAGTTGCGAATTCTCCGTACGAAAATGTAAGTACACGCCGACCCGTGCCGGAGGACGATATGGGTAAAGTAGCCTGCACCGCCCACATTGGATTCACCCCTCTCGTTCCCTGAGTGATCCTGTGATCACCGGCGATGGCGCTTACTCCTGGACAAGTGTCTGGCATGCTCAATGCGGCTGTTGTCTTCAGTATCCTCCCAGCGTTGAATAGCCAGCTGATTGATTGTCCACGTTACGCTCGGTCTGGGGCTTGTCGTGGTTATGGTGGCTCTTTTGAGCACTGAAAATACCGCGATAACTTGGAGTGTGTTTTCGCGAATTCTCCACAATTCTCCATGGTCATATGTCTTGATGTCGGACTCGTCGGCCAGGAGGAAAGTTAGCCGTATGTCATCTGCTGGCTCTACTTTAACAGATTAGCTCGAGTGATGTTCATATCCCTTCTGTCGTTGATATCGTTATTATTCATCGCGATTGCAGGAGTCCTCACTCCACTCGGTTTACGAGAAAATGTCGTTCCGACGGGTCTACAACCAGTTCTGTTTTCTTATCAATCCGATACCTCCTCGTTTGGTTTGGCTACTACCCCACGAAAAGGGTTTAGCATTAATCGTCAGTGTGGTAGACAATTTGGTATGTAATGGTACTCCAATTCGTAACAGTAGATTACCCAATCCCCTGTCCTGGACAGACTGAGGTGGTTGGGGGTGTTCAGGATATTACGACCGGCTTGATCTTCGAGAATATATCATACCTTCTCAACGTCTCTATAGCTCCTGCGACCATGGAAGTTTTCCAAAGTTGGACATCAGCTGTTGGCAACACAGTGGCTGGACCCTTCGATATTCAACCACGAAGGTTTGAACTGACGACAAACCCATACATTATGAACGGCACATTGTTCCCTCAAGGAGTAGCAGATGTGGCGACTTATATACTCTTGGACAACACGATCGAGGCTGTTGAAGGATTGATTGTCGACACTCGCCCAGACCAAAGCGCAGTCGGGTTCAGGAATCATACACTTCCCCTGCAGTACGGCGAAGGTGCCACGTGGACAGAGGTTCTTGGTCTTTCCTTTTTCCGTCTAAACCTCTAGGATATTCTATTTATTGAACCTGAGACAGTGTGCACAAGTGCCTTGAATGCTGAATGCTGTTAATTATAGATCTCAATCTCACAGTCAATTTCACGACGACCCAAGATGCAGGAACAATCAATGCGAGCACCATCGTCCTCACCGACTAGTATTTGGGTCTGTCATTTTGCTGTCTAACGGTAGTGGGGGGATTGTGGACCTCGTCGCAAACTATCCTGAATACAATACATCCGATTCACAAAACAATCCTATGCTTCAGGCAAGGTCTTTTAAGGGAGCGTCGGTTCATAATTTCGTGATTTCCTTCTGTATCTCTTTCTAATTCCAGCTCTTACTCGAACTTTTCAATCTGACGAGTCGATCCGAGTCCTGGATTGGAAAAACCTATGCCGTGCCATCACTGCTTGGTGTTTCAGACTTCCCGTTCGGAGGAGGTGGGCTCCTGACCAATACATTCTCCATTTTAGAGCTTTTTACAGGAAGTGGCAATGTGTCATTTGACAACGTCCTCGTCGAAAACGAATTTTACGCGATCCAGGAATTATGCCAGGGATATGCACTGCTTGAACAAGTGAACAGTTCCAACATCGCTATTTCTTGCGGGCTTGTCCTGTATATCCTCCAATTATAATCTGACTATAGATCGGCACCTGTACGAACCGATGGCGGAGATAATGACATTTGGGAACCATATGCTGCCTATGGCGAGACTCTGTATATGTGTGCTACAACCGCTCGTGCGCGTGTAGCCGAAGTGACATTCAGCTACAACGGGACTGGGGGGTTAAAAGGTCTCGCCCTGGACAAAACATACCGAAATTCGTCCTTGGAAGGAATCCCGCCTCCCGTCTGGGCAATCGAATACGACGGACTGAATATCAGTGATATTAATCCTTTGTGGGGAATAGTCGGAGATCAGTATATCGACAGTCCAGGACTTCAGACGATACAGCGTGACTACCTGTACCTCCCCGCATCGCAGTCGCTTTTTGCAGGAAACCTCGGCGATACCGTTGGAGCGGCCTCGATTCCCGGGGCGGCATTATATTCCCTGTATCCCGACGCGATAGTCTCAGTCGAGCCACCTATAAGTGTCGACAACATCCTGGACTATTCCGGGGTGAGCAATATTGCGCTGGCGAACCAATGGAAGATACTTGGAATCTCATCGGATGGGATTGCTGAGATGGTGAATCTGGTCTTCGTTGATATCATGACGCAATGGACGGTCAGTTCCAAGTCTTTGCTTACGGCCAACGACGTCACTGCCAATAACACTAGCGTTCTTTTTACCGCCAATGTTGCCGGTGATAAAATAGAATACGACATTCCATACGCAATTCCGGTATCTTTTTCACACACCTGAGCTGACGGGACTTCTATTTAGGGCATAATATTACTCGCACTCTGGGTCACGGTCACGGCGGCTGCTTGTTTGCTGGGTATACGCAGGAGGGTGTTCCCTAGCAGGATTCTTAGGCTATTAAACCAAAGTACGTCTCTTCCAACTCAATCGTTTACTATTTAGCTTCCCCTGGTCGGATCGTAATGCGTTTTCTCACGGGCAGTCCGTCCTCGGAATCAACGAGCCAATGGATCGAGACAAAAGGCAGAATGTTGATATCTTTGGATAAATTGATGGATATTGAACAGCAAGCTGACGAAACGAGGTATGAGGCGAACAATTCAATACCCGATGTTGCTGAAACTTCTCCCGAGACCCCAGCTCTGCGGACCGCACCTCACGAAACCACTCATCTGAGACAAGGAGACGAGGAGGACGATCTGCAAGGCGATAAATAAATTAGTTTAGATATCTAGGAGTTTCATCGATAGTCCCAACAAACCACAAACCTAGGACTTTGTCCCCATTAAATGCCCCAAAGTTCCGCCTCTGATCCTTCACCATGTAATTCTTTTGGGACCTTTGATGAATCCCAAAAACGTCCTTCCACAAATCGGGACGGACCTCGTTAAAAAGAAAGTGGATAAATTGGATTCAAGATTGCCATTCACGAAGCGAGGCTCGAACAAAGGGGCCACTAATGTGTTAACAACCTACATCTATGCTATGGACCGGGATTACATATTATCAAGGTTTGAAAGTAGGGTTCTTAAATCGAATTTGACTTTGAAATTCCCGGACTCAAGTCTTGAAACGTCGGATCTGAGTCTTGCGTACATGAGATGCACAGTTTTGTCCATTTTTTCTCCCAGAAACCCAATTGACAAGGTAGAAAAGTGCAACAAAAGCGTCCTATATGCAACCTGTCCTATATGCAGCCGCTGATCCTGTCGGCTCGGCTCGTTATAATTTTATAACGGGGTGTAAAATTAAAATACATATGGCCGGGTATCAGGATCGCGGGTGGGAAATCTGATTTTGCCATTTGGCCAGGCTTGATGGATCACGCATCGAATCGAACCGAACTTGGCCATAGTTCAGCAAGTTGAGTCAAGCACTGAATTATAATGCTTGATGCTTGAGCGAGTGATTTGATTTGGCTTAATCACAATGATGTTAGTACTAGTATTAGCAGTTCGTTTATTATTAAAAGCACAAGCCGATGCGATGTAGCCTGGCGGGATCATCTCTGTCCAAGTCCAGCACAGTCCAAGGTTGGGAAATACTAGCTGAAGTGTACAAGTTCATATCCAGCAACCGTTCAGACATGAGATGAACCGGTTGAAGTATACAAGTACATATCCAGACCCGGATCTTCTGGAACAGGACTGGGAGAATACTGCCAGTCTGGCCGACCTGATAAAACAATTTCAGAGACCTCTGGAGACATCCCAGCTACTCTCAGAGGCTACCAAGAAGGATAAGGTCTGGCCCAGACGCCTTCCAGCAGGACAGATAACCTCCCAGGCCTCCAGTGACTTTGACTTTTCGTTGACATTCCAACATCCAACGCTTTCGGATGGCGGCAGTGATCCTGCTGTTAAAACGGTAATGGAGACCAGTGTGGTTGTGAGTAATGGCCCGACGTGTTGTATACGTTAACCTTAGAAAAGGTGGTACGAAAGGCAATGGAACTTCCACCAAATCGTACACAAACCTGCTAATTCCAGGTTGTGTTGAGAGGATTATAGAGATAGGATTGTATACTCCCTCGTTTTATCAGGACTTTCATATCTACTTCTTCTGGGAAATGAGCGTGGTTCTTGAACTATTTCATTAAACCTTAAGAATCCCCCAAATCCAAATCGCACAAATTCCCCTCATTTTTCATCTTGACATACCTTCCATAAATACTCTCCGCTTTTATCCCCACCTCACTGGCGGTCTTCTCCTTATCCACGGTCCTCGCAAGGAGAGACTCCGGACTTTCGGACCTAAATTTCTCTGGTATCTCATTCATGACACGGATTGGCTTGAGATACGTCGTCGATCCATGATGCTTCCCGATCGCTTGTTCAATCTTCTCCAAAACCCCAATAACCGGATAACGAGTGGGTTGCAAATCTGGGCAAATAAATTTAGAAGCAGCATCTTCACATTCCTGAGTGATTCTGGCCAAATTGCAAAGTTGTCCAATTGTTCGTCCTCCGAGAGACAACATTGATTCCAGAGCAGACCAAAGTGCCGCCTGTGTAATGTCAGCAACGATGAAGATGTGGGAGGCACCTGTTTTTCAGGGTCGTCATCTGGGAAGAAAGATGCTGCTCGGAGATACATATCGACTGATTTTTCAACATTCACTTTGGAATTGTTCGTTGGGTTGGCACTGGGTGGTGCGTTTGAACGAGCTTTATAAACGAAACCAAGACTGTCCGATCAATCAGGAGATAATGGGGAATGCATGATACATCATATATGCTTCAGCGTAATGATATTGTCCAAAATGACAATGATAACTAAGTTTATTCCATTGGTCCACAGTTAAGCTGGGCGGTTCCTCCGTCGGAGGCATCGGAAGTGGATTGGTTCTAAGATTCTTTAAGACTTTCAAAGCAATCGCTTCAGCCTCGTCCAAAGAGAATGCCGAGCGTTTATGTGGCAATGCAGCCCAGCCCTGAAAGTATTAATCCAGAGGGGCGAGGGAGATGAGGGAGATACATAAATAATGGTATGTCCGAGAATAAGGAGAAATCCTCGAAGGACCGAGGGTGTGAATGTTCTGCCACGGATAGACGCAGTTAATCTCGGGGAGATGGGGAACGCGACATCCAACGCTTCCAAAACTGCAATTGAACGCCGCATCATTTCAATAGCTGGTTCGAAATTTCCAGGCACATGCGCCAGATATCCCTGGTTAGTCAACATGAATATGCAAAGTATATGTATTACCGCCAAAAACTCACAACGAATAGTTAAAGAGATCGCTTGCTGAACTATATCAGTATATCCGATTTGTTTAACCAGATTCTAAACTCGGTCAATTTAGTGTTGTCGAGGGGATACCTTGAACGTCTTGACAGCTTCCTCCACTGATGTTCGTCCCAGTAGAAGAACATGGGGTTTCATACATTCTGCATTAATGACGGTTACAATACGGGACAGGTCTTCTTTTGTGTTACGCAGGTAAAATCCACGTCGATCTTGAATGAGAGCGTTCGTCATTGATTGAATGATGTCGCCGGGGATATATGCTGGCCCGAAAAGTCTTTCAGGAGGGACAGCTTGCATTGCACAGTCCCAACCAATCCATCTTTGCCATATTAGCCACATTTTGTAATTGGAGTCTACCCGCT
>Ga0335072_10004270_pt1 | contig 21310 bp, 17 predicted proteins | sample Lox_Sample_21_FD_206725 | JGI IMG/M metagenome (GOLD analysis project Ga0335072, IMG submission 206725) | Soil microbial communities from Loxahatchee National Wildlife Refuge, Florida, United States - Lox_Sample_2.1 | ecosystem: Environmental > Terrestrial > Soil > Wetlands | place: USA...
CAGGGCGACGAGGCCATCCTGCTTCTCCGCCTCAAGGCCCGGCACGGCGATAAAGAAAGCGAAGTGATTGGGCTTGCTTTCGATTACCTCTTGCAGTTGGAAAGCGATCGCGCGCTGCCGTTCGTGAAGGATTTTCTCGATCCCAAGCTCGGACCGGCGGCCGAAGAAGCGGCGCTCGCGCTCGGCTCCTCGCGGTTGGAAGGGGCCGTGGGGGTTCTCGAGCAGGCTTACGCACGGCAGCGCGATCCCGATTTCCGCCCGGTCCTGCTGCGCGCCATCAGTTCCACGCGGCACCCGCGGGCGCTGGAATTCCTGCTCAACATGGTGCGCAACGCGCGCGAAAGGGAGGCGCTCGGAGCCATCGAAGCACTGGCGCTCAATCGCGATTCGGCGGATATCCGGCGGCAGGTAGAACAGGCTGCCGCGGAGCGCGAGACGGTGCGCGCGCACTTTCGGAAATCATTCGCCGCTCCGGAGAACGCCTGATACCGCGGAGATGGCGCGGTCGATATCTTCATCGGTAGTGCGCCAGTTGCAGACGCTCACGCGCATGGCGCGTACGCCCCGCCAGGTGGTGGCGCCGAAATAAGCTTCGCCCGACGCCACGATCTCCTGGACCATACGGTCGGTGCGGTCGTCGTTTCCGAATCGCACCAGGCCCTGATTGATGGCCGGCTCCCACAGCACTTCCGCGCCCTGGAGCGCTCCAATCCCGTTCACCAGCCGGCGGGCATGCCGGCAGCAACGCTCCACGATTTCCGCCACGCCGGCGCGCCCCAACTGGCGGAGCGCGGCGTAGGTCGCGACGCCGCGGCCGCGGCGCGACCATTCGGGCGTGTAATCGAGGGCATCGCGCCCTTCCGCCGCGTGTGTGAGGTATGGCTCGCGGTGTGACATCGCGGCTCGATGCGGCTTGGCATCGGCCACGAAAGCGTAGCCGCAATCGTAGGGGACGTTGAGCCATTTGTGGCCGTCGGTGGCCCAGGAATCGGCCTGATCGGCGCCGCGCAGAAGGTGGCGGTGGCGCGGGCTGGCCGCCGCCCAAAGACCGAATGCGCCATCCACATGAACCCACGCGCCATGTTCGTGCGCCAGCGGAATGAGGGTCTCGAAGGAGTCGTACGCGCCGATGTTCAAATCGCCCGCCTGCAATAAGACGATGGCCGGCATGCCGCGCGATTCCTGCAAAGCGGCGCGCAGGCGATCGGCGGGCAAGCGGCCGCTGTCGTCGACAGGGATATCGCACACGCAATGCCGGCCTAGTCCGAGCAGGCGCAGGCTGCGCTCGATGGTGCCATGGCGCTGATCGCTCGAGAGGACGCGGATTGGCGGCGAGCCGGAGAGACCGCGATCCTCGACGTCCCATCCGTGCGCGGCCAGCACCGCGTGCCGGGCGGCGGCGAGGCAAGTCGTGTGCGCCATCTGGCATCCGGTGACGAATCCGAAACTGGCCCCGGCGGGCAAACCCAGGATGTCCTTGAGCCATGCTCCGGCCGTTTCCTCCATGACAGCCGTGGCTGGTCCGCTGGCGTAAAGCGTGCAATTCTCGTCCCACGCGGAAATGAGCCAGTCGGCAGCCAGCGCCGAGGGCAAGGCTCCGCCAATCACCCAGGCGAAAAAGCGCCCGCCCGCGCAGGCGAGGTGACCGCCGTCGGAATCGCGGATCAGGTCGGCGATGACCTGTTCGGGAGGCGAGCCGGCGTCGCCCAGAGGCTTGGCGAGGCGCGATCGGAGGGTGGCGAGATCGGCAATGGGCGCGACGGTCGTGCGATCGAGATTTTCCAGGTAGCGCAGGGCTTCGTTGCAGGCGAGTTGAAGGGTCGGTCGGAAGTCCATTCCTTCAATGTAGAGGAAGTGGGGCGGCAAGACCATCCGCGAGTTGCGTTTCCAAAACACGCAACCGAATGGTTGCATGGTCCCGATGCTTATAGTAATATGCAACCAGGAGGTTGCAGATTGTCGTGTCGGAATTGAATCAGATCCAACGCTCCACCCTGGTTCGCGCGCCGCGCTCTCGCGTCTGGCGCGCTCTCACGGACATCGCGGATTTCTGCCGGTGGTTCTCCGCGGAAACCGAGGAAGCGGCTTTCACCCCCGGCGCTCACATCCGGTTCCGCTCCACTTATCCCGGCCCGCATTACCAGAAGCCTTTCTCCTTGACCATTGAGGAAATGACTGCCGCGGAGAAATTCTCCTGGCGCTGGCACCCCGGCGCGAAGCTTCCCGGCGAAGATGTGTCGAACGAACCCATGACGTTGGTTACGTTCACGCTGCAGGATGCCGACGGGGGAACCCAGGTCACCGTGACCGAGACCGGGTTCGACCTGTTGTTCGCGGCCCGCCGCGAGCGTGCGTTCAAGGACAACGATGGCGGCTGGAAAACGCAGATGGCCGCCCTCGAGCGGTACTTCCGTGAAGGCGCCTGACGCGCGCGTTTTCGCCGCATTGGGCGATCCCACCCGCCTGCGGATCGTGGTGCGGCTCGCGAGGGGTGAGCCGCTTTCCATTACCGAGCTCGCCTCGGGCACCGAAGTGACGCGCCAGGCCGTGACCAAGCACCTCCACGTGCTGGCCGCCGCCGGGGTCGCGAGTTCCGCCCGTAAGGGCCGCGAAGAGCGCTGGTCGCTGGATCAAAAGCAGCTCGTGCAGGCGCGGCAGTTTCTCGACCGCATCGCGCAACAATGGGACGACCGTTTGGCGAGCCTCAAGGCCTTTGTGGAAGATTCATAGCCGCCGCGCCTGCTATTGTGAATCCATGGCTGCCACTGAATCCACCATGCTGGAGCTGGGAACCGCCGCTCCCGATTTCTCTTTACCCGACGTGGTCTCAGCAAATACGATTTCCCTGGCCACCTTCGCCGGCGAGAAGGGCCTGCTCGTGATGTTCCTTTGTCCGCACTGCCCTTACGTGAAACACGTGCAGTCGAAGCTGGCAGCCGTGCTGAAGGAGTACGCTGGTGCGCCGCTCGGCATCGTCGCCATCGGTTCCAACGATGCCGGGCAGTTCCCTGAAGATAATCCTGACGGGCTGCGCGCGCAAGCCGCCGAGCTGGGCTTCGGCTTCCCTTACTGCTATGACGAATCGCAAGCCGTCGCCAAAGCTTACCAGGCTGCCTGCACGCCTGACTTCTTCCTTTTTGACGGGGCTCGCGAATTGGTTTACCGCGGCCAGATGGATGGCGCCCGGCCGAAGAACGATACTCCCGTCACGGGCAGCGACCTGCGAGCGGCGATCGATGCCGTGCTGGCGGGCCGCCCCATCGATCCGGTCCAGCGGCCCAGCCTCGGCTGCAATATCAAGTGGAAGAAAGGAAACGATCCAGCATATTAGTTCAGCTTGAAGGTGAATTTCAGGTTAGTGATAATCTCGATCGGCACGCCGTTCAACTTACTGGGAGCGTAGATCCATTGCCAGGCGGCGTCTATCGCGGCGCGCACCAGAAGCGGGTTGCCGCTCACGGCTTTTACTTCTTTGATGCGTCCGTCGGCGCCGACCACGCACTCCAACTCGACTACTCCCGAAACGCGCGCCGCCCTGGCAAGCTGCGGGTAGGGTGGCTCGACGCGGCGGAGAGGCGCTCCCAGGAATACGTTGCCGCCTTCCGTGTAGCGCTTGATGACCAGGGCCGGTTCCGGCGGCTTAGTCACGACGGCGATTGCCGGCTTCGGAGGAGGGACGGGCAAGGCACTCCTCCCCACGCCATCCAGAATTCCCTGAATGACCCCGCTGAATGACCCCGTGACCGGTCCCGAAACAGAACCAGCCACGCCGGTTTCAGGCTCGTCGACGATCTGAAAGACGCGCGGGGGAATAGAACTCGGCTGCTGGAATGGGACCGCGGCCCAGCGCACATGCGCCGCCGGTCGCGCGGCCGTGGTACTTTTCGTCTCTCCCAATTGGTGCGGCGCCGGCGGCAGAGGCGGCACCAGGGTCTCGAGAATCCGAGTGGTCGGCAGCACCTGGGGCCATACCATCGGGACCAGCACCGCGAAGCTGACTGCCGCGGCCTGTGCCGTCAGCCCAAGAAAGGCGCTCCAGGCGCGCGTTCCGGTCCGGGCATTACTAAGTGTCGCCTGTTCAAACATAACGTTTCTCCAATTCTTAGTCGGTAGTTATACACGTCGACTCACAAAGTCCCGGCCGAGTCTGGTGATTTGGGAGCCGCCTGTTTCTGCCGGCCCCGATAAGTTCCACCCGAATAGACACCACGCCCGCGAAGAAAGTTCCGCGGAGGCATCGGTCGGCCGGAACGTCCGCTCAATCCCAATTCCGGACAAAGCTGTATCTGCAAATGTCATATGTCGTAAAGGCTAAGGACGGCACTACGATTGCACAGTAGTTACAGAGCTTAATATCTATGAAAAACATCGCTTTGCTCATCATGATTGTCTTCTCGCTCTTCAATAAGGCGTTCGGACAGCAAATGTTCCGCGGAGGACCCGATCATACTGGCGTGTATGAGGCAACCGGGCTCCGCCAGGCTCCAGAGGTGAAGTGGCGCTTTCCGAGCGGGGGCCCGGTGCTCTCTTCGCCGGCGGTGGACGGGGGCACAGTGTATTTCGGCTCCTCCGACCAGCACTTCTACGCGGTCGATCGGGACACCGGCGCACTCAAATGGAAGTTCCATACCGGGAGCGCCGTCGCCTCCTCGCCCGCCGTGGCGAACGGCGCCGTTTACTTCGGGAGCTTCGATGGCGTCTTCTACGCGCTCGATGCCGCCCACGGGACCCTGAAGTGGAAATTCGAAACCGAAGGAGAGCGCCGCTTCAGCCACCGGCGGCTGCACGGACTCGAGCCGTACGCCGAGCTGATGCCGGACCCGTGGGACTTCTGGCTTTCCTCGCCCACCGTGGCCAATGGCATGGTGTATTTTGGCAGCGGCGACAGCTATGTCTACGTGCTCGATGCGGCCACCGGCGCGCTCAAATGGAAGGGGCCGACGGGCGACGTGGTCCACGCTTCTCCCGCGATCGCCGGCGGCAACCTGATTATCGGCAGTTGGGACAGCTTCATGTACGCGGTGGACGCCACTTCGTTCAAATTCAAGTGGCGCTTCCAGGGCGGACTCGATCCGCAAACCGGCAACCAGCAGGGCTTCCAGGCGTCGCCCGCGGTAGCCGGCGGCGTAGTCTATGTCGGCTGCCGCGATTCCAACGTTTACGCTCTCGATCTCGCGACAGGTGGTAAGAAGTGGGCATTCAACAATGCGGGGTCGTGGGTGCTGACTTCCGCGGCGGTCTACGATGGCAAGGTCTACATCGGGACCAGCGACAGCGGTCTTTTACACGAACTCGATGCCGCGACCGGAGCCAGGCTCTCCACCATTCAGGGCAAGGCCCCGTTCTATGCTTCCCCCGCGATCGCCAACGGAGCGCTGTTCCTCGGCACGTTCGACGGCCGTCTGCTGGCCTATGACATCAAGACCCGCGAGCCGCTGTGGACCTTCGAGACCGAAGCTTCGAGGAAGAACGCGCCGGCTTACAGGAAGGCGGATGGCTCGATGGATTTCACCAAGCTGATCTCTTCGATGTTTTACGATGACATGGTGCTGGCGGTGCACAAGATGTACTCGACCGGCGCATTCCTGTCGTCCCCTTCGATTGCGGGCGACACGCTCTACATCGGGAGCGCGGACGGGGCGATGTATGCGCTGAGGTGACTCCGCCGCCAAGTCTTTTCAGTTCACATAGCACGATCGCCCGGGGGTAGCGGCTCCGTTTCGGTGTACAATCCGAGTTCATGCATGTACCGCTGACTCCGATCCGCTGCCTGTACCGGGCGGTCGATCTTTATGGCGAAAAGATTGGCGTGGTCGATGGCGCCGAGCGCTTCACCTACGCCGAATTCGGGGAGCGTTGCGAGCGCCTTGCGGCCGGCCTGCTGGCGCTGGGAGTGAAGCCGGCCGATCGCGTCGCCTATCTCAGTTTCAACAATCATCAACTCCTCGAAGGGTACTTCGGCCCGCTGCTGGCGGGCGCCATGGTGATGCCGATCAACGTGCGGCTCACGCCCGCCGAACTGGTGGGCATCTTCCGGCATGCCGAGCCGCGAGTGCTGTTCTACGAAAGCGATTTCCGCCCCTGCATCGACCAGTTGCGTGCCGCTTGCCCGGCCATCGAGCACCTGATCGAGATCGGGCCGGCGTACGAAGAGGTGCTGGCGCACGGGCGGATTCAGCGAGTCGACCCGTTTTCCGTCGACGAGGCGGCCATCGCCGAGCTGTTCTACACCTCAGGCTCGACGGGCACGCCGAAAGGCGTGATGCTTTCGCACCGCACGCTCTATCTCCACGCTCTGTATGTGGTGAGTGCCCTGCAACGCGGCGATGCCGGCGTGGAGTTGCATACCATCCCTCTTTTCCATGCCAATGGGTGGGGCGGCGCACAGGCGTGCACCATGATGGGCCAGCGCCAGGTGATGGTACGGCGCTTTGACCCGGCGCACGTGCTCCGCCTCATCGAGCAAGAGCGCGTCACCGGCATGTCGGTCGTGCCCACCATGGCCAACATGCTGCTGAATTGCCCGGAACTGGGAAAGTTCGATACCTCTAGCCTGCAAATGATCATGACCGGGGGCGCCGCATCCTCGCCCGAACTGGTGGAGCGGATGGAACGGGCGTTCGGCTGCACCTGCCTCGCCGGATATGGTCTTACCGAGACCAGCCCGGTGGCCTCCTTGGCGCGCAAAAAATCGACCGTCGAGTACGCCGATGAGGCCGACCGCGTGCGCCGGCAGGCGATGACCGGATGGGCGCTGCCGGGCGCCGAACTGCGGGTGGTGGACCTGCACATGAACGACGTCCCGCGCGATATGCAAACCATCGGCGAAATCGTTGTGCGGGGTGACCTGGTGATGGACGGCTACTACAAGGAGCCGCAGGCCACGGCCGCGGTGATGACCGGGGGCTGGCTGCACACCGGCGATATGGCGGTGTGGGACGAAGACAGCTACATCCTGATCGTGGACCGCAAGAAGGACATTATCATCAGCGGCGGCGAGAATATTTCTTCCATCGAAGTGGAGCGCGCGATCGCCGCTCACCCGGCGGTGCTCGAGTGCGCGGTGGTGTCGGCGCCGGATCCGCAGTGGGGCGAAGTGCCGGTGGCGTGGGTGGTGCGCAAGCCCGGAGCGGCGCTGGAAGAAAGCGAACTCTGCGATTTCCTGCGAACCCGCCTGGCAAAATTCAAAATGCCGCGCCACTTGCAGTTTTCGAGCGAAGCTCTGCCCAAAACCGGAACCGGAAAAATCCTGAAGCGCGAACTTCGCGAAACGCTCTGGGCCGGAAAGGATCGGCGCATTCAAGGGTAACCACGCATGTGGCAGCCGATCTTCACCCCCGTCAATGGCAGTCTGCCGCTTTCGGCTCTGGTCGCGGCGCTGCCGATCTTGGTCCTTTTGCTGCTGTTGGGAGTGATGCGGAAGCCCTCCTGGATGGCATCGCTGATCGGGCTGGCGGCGGCGATGCTGGTGGCCGGGGGAGTCTATGGAATGCCTGCCGGGCGCCTGCTCGCCGCCGCCACCAACGGGGCGGCATTCGGATTATTTCCCATCGGCTGGGTGGTGTTCTCGGCGATCCTGCTGTATCGCGTGACGGTGGAGAGCGGCCGGTTCGAAATTCTGAAGGATTCGGTGGGCCATCTCACGGACGATCCGCGCCTGGAAGCGCTGCTGATCGCGTTTGCTTTCGGCGCATTCATCGAAGGCGCCGCGGGATTCGGCACACCGGTAGCGGTGGCGGGCGCGATGCTGGCGGGCCTGGGTGTAGCGCCGTTTCGCGCCGCGGCTCTCTGCCTGCTGGCTAATACCGCGCCGGTGGCGTTCGGATCGATCGCCATCCCCATCACCACGCTGGCCGCAACGACGAACCTGCCATTCGACCGCCTGAGCGCGGCCATCGGCCGCATCTGCGCTCCGGTATCGCTGGTGATTCCGGCGTACTTGATCCTGGTGATGTTCGGATGGCGCGCTCTACGCGGAGTTCTTCCGGCGGCGGCGCTGTGCGGGGTGGTTTTCGCGGGCACCCAGTTCACGGTGTCGAACTTTTTGAACGCGCAGCTCACCGATATTCTGGCGTCGATCGCGTCGATGGCGGCGCTGGTGATTTTGATCCGGTTCAGCCGGCGGCGCGAAAACCCGCCCGCTCCTCAGCGCGGCGTTTTCAACGCCTGGGCGCCGTATCTTCTGCTGGTGGTTTTCGTTCTGGCGTGGGGCTATGCGCCGGTACAGAAGTGGCTGGACCACTACACGGTCCTCATTCATTGGCCGGGACTGCCCCCGAAGGCCGCGCCGTTCAAATTGAACTGGTTATCGGCATCCGGCACGGCTTGCCTTTTTGCGGCCATGCTGGGTGCGGCGGTGGTGAGGCTTTCGCCGCGAAAACTTCTGCTCGTAGTGGTCCACACGGGGAAACAACTGGCGCTGGCCGAATTGACGCTCGCCGCCGTGCTCGGCCTGGCGTATGTGATGAATCAATCCGGCGCCACCACCACCCTCGGACTGGCCTTCGCAGCCACGGGCGCGGCGTTTCCGTTTGCCAGCGCGCTGCTCGGCTGGCTGGGCGTATTCCTCACCGGCAGCGACACCTCGGCCAATGCGCTCTTCGGCAATCTGCAAGTGGTCACGGCGCACAAACTGGGAATGAACGCCGTGCTGATGGCGGGCTCGAATTCCGCGGGCGGGGTGATGGGCAAAATGATCAGCCTCACCAGCATCGCGGTGGCGGCGGCGGCGACCAACATGAAACGCGAAGACGAATCGCTACTCTTCCGCTTCACCCTGAAGCACAGCGTCCTGCTGGCTTCGGTGATCGGCGTGATCGTCACGTTCTACGCCTACGTGATGCCGGCATGGGCGCCGTAGTGCGCCGCGGAACGTGCGCGGCGGCGGCTCTCGCGGCTCTTGCGCTGGTGCTCGCCTGGAGCGCGGCGAGGGTGCACTATGCCAATGGCGGGAACTGGACGGCGCTCTTTTGCTCGGGCGCGGGTGTGCCTTTGCCTCCGCAGCTCGACGCCGTTACCTACCGTGTGCCTCTGGTCGGGTATGACGGCCAATTCTACCGCCTGCTGGCGCACGATCCCATCCTGCGCAAGGGCTACGCGCGATATGCCGATGCTCCGCAGTACCGCTTCCGGCGCTCGCTGGTTCCGTGGCTCGCGTGGCTGGTGGCATGGGGGAACGATCGCTGGATCGATACCGCGTACATCGCCACCGAGATGCTCTTCATCGCGCTCGGCACATATTGGTGCGCGCGTCTGCTCGGGCGCCGCGGCCGTTCGCCATGGTGGGGACTGCTGTTCCTCGCCGTGCCGGCGACTATCGCGTCGATCGACCGCATGGTGGTCGACGCCCCGCTCACTGCCTGGTTCGTTGGCTTCCTGCTGTACTCGGAAGAAGAGCGCTGGGCGCGCGTTTGGGTGCTGGCTGCGCTCGCCGGTCTCACGCGCGAGACGGGACTCCTGATAGCCGCGGCCCTGGTGGCCGGCCGCCTGTTGCAGCGGGATTGGCGCGCGGCGGCGGGTTTTGCGGCGTGCGCGATTCCGTCGCTGGCATGGTTCGAATACCTGGCTCGACACTTGCCTGCCAGCCAGTCGATTCCCGAAATCGGCTTTCCGTTCTGGAATCTTTTTGCGCGCCTTCTGATCTTTCGAACCTACTTTAATCCGCTGGGGCAGGTGGTGCTCAGAACGTTGGATTTGCTGGCCGTTCTGGGGTTGATCGCGAGCGTGGCCGTGGCGGCGGGTTGGCTGCGGCATGCCAAAACCGGTCCGGTATGGCTTTGCGTGGCGCTGTACGCCAGCCTGGCAGTGGTGTTGGGCCCTCCGGTCATGTTCGATCCATTCGCCTTCGGGCGGGTGATCTCGCCGCTGCTGGTTTGGATTTTGATCGAAGCGGTGTCACGGAAGAACTGGGCGGCTTGGGCGCCGCCGCTCGCTATTACCCTCAATGCAAGCCTGGTTTTCGCGCGACCGATGATCACGATTGGGCAAGCTCTCTTGCGCCGTTGACTTCCCACGCGCCAGCACCTACACTCACAGCCATGTTACGAGGTATTTTTCTGGCCGCCGGAGCAGGACTGCTGCTGTGGAGCGCGGGCTGTTCAAGCGGTTCGGGCGCAGATGCGAAAACCATCCAGTCGCGGAGCGAGTTGTGGAGCAAGGCCGGTTCGGTGAAGGACTCGGCTAGTTTCGTCAGCTTTTACGCCGACGATGCGACGGTCATGCTACCCAACGAGCCGGCAATCCACGGCATGGACGCCATCAAAGCGGTGTTCACGCCGATGATGCAGGATCCCAATTTCTCCCTGTCCTTCACTACCGATAAGGTGGAAGTATCGGGAATTTTGGCCTATACGCAGGGCTCGGTGAGCCTGCGGACTACCGGCCGCGACGGCAAACCGATGAACGATACAGGAAAGTACCTGACGGTTTGGAAAAAGCAGTCCGACGGCTCGTGGAAAGCGATCGAAGATATCTTTAACAGCGATCTGCCAGTGGGAAGTTAGGGGCAGGCCGGAAAGACCTGCCCCGGCCGTTACTCTTTGTGAGCGGCGTGGGCGATATGGCCGCCGTGCTTCTCGGTGTGGTGCTTGGTGGCCTCGCCGGCGTGGTGGGCCGCATGCAATCCATGGCCGTGCGCGATATGCGCATGGTGGGCGGCTTTTTCGTGATTTCCCTGCTCGTGGTGATGGGCAGCTTCACGGTGGTGCGCGGCTGCATGTTCGTGGTGTTCGGCGGCTTTTCGATGGTGTTCGGCGGCTTCGTGGCTCATCGCATGATCCTCTTTTCCTGGAGGAAGCGCGGGTCGGCCGACATGGCCCGGACCTGCGCGCTGATCCAACGGTATTATATGCGTTTTCGCTTCATACTTTGGTGAAATTCACGAGTTTACAAGTGTGAGATCTCGCAGCTTGTGTCCGATTTGTACGATATTTACCTGAGAGCGGCAAAGCGCGCACCGGCATCCACCAAATTAGGAGGGATTGAATATGCGAAATCAACTTGCGATTGTAGGGGCTGCGGCGTGCTCCTTGCTGCTGGCGATTCCAATGATCGCGGCGCCGCGCACCGCCTGGCCCGCGGAGACCCTGTCGGGCACCATCTCGATGATCGATCCGGCGCTGAACACGGTCGTCGTGCAGACTTCCGGCGGAGTGCCTTTCGACATGGTGGTAACCAGGAATACACGAATTGAATCCGGCAACCAAACGCTCACTCTACAGGACCTGCAACAGGACACGAATCGCACCGTCTCCGTTCGCTTTGTCCCCGAACGGCGCGGCGATGTTGCCCGGACGATCCAACTCGGCAGTTAGCTTTGCCCGGACGCGGTGCGTGAGATACTGAGTCATGACGCGCCGCGATTGGATGTCGAGCGTGCCGCTCGGCCTGGCGTTGTTCGATCAGGGAAGGGAACCCGTGAAGGACGGGAGCGTCGAGGCGGCCAAAATCTCCGCGACAGCCGGGAGGAGTTTTGGTCTGCGCCTGCTGCGCGACATGGTCGATGGCGCGCCGCGGCAGAACGTTTTCATCTCGCCGCTGAGCATTTTCCTGGCCCTGCAAATGGCCGAAAACGGCGCCGCCGGCGCTACGCGAACAGCCATGCGGAAGACGCTCGACCTTCCGGACCTCGATCCGGCTACGCTCAACGCTTCGACATCCGGATTGGAATCCGCGCTGAAGGCGCGCAATCCGGATGCGCTGAACATTGCCAACGCATTGTGGGCCGGCCGGCGCTTCACGCTGGCACCTGACTACGTGAAATTGTGCAGCACGTTGTTTGGAGCGCGGGCGGCATCGCTCGATTTCCACGATCCGCGCGCGGCAGCCGAAATTAATGACTGGGTGAAGGCGGAAACCAAGGGAAAGATTGGCAACATCGTGAGCGCCGAGACGGTAGCGCACGCGGCCGTCATCCTGACGAATGCAGTCTATTTTGCGGCAGGATGGCGCACGCAATTTCCGCCGTCGCAGACACATGCCGCGGCATTTCACCTTACCGGCGGCGGCATCAAAAATGTTCCGATGATGCACCAGCCGCGGGTGAAGGGGGCTTATCGCGCCGCAAGCAACTACGAAGGGGCGATGCTGTATTACCGCGAGTCCAGCATCTTTCTATACGCCCTCCTGCCGAAATTGGGCGCGACTGCGAAAGAGGTGCTGGGGTCGCTCGACGCCGGGCAACTCACGGCGGGGGTTTCGGACGCCGATCTCGATCTCAAACTGCCGCGCTTTACTCTGGACTTCTCGGCGAGTCTGGCCGGGTATCTGGCCAACATGGGAATGGCGGTGGCGTTCCATTATCCGGGTGCGGATTTCAGCGCCATGGGTACGGGCGAGTTCTTTATCAGCGATGTGATCCATAAGACCCGGCTGGAAGTCGACGAGAAGGGGACGGTCGCCGCGGCTGCCACGGCGGTCACCGTGACGGCTGCTGCCATGATGCAGCGGCAGGTGCGGACATTGGTGTTCGACCGTCCGTTTGTGGTGTTGATTGGCGAGCCGCAGACGGGGGCGCTGCTTTTCGCGGGAGTCATCGAGAACCCTTGATATAGCTACCGGATCTGAATATTCACCGAATTGCTGGTTTGCCCATCGACTGTGAGGGTCACGCCAACTACGCCGGCGCCGGCAAGGCTGGCCGGAAGCTGAATATTGATCTGATCTTCACCAACGTAATACCCCTGCGCGCCGGCATATGCCGCCGTGATCTTCGCGCTTCCAACGTTGGCCACCACCGGGTTGGCATGATTGTGGATTCCCGTGCCGTAGAGCACCAGATAAGTTTGACCGCCGGAGACATCGATCGCCGTCAGACCGCCGCTGCCGATGAGCGGATACACCTGCTGCGTGCCATTCGTCACCTGAATCCACGATCCGGCCGCCATGCCGTTGCTGGCGTAAATGCCCGGTGCGACGGAGACAATCTGCTGGGTGGCGACGAAGTCCGTGGAACCACTCTGAATGGTGATGGCCGCCATGCCGATGGCTACCGAATCGGGGACCTGGTAATTGATCTGTTGCTGGGAGACATAGAACAGCGGCGCCTGGGCTGTCGCACCGGTGGAGTCTTTAATGGAGATGGAAACGCCGCCCAGGGTGACTGGCGGCGCCAGAGACTGCGGCTCCGCCGTGCCCGCGGCGATACCGCTGCCAAAAGCTGTGACGATCGAACCCCTGGCCATCGGTCCGGTGATAAAACTGGCGGAATTCGTGTCGGTGAAAGTGGGCGGCGGCGGAGGTGGTGGAGGCGTGGGAACCACCAGATTGATCAGTACGTCTGCGTTGCCGATGGGCAGTTCCGAAAGAATCTGTCCCAGTAGACCGTTGAGGCCGCTGAGCCCGTCGAGGTTGATGGGAACGGCCTGAGTGGGCAGGGAAGCCAGCGCAATGTCGATGGCTCCGTCTCCATTGAAATCCGCAATGGCCATATCGGTCGGGATGGTGGTGGAAGGAACGCTCAGCGTCACGGGGTTCCCGAACGTGCCGTCACCCTTTCCCAGTCGCACCGAGACGGCGCCCGTCGGAGCATCCCCGGCTGCAAAATTGCCGGCGATCACAGTCTCGATCAGATCGAGCTTGCCGATTCCCATCACGTCGGCGAGGGCCGCGCCCGAAACATACGAAGACTCCGCGGTATTGAACGCAGAGGCGAATTTGCCCGTCCCGTCGCCGAGCATCACGGTCACGCCGGCCGAGCCCAGGGGGTTCGTGGCTCCGTCGCCCGCAAATGCGTCCACGAGCGAACTCAGGTTCTCGTCCAACGCAGATCCCGCAATTACCACGTCCAGTTTTCCATCTCCGTTTACGTCGCCAACGAGCAGAATCGAACCCGCGGTTTGCGGCAGGGGATAGGTGCCGAGAACCGAAAACGTGCCGTCGCCATTGCCCGCCGCGACCTGAAGAGAGAAATTGCCCGAAGTGTCGTACTGTGCCGTGACGAGGTCGGCTTTCTTGTCGCCGTTGAAATCGCCGGTGGCAATGGATACCGCAATCTGGCCATTGAGCGGCAGCGGCCTGCCAGGTTGAAAGGAGCCGTTGCCATTTCCCGCCAGTATGTAGCAAGTAGTTGAGAAACTGTTCGGGTCGAACCCGGGGAGGGCGATATCCAGCTTACCGTCGCCATTGAAATCGGCGATGGCCGGGTGGATCGACCCCAGGAGGAGGTTCCCTACCCATGCGCCCTCCGGGGCGGAGGTCGAAACCGGGGCGCCGAAAGTTCCTTTATCGGTATTGGGCAGGACGACGATGTTTCCCAAGGGACAGATGGCCAGTATGTCAGGGCTCGCCGCGCCGGTAAAGTTTCCGGTCGTCAAGTAAGCCGCCTGGCACGCGGCGGGCAGATTCACTACTGGCGCCGCCGAGAACTGGCCCTTGCCGTTGCCCAGGAAGATCGAGACGGTGTTCGATTGCGCGTTGGCGATGGCCAGATCGGGGAAGCCGTCTTTATTGAAGTCGGCGGTCGCCACGGCCAGTGAGGCCTGCTGGGCCTTCAGAGATACCGGCGCGGCGAAACTGGGAACTTGGGCCAATGCCGGGGAGGAGAGCAGAAAACCCGAAAGGACGAAAACCCGGAGAGACGTGGATGACTTGGATATGGATGGAGGCCAGGAAAAACACTGCATTTTTCTTCCCCTACTCACTTCGCGCGAACGGGAAGAAAAACGACTCAAGTTTTTTGACCGGCGCACCTTAGGGATCGGCAAGTACCGCTCCCCACCAAGTGCGGCTCGGCAGGGCCGTCGTTAAACATGCCTGGAAGAACCCCGGCCGCACGGGAGCAGTGCCGTTCCCTTAGAAATCGATCCGCAGCTCCAACTGCATAACGCGGCCGTTGTTGAACAAGCACCGCTCCCCACCAGTTGCGGCTCGGAAGGGCCGTCGTTAAACGTGCCATGGAAGAACCCCGGCCGCGAGGGAGCGGTGCCGTTCCCTCAGAAATCGATCCGCAGCGCCAACTGCATAATGCGGGGGTTGTTGACCGTGCTGCTGATTTTACCGAACGCGCTGACCGCGTTGTTGAGGTTCACCGTGGGATTGTTGAAATCCACGTTGTTGAGCGTATTGTAAGCTTCGGCGCGGAAGGTGATGTATTTGCGCTCCATGAACTCGAAGCGCTTCACCAGCGAGGTATCGAAATTGAAAAAGCGGGGTCCGCGGAAGGCATTGCGGCCGGAACTCCCGATGAAACCGGCGGCCGGCTCGGAGAAGTTCGCCACCTGGGCCGGTGTGAAGTAATAAACGCCGGGGCCGATACCATTATTGGTCGTGGCGATGGCGCCGATGTTACGGTCTCCGGTATAGTTAGCCCACGTAGCGGCGGTGCTCGGCCCCGTGGCTCGTCCGGAACTGACCGTGAACGGCGTGCCGCTTTCCCAGATCACAATGCCGCCCACGTCCCATCCGCCGAAGATGGCGTTGGCCCACTTGGGCATGTTCCCGCCGATCAGGTGGCCTTTGCCTACCGGAAGCGTGTATTCCGCATTCATGGTGAAGGCTTTCGGAATGTCGAAATTAGACCGGCCGCGGTCGAGCGCTTCGTTGAAGCTGTCGAGCGGCGCGGCGAATCCGTTGCCCTCACCGCCGGTGGCTGCCGACAGGTCGTTGTCGATGGATTTCGACCAGGTGAAGTTGGCGCTGAGACGCAGGGCGCCGAATTGGCGGGTGAGGCGCGCCTGCAACGAATTGTATTCCGAGCGCCCGTCGTTATTGCCGATGAGCACGCTGCTGAATTGCGGGAAATGCCGCAGGTAATATTCGGAAATGCCGGCGTTGGCATAAGCCGAGTAGTGATTTACGTCCATGGTGTTGGCGGCGGCGCCTACCTGGCCCTGCGAAAAGTTGCTCGATCCGATGCCGCTGATGGCGCTCGATAGCGATCCGAACGCGGCGACTATCGGGTTGCCCGCCGGCACCGGGTTTGCGCTGGCGACGTAGGCCGCGATCTGATTGAACGCAGTCAGGAAGCCGTTGTTGTAAATGTACGACTGGTCGAGATTGGTCTGGAAGAACAATTTGACGCCGCGATTCCCGACGTAGCCCACGTCCAGAATGGTGTTCTTGGCAATCTGCCGTTGGATATTGAGGTTCCACTGCTGAACGTATCCGTTGGTCAGATTCGCCGCCATCAGGTCGAGAGCCACCTGGCGCGTTGCTGCCGGAGTGACCGCCGGGCTGGCAGGCTGTTGCGGAAGCGGCGGGGAATTGCCGATGCGGACGTCGCTGCCGGTGGTCGAGTTGGGATAAATCGTGACCGCCTGCGCGAAGCCCGGTGTAGCGCCATCCACCGAGCTGGCGGCTGCTCCGATCATCCGGTCGTAGAAAATGCCGTAGCCGCCGCGGATGGCGGTTTTGCCGTTGCCGAAGGGATCCCAGGCGAAGCCGAAGCGCGGGGCGAAGCTGTGGTAGTCGTTGTTGAACCACTTGTTGGAGCGCACGATCGTGGCGTTGTCGATCTCGCCGGCAGTGTTGAATGCGCTTTGCGGGGTCATGATTCCCTGGAAGCCGTTCTCTTCGTTCGGCACCGGGAAGTACTCCCAGCGGATTCCGAGATTGAGGGTCAGCCGCGGCGTGATTTTCCAATCGTCCTGCGCGAAGAAGCCGTATTCGTGAAACAGGAAGTTGCGCACGCGCGGAGTGCCGGCCGCCTGGAATGTGGTCAGGTTGCTGTAGTAGGTTTCGGTGACCGACGAGATGCGGCCCAACAGGTCGTTGTAAAGCCCCTGGAACGTGGTGGTCTGCGCGCCGGTAAGGCCGGCGGGAGTCACACTTTGCGCCGGAACGTTGCCGTTGGCGGTGCTTAAAGAGATGTTGGGGTAGATGCCGGCGTCGTTAAATCCGTACTGGTCGGTGTCGCGGAATTGACCGCCGAACTTGATGGTGTGATTGCCTCGAATCTTGGTCAGATTGTCGGTATATTCGTCCACTGGAGAATTGCGGCCCTGTGGAAAGGCGGTCAATATCGGGGTGGTCCAGGTGTTGAATGAAACCATGGGACCGGCTTCGCGTTCCGGGCGGTTGAAATTCACCGACGCGCTCTGGTGGCCGTATCGAAATTGGTTCACGAGCGTTGAGGAAATGGTCCAGTCCCACCCTCCGGCCACACCCCAGCGCTTGCCGCCCTGCGTTCCAGCCGCCTGGCCGGGGATCACGTTCTGCGCGCCGTTCAGCGAATCGATCGACGAATTACGCTGCCAGCTCGTGCGCTCGAAAACGTGCATCTTGTCGCTAATGTTGTAGTCCACTTTGACGGTGAACTGGTCGGACAGGCTGCCGTTGTTGTAATTGAAATCGTAGCAGGAGGAATTCAGTCCGTCGGAACTGGCGCAGTTGTTGTTATTCGGCGCGGGATAGAGCTTGAGCAACGCAGCTACCGTGGGGTCTATGCCTTTGGCCAGCGGATCGGCGGTGAGAATGTTGTATTGCTTGATGTTGGGGCTTGCCGCTGTACCGGCATTCCATTCGAAAATGCCTTGCTCGGCGGTCGTGGTGGGCACCAGTGTGTTTTGAATGCCCTGCGCGTGGGTCCGGATGCCCTGATAGTTGCCGAAGAAAAAAAGCTTGTTGTGCTTGATGGGTCCGCCGAAGGAGCCGCCGTAATTGTTCTGAATCAGCACCGGGATGGGTACTTTGGGAGTGGCGGCGTTATTGAAGAAATCGTTCGCGTTGAAATCGCGATTGCGCAGATAGTCGAACGCGTTGCCGTGAAATTGATTGGTACCCGACTTGGTGACTAGCTGCACCTGTCCACCGGCGTTGCGGCCATATTCCGCCTTCCCGCCGTCGGTCACGACGCGCGCTTCCTCCACGGAATCGGTGTTGTTCGCGGTAAGCGAGAGGCCGATGCGCGGCGCCACCGAATCATTCACGTCGATGCCGTCGAGGGTGTTGTTGTTGCTGCCTTGGCGCAATCCGTTGACGTGAGCGAAACTGTAGTCGGCGCCGGACGACGACCCGTTAGCCGTGGGGAAGATCTGCACTCCGGGCTGGAATACCGCTAGCGTAATGGGCGTTCGGGCTAACTGGGGCAAGGTGTCGATATCCGTAAGCGTGACGGAATTGGCGATCTGCGATTCGGCGGTTTGCACGGTGATGGTATTCGCCGTCACCTCCACGGTCTCCGTCATCTGGCCAACCTCGAGGGTGACGGACTGCGATACGTTCGACGCGGCGTCGAGTTCGATGTCGTTAATCATTGCCTTGCGGAATCCGCTGCTCTCCACGGTCAGCGAGTAGGTGCCAGGCTGCAACACCGGAAATACGAAATCGCCGCTCGAGTTGGTGGTGACTTCGGTGCGGAGTTTGGTGGCATTGTCGATAGCGGTGACCTTGGCATTGGGCAAGACGGCGCCGCTGGAGTCGTGAACAGTTCCTACCAGACGCGCGGTCTGGGTTTGCGCGAAAGTGACGGTCGCCAGGAATATGGCGAGCAAGACAAAAAACAGAGACTTTCCGAACCTACCGATCATTGCCGGACCTTTCCCTCACTCAACTGAAAAGCATCAGTCGTGCGAGACACCCTGTGTGAGAATCGTTACGATATGGGAATTAGTTTATTCGGATCTTAATTTCCTTGCAAGCAAAAATTGAATACTTTGTAGTGCTTTTTTCTTGATAGCGAAGATTAGGATTGCTTATGGGTGGCGGCTCCCGATTGTGGGAGGGAAATCGGGGTAATTCCAGGATTTGTAGGCAGGCAAAGTTGAAACCGGAGGGCCTGGCGAGCCGCCGCCGCTGCCTAGCGGTGCTTCTGACTTCGAACCGCTATTCTTGCACTACGTGGTATCGGCCGGTGTGGCCGCAGTGGCTCTTCGCGGGCAGCGATTTATGCGGTTCTTGCCATTCCGGCCTGGGCTGGTCTCCACTCTATGGTGGTGTTACTTAGACCACGGGGGCACGATGCCGTTCATTCGCGAATAAGCGATAGCTTGTCCGAGGTGTTCAGCCATATGCGTCTCCAAATCGATCAGGACGCCATTAGTTGTCGCCGGCGTGCCGAAGAAATCTACCGGTTTGGCGAGCGTAGCGGTGCGGGCGCGGTCGATCGCCTGATGGATGGCGTTGAAGCTTTCGGCAAGGGCGGCAACTACCTGCTCTTTGGTCGCCGGTGCGGATTCGCTTTTCCGCTGTTCTTCGAGCTGTTTCTTCAAGGCATCGCCCCCGGGAGAATGAACCGCGATATTCAACAGCAGGCGATTGCCGTTGGCGATATGCAGGAACACCTCCTGAAAGCTGCGCACGCCGGCAGCGGGTCTCCAGGAATATTTCTCCTCGGGAACGGCCTTGGCCAACGACATGATGTGATCTTCCAGATCGTGAAGCGGCAGGTTGAGATCGGCGCCGGCGGCCGGCTGTGGGGCGGCATCCTTCACCGCGAGCAGTTCGACATCGAAGATGAGTTCGGACCGGGCCGGAATGGCCGGCGGACGTCCCAACTCGCCGTAAGCGAGCTCGTAAGGCAGAAACAAACGCCGTTTGCCGCCCACTTTCATGCCTTCGAATCCGGCTTCCCATCCGGCGATCACGCCGCGGCGGCCCTGCACGAAGTCGAACGGCGTTCCCCTATCGACGGAGGAATCGAACTTGGAGCCATTGCGCAGCCAACCGGTGTAATGGACGGTGTACTCCTGCCCGGGACCAGCCGCCGCGCCATCGCCGATCTTTACATCGATGTAGCGGAGCCCAAAAGATTCGACCACCGGGCCGCTTACCTTGGGAACGGACGGCGGCATGGTGGGATCGAACGTTTGCGCGCCGAGCCCGAAAGCGGCGGCGAGCACAACGGCGGGAGCGAGTTGGCGGCGCATGATTTATTCTCCTAGTTTCTTCCGCGCGAACGGCCGGGCGAATGCCCCCGGCGGATTGTGAGCGGTGGTGACAGACGCTTTGCGGTAACACTCCATCGCGCGATCCTTCTCACCGAGCTTTTCATAGGCCTGGCCGAGCAGGCACTGAATGAATGGGTCGTTCGGATTGGCCTTTTGCAGGTCCTCGGCCGCACTCTTGTAGTCGCCGAGATACAGAGCGACGTACCCCGTTAGGTATGGCAGGAATTGCGATTGATTTTCGCCCCGTCCGGTTCCGTGCGCCAACTGCTCGTCTTGGTCGAGGATGGCTTTGGCGGCGGCGATGTGCTTCTCAGCCTCGGCCCGATTGCCGCGCCGCGCCGCAATACGCGCCTCGGCGTGCTCCCAGCGGAACTCCCAAAGATCGCGCATGACGGGCGGAATGTCGGGCTGTTTCAGGCCGTGATCGTGGCCGGCTTTGTACCATTTGGCGGCGGCATCCAGGTCGCCGTTGTCGATGCACACGCGCGCCGCCTCGTCCGCCACCTCGCCTTCCTGATAGAAGGCGTTGGAAGCATCGTCCTTTTCGCGCGTGGTCCAGTACGCGATGACCTTCTCTTCGTTTTTGACGGTATTCGGGCAATCTCCCGCGAAGGCGTAGGACATGGCCATGGCGCGCTCCTGCTGCGATTTGGCTTCGGGAGTGGCCGCCAGTTCGATGGCGCGGGCGAAGGCGGCATGAGCGTCGGTGGCCCGGCCCATGAGATCGAAAAGGCTGCCCAAGGCGCTGTGCAGGGGCAGGGAATCGGGCGATTCGGCCAGAGATTTGCGATAAATAGCGAGGGCTTCGTCGAGCTTGCCTTGGCGCACGAGCGCCAGCGCGGGACGGGCCGATTCGGGAAGCGGCGGACCGCCGGGTTGGGCCGCCATCGGGGCGGCGAAAAGCAGCATGGCTACCAACATGGAACCGTGCGATTTTCCCTGGTGCATGGGAGAGATTATCGCATTACGCAAGGCAGGGCACGCAATCCTGCCAGACTTACGCCCGCAAGACTTCCACCGGGTCCACCCGCGTGGCGCGCAGCGATGGCAGGTAACTGGCCAGGGCGGCCACCGTCGCGAGCGCCACCGCGACCCCCGCGAAAACCGCCGGATCCCACGAGCGCATCCCGGCGATAAGGCTGTTCATAACCCGCGCCAGCACCATGGCCGAAGGGACGCCGATGGCGATGCCGAACAAACCCAGCCGCCCGCCTTCGACCAGCACCATGTTGCGCACGTCCCGCGGTTCCGCCCCGAGCGCCATGCGGATGGCGATCTCGACCGCTCTCTGCTCCACCGAATACGCCATCAGCCCGTAGAGCCCGACGGAAGCGAGCAGCAGCGCTATGCCTGCGAAAACTCCCAGCAGTAGCGTGTAAAAAGCCGTTCTGGCCGACGATGCCGCCACCACCTGGTGCATGGTGCGGACGCGGCCCAGCGGCAAGCCGCCGCTCGCGGCGCGCAGAACTTCTCCCACGGCGAGGCTC
>Ga0335072_10004271_pt1 | contig 21301 bp, 20 predicted proteins | sample Lox_Sample_21_FD_206725 | JGI IMG/M metagenome (GOLD analysis project Ga0335072, IMG submission 206725) | Soil microbial communities from Loxahatchee National Wildlife Refuge, Florida, United States - Lox_Sample_2.1 | ecosystem: Environmental > Terrestrial > Soil > Wetlands | place: USA...
GGCGGCGGTCCCGGGGGCCTGTACTTCTCGTCGCTGGCCAAAGCGCTTGACCCCGCACTGGATATCACCGTGTGGGAGCGCAACGCCCCAGATGACACCTTCGGTTTCGGCGTCGTCTTCAGCGACGAGACGCTTGGCGGCATCGAGCATGCTGACCCCGCCTTCTATGCGCAGATGGCCGAACATTTCGCGCGCTGGGACGATATTGACATCCACTTCGCGGGCACGGTCACGACGGTAGGCGGGCAGGGCTTCGCTGCCATGAGCCGTAAGACGTTGCTGCAGCTACTCCAGCGGCGATGCGCCGAACTGAGTGTCCGGCTGGAGTTCCGGACCGAAGCGCCGGATGTGGAGTCGCTCAGTCGCGAGCACGACCTCGTCGTGGCCTCGGATGGCGCGAACTCGACCGTCCGGGCCAGATACGCGGATGTTTTCTCGCCCTCGGTCGACCTGCACCGCAACAAGTACATCTGGCTCGGCACCGACTTGGTGTTCGATGCCTTCAAGTTCTACATCTGCCAGACGCCCTACGGCGTCATGCAGGTGCACGGCTACCCGTACGACACCACGGGCAGCACGTTCATCGTCGAGATGCACGAGGACGTCTGGCGCCGGGCCGGCTTCGATGACCCGGCTTCTGCCGCATTGCCGCCAGGCACGAGCGACGAGCAAGCGGTCTCCCGTATCGCCGGGCTCCTGGGTGACGTGGTGGCCGGCCATCAGATCTTCGTCAACAACTCGAAGTGGCAAAGCTTCGGGACGCTATCGAACTCGGCCTGGCGCCACGGCAACATCGTGCTGCTCGGGGACGCTGCTCATACCGCGCATTTCTCGATCGGCTCCGGCACCAAGCTCGCGATGGAGGACGCGCTCGCGCTGGTGGCCTGCCTGCACGAGCAGGGAACGGTCGACGCGGCACTGAAGGCATACGAGGCCGAGCGAAGTCCGGTGGTGCTGTCAACACAGCGAGCCGCGCGGGCCAGCCTGGAGTGGTTCGAGAACATTGGCCACTACGTCGGTCAAAGTCCCGAGCAGTTCGCGTTCAACATAGTCACCCGCAGCCGCCGCATCACCTACGACAACCTGCGCCTGCGCGATCCGGAGTTCGTCGCGGCCATGGACGCCTGGTATCGCAGGCACGAGACCGAGCGTGGTGTCATGCCGCCGGTCCATGACAGCCGTCCGCCGATGTTCCACCCGTTCCGCCTGAAGAACCTGGACCTGATCAACCGGGTCGTGGTCTCCCCGATGGACATGTACTCCTCAGCCGACGGGGTCCCCGGTGACTTCCACCTCGTGCACCTGGGTGCGCGCGCACTTGGCGGCGCCGGGCTCGTCATGACGGAAATGGTGTGCGTGTCACCGGAGGGGCGGATCACTCCCGGGTGCGCCGGCCTTTACACGCCCGAGCACGAGCTGGCGTGGGGGCGCGTGGTCAGTTTCGTCCACGGCAACAGCAGCGCGAAGATCGGCGTCCAGCTCGGCCACTCCGGCCGCAAAGGGTCTACCAGACTGATGTGGGAGGGCATGGACGAGCCGCTCGACGAGGGCAACTGGGATGTCGTCGGCCCGTCACCGCTGCCATACAGCACGAACAATCAGACGCCTCGTGAGCTTGATCGCGACGAGATGGAGCTGATTACGGCACAGTTCGCGGACGCCGCGCGAGCCGCGGCGCGGGCGGGCTTCGACCTGCTCGAACTGCACTGCGCGCATGGTTACTTGCTGTCGTCTTTTCTGTCGCCGCTATCCAACCAACGGCAGGATCACTATGGCGGGACGCTTGCGGGCAGGCTGCGGTATCCGCTTGAGGTCTTCGACGCCGTACGTGCTGCGTGGCCAGCCGAGCGACCGGTCAGCGTGCGCATCTCCGCGACCGACTGGTACCAGGGCGGGAACGACGTGGATGACGCCGTGCAGATTGCCGCAGCGTTCGCGGAGCACGGCGCCGATGCAATTCACGTCTCGACGGGTCAGGTCGTCAAGGATGAGCAGCCGAAGTTCGGACGCAGCTACCAGACGCCGTATGCCGACCGCATCCGCAGTGAGATAGGCGAGCGTTACGGCGTTGCCGTCATAGCCGTCGGCGCTATCTCCTCCTACGACGACGTGAACTCGTTGTTGCTGGCCGGCCGGGCTGACCTGGTGTCACTTGGCCGGCCGCACCTGTACGACCCGAACTGGACGCTGCATGCCGCCGCCGAACAGGATTACGACGGGGCCGGCGCCTGCTGGCCGCCGCAATACCTGGCCGGCCGCCGCAAGCCGCCGACGGGCCGCACCGACGGTCCCCGGCCGCGCCTGACGCTGATCAGGGAGCCGGATGACGGCACCAGGCATAGCCGCTGGCGCCCCGGGCAGCTCGGCGACCATCCAGTGGCAGCCCAGTGACGCACGCCGACATGGTTGTCACCGCGGGCGCGGTGGCGCCGTCAGCTGGCGAGGCGAAGCCCGGCTTCGGTGTCGCGATCCGGGGCGGTCGCGTCCTGGCGGTAGCGCCAGCAGCGGAACTCGACGCGCTGAGCGGCCCGGCCACCGTGGTTGAACACCGGGCCGGGCTGCTGCTGCCCGGATTCTTCGACTCGCACAACCACATGCTGATGACCGGCATGGGCATGCTCTCGCCGGGCCTGGGCGGCTGCCGTAGCATCGCCGAAGTTCTCGGTGTGGTGCGCGCCGCCGCAGAGCGCGCAGCCCCAGGCCAGTGGATTGTCACCTCGCCCGCCTGGCATGAGTCGAGCCTGGCAGAGCAGCGAATGCCGACTGCTGAGGAACTCGACTCGGCTACCGCCGGCCATCCGGTCTTCATGCGCCGCGGCGGTCACAACCTGGTGTTGAGCACGCTGGCTTTCCGGCTGCTGGACGTGGACGGGACCAGTCACACCGAACCCGGCACCACCGTCATCCGGCGCGCCGACGGTTCACCCACCGGCCACATCGTCGGAAGTGCTTATGTCGGACGGCTGGCCGCGCTACTGCCGCCAGTGCCCGAGGCGCGTAAGCGGCAGGCGCTCGCACACGTCGGCGATGCCTACGCCAGAGCCGGCATCACCAGTCTTGTCGAGCCAGGCCTGGGGCCGGCCGACATCGACCTGCTGCGCCGCCTCGGCGACGAAGGCGCGCTCCGGCAGCGGGTCCGGATGATGTGGCGGATCGCGAGCAGCGACCGGGACCTCGATAGGGCGGTCAGCGCACTGACAACCGGAGCCGGGCCAGCGCCCTTCCGCGACGAGTGGACCAGTCTGTTCGGCCTCAAGCTGGGCGCCGACGGAGGAGTCGAGACGGGCTACTACCGGGACGCCTACGCCCACCCCGACGACAGCGATCACCCGCACGGCAAACCGTTGATCAGCGCGGACGCGCTGCGCGCCATCTGCGAGTCCGCCGCCGCGACCAACTGGCACGTCGGCGTGCACTGCGTCGGGGACGCCGCCATCGACACTGTGCTCCATGCATTCGAGGCCGCCGACCGGGTGTCGTCCCTCGACGCCCGCCGCTGGACCCTGATCCACATGATGTACCCGCGCGCCGATCACTGGCCCCGCGCCCGGCGCCTAGGGCTCACCGTGACCGCGCAGCAGCCGCTGCAGTTCGCCCTTGCCGCCGGCTTCCAGCATTACATCGGCGCCGAGCGAGCCCGGGATATCGAACCGCTCCGCGGCTACCTCGCTGAGATAGCGCTGCCCGTCGGGGGCGGCTCCGACAGCCCGGTCGCGCCGTACGAACCGCTGCTAGGCATCCGCAGTTCCGTTACCCGCTCGACCCGCGCCGCCGGGATCGTCGGACCCGAGTGGTCGATCGGGATCGACGAGGCACTGCGCATGTACACGGCGGCAAGCGCGTGGTGCGCGTTCGAGGAAGACCAGGCCGGCGTCATCGCGCCGGGCATGGCCGCCGACCTGACCTGCCTGTCGGCGAACATCCTCGACTCACCCGACGCCCTCGGCGACGCGGAGGTCACCTGGACCATGGCCGGCGGGAAGGTCACGTACGCCAGCTAGGGCCGGCCTAGTCGGTCAGGAACGAGCGCCGCCACCAGTAGTGGCCGGGCGCACCGATCAGCCCGTTGTCGGCAAGGAACGCCACGATTTTCTGGCCGCCGAACCTGAGGGTCTGCCGGTAATGCGGGTTGGCCAGAGCGGCCACGCGAGCCGCACGCGGATCCAGCCCGACCGACCGGTACACCTGCGGGTTGATCAGGTTGCTCGCGACGATGAAGGCAAACCTGGCGGTTATTGCCCGGTGGTAGGCCATACCAGCCGGGCTGGTTTTTGCCATGCTGCGCGGCAGTTCCGCGCGAGCGAAGGAGATGTGCCTGGCTTCCTCGAGGATGTGGATCCTGTTGACCATCCGCATGAGCGGCTGGATGGAGTCATCCGCGGCCTGCTCTCGCTGGAAGCGATCGGGGATTTCCTCGCCGAGGAGGATTGCTGCCCACATCGACGGTCCGCAAGCAAGTGCCGGCAACCAGTTGCCAAGCGCCCAGATCCTTGGTGGCGGCCCGTACATCGGCGTACCGAACTGCTCGATCATCCGGCCAAACATGATCGTGTGCCGGCATTCTTCCCCCAGCTCAGTCAGCGCGTACTGGACGTGAGCACTGACTGGATCGCCGCGATATGCCATTTTGGCGAGTATGCGCATCAGCATCAGCTCAAGCCAGATCCCGGTGCTGGCGACGCTGGCCCCCTCGTGCTTGCCGAGTTCCAGGCGCTGCTCAGGGCTCAGCTTGTCCCACAGCGAAGTCCCGTACAGGGAACAGCGCTGCTCGAGAATGAAGCCCTTACCGGGAACGAGCGGTGCCGACCAGTCGATGTCGAGGTCCGGGTCGTAGCTGCGGGCGGCGGTCGAGCGCAGTAGCCGGTCGGCGACGGCCTCCCGGCTAGTGGGCGCGGGCGTTCGGGTGTTCGTCACTGACCCTCCTTCTAGAGCAGGATCTGCCCAATGGCGTTGCGGGCCATCACGGTCATCCCGGATGAAGGTGCGACTAGAAGTAACTGTTACTTCTGGTAGCATCTATCGGGTGGACGAAGTTGTCAAGAAAGGCAGTGTTCTCGAGACTGGCAGTGATGTGACCTGCGGCGATGTGCCGGGTGACGGCCGCCGGAGCCGGTGGAGCGCGCACCGCCAGCAGCGACGTGAGGAATTCGTCCGGGCCGCCCTGCGGGTGCTTGGCAGGTTCGGGCCCGACCTGCCGATGGAGGCAGTGGCCGCTGAGGCTGGCGTCAGCAAGCCCGTGCTCTACCGGTACTTCAACGATAAGGCAGCGCTCGTGGCGGCACTGGGCGAGGCAGGCTCAGCAGCTCTGCTGGACCGGATGCTGCCGGCCATGCAATCGGACCGGCCGCCGCTCGAGCGCGTGCGGGATACCGTCAGCGCGTACTTCGCGCTCATCGACGAACAGCCCAACCTGTACTGGCTGCTGGCGCGCTGGCCCGGCTCCGAGTCCGTCCAGCGGGACAAAGATCTGATTGCCACGTCTCTGACCGCGATACTCGGTGACTACCTCCGGGAATTCGGGCTTGACTCGGGCGGCGCCGAGCCGTGGGCGTACGGCCTCACCGGGCTGGTCCAGAGCACCGGCGAATGGTGGCTCAGCCGGCGCTCCATGAGCCGGGTCCACGTCGTCGGGTATGTCACGGAGCTGATCTGGGCGGCGTTGTCCGGCGTGCTGCGCGATGCGGGCGTTGTCATCGACCCCGCACGACCTCTTCCGCCGATCAGGCCGCAACTGACCCTGCACCGAGCACACCTCCGGCAGGGCGCGGATGACACGTTGCCGACCGTTGCGAAGCAGGACAAATGACCAGACTGGATAACACAGACAGCTACGCCGGCCCGGCCACCGTTCGGGTCGGTGACAGTACCTTCGCTGTTCAGGCCGACCTGCGCGGCCAGTTCGAGCCGATCGACGGCAGGTATCACTGGTACGGCCGGCTGGCGCGCAGCGCCGCGCTGACCGCGAGCATGGGACAGGGCCGGGCCACAGGCCTGCTCAGCACGCCCGAAGGCGCGGCCGAATGCGAGTTGTACGATCCCGACCCCTGGGAGCGCTACCGGGTGGCCGGCATCTCGACCCCGCCGTTCCGCGCAGCGATATCTCGGCCCTGCGGGGGGTACATCTGAAGCGCTGACATGCCGGACGTGTGCCCGGTCGTACTGGTACCAGCTGGGCGGAAGGAGCACACATCATCGCGAACGAGGTCGCTTCATCGGTGGTCGTGCCGAACCGCATCGCGCCGAGACTGAGCACGCTTACCTTGCGCGCTGACGACGGGTCACTTCCGATGGTGGTGTATAGCATGCTCCTACGCTCACAGTTCGCGCGCGCTCGAAGTCAAACGAGTACGCGCCTGCTCCGTAACAGAAGCGGCCCGAGATCAACTAGCCGCCCGGCAGAGTGCCCCCGTCACAGCGCGACTGGCGCCATGGCGAGGAAAGTTTCCTGAGTTAGATCGACGTGGGAACCTGGCTCCAGCAGCACGCTGAGGTCTGCGGTGAAGCCTGCTTTGTCCTGCTCGCTGTAGCTGAGGTACGTGGCGCGGGTGCGCTCGACACCCAGGACTGTCTGCACAGGAACCGTCAGGGCTCTGGCGTGAAGTAGCTCGACCGTCTCACCGAACAACGCGGTTTCTTGCAGGGCGGTGACCCAGGCTGGCAGGCCCGCAGGGTTCATGGTGCGGTGGCTGTATCTCATCCACAGCTCCCGCAGTCGCGTCCGGAGCGGCTCGGGATAGCGCTCCTCAGCCGTCAGCAGAGCCAGCCAGCCACCGGGCCGCAGCAACCGGGCGGCCTTGGCCAGGCCGATGCCGGGATCGACCCAGTGGAAGGCGGTGGCTGACACGATGAGATCGAAGTGCTCACTGCCTGCAAAGTCCTCAAACGAGCACACCTGGAACCCGGCCATCGGGTCTGCCACGTTACGCCGGGCGGCCTCGATCATCGCCGCGCCGATATCGATGGCCGTCAGGTTAAACGCCCGGCCGGCCAGCTGGCGGGTGAGCTGGCCCGTGCCACATCCGATCTCCAGAACGTCGGCCTCGCGGCCGATTCCGGCACTCGCGCAAACGGTATCGACTATCTCCGCGGGGTAGCCCGGGCGCGTGGCGTCATAGAGCGGAGCGACGCCGTCGAATAGGCGCCGCAGATCCTCCCGCCGGCTGCGCTGTTGTTCAGTCTCGGCGGTCACAGCGCGGCCTCCCAGAATCGCCAGCGTCGCGCACAATTATCCGCGACGCTCGTCGGTCGCGGTAGCGATGCTGGTGGCCGATGGCTTGGCGCTGCCAGTCAGGAAGGCCGCCCGCGGGTACTCGGTGGCTACCGCGCGAAATGGTTGCCCGGCGACGATCATATTGAGTAACATACTGAGTATGATATTCGATAGGATCAGCGAATGAGCATCCGGCACGCGCTGCTGGCGCTACTCAGCGAGGGACCGAAATACGGACTGCGGCTTCGCGAGGAGTTCGAGGCGGGCACCGGCGAGGTCTGGCCGCTGAACATCGGGCAGGTGTACACCACGCTGCAGCGACTGGAACGTGACGGCCTGATCGAGTCCGATGACGACGATGAGCAGGACAGCCCGCAGAAACGGTTCCGGATCACCGCCCAGGGCGATCGTGAACTCGCTGCCTGGCTGCGAACCCCGCCGGACATGTCGTCGCCGCCGCGCGACGAACTGGTGATCAAGGTGCTGGTAGCGCTGCTCGTGCCCGGCACAGACGTGCGCGAGGTGATCCAAGCGCACCGCCGCTACCTGGTGGAGCTCATGCAGCAGTGGACCCGGATCAAGGACGCCGACGCCGGGCGCGACCTCGCGCTGGGCCTTGCGGTGGACGCGGAGCTGTTCCGGCTGGACGCGGTAGTCCGCTGGCTGGACGCCGCCGACGGCCGGATCAGGCGTGCGGCGCTCGAGCCGCCGATCGCGGCAAGGGATGACCTGCCCAGGCTGAAGCGGAAGGCCGGGCTGGCGCGATGAGCATGCTCGAACTGCGCCAAGTGTCGAAGGTATACGGCCTGGGCGCCACCGAGGTGCACGCCCTGCACGACGTCAGCCTCGCAGTCGCTCCCGGGGCGATGGTGGCGGTCATGGGGCCGAGCGGGTCGGGCAAGTCGACGCTGCTGACGATCGCCGGCAGCCTGGAGGAGCCGACCAGCGGGCAGGTCCTCGTGGCCGGGCACGAACTGACCAGGATGTCGCGCAACGACAAGGCGCGGCTGCGCCGCCAGTCGATCGGGTATGTGTTCCAGGACTTCAATCTGCTCCCGGGCCTGACCGCTGCGGAGAACGTCGCGCTGCCGCTGGAACTGGACGGCGTCAGCGCGCGGAAGGCCCGGGAAGCCGGGCTGCGCGCGCTCACCGATCTGGGCCTGGCGGACCGCGCGCCGAGCTACCCGGATCAGCTATCCGGCGGTGAGCGGCAGCGGGTCGCGATTGCCCGTGCCGTGGTCGGCGACCGGCACCTGCTGCTGGCCGACGAGCCGTCCGGCGCGCTGGACTCGGAAAACGGCGAGGCGGTGATGCGCATGATCCACACCGCGTGCAAACGGGGCGTCGCCGCCGTGGTCGTCACGCACGACGCGCAGCTGGCCTCGTGGGCGGACCGGGTGGTGTTCATCCGGGACGGCCACATCGTCGACCAGACGGTGCCAGCCCCGGGCCCGGAGTCACTGCTGGGGCAGGACCGATGACTACCCTCACCCGCCCGCGCGCGGGCACCGGCAACGGGGGCATCCCCGCCCGTCGCGCAGTGTTTCGCTGGGGCTGGCGGCTGTTTCGCCGCGAGTGGCGCCAGCAACTGCTCGTGCTCGGCCTGCTCACCCTGGCGGTCGCCGCGACGGCCTGGGGCGCAGGCGTCGTCACGAACTCACAGCTCGGCAACCCCAACTGGCCCACGTACGGCACCGCTCCCGCGAGGGCCAGGCTGTCGGGCAGCGACCCGAGCCTGGCCGCCGACGTCGCCACCATTCAGCGCCGCTGGGGCCCGGCAGATGTCATCGAGAACGAGACAATCGGGACCGGCACGAACCAGTCCGTGCAGCTCCGCGCCGAGAAGCCGCACGGGCACTTTAACTCTCCGCTGCTCGGTCTGGTGAGCGGCGCGTACCCAGCCGGACCCGGTCAGGTCGCGCTGACCAGCCAGGTGGCGGCCCTGTACGGCGCGCACGTGGGCGGGACCTGGCTGGCCGCCGGGACGACCTGGCGGGTGACCGGCATCGTGCAGGACCCGAGCAACCTGTCGGACGAGTTCGCGCTCGTCGCTCCTGGCCAGGTCAGGCACCCGAGCCAGGTGATCATGCTGCTCGGATCCGCCCCGGCGCGGCTGGCGATCAGCGCCGGGGACACCTCGCTCCCCGGCGTGCCTGCGGCGGCGCTGTTTACCCCGAATGAGGTGTCGGGCGGGCTCTCGCAAGCGGTGCTCATCCTGGTGCTGGAGCTAGTCGGCCTGGCGTTCATCGGCCTGCTGTCGGTAGCCAGTTTCTCCGTGATGGCCCAGCGCAGGCTTCGTGCCCTCGGCATGCTCAGCGCGATCGGTGCGACGGGACGGAACCTGCGCCTGGTCGTGATCGTCAACGGCATGGTGGTGGGCGTGGCCGGCGCGCTGGCCGGGACGGCGCTTGGCCTCGCGGCCTGGTTCGCCTATGCGCCGAGGTTGCAGCAGGCCAGCGACCACGCGGTCGACCCTGCCAGCCTGCCCTGGTGGGCGATCGCCATCGGGGCCGTGTTCGCGATCGTGACCGCCGTGCTGGCGTCCCGCAGCCCGGCTAAAACGATGGTCGCGGTCCCGGTGGTGGCCGCGCTGTCCGGCCGTCCCGCGCCACCGAGGGCGGTACGCCGATCTGCCCTGCCCGGCGTCATCGTGTTCGCGGTCGGTCTGGCCATCCTGGCCTTCGCCGGCGGCCTGTCCGGGGCGCCAGGCGGGGGTGGTGGTCCCGGCAGCGCGCTGCCGTTGCTCCTCGGCCTGGTTGGCGTGATCGCCGGCATCCTCTTGCTCGCCCCCCTGGGCGTCAGCATGCTGACGGCCGGGGCCGGACCGCGGCTGCCGGTCGCGATCCGGATCGCGCTGCGTGACCTGGTCCGCTACCGGGCCCGGTCCGGTGCCGCGCTGGCTGCGGTCACGTTCGCCATGTTCCTGGCCATGGTGATCTGCCTCGTCGGCAGCGAGCGCACCGCCAACCCGCTCATGCCGTCCGGCCCCAACCTGTCCAGCAGCCAGCTCGTCATCACCGCGGGGCGCAGCCCGTCCCCCGGCATGATGATGCAGCTCTCCGGCGCCCAGGAGGCCAGCCTGGCCAGGCGACTCAACAGCCTCGCCGTCAGCCTGCACGCGCGGTCCGCCCTGGCGCTGGAATCCGCGGGCATAGTGAACCAGGCAGGCGCGCCGCTCAACCGCAACAGCAACAGCATCGGCGTCAGCCTGTACGTGGCCACCCCGCAGCTGCTGGCCATGTACGGGATCAAAACCAGCCAGATCGCTGCCGGCACCGACGTCCTCACCGCGCGGGCGGGGCTGGCTGGCCTGTCGCACATGGAGATGATCTGGCAGAGTTCCGGCAACGGAGGCGAGCCCGACACTAACAATAACGGCCCGTCCTGCAGGCCGGGCAACTGCCTGGCCAGCCCCGGGATACAGACGATCAGCAGCCTGCCCAGCGGCACCGACGCGCCCAACACGCTGATCACCGAGTACGCGGTGCGCAGGTACCACGTACAGATTCACCTGTCCGGGTGGCTGATCCAGGCACCGGCCCCGCTCACCGCCACGCAGATCAGAGCCGCGCGGCACGTCGTTCTCCCGTACCAGGCCCCGCTCGAGCTCGCCTCCGGCGGGGCGGATTTCGGCGCGATCGCCGGCATCGCCACCGCGGCCGGCGTCCTCATCGCGCTCGGCGTGCTGGCGGCGTCCGTCGGCCTGGTCCGCAGCGAGACCGCGCGCGACCTGCGCACGCTCACCGCTACCGGGGCTAGCAGCAGCACTCGCCGGACGATCACCGCGGCGACCGCGGCCGCGCTGGGCCTGCTCGGCGCAGTCCTCGGTATGGCCTTCGCCCTCGTCGCGAGCCTGGTCTGGGCGCACGCCAGCCTGTCCGCCTTGTTCGGCGACGTGCCGCTGGCCGACGTGCTCGTCTTGCTGCTCGGGCTGCCGCTGGTTGCCGCGGCCGGCGGCTGGCTGCTGGCCGGCCGCGAACCAGACGTCATCTCACGCCAGCCCCTGGATTGACACATCCCCTGGATGATGCACCGTCCGATCGGGATGCTGGCTGGCCTGTCGTGATCTCCGCATGTCAGTGCTCGCCGGAGAACAGCGCCCCGCCGATGATCGAGGAGTATGCCCGCCACAGGAGTATGCCAGCCACAACGGCCACACCGACTTGGTCCGGAGCGAATCGACGGCACCACCGGCGTCTAGCGCCTAGCCCGCGAGGCGCTCGACGACTAGCCGGAATGCCGACCGAACGGCGTCTCGGGATGCGGCGGTGTGGTCGAGACTGTCGAAGGCGTGCTGCCCCTCGGCCACGTCCAGGACTTCGAGCGGCACCCTTAGCCGTTCTGCCCGCTCCAGGAAAGCCGGCACGGTCGCGGCGATCTCCGGACGCTCCCGGCCGACCCTGGTCAGCACGATCGGTGGTGCTCCACCGTTCAGTGTGTCGGTCGGGCAGAACGCGCGGTCCACCCTCCAGCCCTGCAGCGGAGCCAGGACCGGGTAGCTCAGCGCGACGCAGCGCAGCCACGGGTGGGATCCGCTCAGCCACCGTCCGGTGAGCAGCCCACCGCCCGAGAACGCCCACACCGCGACTCGATCGCTGTCGACCCGCGCGTCGCGTCGAACCTCGTCGATGATCCCGCCGATCACGTCGGCTGCACTTGGATAGTCTGCGGGTCCGTGCAGCGCGACGTCGGCGACGACACCGACAACACCTGAAGCTACGGCGGTCGCGCCGTAGCCCACGTAGGTCGGCCACTCACGTGGCGACGGACGCCAGCTCGCCGGATACAGCCCGTGCAGGAAGACGATGACAGGCCGGTCGGCAACCGATCCAGTCGGCGGATACAGGTCGAAGTGCTCCCGGCGATCCCGCGCCGGCTCTTCGAAAGGCAGCACAAACGGGCTCAGGTACGGCGGGTCCGAGGCCACGTGCGCAATGCTAACGCCGAGAGCCCGCGGCCATGTCACCTGTGCTGCGGGAAACCAGCCCCCAGAATCGTTATCGACATGCCCTACTCGGAGCAGCAGGAGACCTCAGGTGCCCACGTACCCCGTTCTGATGCATACCGCTCTCGACGCCACCGACTGCCGCGGTCTCGCCGAGTTCTACCGGCAATTCCTCGGTCTCCGGTACCGCCCCGGCGATGAGATCCCCGCCGGCGGCGCCGACGATGACCCGGACTGGCTGGTCCTGCTCGACCCGGCAGGACACCGCGTGTTCGCTTTCCAGCAGGTCCCGACCCTCGCCCGACCGACCTGGCCCGCGCACGACGTCCCGAAGCAGATGCATCACGACTTCCGCGTGCCCACTATCGAGGAACTGCGGCACCAACGGCGGCGCGCCAAAGAACTCGGAGCCACCTTGCTGTACGACCGCACTGACGACGACTGGGAGCCGTTGTATGTGCTCGCCGACCCCGCCGGACATCCCTTCTGTCTTCTCGTCGGCTCGGAGTAGCTGGATGGCGCCTTTCAACCCGGAGGAGCTCGCAGATCCGCAGCCAGCGAGCGGCAGATCAGGCAAGGCCGCTGCGACCCCTGGCCGCCCGTTAGTGGATCTTCGGGGCACGCGGATCCGGCTCCGCCCGTTCAGGGCTGACGAGCTTGATGCGGCCTGGCAGGGACTGGCGCGACAGGACGAGGCTGCCCACCCGCGTCGTCGGCCGGACGATCGCTATCCGCAGCCCTCGGAGCAGTTCCGGCGACGGCTGGATCGGTCGGGGAGGCTGTGGCGAGGCTACCTCAATCTGGGGATTGACCGCGGCGGGCGCCTCGTCGGCACCATTCAGGCGCGGACCAGCCCGGCGCAAACACTGCCGGCCGGCGTCTACGAAATCGGCGTGATCTTGTACCAGCCACGGGACCGTGGCCACGGATACGGTGCCGAAGCCGTCGACTTGCTGACAACGTGGCTGTTCCAGGCCGGCAAGGCTGAGCGAGTGCAGGCGAGCACAGATACCGGCAACACGCCGATGCGTGCCGTGCTGGAGCGCCTGGGATTTCAGTTCGAGGGGATCCTGCGCGGGTACGGGGCAAGGAGCGACGGGACCCGCATCGACGGCGCCATGTACGCAGTCCTCAAGACCGAGTGGATAGCCAGGCAGTAGGTGTCGCCGGTGAGCGTCATCCGCTACTTACGCGGAACGGCCCGGGAGCATCACTGGCAGCCCGGCTTCGCGCCAGGCCTGGAAACCGCCAGCCACATCCGTCGCGAAGGTGAAGCCCATCTGCTGCAGCGTCGCAGCGGCCAGGCTCGACTGATAGCCCTCGTCGCACAGCAAAATGACACGATCGCCCAGTCCCGGCGCCTGCGGATGGCGATGCTCGCTGTCCGGATCCAGCCGCCACTCCAGAACGTTGCGGGCGACTACGAGCGCTCCAGGAACGGTCCCATCACGTGCGATCTGCGAATCACCGCGAATGTCGATCAGCATTGCTCCCAGCCGCACCGCCCCCAGCGCCTGAGCCGGATGCAATCTCAGCAACCCGCTTCGCGCCGTCGCAAGCAGTTCATCGATCGATGTCCGCGCCACCTGACCGTGTTACCCCCGCATGCTCGTGGGCAGACATCCGGGAAGTCTGGGCCGGCTACCAGGGGATGGGGCCGCGGGCGGCGAAGTACTCGCCACTCGGACCGTCCTGGCCGATCTGAGCCATCCGGACGATAATCTCGGCGCCCTCCTCGACGGTCTGGACGCCGGTGCCACCGTTGAGGTCAGTTGCAGTGTAGCCGGGGTCGACAGCGTTGATCTTGATGCCGGGGAATGCCTTGGCGTACTGCACCGTCACCGTGTTCACCGCGGTCTTGGAAGCCGGGTACGCGACTCCCTGGTAGAAGTGCACCGGGCTGTCGGGGTTCGCCAGGTCGGCCGTCTTCGACAGGCCGCTGCTGACGTTGACCACGACCGGCGCGGCGGAGCGCTGCAGCAGCGGCAAGAACGCGTGAAGCATCCGCACCATGCCGAAGACGTTTGTCTCGAACATCGCCCGCATATGCTCAGCGGTCTCGTCCGCGGGGCCGATAACGCCGTTGTCAGCGGTGCGGCCTTCGATGCCGGCGTTGTTGACCAGCACGTCGAGACCGCCTGCGGCGTCGATCGCCTTAGCCGCCGCCGCGACGGAGGCGTCATCGGTCACGTCGAGCTCGACAAGTCGTGCGCCGAGCCGCTCGGCTGCCCTTCGGCCGCGCTCAACGTCACGGGCCCCGGCATACACGGTGTGACCGGCGGCGACAAGCTGGCGGGCGGTCTCGTAACCGAGGCCCTTGTTAGATCCCGTGATGAGCGTCGAGGTCATGACTCGTTCTCCTGTCTCGGTCAGGCCAGCTCTCGGTCAGGTCAGCGACCGGCTAGTTCCGTTCAGGTCACAGCAACCGGCCAGTTCCGTTCAGGTCACAGCAACCGACCGCGTTGACTAACTAGTTACTTAAGATAGAAGTTGGGTAACCGGTTAGTCAAATCGTAGACTGCGCACATGAGCGCAGAGCAGACCAGGGCGCGCATCCTCGAGGCGGCGTTCCGGGAGTTTGCCGAGTATGGCGTGGCCGGCGCGCGCGTGGACCGCATCGCTAAGAACGCAGCGTGCAACAAAAACCTGATCTACGTCTACTTCGGCAGCAAGGAAGCCCTGTTCGCCACGGTGCTGGACCGGCACCTCTCCGACGCCTACGCCGGCATCTCCTTCACTGCTGAGGACCTGCCAGGCCTGGCTCGCCGCGTGTTCGACTACGCCCAGGCCAACCCAGACGTCTACCGGCTGCTGGCGTGGGCGACGCTGGAACGCACCACTGCCCTGCCGCCGGCGCGTGAGAGTGAGCACGACCGCAAGCTGCCGCTGATTCAAGCCGAACAGGAATCGGGCACCATCCAGACCGATGCGCCGCCTGAGCTAATCCTCATGGCCGTCATGGCGCTGGCGACCGCGTGGTCCCCCGTCTTCCCCTTCGGCGCGACCGCCAATCCGGCCAGCGACCTGTCCCCCGACGCAATCCGCGAGGCCGTCACAAAGATGGTCGCCCGCATCGTCGGTCAGAACTGACGGGGCGGTAAGAAGCTAGGCTGCGCGGGGCGTGAACCAGGTCGAGCACGTGCCGGCAGCGTCACCGCGGCGCACGGCGACGGTCACCGGGACCCGGACGCCCGGCCGCGCTCTACGGACGCCATAGACAGTGCTGGCCCGGCCCTTCGCGGTGGCGCGAAGCCTCCTGGTGCGGCTCCCGGTGCTGAAGTGCGCGACTGTCGTCACCCTGGCATGGTCAGCGGTGTGTACGACCACATCGGTCCCGGAGTGATCCGCCGGGTAACGCCGGCTGACGGTCGCGTCGCACGCCAGGTGGCGGGTCACCTTGACGGAGAACGACTTGGTCGCCAGGCCCGCGCCACCCTGCCACACCTCGAAGCCGGCCTCGACACTGATCAGGTACCACGACTTCTTGAGGTAGCCGCGGCCCACCGCGTTGGCCTCCAGGGGCCGCAGGTCCAGATTGGTGACCGAGCGCTTGCCGGTGGTCATCAGGTAGGTGACGGTGTTAAAACCGTGCGCGTTGCCGTACCAGATGTTGTAGCTGCGGCCGCCGATGCTGACATCGGTGGCGACCTGAGAGCCGTACGGGTGCTTGGGGCCTTGCCGGCGCAGCCAGACCATGAGCTCGGTGCCGTTGGCCTGGCCACTGGTGGTGGGGGTCTGGTTGAACCAGATGTCGTATGCCGCGTTATAGATGCTGCTGCCGCCGGGCTGGGCGGTGCGCCAGCTCGTGGTGACCGTGCCAGCGTGGATGCTCGACACCCTGATCGGCAAGCCGCTGCCGGACGTGCAAATGCCGTAGTTGCAGCCCTTGTAGATGTCCGGGTAGCCGCCGGGTGCGCCGTCACTCCCGTTCGCGATCGACGAGTTCACCATCCTGAACTCGGCGTTGCCGTTGGTGGTGATGCACTCGGATGCACCGGAGCCCCACTCATTGTTGTCGACCATGTACGCGCCGCCGCTGACGGAAGCGCTCTGCGAGTTGCACAACGTCGTGGTCGTGCTTGCCTCGGAACTAGAGGCAGGCAGGCTCACGGCCAAGATGCCGGCCGCCAACAGCAGGGCGCCGGGTAGTACGAGCGGACGTGCGAGGGGGCGTGTGAGGGGAGTCATTCTCGCCTTTCGGGATGACAGCCAACCGGGCCGGCGCAGGGGGTGCGCTGGCCCCCTCATGGTATGGGTAATTCGCGACCTTAGCGAAATACCAGCCTGAATTCGCCGTACGAGGGATTCAGCCTTGACTACACCAATTGCGGTGTTCCTGATTACCGCAATTGAGGTAGGCACGAATAGAAGGCTGCCGTGAATGGATAAGACACGGTTACTTTCCGGAAAGTAAGCACCGGATATGCCGTGCCTCCTGAGGCGCCGCCCGCGAAGAAAGGCTTCACCAGGGTTTGATCGGGATAGGCGGGCCACGCAGGGCGACTGGGGGGCATTGGTTACTAACGGTCTGACCGCACCATCGCAACGCACACGGCGTACCGCACTGAGCCGCCTCGATGATTTCCGGATTCAGATCTCGATATTGGCAGCGGGCGGGCATTCGCGTCCATTCAGCGCGCCGGTCTCGGTATGGCCGGAACGCTACCGGAGTGACCTGACCGGTTCGGTCTCAACGACGCTGACCTGCGCGATCTCGACAGTGACCGCGGCGTACGGATGAAGGCAGGCGATGGCCGCTGCAAGTTCTCTCGCGCCCAGGCTCATGACCGGCGTGCAGTGCGGAACCCAGTGGCCGGGCCGGCACAGATCCCAGATACCGTCACCGACCCTGCCCGGCTGTTGCTGGCTGGTAGGGCGACTGGGCCGGTGAGGCAGATCACGCTCCGTCAGGTTAGTGATACGATCCGTAGCGTATTAGATTGATGAAACGGAGCGGGCCTGCAGAGCCACTCACCTGCCTATGAGGCAGTCCCGCTCCTACGAGGAGCCGGGTCGGACCTGCATGCCGTGAACACCTCGCACGGCGCGCTCCCTCGCAGGTCCGTCCCGGTTCTCCCCGAGCACTAGCCGATAGCCACCGGGCGGCGAGGTTATCGCCCGATACGGGCGGAGGTCGCATGCCTTAGTCTGGTAGTGCGGATTAGCAAGACCGCGCTGGAGGCACCCGGTGGAGCCAGTCTCAAGATATGGCCTGCCCGATCGATACGGGCAGATGCGCTCGTCGGCTGCGGAACGCGAACACGCGATCGACATTCTCAAGACTGCGTTCGCCGATGGGCGGCTGACCAAGCAGGAGTACGAGGATCGCATCGGCCCCGCCCTGAGTCCCCTCACCTACGCCGACCTTGCCGCGCTGACCTCAGACCTGCCGGCCGGGCTACCAGGCTCACTACGTCCCGCGGCTCCCGGCTACCCGTCCCGGCCAGCGTCGCGGCCACTCAACAGGATGGCCGTCGCGTCACTCGTCTCCGCGGCCATACCAGGTGTGCCGCTGCTACCGGTCCTACTCGGGCTCATCGCGCACGGCCAGATCCAGGAGAGGGGCGAACGCGGCGCCGGGCTAGCCACGGCCGGCATCTTGATGGGCGCGCTCTTCGGCCTGATGTTCATAGTCCTCGTCCTGCACAGTTAGCCGGGCCGGGCTCCGGCAGTTACTAGCCGTGCCGTTGCGGCTGCACAGCTTGCGATCCGGCATCACGCCGCGCGGACACGCTGGCCCTCGACGTGGACGGGATATACCCGGATCATGTGTCCGGGCTCGCCCTCGACCCACGGTTTGAGATCAACTCCGGCTACCTCTGCACGCTCATCGTCATCGTCAACGTGATGCGCAGCACCCGCGACAATTACCATCCATCCCTCGTGGGCTTCCGGATCGAGCTGATCGGCCTCCAGGTGGACGTGGTACTCGGCGCGGGCGATTCCAGTACGCAGGTCCTCTTCAGTGAAGAAAGGCCCGTAAGTGAGGAAGACAATCGAGCCTTTGAAGACCTCATACTCAAGCGGGAGGGCGAGCCACCGCCAGCCGACTGCTTCCGGACCGGGTCGTAGCTGGGTTTGGCCGAGCTGGCTCGGAGCTTATTTCGTCATTGCGAGGCCAGGTCTTGCAAGGTATGTGTCGGGCGAGTGCGGCAGGGAACAGGACACTCCCATGAAGCTCATCGCCCTGGAGGAAGCGTTCTGGTACGACCAACTGGCCAGTAACGGGTCTCCGCTCGGTCATGTGCCGGTGAAGTCCGAGGTGGTCGCCGACTGGCAGCGCAGGCTGGCCGACTTCACCGAATTCCGCATCCCCGAGATGGACGAGCACGGCGTCGACATGCAGGTGCTGTCGCTGACCAGTCCTGGAATCCAGATGCAACCGAATCCGCGGACCGCCGTGGCCGACGCCCGCGCAGCCAACGATTACCTCGCCGCCGTCATCAGCGATCATCCGGAGCGGTTCGCCGGGCTGGCCGCCGTTCCCCTCCAGGATCCAGAGCGGGGCGCCGCCGAACTGCGCCGCGCCGTCGACGACCTTGGCATGTGCGGCGCCTTGGTCAACGATCACACCCTCGGCCACTACCTGGACGAACCGCAGTATGTCCCCTTCTGGGAAGCGCTGCAGGACCTTGATGTTCCGCTGTATATCCACCCCAATGCCGTGCCCTCGGACGACTGGAACGTCCTGCGCGGCTACCCGGAGCTGGACACCGCAACCTGGAGCTGGGCCGCCAGGACCGCCGGGCATGCCATGCGCCTGATATTCGGCGGCGTATTCGACCGCTTCCCGAATGCCCGGATCATCCTCGGGCACATGGGCGAGTTCCTGCCTTTCCAGCTCTCCCGCTTCGACGCCCGGTACGCCGACCTTGACCTCAAGCAGCCCCTCCAGAAACTGCCGTCGGAGTACTTCGGGCCCAGTATCGCGATCACGACGACCGGCGTGTTCTCCCACGCAGCGCTAATCGCGGCGATCCAGGCAGTCGGTGTCGACAACGTGATGTTCTCCATCGACTACCCGTTCGAGCCAACCGGGAAAGCGGTCGAGTTCATGCGCACCGCGCCGCTGGCTCCCGCCGACAAAGAACGCGTCGCTCACGAGAACGCTGAGCGGATCCTGCGCCTCAACGCGTAGCCAGCACCCGGCCTTGGGGTTCTGTTAGCCCGCTGGTTCTGCATAATCGTCGCAAGATGCTCGGTGGTAGTCCAAAGCTCCTGGCGCGGATGGCATTGTAGGGGACGGCGATCAGGAGGAGATCAAACGATGACCCAGCCCTGTGGCACGCAGCCGGCGTATCAGCGCATCCCTCTCAGCGCAGAGGAGAAGGCCCGGGGCGAGGCGAACTTCGCTCCCTATGTCGCCGAGACACTACTCGCCAGAGGACGGTTCAGGGTGACCGCCGATACGCCGGAGATGGTAGAGCTATTTCAGAAGGTCGCCCGCAGGGTCGGTGACATGCTCCGGCGGCCTGTGGTCAGCTACGCCAACGGCAGGGACATCGTGATCACCTTCAGCCCGCGGGCAACCGACCTTGCCGGCCGGGGCGCCCGTGCTGTGGAGGAGTGATTGTCACGCGTCAGCTGTCAGGACAGCCAGGCGACGATCCGCCCGGCTGGGACAACGCCCAGTACCGTCGAACCGCTATCGAGGCTGATTGCCATCAGGGCTGGTTGCCATCAGGGCTGGTTGCCACTACCTCTGCATAGGCTCGGGCTTATGGCGGATAGCAGTTTGTCAGTACGCGATCGCGAATTCTTCTTAGCCAGCCACACGTCGCTGCCCTGTCGGTATCGGCCGGTCACGGCCGTGGCCCGGTTACGGTGCCGATCTGGTATCAGTACACACCGGGTGAGGAGGCCTGGGTGCTGAGAGAGGCCAAATCCCGGAAGGCACGTCTCATCGAGGCTGCCGGGCATTTCACCCTGATGGTCGAGCGGGTGATGCCGACAGTCCGATACGTATCGGTGGAGGGGCCGGTCACTCGTACGGTTCCGGGGACAGAATGCCTATCGCGAGAGATCGCAGAGCGATACCTGCCTCCGGACAAGGTCCCGGCGTACATCGAGCTTGCCGATACGGACTTCGGCGAGCAGGTCGCGATCTACCTGCGTCTGGAGCGATGGCTTACTGCAGATCTCGGGCCAGGAGCCATATCACCGGGGTGACCTGATCGCCGCCCCGTCCCGCAGGTCCGCTGGCGCGCTCCCGGGGAAGCGGATCCGGACTGCGTTAGCTGACCCGCCCCAGGCCCCTTGCGCAACCGGTCCGCAGCCGTCTGATTACGATCTGTTAGAAGTGAGGACTCAGCTAGCAGCCGGGTGCTGCAGGGCAAAACCCGTCAGCAACCTAGGTCACGCGTTAGCTGACCGGCGATGCACAGCTCGGGGGTGGTCTGATGACTACGGCTGTACAGGACAAGGGCGCGGCGATCGTCACCGGTGCCAGCCGCGGTATCGGCGCGGCCATCGCTAGCCGGCTAGCCAGTGACGGCTACGGCGTGATCGTGAACTACGCCGCCGACGCCGCCGGGGCCGATTCAGTGGTATCTGAGATCACGGGCACGGGCGGCAGGGCCGTGGCCGTGCAGGCCGACGTCGCATCCGAAGCTGACGTGGAGGCGATGTTCGGCCGGGCCAGGGAGCAGATGGGGCCGGTCACCGTGCTGGTGAACAATGCCGGAGGGGCGGGCGAGCAAGCGCGCGTCGACGAGCAGGACTCCGACGTGCTGGCCCGGCTGATGCAGGTCAATGTCGTGGGGCCGATGCTGTGCGCCAAGCACGCCGTCCGGTCTATGTCGACCGCCCGCGGCGGCAAGGGCGGATCGATCGTGACGATCGCGTCGATCGCCGCGAAAGCCCCGGCCGGCGCGAGCGGACTCATCCCCTACGAGGCCACCAAGGGCGCGATGGTGACATTCGCGCGCGGCTTGTCCAATGAGGTCGCATCCGAAGGCATCCGGTCCAACAGCGTCTCACCGGGCGTGATAGCCACCGACTTGACAGGCCCGGACCTGCGGGAGGGCCTCGGACAGCAGGCCCCGCTAGGCCGGATCGGGCAGCCCGACGAGATCGCAGCAACCGTGTCCTGGCTGGTATCCCCGGAAGCATCGTTCGTCACCGGCACCGATATCACCGTGTCCGGC
>Ga0335072_10004272_pt1 | contig 21293 bp, 16 predicted proteins | sample Lox_Sample_21_FD_206725 | JGI IMG/M metagenome (GOLD analysis project Ga0335072, IMG submission 206725) | Soil microbial communities from Loxahatchee National Wildlife Refuge, Florida, United States - Lox_Sample_2.1 | ecosystem: Environmental > Terrestrial > Soil > Wetlands | place: USA...
GCAGTATTCTCCGGTACACTTACGACCACTACAACAGGCCAGATGGCAGTGGACTTAGATAGCAATAGCGCGAATGCTGACACGATCCTACTTTTATCGGCAGCGGTTATTGTGATCGTACTACTATTCGTGACATATAGAAGTGCTTTGCTATGGATCGTCCCACTCCTGTCGGCAATGATGGCCATTTCGCTTGCCGATACCATTGTCTATTTACTCGCTAAGCATGGCTTGCAAATGAGTAGCTTGGATTCTAGCATCCTTATCGTATTGGTTTTCGGGGTAGCCACCGACTACGGCATGTTGCTTATCAGCCGATACCGGGAATACCTGCACACGCAAGCAGATAAACACGAAGCATTAGCACTAGCACTCAAGGGCAGCTTTGAAGCAATTACCGCTTCGGCCGCGACCGTAGCGTTAGCCTTACTTCTGCTGACGTTGGCTATATTCAGTGCCACGAAAGGACTGGGCCCGGTAGCCGCTATAGGCGTAGTCTGCGCTTTCTTAGTGCAGATAACGTTCTTGCCGGCTATGCTTGCGATTGGTGGTCGCGCGCTCTTATGGCCGCGAGCGCCGAGATTCGTTCCACAGGGCAAGACTGTAACGTTTACGGGTTCGCGCGTATGGCGCAGCATTAGTAATATCGTCTCCCTCTACCCTCGTCGCATTACGGTTGGTATGACACTACTCTTGCTCGTGGGTGCAGCTGGCTTAACACAACTCACACTTACCGTTAGCCCGACGGCTGTATTACGAGGTAACCCACCCTCTGTACAGGGGCAGAACATTCTAGAGAAGCACTTCGCCGCACTTTCTGAAGCACCGATTGTCGTTATTGCTAATAGCCGTACAGGTATACAACAGGCCGAGCGCATCGCACAAGAGGATGCCGCGACCGGCAACATAAGCGCCGTCACCGAGCTGGCCGGTCATCCAAGCATTTCGATCGAGCCGAAGGCTGCGCCGTACAGCAAGGCTGCGTTCTCATATATTGCAACCTTGCGAACGAAATACGCCCAAGCTGGATTGAGCGATGTGAGTGTCGGCGGTAATCAGGCGGTTCAGTATGATTACAACAACATTACACGACGCGACGATAAGGTGCTTATACCGATTATTCTGCTCGTTGTTGCGGTCATTCTAGGGTTACTACTGAGGGCTATCGTCGCCTCCATACTGCTATTACTGACCGTCCTGCTGTCATTCGGTGGGTCATTTGGGCTGAGTGTATTCATCTTCCAACACATATTTCACTTTCAGGGGATGGACCCGGCACTTCCGGTTTACATCTTCCTGTTCGTGGTAGCACTGGGCGTTGATTACAATATTTTCCTAATGGATAGAACGAGGCAGGAAGCAAAAGTTAAAGGTACTCGAGAAGGCATGCTACATTCGTTGCGTGTTACAGGCGGCGTCATAACAGCCGCCGGATTAGTGCTAGCTGGAACGTTTGCTGTATTGGCGCAAATTCCTACGGTATCACTAACTGAAGTCGGCGTGTCGGTCGCACTCGGTGTGTTGATAGACAGTTTCCTCGTACGGTCGTTCTTAGTGCCTGCACTAGTATTGATGCTTGATGCCAAGACCTGGTGGCCGAGCCAACCGTCGAAGACCAACGGAGGGGCGTAAATGGGATTACGTATTGGAATCACTAAAAGAAATTGGGGAGCACGCCCACCTTTTATACTCGTACTCCACGCGCTATGCGGAGCGTTAGTTGCGATCGGCAGCCCCATAACTTGGATTAGCGCGCAAGGTGCACGGCCCGAGACATGGATGGCGCATACATCATTTTCGAAGATGTTAGTATATACGTTCGTTGGCAGTGCTCCATTTTTTGAATCCGTTGGTTTCGTAATTTGTATACTTGGCGTGTTAATGGTGGTCGAGGCTTTGATCGGAAGATGGATACTAACCTTACCTACGGCTCTCCTTGCTATTGCTGCAGAGGTAATGTGGCTGGGGCTTGTCACCCATCACTACAACACGCCCAATTTACCAAATATACACGAGCTCAATCCAGCGAACCTACCATGGGGAAGCTTACGCGCAGGTGCTTGGATGGTGTTAGCAGGGGCCATGCTCGGGCTGTTTAGTTCGGTTCTTTTGCGAGACGACAAGAACGGACGGTAGCGCTCACAGCGAAGAGGGGCACCGCGCACTTCGACGAAACTCCGTCACAGACGGATACAATGGTCACCGGATGGGAACCTCGCGGTCCAATAACTTCCGCTTCTAGTAAGACTATTCGAAACAAGCATTGACAGCTTGCGCATCCATACTGTCCCCAAAGCTCAGACGACGCCTACTGTCTTTTTAATGGTAGGATAGGTATATGCATAAGCAACTACCCCCAGATGACCCTAGTTCTGATAGCACGATTACGCCTACATACGCGTCGCGTTTTTTAAGTGACCCCGTCTCTAAATACGACTTGCCTCAAGATAGTATGGCACCTGACGTGGCATACCAGCTCATCAAGGACGAACTACAACTAGACGGTAATGCGCATATGAACCTGGCGACTTTCGTTACAACCTGGATGGAGCCGCAAGCCGCTCAACTTATGGCAGAGACATTTGAAAAAAATCTCATCGATAAGGACGAGTACCCACAGACCGCAGAGATCGAGCGTCGTTGTATTAATATATTGGCACAGCTGTGGAATGCACCTCGGGAAGGTAGTGCACTCGGCACCTCTACAGTAGGCTCAAGTGAAGCTTGTATGCTAGCTGGCATGGCATTTAAATGGCGCTGGCGATCTACCCGACAGAAGGCCAGCAAATCCGCTAGTACACCCAACCTGGTGCTAGGGGCGAATGCACAAATCTGCTGGGATAAATTCTGTCGATACTTTGAAGTTGAACCCCGTTTTGTACCGCTCGAGACCGGTAGGTATCATCTAGATCCCAAGGCAGCGGCTGAACTTTGCGACGAGAACACTATTGGCGTAGTCGGTATCTTAGGCAGTACGATTGACGGAAGCTACGAACCGATCCAAAAGTTAAGCGTTGAGCTTGATGGACTCGAAAAACGGACAGGGCTCAATATACCGATCCATGTTGACGCTGCAAGTGGTGGCTTTGTAGCACCATTCCTTGACCCAGATCTGATCTGGGACTTTCGTTTGCTACGTGTTAAGTCTATTAATACATCGGGACATAAGTACGGAATGGTCTACCCTGGGGTTGGTTGGGTCGTATGGCGTCATCCCCACGATTTACCAGAAGAGCTTATCTTCAAAGTCAACTACCTGGGCGGTGAGATGCCTACTTTCGCACTTAATTTCTCAAAACCAGGCAACGGAGTAATAGCTCAGTACTACAATTTCTTGCGGCTTGGTAAGAACGGGTATCGAGAAATCCAAGAGCGTTGCCGAAAAACAGCACTGTATCTTTCGGATAAGATCGCCAGACTTGGTCCTTTCGAACTACTCACATCTGGTAACGAGCTTCCCGTATTTGCATGTACTCTCAAAGCACAGGATGTCGGTTTCTCTCTGTATGATCTGTCGGATCGCCTACGCGAACGAGGCTGGCAAGTACCTGCTTACACGATGCCAAAGAACTTGGAGCAAATCACGATTATGCGCTTTGTCGTAAAAGAAAACTTTAGTCGAGACATGGCAGATCTATTGCTCGAGGATATAGCACAACAACTTGCGTGGCTCACAGAGAACCAACTTCGCCGCCCATCATCTCCTCGTAACTCATTTCACCACTGATAATAACCTTTAAAATTGTAGCCGTGCCACAGCTCTCTACAGATATGCATAGCAGTTATACTAGTGTCTATGGACAGTTTTCTTTTGAGAGTTCATCAGCAACAGATTACGCATCAAGGCCGCTCTGCATCTGATTAGCGGCGAGTAGTGCAGCACGGCATTGATGCGGGAGATCAAGAGAACTTCTGGGCAGGTGCACAGAACTTTTTAAATGCGACCGCTAATATCTCTAAATCATGTTGGGGGCAAGGTGGTAGACTAGCACAGGAGCGCCGCTCCTTACGAGAGAGCTTGCATATAGCCGACAATAGCCCACTTTCCAACACTGATCTACGAAATCACATGGACCATTATGACGAGCGCCTCGATCGTTGGTACAAGGAATCGCAAAACAAGAACTACGCAGATTTTATTATCGGCCCTGTTAATTCTATTGCAGGCCTAACTCCAACGGATATGTTTAGACATTATGACCCCAGTACTGGACATATTATTTTCTGGGGAGAACACTATTCTGTGCCCACACTCATCAAAGCCGTCCAGACACTACTCCCAATTGCCGTCCTTGAATCTCAAAAACCACATTGGAAAGAGTAGCTCTTAACTAGTCGGCTTATCATAATATGTCTTCTTACAGTACTCTATAAGGCTGGCAAATATTTCCTTACAGTAAGGTGAGGCCTTACCTAAATGTTCAGTGATTTTCCGCTCAAAACGATCGTATGTAATATTGATTGTCTGATAAGGCCGCCAGCCATCCATATCGCCTAAAATGAGCTGTTGCATCTTATCGACGGTCCAAACAAATAAGGCTTCATCGTCAGCTTTAGCTTCGTAGGACTCCATAGTCTGAACTAAATCTTGAAACTCACTGAATTCGTGGCTTAATCGCTCTAGCGCTGCCTGTTCACGTTCGAGCTTTCGTTGACGGTCACCTTCACTAGCATGCATAGGTATTAGTGTCTCCCGCATAACGCTCCACGAAATCGTGAGCCATGGCGTATTTAAGGACCTTTGCGTGGTCCAGAGGGAGCGTATAGTGCTCACAAATAAACCAACAAAGAAGTGCGACAGTAAAGCTGTGCTCGATGTCATTCTCATGCTGGTCACTGCCTATGTGCATATGGTTGCGCTTAATAGACGCCAAGTCTAAAACCATTTGCTGTAAGGAAAAAAGAGTGTTGTGTGGTCGCATATCCATGATTATAGTCCTCCCGTTCGGCCTAGTTAGTAATCATCCGAAAGGGTAAGGTAGTCATTGTATGCACATAGCCTTGAGATGGTCCATGATATGATGAGTGTAATAAAGGGATGAGTATGCCCCCACAAGACCAAGATCCTAACCAATCGTCGCCTAGTGTCGTTCCAGCACCCCCGTCTGGCACACCAGTAGCTCAGTCGAATAATGCTACGGCTTCGGACTCTTCTGCATTGTTTAGCTGCACCGCTTCGTACGTAACTGGTCGATCCGGCTTTAGTTACCACCCAGGGACACTATATCTCTATCAAGATCGTCTTGCTGTTCGTAATGGCAGTACGCCATTACTGGAAATTCCTTACTCGGATATTAGCCGAGTTGAGTATCGTAAGAGATTCCTATCAAATCTTTTTACAATTCAGACCCCAAATGGGGCACGACAAATCGCTCCCTTCGTCACCCTTGGAAGCTCCCCGTGGAAACTATTCGGCGTCTTCGTTGGTGTTATTGCGCTAGATCAACTACTCATCCATCTGGGCGGTATAGCGGAAGCTATCGCTATTCCCGTATTACTTTTTGTTGGCGCCATCTCTATTACGCGGACTTATCGGAAGCAGAACCGTGTTACGCGGCAAATACTCTCTGTGTTGGGACAGCACGTGAGCATAGTGTCACGTTGATAGGTAGTAAATAGTCAACCGGCAGGTGCCCCGGATGTTACATCAAATACAACTGATGTGCTGTTTCCTGTCTGAACGAGGTTAGTGTCTGTTCTGACGGCCGAGTACTCATATGAACTACACGACGGCCCTGGTACGGGTAGCCTTATTACTCCGGTCTCATGTCCCACCATGTGTGTAGTTTCGCAGACAGGCTCAATGTCACCCTGTTGTCCGGGAGAATTACCACCCGGACCAATAGCAAATGAATCTTCACCAATGGGGACTTCTGCTTCAGTTACAGGTATATCGGCAACTATATCCTGCTGGTCCTCGGGTGAGCCCCCAGGATCCGTCACTTGGATACTGTATGTATCACCAGGAGGATATGGCTGCCCGCTCCCTGCTACTGCCTCCAGAGTAACTAGCTGGAAGCCGGATTCGGGTGACGCCACTTTGTCACCACCAGTGTCTCCGCCGAGCACACCCACGATGAACGCTAGAGCCGCTGTGGCTGCGATAGACCCCGCACCGAAGCGTCGGTACCTTCTAGTTTCACGAAACAGGCGCCGAACTGATCCTATGAGACCTGTTAGAGCCAGCTTCGATACGTTGTCGGCAGTCCTTGCCTCAGGACTAGACATGCCGGCTTCACGACTAAGCATTAGCAGCTCCCATCGTTTTAGGCTTTACTATTTTGTGTAGTTACATCATACCACCAGCCGGCATGTCACTCAGGATGGCCGTGTCACAGCTGTACACAAACGGGCTAGGTACGCCGGTAAAAAATCAGCTCGGCGTCACCGTATGCCTTATGGCCCACCACTGTAAAGCCAGCGAACTCTTGCACCGGTTCACCTCCGGGCCAGCTGATAGCGAAGACTCCATCGCTTCGTACGAGCGTAGCGAGCTGCCTTAGAGTATCTGGCTTGATAGCATCATATGGCGGGTCAGCCAACACAATATCAAACTGCTCAGCGGGCTGGTTACGCAACCAGCCGTTAATATTGGCTTGTTTTATAGCAATGTCACTGCCAAGCCCCAGCAGCCGTACGTTTTCTGTGATAGTCTTCACCGCATCCCGGTCGATATCAATTGCCAGTACGTGTTTTGCTCCACGGCTCACTGCCTCAATACTGCACGCTCCACTGCCAGCGTACGCATCTAACATACTTAGATTGTTCAGATCTCCAAGCATATTAAAAAGTGCCCCTCGCACCTTATCACTCATTGGGTGCGTACGATGTGTGCGCGGACTACTAAAGTTGCGTCCCCCTAGACTTCCAGCTATGACTCTCATGCGCCAGCTTCCTCTACAGCTAGTAGCCATGCCAGCGTGACGCAGTTCACAACCGCTGGCATGAGTTCACGGCGCACTTGCTTAGCAAGATGAGGCGTCCAACCAGAGCGGTAGAACTGGTCATACATCTCAAGTTCAGCGATCTGCTTTGCACGTTGCTGGAACAGCTGCTCTACACTATGGCCGACCGCATAGGCAACGTCATCTTCGCTCGGTACGTAATTATTTAGACGTAGGGGCATTGCCATAATGGTCACTCCCCATTCAAACGTAAAGTGCGTAGCTGCAAGTCCTTTATCACCCCACATCCGCCAATTATTACGTAACCGCTTAGGAAGCGTTTCGCCGGGCAGAATAACCTGTTCCTTTACTGAATCGCGAGTCTCCCGACTAGTGCCACGCAGTTTCTCCAGTTCTGCTTCATACGGGTAATGGTGAGCCGGCGTCAGTCCATCCACAATAGCGTGCGCAAGCCAAGCTGCTTCGAACGCAGTACGTATCTCGTTATCTGTCCGCAAAGCCGTAACAAGTCCAGTGTAGTGCGTGTGGATATCGGCCAGAATGCGCTCATTATCCGTGCCGGCTGGGTTATAAAAGTGCCAGGGCTCGTTACCACCAGGGTCTTTACGTTTGATACCATCCGGGCCATCAATACCTTCAAAGCGTGTTATGACACGCCACGTGGGGAAGCCTTCTCGAGTGTCTGGCATTAATATGCCTAGGTGCTGTCTGGCGATACGATCTATCTTTTGGTGCGCACCAAACCAGACATCGAAGTGTCTGCTGCCTTTTAGAGTAGTGCCGGAAAACATAGTATCAGTTCAGGTTTGTGACAGTTCTGAGACGTTGGACTCGTGATGCCAACTCCTTATATTTTAACAAGTCTTCGTCTTTATCCACGAATTCTGCAGCCGCCTGTCGTGCATCCGCAATCAGCACAGTGTCCGTAAGCGTAGCAACCCGTAGATCAAGCGCTCCGTGTTGCAACTGACCGTAGATTGCGCCTGGACCACGCAACTCGAGATCAAGTTCAGCCAGGCGAAAGCCATCATTGGTACTTTCGAGTGCACGCAAGCGCTTACTGGGTGCTTTACTGTCACTTGCCATAAGATAGCAATACCCCAGATGGCCACCCCGTCCGACACGACCTCGCAATTGGTGTAATTCTGCCAAGCCGAAACGTTCAGCATCTAGAACCATCATGATGCTAGCGTTCGGTACGTCCACGCCGACTTCAATAACTGTCGTAGAAATAAGTATATCAATACTATGGGTCAAAAATTGCTGCATGATAGTGTTCTTTTCTTCGGCCTTCATCCTGCCATGCAATAGACCTACTGTATAGTCCTTAAACTCCTTTTTACGGAATTGTTCATACACTTTCTCGGCAGCACGCGCATCAACACTATTCGATTCAGATATCAACGGACAAACTACAAACATCTGGCGACCCGTATCTAACTCTCTATAGATATCCTCGTACACAGGTGTAACTGAGTTTGGCGAGACAATCTTAGTCAGGACTGGCTGACGACCAGGAGGCTTGGTTCCCAAGATTGAAATATCTAGTTCACCATACAGAGTTAGGGCTAGCGAACGCGGAATGGGTGTGGCAGTCAAAGAAAGCATGTGTGGCATATGGCCGGCTTTAGCCATAAGTCCCTTACGCTGCTCGACACCGAAACGGTGTTGCTCATCAATTATTACCAGTCCGAGCTTTGGCATATCAACCTTGTCTTGGATTAGGGCGTTCGTGCCGACCACCAGTCGTGACTTACTAGTCGTAATCGCTTCGTATAGTTCCTTTTTTTCCGTAGTCGACAGCGCACCAATTAACAGTGTCAGCTCCCCCGCAAGGCCGAGTGGTTTCAGCAACTTATGCATGGTTTCAGCATGTTGGCGAGCAAGCAACTCGGTGGGTGCCATAAAAGCTACCTGATACCCTTCCTGTATGGCCATTACTGCAGCCATGGTAGCTACTACAGTTTTGCCAGAGCCGACATCACCTTCAACAAGCCGATTCATGGGACGCCCCGCCTCCATGTCCTGATAAATTCGCCAGACAGTACGTCGCTGTGCGTCAGTAAGTTTAAATGGCAAGTGTGCTACGAATCGCTGTGCCAATTCTTTATCAAATGGGATTACCAGAGCTACATCGGCGGCAAGTTCTTGCTTGTTCAGTAAGCTGGCAAGCATCAACTCAAACACCTCTTCAAAGCCAAGTCGATGCTTTGCATTAATCAATTGCTCGCCGTCCGCGGGAAAGTGCATAGCAAATACAGCGTCGGATCGCGGCATAAGCATATACTCTTTATGTAGCCATTCCGGCAAGGTCTCGGGTAAGGTTTGGATGAGTTGACGGCAACTACCGATCGCTTTACGAATTTGTTTACTCGTAAGGCCTTTAGTTTCACGATAGACTGGCACAATTCGCGCCGTATTTACCGTAAAATCGCTCACCGATTCTGCACTAGGACTAGTCATTTGGAATCTTTGATGGCTTAACTCATACACGCCAGAAAAGTAGTACTCGGAATCTCGCTTTAACCCATCGGCTCGGTATGGTTGATTAAACCAGACGAGTCGCATACTGCCGGTGCCATCACTCACTTCTGCCTCCGTCAAGTGCATACCTCGACGCACATAGTGTCCAGTTGCCTGTTTGACGGTCGCCTTAATAGTTACTGGTCCTGGTCGCGCCTCAGCAATCGCTACCACTTTACTGTAGTCATCGTAACGCCGCGGTAGGTAATCGATAAGCTGCTCTATTGTTTTTACGCCGACCAGAGCCAGCTTGCGTGCCATATCGCTACCCACTCCCTTTACAGCCGTCACTGGATCACTAAGTTGCATCTTACAGAGTATAGCCGGGATGCTCCATGTGGGCCAAGTCGAGATCTACAATATGTTACGGCATAGCCGTGAGCAGTTGAATTAATAACTACGATGCGCAGCATTGCGACGCACTTGGATGGCAAATGTATCATCAATGGGTTTCGGTACAAACTCTCGTTTCGTTATACGTAGGGCTGTGCCAATAAGCCAATCTGCAAGTACTGGATTATTAGGCAGGAGTGAACCATGTAGGTATGTACCGATGACATTATTCGTGCGAGCCCCCTCTGTCTTGTCTTGCCCGTTGTTGCCGCTACCTCGTATGACCGTACCAAGCGGCGGCTGCTTCTCGCCCAGGTGCGTTTTACCACTGTGATTCTCAAAGCCATATAGAACGCCAAACTCAGCAGTTTCGACTGCGACATTACCAACAAGTCTTTTAGGCTCACCGCTCGTTTCGGCATCAAAGATGCCTAAGCCATGGATTGTGTCACCATCAGCCGTCACGAATTGTTTGCCGAATAATTGAAACATACCGCAAACCATTAACATTGGAGTACCTTTATCAACATACCCGTACAGCAAGTCACCGATACGCAGCACGTCAGCCTGGATATCCGCCTGAGCACTATCCTGTCCGCCACCACCTATAACTAGGTCTACATGCCCTGGGAACGTACCACCAGGATGGTAATAGTGAACGACCGGCTCTAGCCCGTGCCACTCAGCCCGCATTTTGAGCGTTAGAAGATTACCGCGGTCCCCGTATGTATTCATCTCATTCGGGTACATATGTACAATGTGAAGCTTTGTCACAGTTCCGTACCTGCCTTTCGTTCAAGGACTGCATGCATGTGAAGCATAGCTGTGTACGTTGCAAAGACAACTTTGTCATCAGCTAGTTTGCAAACGCGTTTAAGCGCTTCGTTAATGTCTGATTCGACTGTACCAACGGAGACCTCATCGTATTGCAGACGAAGGGCTATATCTGCGGCACGATTACCGGTTGTTGTTGCTACACCATAGGTAGACAAAGCGGTAAAGTCTACATCCCACAACCAGGACATATCACGACCGTCAGCAATGCGGTCATTAATAGCGATCATGATTTTCGCCCTAGAATCGACATAGCTTGCCAATCCTTGCCGAAAGCTCGCCGGGTTCTTAACGAGATTTATTTGCAGCTTACTACCATTTCGCAGCTGAAATGTTTGACCGCGTCCAAACGCAGGCTTAACCTGTGATAATTGTTCGAGTAGCATACCGACTTCGACCCTTGGCTGTAGTGTACGAACTAGTGCAAGTGCAGCGGCAGCATTTTGAAAATTGTGCTGGCCGGTAACATGGAGTGTCGCTGTGTATATCTTGTCAGCAATGCGATACCTGGCTACCGTATCTTTAAACCCAACCAACTCGACAGCTCGTGACCTATCCGCCGAGTCAGCCGACACCGTAGCTGTATTCACTGCCACCAACTCCTCATCTTTCGGAAAGTAGCTCTGTAATCTAGGCGCTACGCCGAAATATAGCACCGGTACCTCAGCCGCCTCGACCGCTATACGTAACCGTTCGTCATCTGCATTAGTAACAATACCAGTACTCGCCGATAGCATTGTTTCGCTTATGAGTTGTGCGACCTTATCGACTTCTCCAAAACGATCAAGTTGATCACGACTAGCATTAAGACCCAGTACGTAGCGTGGCTTTACAACGTCAGTGAAGCGACAGGCGTATGCCTCGTCTAATTCAAATACAGCAATGTCGAACGGTAGTCTACCTGTACTATACGCTTGTCGGCTTACGCTACTTATAATGCCCCGTGTCAAATTGCTCCCTGTGGGGTTAGTAAGAACTCGTTTGCCGTTAGCACGTAGTAGCTCTACAACCATTTTAGTGGTAGTAGTCTTACCGTTTGTCCCGGTAATGATAACGACACCCTCGGGCAACTGCTTCAGCATTGCCGCTAAATAGCCAGGGATCAGTTTCTCAACGACTAGGCCGGGCAATGCTTGTCCACCACTTCTACCGCGGAGCTTGACAGCTCCTGCAACTGACTTACCTAGTAAGGTCCCGACAGCTCTGCGCAATTCTCTTACCCCAATTCGACCAACACTGAGTCTTTGAACGCCTTACCCCGGCGTAAGAGGAGTCGACCATTCTGAAAGTCATCAGGCGCGAAGTCTTCTCGTTGAACCTTTCGGTCATTCAGGCTGATAGCGTTTTCTTTCAGAAAACGACGCGCTTCAGTGTTAGATTGTGCCAGGCCGCTTTTAGTCAACGTCTCGATAATTGATCCTTTATCGTGAGTATCGATCGCTGGGATTTCTTTACGCAATGCGTCAAGTACGTCATCAGCTTCGCCAACGGCTAGTTTACCGGTCAGAACGTCAGTCACACGTTTGGCTGTCTTAACATTGTCCTGGCCATGCACTAGTCGCGTTACCTCGTCAGCAAGCCTCAGCTGTGCAATGCGTTTACTCGGGTCAGCGATCTGCTCAGCCATAACACCTTCGATATCTTCCCTAGAAAGCAATGTATAGATTTTTAGATAATCCCCGACACCGGCATCGTCACAGTTAATCCAAAACTGGTAGAACTGTGTGGGAGTAGTTCTAGCTGGATCAAGCCAAACGGCACCTGCCTCACTTTTACCGAATTTAACTCCGGTTGTCTTATTAACGACAAGTGGCATAGAAAGTACATGGGCTTCAACTCCTTCGACACGACGAATCAGATCAACTCCAGTCACACAATTACCCCATTGGTCCGCACCGCATAGTTGTAATGTAGCGCCTTTTTCTTTATAGAGATGTAGGTAGTCATAGCCTTGGATAAGGCTGTAGCTAAACTCAGCATAACTGATACCATCCCCATCTTCACCGAGCCTGCTTTGTACAAAATCACGGCCAAGCATCTGGCGCATCGGCACATACTTCCCAGTGTCGCGTAAAAATTCCAGGTAACCGATGGCTTTGAACCAATCGTAATTATCAACCAGGTCAAAAGGTTTGCCGGCGAAAATAGTGTGATACTGCGCTGCAATGGCTTGCTTGTTGTGCGTGATTTCGTCAAGTGACTTAAGGGCACGTTCCTGCTTCTTACCATCAGGGTCACCGATAAGGCCGGTAGCACCGCCCACAAGTAAAATCGCGTTGTGCCCATGATCTATAAACTGTCGTACCAACATGGCTACTGCTAAGTTGCCGATAGTTAAGCTGTCGGCACTTGGGTCCATACCTATGTAGAACGTTATGGGTTTAGTGTCGAGTGTAGCCAGATCTTTGAAAGTTGTTTGGTTTACGAACCCACGCCACATAAGTTCTTCAGAGAGTGTCATCATAAGGTAGTATACCGTTTCTCGTAGTCAAAGTTTATGGAAATAAAAGAAATAAGTCAGTACGAATAGTCTGCACTGCATGCATAGCAATACATATACGCCAACTCGAGGAATCGTTTAGAAACGAAAGACATAGTAGTTATGGTGCCATAGAAAGGTGTTGACCGCAAGTATCACGCCTGGTCTACATGCATAATAGCTGGGTTTTTAGCAAAATATCCGCTTCTTTTTTTAGAATTTTGCTATACTTTGAACTAAGCATAATATGAGTGGAGCAGCTAGTTAGTACGCATGAGCGATCGTAAACCACGGCCACGAAAAACGCCTAAAAATACTTACACGACCTCGAGTGGAAAGTCTATTAAGCTTAATCGATCAATCGGCGACCGCGTAAAAGCCAGCCGCGAGGCTAAAGCACAACGCAAAGCTGCCTACCTCAGCAGTCTACCGAAGGAGCGATGGAAGCGAATCCTCTGGCGCCTTGAGCCGAAGCGCATGTACCATTACTGGTTTAGCCGTGACGGCCTAATTATGATGCTTAAGCTAATAGGCGTAGGTGTTGTGGCTATTTTCTTGCTAATGGTCGGACTGTTTGCCTACTTCCGCAAAGATTTACCGAAGATTCAAGACATTAACAGCAATAACGGTGGTGGCAACGTAAGCTATTACGATCGCACAGGCCAAACATTACTTTGGCACGAGTCTGGCGCATTTAAGCGCATCCCAGTTACCAGCAACGACATTAGCCCTTATATGAAAGAGGCGACCATCGCTGTGGAAGACAAAGACTTCTACCACGAAGGCGCCTTTAACATTAAAGGTATTGTTCGCGCAGCCGTAAACAACCTGCGGGGTGGCAGCACTCAGGGTGGATCTACGATAACCCAGCAGCTCGTGAAGCTAAACGAGGGTTGGACCGATGACCATACAATTAGTCGTAAAGTCAAAGAACTGATCCTCGCAGTAGAGCTAGAGCGAGAGTACAGCAAGGATGACATATTGACCGCCTATCTCAATACCGCTCCTTACAGTGGCACAGATTATGGTGTTCAGGCCGCAGCCGAAGACTATTTCCATGTCAACGCCAGCCAGCTAAGTTTAGCGCAGGCCGCCATGCTTGCCTCTATCCCCAAGGCACCGACCGCCTATTCACCATACAGCAGCCCGAATTGGAATCAGCAGGCTACAGGCTACTTATTCGATCAGAATGGGCTAGTTGGTCGACAAGAGTACATCCTTGACCTTATGGCTCAGCAGGGCTACATAACACAAGCACAAGCTGACAATGCAAAGCAGGTACCGATTATAAGTCAGGTTCAACCCAAACCAGACGACCAGTATGCCGGTATACCGAATGGCTTCCAATACGCAGTGCTTTCCGCTGACGCTGAACTTAAGAGTGACTTTCCAACTGCCGTGGTCGCGAATGGTGACCTAAAGGTCATAACCACCATTGATGTCAACTTACAGAATCTGGCTGACAATGCATTGAGTTCGCACGCCAAACTCCTGCACGGTGACGATGCGGACGACGCCTCCTTTGTCGCTGAGAACAACACAACCGGACAGATCGTGGCATTGGTAGGCGGTATGGACTTTAATACTCAGCAGCTTGATTTCGCGAGTCAGGCACCGATTTCACCAGGATCAAGTATTAAGCCGTATTCGTATGCCACGCTTATTAACGACAATAATAATGTCGGTGCAGGTAGCATGCTTGCAGACTCGCAGGGGGCCTTGCCAGGCTACCCATGTACGGACAAGGCAACACCAGAGGCTGATCCAACAGGAAGCAACTGTCTGTGGGACGATACAAGGCACTACAACGGCGATGTAACGCTTCGCTATGCACTTGGTAGTTCATTGAACGTACCGGCTGTGAAGGCCTTTACGTCGACTGATCCTAACGATACATCAACAGCAGCATCGGGCAGTACGTGGCGGCTCGCATCCATTAACACTACTATGAAGAGCATTAATACCTTTATGGGAGGCTCTGGCAGTTCTGACGACTACAAGTGTTACTTGCCCGGCACCGAGCTGTCCGCAGCGAGCCAGGCTGACGAAACACAGTGTGGCGCGGCCGCAGGTATCGGTAACGAGGCATACACAACGCTAGTCGATCATGTAAACGGTATATCCACACTAGCACGCATGGGACAAGAAATCCCATCAACGCTTATACTGCAAGTTACGAATGCGTCGGGTAAAGTAATTAAACAATTCCAACAACCAAAGGCTACGCCTGTTGTTAGGCAGGATGCAGCGTACATAGTAACTAACATGGCAGCCGATCCAGGTGCATCGTATCTAACGGGTAGTTGTAACACGACCAATTGTACTGGCATGAAGTTCCACCGCTACAAGGGCTGGCAGATAGCTATCAAGACTGGTACTAACCAGAACCTCGACGGTCTTATGATGAGCTGGGACACTCAATACTCTGCGGGTGTGTGGATTGGTAACTACAACCGCAGTGCGTACGGAGGGTCACCTGAAAATGTTACTGACCCAATCATGAAACAGTTTATGGAAGGTGCTATAGACAATCTCGGTAACATCAAGCCGGATAACTGGGTACAGCCAGCAGATATTAAAGTCTTACCAGCTTACCACTCAGTGGTACCATTCAAGAGCGAGTCAGCTCCGCCGTCTGCCGATTTGTTCCCCTCATGGTATGTCGGCAAGACCACTACTGGCGCTACTCAGACCATTGATAAAGTATCTGGTCTTCCTGCCAATGCCTGCACGCCAACCGACGCTAAAGAGACGATTGGAGGGAGTTCATCTAGTGCACTTAATGTTGACATCTACTCCGGTGGTCATCCAAATGTTAGCACTTCGAGTAGTGCGCCTACGACAAGTTCAGATTCCACTGCACCACAAGCTACTGACAACGTACATACGTGTGGTGACACCTTACCCAGCGCTACCATAACGGCAGTGTGTGACACGACCGGAGCTAACTGTTCAACCTCTAACTTTTCCTGTCCACTTACGGGTTGTACGATAACAGTAGTAGTTCAAGCTGGCACTCATCCGCTCACAGACCCTCAATATCCCAACTACCCTGGTACGCTAGCCTTGATCGTCAATGGCCAAACAGTGCAGTCCCAGCAGGTCAATAGTAGCGGCACGTATCAGCTTACGTATACGCCACCAGCTGGCAGTACCGGTAGTATACAGATAACAGCACAGGTGACTGACAGTGTACTCTATCAACAGAGCGATACGCAGACATTGAATATACCTCAACAGACTACTTCGTTCCGTGAGCCGACAACAAGCGGTGGGGCGGGTGATGGCCATAACCCACCCAACGGTGTTCTTACATCCTTTCGCAAGCACTAATATCAGTTGAGCTGAGGATCTATTTCTTTAGAAAATCGTTGAGTGCAGAACGCACATCTGATACTACGTGCAAGAAAGGCAGCTTGCCAGCTGCAGCACCACGTGCCTGTGGTCCAATAGCCACGTCAAGCCCTAGCTTCATAGCTTCATGAACTCGCTTCTCGATAAATGGTACGTGACGTACTTCACCGCTTAGTCCCACCTCGCCGAATACTGCCGCGTTTTGCTTTAGTTTCAAACCCTTGGCAGCTGAGGCAATTGCCATGCAAATCGCTAGGTCAGCCGCTGGGTCTTGCAGCCTGATACCACCTACAATGTTGATATAAATATCTTTGTCCGATAGATCTAACTTAGTACGGCGCTCCAACATAGCGACCAATAAGTTGACACGATTTAAGTCGATACCACTCGCAGCACGCTTAGGATAGCCGTATGCTGTCTTATTGACGAGCGCCTGTACTTCTACCAGGAGAGGTCTTGTGCCCTCTAGTGTGGCTAGCACTACTGATCCGTCGGTAATCTGGCGCTCTGCAAGCAGTGCCTGGCTTGGGTTCAGTACGGGCTTCAAGCCTTCACCATCCATTTCCATGATAGCGGCTTCACTTGTCGGACCAAATCTGTTCTTAGTCGCACGCAAGATCTTAAAACCACCGTACGCTTCACCTTCTAGCTGTAAGACCACATCTACAATGTGTTCCAGTACTTTTGGCCCAGCTATTGAGCCTTCTTTGGTTACATGGCCAACTACGAACATAGCCGTATTACTAGCCTTGGCCGCCGCTACTAGTACCGCTGTGCTATTGGTGATCTGGCTCACACTTCCGGGAGCCGCCGCAACAGCTTGTACCGTCATAGTCTGTATACTATCTACCACCACGAAGTCGTACGTACCGCCCGCGATGGTTGTAGCTATGTCTTCGGCGATATTAGTTGTAGCGAGCTTTAGTCTTGGCGCATCAACACCCAAACGCTGAGCGCGCATCCCAACCTGGTGTTCTGACTCCTCACCACTTACGTATAAGACATCGTATTCTGCCGCTATTTGCGCCGCCAGCTGAAGCAGCAGTGTACTCTTTCCGATACCAGGTTGGCCGGCGATAAGGTTCACGCTGCCAGCCACAACCCCCCCGCCAAGCACCACGTCGATATCCGCTATGCCAGTCTGCATACGCGCATCAAACGCCTTGGCTGCCGCTGTGACACCACCAACGTTGAGCACACTGCCCACACCAGCCTTCTTGTTTAGCCCCATGCCCGCGACCGCAGTAATCTGCACTTCCTCATCGATGGTATTCCACTCACCACACTGTGCACACTTACCTTGCCATGAACTATACTGCGCACCGCAGTTACCACATACGAACTTTACTGTTTGCTTTGCCATATCTTTCCTCTGTAGCTTTTTCAGTCTAACATAGCATCAAGAAGCCGGGGCAGTAGATAGCCGCGTATCAATCGCGCTGTCAAGCGTTGTCAGTTGGCCGGCAATAGCATTGCGCGTAGTCACAAGCTGGTTGTATGTTGCGATTTGTTGCTTGAGATTATTTAGGGCTGTGTTATATATGTTTACCTGAGTGTTATAGGCATTGACCTGAGTATTATAGCTAGCGGTCTGACCACTATTTAGTAACTGCTGCATTTGTGACTGCTGGGTACTAAGACTATCACTCTGTGCGGTTAAGGTGGCTTCTGCACTACTAATCTGCGCCTTCATACTTGTCAGCTCAGCGTCATAGGTAGCAATCTGTTGGCTACGGCTGGTAAACTGCGCCTGGTATTGCTGTTCGTACGCGACGATCTTCTGACGATCAGTGAAAAACTGCGAGTAATACGTGTCGAGGGCAGCTGGCAAAGTGGCGATCTCAGTCCCAAATGTGCAGCTCATCTCGTCATATACTGCAGTCGGTTCTGTTTGCTGGTATAAGGTGACTTCAGCCTTAACAGTGGGGTCAGTTAGACCATGCTCATAGTAGGCTTCGAGTTCGTCATCGAGCCGTTTACGTGCCGAGCCGCTTAGTCGTGCGTACACAGCGTGCAGTACTTCGTGAGCTGCTGTCACTTGCTGGATACCCGCTAGCGTCGAGTCCTGTACGGCGTAGATATAGATACCTTGCTGATCAGGATGGTAACAACCGAGAACAATGGTGTCTTTATTCTCTGGACAGACCTCACGAAAAGCCGTCACGGTAGTTGGTAACTGTGGTCGATTCAAATAGAACAGATGCTTCGTGTAGCCATTCATCGTATCGTCATTAGCTAGCTGCACGACAGCCTTCGGCGGTACGTAGCCGCGGAGGCGCCACCAGTCCTCCAGAGGGTAACGGCGCCACCATACGACGCCGAGCAGAGCCACCAGTACGACTAGTGAGACGATTGGCAAAGGCCTTACTTTCATTACTACCTAAAAGTGTAGCAGACGAAGTAGAAAACACACTCTTGCGTAAGCCTCAGGTCTATTCTGCAGCAGTAGTATAGGTGAGCTCGTTACCTTTAGTCTCGACGTGTACGATATCACCCCTCTGATACTTCTGGTCAAGCAGCTCCACGGCCATCTGATCTTCAATCGTATCTTGGATGAGGCGACGCAGTGGACGCACACCGTTCTTGGCGTCGTAGCCATGCTCCAACAGATAGTCCTTAGCCCCTTTAGTAAGCTGCACACTAACGCCCTGTTTCTGTAGACGGCTACGCAGCTCTTCGATCTGGAGGTCTATAATCCGATAGATATCTTTTTTGGTTAGACCACGGAATACTACGATCTTGTCAACGCGATTCAGCAGTTCTGGACGCATCTCTTTCTTTAAGCGGTCGAGTACATTATCCCTATTCGCGTTATGCATAGCATCGAGGTCATCGAAATCCGTGGGACGCTCCGCACGAAAGCCGAAGTTAGCTTCTTTTTGTAATTTTTCAGCGCCGATATTGCTCGTCATGATTATGACCGTATTCGTAAAGTCAACGCGCCGCCCTTTTGCATCCGTTAGGGAACCATCCTCAAGAATTTGTAACAACATGTTAAAGACATCCGGATGCGCCTTTTCAATTTCATCGAATAGCACCAAGCTATACGGTTGACGACGGATTTTGTCAGTTAATTGGCCGCCCTCTTCATACCCAACGTAGCCTGCAGGCGCACCGACCAAGCGGCTAACATTGTGGTGCTCGCCAAACTCACTCATGTCAATCTTAATTAGCGCTGACTCACTACCAAAGAACTCACGAGCTAATACACGGGCTAGCTCAGTTTTACCGACACCAGTCGGGCCAAGAAAAATAAATGAGCCAATTGGACGATTCGGCGCACCAATACCGCTGCGGTTGCGGCGAATTGCCCTACTCACAACTTCTACCGCCTCCTCCTGACCAATAACGTGCTTACCGATATTTTTTTCCAGGCTCAACAAATATTTTGCTTCGCTCTTGATAACTTTTTTAACTGGTACGCCGGTGATTCGCGCTACCACCTCTGCCACATCATCACTCGTTACATGTAGACGTCGTGCTTGCTTGTCACCCTTCAGCAACTCCTCAAGCTCTTTATTAATCTGCGACGCACGAGTTTTAGCACGAGCAGCGCGTTCGTAGTCTTCGTTATCAACGGCTTCGTCAATCCGAGCATTAACTAGCTTTAGCTCCTTTTGTAACTTGCGAACCTCTGGACTCGTCTTACCCTTAAGCACACGGAGATGCGCTGCAGTTTCATCAAGTAAGTCGATTGCTTTATCTGGCATGAACCGGTCATTAATGTAACGCTTAGCTAGCGTAACGGTGTCCTCCAGCACATCGTCGCTAATAGTCACGCCGTGAAATTCTTCGTAGTGTTTACGTAGCCCTTTTAGGATAGCCAGCGTCTCGGCCTGATTAGCCTCTGGGACTTGTATCGGTTGAAAGCGACGTTCTAGGGCCGCATCCTTCTCTATGTGTTTCGTGTATTCAGCGGTAGTCGTAGCGCCAATGACCTGGATTTTGCCTCGAGCAAGTGCCGGCTTCAAGATATTACCTGCATCCATTGCACCCTCCGCAGCACCAGCGCCTACGATCAAATGAAGCTCATCTATGAACACAATGGTTCTTTTGTCGTCCTCGAGTTCAGACATAACTTTCTTCAGTCGTTCCTCAAATTCCCCTCGGTACTTAGTACCGGCGATCATTCCGGCCAAGTCTAACATCACAATACGCTTATCAAGCAAACTATCGGGCACATCCTCAGCTACAATACGCTGAGCTAAGCCTTCTACAATAGCAGTCTTGCCAACCCCTGGTTCACCAATAAGTACCGGGTTGTTCTTAGTGCGACGATTTAAGATGGTGATCATGCGTTTAATCTGATTCTCACGACCCACAACTGGGTCAAGTTTGCCACCGCGCGCTTGTGCAGTCAGATCAGTACCAAAGTTATCCAGCGTACTCTTTTTACCGCCCTTTCGACTGCGCTGACGACCGGCCGGCTCGCCTTCACCCTCCTCGTATTGCTGGCGACTCAAGAAGTTCTCGAGTTCTCCTGTCAGTCGGTCGATATCTACACCCATATCACGTAATAAGATTGTGGCTCGAGCATTTTTCTGGCTCAAGATGCTGTACAAAATATGCTCTGTACCGCAGAAATCTTGGTTGTAGTCCTGTGCAACATCGTAGGCCATCTTAAGTGTTAGCTTGGCAGTCTCCGAATAGCCCTTAGCGCCCATGTTGATAACAAGAGTCTTTGGCGTTAAGTTGAGTGCAATCCGTGCTTTATCAAGTGTTACACCTGCCCCCTCGAGTAACTTAGCCCCCATACTCGAATCCTGTGCAAGCAGGCCAAGCAGCAAGTGCTCGGTGCCTACATAGGCATTACCGAGCCCACGTGCAATAGTGCCGGCATGGGCAAGACTTTGGCGGGCATTTTC
>Ga0335072_10004273_pt1 | contig 21292 bp, 16 predicted proteins | sample Lox_Sample_21_FD_206725 | JGI IMG/M metagenome (GOLD analysis project Ga0335072, IMG submission 206725) | Soil microbial communities from Loxahatchee National Wildlife Refuge, Florida, United States - Lox_Sample_2.1 | ecosystem: Environmental > Terrestrial > Soil > Wetlands | place: USA...
GACCTGGTCAAACGCTTCTTGCAATAAAACACCGGTTTAGACGCTGGATCATCCCCGTGGGTCACAAGGATCAGATGTGACCTTCGTCTCAGGAGGCCCTGGGAAGGCCTGTTACCAGCACCGGAGCGCTCGAGGCGCTGACAATAGTCCGTATTTACCTGGCTTTCGAGTGAAATACGCACCACTTGACAGTGGACTGGTAACAAATTGAAAACGCGTTTCCCGGATAAATACTATGTCTGGATTTTTCGCTTTCATCGTGCGGCTTAGTACGGGGGCCTGGCCGGCCTGGTCGGGCGCCCAGCCCGGAAGGGATACCCGGAGGGATAACAGCGCTTCCGGGGTGACCGCCGGAGGTCTCCGCACAGATGGAGCACAGCGGGAGCGATGTCAGCACAGCGGGAGCGATGTCAGCACAGCGGGAGCGATGTCAGCGCAGCGCTAGCGAGCCCGGCCATGCGCTACTCTAAGATCGCTCTGCGGCACGGGTACCAGCCGCAGGCCAGGGCGATTGGCTCAGCGGGAGAGCGCCTCGTTCACACCGAGGAGGTCACTGGTTCGATCCCAGTATCGCCCACCCAGGCTTGAACGAAAGCGGACAAAGCCCTCAGACGGGTAAGAGCGACGGCGGGAGTATCGCCGGGGGAGCGGCGCGCCAGGCTCTGATCCCGACCGGAACTGATCCCGACCGGAACTGATCCCGCCCGGAACTGATCCGCCCGGAACTGATCCCGACCGGCTCCGATCGCGCCCGACTCATCTCCGACCAGCTCAGATCCCGCCGAGCATCGTGATCACCTGCGTGACCCGGTAGGCGGTCGGGAAGTCCGGCGCCCGATAGCTCAAGGTGCGCGGGCCCGCGAGCTCCACGCCCGGAACGAGCAGGGCACGCTCTGTCATCAGCGGTATCAGAACGTCGACCTCCAGTTGCACAGGGCCGTCGAAGTGCGGCGCCCGGACCAATGCCCGGTCGGCCAGCGCCTTGGGCACTTCAAGCTCGATCCGGTCGCATGCCTCGTCGGGATGCAGTGAGGCGGCTGCGGTCCCGCCTAGCGCTCGCTTCACCACCACGGCATGCATGCCGGGAACCACATCGGCAGCTTCAGCAGCGACCGAGTCGTCGCCCGCGACCAGCACAGCGGGCGCTCCTGCGGTGGCGGCCATCGCCGCGTTCAGGCCAAGCTCACCAAGTGAGAGGCCATCGCAGCGCACATCTGCCACGACGGTTCCGCGGATGGTGTGCGCGAGGACCGAGCGGGCCGTTCCGGCCTTGCCGTGATAGCCGATGAAGATGGCGGCGTCCATGCCCTCGGAGAGACCGGACAGCATGCCGTCCGGCTTGGGCTTGCCGCGCAACAGCTCGGCCCGGCGGTCAAGCTGGTCGGGCAGCAGGTTGCGGAACCCGGCGTGTGCCTCGGAAACAAGTACCTCCGCGTCGGCCTCATAGGCGAAGACGCCGCGGACGGCGGCGCTCGCCTCCGCCGTGATCAGCTTGCGGTTGCGCTCGTACTCCGACGTGCCTGGGGATACGTCCTCGCCGTCGACGATCCCCGCGATCCCCTCCATGTCCACCGAAACCAGTACTCGCATCAGGACCTCCTGGTCAGATAGTTGCTGCCGTTACCGGGACATTCTGACCCCGAAAGCCGGGCGGCGGCCATCAAGCCTGTTAAGTTATTACTTGATTCACTGGCGACAGACGGGGGCTTAGATATGCCGCTTGCCGAGATCACGAGGGCGGAGACGGCCGAGCGAGCGCGGCTACTTGAAGTCAGCTCGTACGTCGTTGAACTCGACCTGACCAGCGGGCCGGACGTGTTCGGCTCGACGACGCTCATCACATTCGACTGCGCCGAACCGGGCGCCAGTACCTATGTCGACCTGGTGGCCGAGACCGTGCACGGCATCACCCTGAACGATGCGCCGATCGACCCGGCTACGGCCTATGCCGACGGCCGGATCGCACTGCCCGGGCTAGCCGCGCACAACGAGTTGCGGGTCGTGGCCGATTGCGCCTACGGCACGAGCGGGTTCGGACTCCAGCGTTCGGTCGACTCCGCCGATGGCCGGATCTACACCTTCACGCAGTTCGAGGCCGCCCATGCACGACGGGTGTTCGCGGTCTTCGAGCAGCCAGACATCAAGGCATCGTTCAGCTTCCGGGTCACCGCCCCCGCGCACTGGACCGTGATCTCCAACCAGCCGGCGCCAGAACCACAAGATGGCGGGAACGGCACTGCGATCTGGCAGTTCCCGCCCACCCCGCGGATCTCGACCTACCTGACCGCGCTTGCCGCCGGCGAGTACTACGTCCTCCGCGAGTCGCACACGACGCCATCCGGCCAGGTGATCCCGCTAGCGCTGGCCTGCCGCCAGTCGATGGTGACCCATCTCGAGAGCGACGACATTCTGCTGATCACCCGGCAGGGACTTGACTACTTCACCGGCCTGTTCGCTGGCGAGTATCCCTTCGACAAGTTCGACCAGGTATTCGTTCCGGACAACGGCGGCGCGATGGAGAACGTGGGGTGCGTCATCCTCACCGAGTCGCTGCTCTTCCGGTCCAAGGTCACCGACGCCATGTACGAGCTGCGAGCCATGGTGATCCTGCACGAGATGGCGCACCAGTGGTTCGGTGACCTCGTCACCATGAAGTGGTGGGAAGACCTGTGGCTGAACGAGGCCTTCGCCGAGCTCGCCGGATACATGGCGACAGCTGAGGCGACCCGGTTCACGGAATCCTGGACGACCTTTTCCGGTGGCAGGAAGATCTGGGGCTACGGGGAGGACCAGCTGCCGTCCACCCATCCCATCGCTGCGCACGTGCCGACGCTGAGCCAGGCGGAGGCGAACTTTGACGGGATCAGCTACGCCAAAGGCGCGGCAGTGCTCAAGCAGCTTCTTGCCTACCTCGGCCGGGATACCTTCCTGGCGGGCATCCGCGGGTACTTCGCCGAGCACGCCTGGGGGAACGCCACTCTCGCCGACCTGCTGAGCGCACTCGAGGTAAGCTCCGGGCGCCGCCTCGGCGACTGGTCGAAGGCGTGGCTCGAGACCGCCGGCCCGAATACGCTGCGCAGTGATTTCTCGGTCGGGCCGGACGGCACGTTCACCTCGTTCGCGGTGCTCCAGGAAGCCCCTGCCGAGCACCCGACGCTACGGCCGCATCACATCGCGATCGGCTTCTACAACCTGGTCGACGGAGCGCTGGTCCGCACTCACCGGACCGAGCTCGACATCACCGGAGCGCGCGCCGATGTGCCGGCTCTGACCGGGCACGCTCAGCCTGACCTGGTTCTGCTGAACGACGACGACCTGGACTACGCCATCATCAGGTTCGACGACCGCTCACTGGCGACGCTGAGGCAGCACATCGGACGGTTCCGCGATGGCCTGGCGCGCACGGTGTGCTGGAGCGCGGTCATCGACATGGCTCGTCAGGCAGAGTTGTCTGTCCCGGCCTTCGTGCGGATCGTGGCAGCGGGCATGGGCAGCGAGCCGTCGGTCTCGGTGCTCCAATTGCTCCATAGCGAGACCGCGCGCTTGCTCACTACCACCGCCGATCCGGCCTTCGTGACCACCGGCAAGGAGCTACTTGCGGCCGAAGGCACCCGGCACCTCCGCGCCGCCGAACCGGGCAGCGACCACCAGCTGGCCTGGGCGCAACTGGCTGGCTGGAGCGCGGTCTCGGCGGAGCAGCTCGACCTGCTCGCCGGACTGCTGGATGGCAGTGTGGCGATCCCCGGCCTCGCCGTGGACACCGACCTGCGCTGGTCTCTGCTGCAGCGGCTGGCCACTACTGGCCGGGCGGGCGACGCGGAAATCGATGCCGAGCTCTCCAGGGACGACACCGATGCCGGCCGTCGGAAGGCGGCAGTCGCCAGGGCCTCGGCCCCCGATGCGGCGCACAAGGCGGTCGCATGGCACCAGGTAGCTGAGTCGGACGGTCTCGGGCTGGAGGAGTCCATCATGGTGGCGCGGGCCTTCAACACAGCCGAGCACGCTGACCTGCTCGCACCCTACGCGGACAAGTACTTCGAGCAGCTGCCATCCATCTGGGCCACGCGCGCTGATCTGCTGCGCGTCGGTCTTGGCCGGGAGCTGTTTCCGTACAGTGCCGCATCGCCGCAGCTGCTTGACCGGATCGATGCATTCCTGGCCGAGTCCGGACACGATCCGTCGCTCAGCCGCGTGGTCATCGAGGGCCGCGACGTCGTCGAGAAGGCGCTGCGCTCCAGGGAACTGCCCGGCCAGTAATCCGGCACCGTCCGTTAAGCACTTGCGAGCCTGACGACCCCTCCCGTCGCCGGCCGAGTACCTCTTGCCGGCCAGTCTCGCCGGCTCAGCAACGCTGGCCGGCTCAGCAACGCTGGCCGGCTCAGCAACGCTGGCCGGCACAGCAACACTCGCCGGCACACGACCCTTGTTGGCCCAGCACCCTTGTTCACAGAACGTTTATTAGGTAACTTTCCTAACATCTGAGCGCAGATCCGCTCAGTCATGTTGTCCACGGGAGGTCCTTACGGTGAGATCCCGAGCTCTGATGTGGATCGCGGTATGCGTCACCGCCGTCTCCGCGATCACCCTCGCCGTGACTTCGGCCAGCGGCGCCAGCACGTCGGCTGCCCGCGCGCCCGCTGCAGCCGCGGCTAAACAGCCGAAACAAGTCGAGGTCTACGCCACGTACTACGGGTGGTACGACAACACCCCGCCAGGCTGCGCGACGGCGTACTCCGGCTGCGCCCGGGGCAACGGCACTTACGCGCATCCGATCACGTTTGCCAGCGACAAGAAGGAGTTCCCGGTCGGGACGATCCTGTATTACCCGACCATCGAGAAGTACGTCCGGATGGGCGACGACTGCCAGGAGTGCGACGAGGACTGGTCCGGCAAGGGACCGGACGGCGGGCCTCGCCTCCATCACCTCGATATCTGGATCGGCGGCAAGGGCGGCAACGAGTTCGACGTCATCAACTGCGAGGACGGCCTGACCCAGGGCATGCCCGACGGGTCGCCCCTGCTGACGCCCTTCATCGAGAACCCGCCGCGCAACATGCCCGTGAGCACCGAGCCGGTGTTCAACAGCCGCACCAACCACTGCTTCGGCGGTGCCACCACCGCCACCACCCACGGGCGCTACCAGAACGCGAAGTCCGGCACCTGCCTGACCGACGACAGCACCAGGCCGGGAACGCCCGCAAAGCTAGCGCCGTGTGCGACCAGCTCGGCAGAGAAGCTCGCCTTCGATGGCGCCTTCTTCGTCCGCGCCAAGCTCTGCCTGCAGACACAGAGCGGGAAACTCGGCTCCGCCATCAAGTTCGCGACCTGCAATGGCAACGATCGTCAGCAGTGGGAGATCAACCCCAACGGCACGATCGCATGGATCCAGTACGCCCGGTGCATCGCGGACGTATCAGGAAAAGTCGAGCTGGCCAGGTGCACCAGCCGGGCAGCCGATCGCTGGAAGTTCACGTCCGAGGCGGCCAGCTAGCCCGAGCGGCTAACTGTGATCTTGATGAATGTGGCGTAGGCGGTGCTATAGCACCGCCTACGCCACATTCATGTCCGGGGCCGACCGTCTGCGAGCCACTTCGTGCAACCGCTGAGTTGCACATGAGCGGCAAATGTGCAACCCTGGAGTTGCACGATCCGAGAGCAGAAGGAGCTTGGATGGAAGACCGTATCGAGCACGACATCATGATCAACGCGCCGCTGGACCGGGTCTGGGCGCTCGTCAGCGAGCCGGGCTGGTGGGTGCCGGCCACGGTCGTGGCCCCGGTCGACCACACCCCGGGCCATCAGGTGGTGCGCGAGAGCGAGAAGTGGGGCCGGTTCCCGGTCGAAGTCGTCCGCATCGATCCGAAGACCTATGCCGCCTTCCGCTGGGCCAGTCACGCACCGGGCGCGGAACTGACGACGGGCAACACGACGCTGGTGGAGTTCCGGGTGGAGCCAGTCGGCGATGCGGTAAGAGTCCGCGTGGCGGAAAGCGGGTTCGCGGCGATCGATGCGCCGGACGCCGTTCGTGAGCAGGCGAGGAAGGACAACACCGGCGGATGGCAGGAGGAAATGGCCGGGCTCAGGGAGCGTGCTGAGGCGGCATGAGCGTCGATCAGGTGCTGCTCGCCCTGGCTGATCCGACCCGGCGTCGGCTGCTGGAGGAACTGGGCCGGCGCCCGGCGAGCAGCGCCACCACGCTCGCGGCGCAGGTTCCCGTGTCCCGGCAGGCAGTTGTGAAGCATCTGGCCGTACTGCGCGAGTCACGGCTCGTGACCGGCCACCGGGCAGGAAAAGAAGTGCTGTTCACGGCCTGCCCCGAGCAGCTCACGGCGACCGCGTCATGGATGACAAGTCTCGCGGCGAACTGGGAAGAACGCCTGCAACTGCTGAAGCGCGAGGCCGAGCACGGCGGGCCGGTTAGGCATCGTTTGAAAGAAGGGCGAGTTGGATGAACAACATGCGTTTCCCGAACGAGTCGGCTGACTACCGGGCAGCCCGCGACGCGCTGACGCGGGCGGAGACGGACCTGACCCGCAGGATCGAAGAGGTCGCGGCGCTGCGGCGGAGCCTGCCGCCCGGCGGGACCGTGCCCGAGGACTATGTGTTCACCGAGGGCCCGGCTGACCTTGGCGCTGACGGGCCGACGCACGAGACCCGGCTGTCGGAACTGTTCGGCGAGCGCGACACGCTGCTGCTGTACAGCTTCATGTACGGCCCGGAAATGTCGCGTCCCTGCCAGATGTGCACCTCGCTGCTGGACGGTCTGGACGGGGCTGCGCCAGACGTGCTGGAGCGAGCCGGGCTCGCGGTGGTTGCCAAGTCGCCGATCGAGCGGCTCAGGCAGTACGCCCGCGAGCGCGGCTGGGTCAACCTGCGGCTGGTCTCGTCAGCAGGTGGCACTTACAACCGCGACTACCACGGCGAGGACGAACGCGGCGAGCAGGTTTCCCGGATGAACGTCTTCACCCGCGAGGACGGCATCATGCGGCATTTCTGGGCCACCGAGCAGAGCGAGGTCCTGCCGGGGCAAGATGAGCGGCACGTGGACATGATCTGGCCGCTGTGGAACCTGCTCGACCAGACCCCCGCGGGCCGTGGCGACTGGCGTCCTGCCTTCTCGCCGAAACGCCAGGCGGCCCGGTAGGGCGCCGGCCCGCAGTCCCGCCCCGGCGCGTAGCAGAACTCAGCAGCACAGCCTGGCGCAATCACCGTCAGTAGCTAAACCTCGCGTGCGGCCAACTGCGCAGCGCGGCTGAACGACGTGGGCACTGGCTGTGAAACAAATGCTGAGCTTGGAATTCTCGTGACGGATCGTTTACAGGTCGCATGGCTTTTCTAGTTTCGAGCTCGGGTACGCACGTGACGCTGAGTAACTGAATTGGCGCGGAATCGGATGCCGCGAACGGACAGTGCCAACCGGGTCGTGCCAGGGGACGGGGGATTTGGCGTGATCGGAGAGGGAAGGCCCGCTCAGCAGGTAGATGGCAGCGGGCCTGACGGGGGCGAGACGCAGGCGCACCCGGTGCGTGCGACCGGCGGGGGAGGAGAGAACCGCCCGCCTGACACGCCGCCGGGCAGAAGCGGCAGGCTACGAAAGCGGGCCATCGGCATCGGGGTCGTGACGGCCGCCGTTGTCGCTGCGGGCACGGTTTATGCGATAACGCAGAGCGGTGGCGGCCAGGCACCCGCGCCCCGCCCGATGCACGTGACGTCGATGACTCCGGCTACCTCGAGCACCGGGGTGGATGGCGCCTCGCCGATCACCATCAGTTTCTCTGCTCGGGTCGCGGCGAAGACGCCCCGCCCGCGCTTCCAGCCAAGCGTGCCGGGCCGCTGGACATCGCACGGCAGGTCGATGGTGTTCACGCCGTCCGTGGCATTCGGCCCGCGCACTCAGGTGACCATCAGCGTCCCCGGCGGGCGCCGCGGCGTGCGGGCGGTCAACGGCGCTCAGCTCACCGCCTCGGTGACTGCCCAGTTCCGCACTCGGGCCTACAGCCAGCAGGCGCTTGCCGAGTTGCTCGCGCAGCAGGGCTACTTGCCGATGAATTTCACGCCGGTCTCGACCGGCCTGCGGAAGGCGCAGAGCCCGAAGCCGGCCCCTGACCCGGCCAGCCTGACGCCAGCAGGCGAGGCCTATGCGCCGCCCCCCGGCAATTTCACCTTCGATCAGGGCTATCCGTCGAGCCTGCAGAGCCAGTGGCGGCCCGATAGCCCCAACGTCCTGCTGACCGGTGCCGTCATGGCGTTCCAGTCAGAGCACAACATGACAATCAACGGGAACTTGACAGCCAAGTTCTGGGCTGCCCTGATCCTCGCGCAGGAGCGCGGCGAGCGGAACCAGAACGGCTACACCTACGCCGTGGCTGACCAGCACGACCCCGAGTACCTGACGATCTACCACAACGGGCACGTCGTCTTGCGCAGTCTCACCAACACTGGCATTCCCGACTCACCGACGGTGAACGGCACGTTCCCGGTCTACCAGAAGTACCGGTTCCAGATCATGTCGGGAACCAACCCCGGCGGGAGCCACTACGCAGACCCCGTCTCGTTCGTCTCCTACTTCAACGGCGGGGACGCGGTTCACTACTTCCCCCGCGGCGGTTACGGCTACCAGCAAAGCCTCGGCTGCGTCGAGTTGCCGTACACCGCGGCCGAGCGGGCCTATCCGTACCTGACGTACGGGAGCCTGGTCACTGTTACCGGTTAACGGCCCCCGGCCTCGGCCGACGGGTTCACACCGCGCGGCCGCCGGCGGCTACGCCCGCCTGGCCAGTCCCGGGGAACTGCCGACGCCGGCGGAGAGCTACCGCCCGGCACCGCGATGACGCGGTGCCGGGCGGTTGCCATGTGCGCGCGTTATGCAGGTCTGCGGTCAGCCGAGCCCACAACCTTATCCGTATCTTTACCTGTCCCCCCGGCGACTGCCGCTGAGTCCATCTACAGTCGGAATACAAGGGTTGTCCTGATATGAATCGGGCAGCCCTTATCACCGCCCGCGGGGACCGCCGGGCAACGATGGCGAGCGAGGGAGTAACTGTTGTCGTCATTGACGCATGTGCGCGGACGGATCGGCGCCATCGGCGGCGTCATCGTCCTTCTGCTAGTGGCCGGAGTCTGGATCACGCTCACGCATGCGTCGGCTCAATCATCGGTCAGTAATCACCAGACGACTGCCAGTAATGGCGGCGGCAACAAGCCGAGCGCGCACTCGTCGTCGCAGATCCCGTCCGAGCCGTTGCAGTTGGTGTCGGAGACGCCGGCAAGCAAGGCCACCGGCGTTAGCGGGACGACCGACATCAAGATCCGGTTCTCCGCTCCGCTGGCCGCGAATTCACCGCTACCGAGGCTCAAGCCGCATGTGCCGGGGCAGTGGCAGGGCGACGGGACAAGCACGCTTGAGTTCGTGCCGAGCCGTGGCTTCGCTCAGTTGACCCGGGTCAAGGTGACCATTCCAGGCGGGACGCTCGGCGTCCAGTCGACGCGGGGCGCGCTGCTTGGCAAGTCGATCGAGCTGCACTTCACGACCGGCAGTTACCAGACCGCGCGGCTGGCTGAGCTGCTGGCTCAGCTCGGCTACCTGCCGCTGACCTGGACGGCATCGCCAGGTCAGACGGTTCCCGCGGCATCGGACGAGGCCGGCCAGCTGGCTGCCGCCTACTCGCCTCCGCAAGGCTCGTTCAGCTGGCAGCGCGGTTACCCGAGCAAGCTCAAGACCTTCTGGCAGAACGGCGACCCGTCCAGCATGATCCTCAAGGGCGCCGTCATGGCTTTCGAGGCGGACCATGGCCTGGCAGTCGACGGCATCCCGGGGCCTGAAGTGTGGAGCACGTTGCTCAAGGCGGTGTCGGCGGGCCAGGACAACACCCACGGCTACACCTACGCCCTGGCGAGCGAAGGTAACCCGGAGACGCTGACGGTCTGGCACGACGGCAAGGTCATCATGAAGAGCCTGGCCAATACGGGGATCGCGGCGGCGCCCACGACGCTCGGTACCGCCCCGGTCTACCTGAAGTACTACTACCAGGTCATGAAGGGGACGAACCCGGACGGCAGCAAGTATGCCGACCCGGTGTACTACGTTTCCTACTTCCGGTCAGGCGAGGCCGTGCACTACTTCAATCGCGGCTCGTACGGCTTCCCGCAGAGCCTGGGCTGCGTCGAGCTGCCGTGGAGCAGTGCCAAGTTCATCTGGAAGTACCTGACCTACGGCACGCTGGTCACCGTCGCCCCCGGCAGCCAGACACCGTCGACCAGCCCGACCGCTTAGTCCCGCTCACCGGCTCGCTGGCTCACCGGCACTTGCCAGGCTCGGCCAGGCGCGCCGGACTCCTCCGGTAGCGGCCGCCGGCCGGCGCGCGAACGGTGGCGTCGGTACGATCAGCACACGGGGGGATAACGCTGCCCGCGACTGATCACCACGCGAAGGAGCCAGCCGTGCCTGCCGACAAGCTTCACATCACACTCGCCGGAAGCGAGCACGTGGTGGAAGAAGGCACTACGGCCGGCCTCGCGCTGGCCGACCGCGATCCCGAGACCACTGCGATCGCCGCCAGGGTCAACGGCGAGCTCCGCGACCTGTCCTGGCGGCTAGCGGACGGGGACCAGGTCGAGCCGGTGACGATCAGCTCTCCCGACGGCCTGAACATACTCCGACACTCCACCGCGCATGTGCTCGCGCAGGCCGTGCAGGATCTCTTCCCGCAGGCCAAGCTCGGCATCGGGCCGCCGATCGAGAACGGCTTCTACTACGACTTCGACGTGCCGACGGCGTTTACTCCCGAGGACCTGAAGTCGATCGAGCAGAAGATGCGGCAGATCGTCAAAGACGGCCAGCGCTTCAGCCGCCGCGTCGTCAGCGACGGCGAAGCCCGCACGGAGCTCGCGGAGGAGCCCTACAAGCTCGAGCTGATCGGCATCAAGGGCAGCGTCGCCGGAGCGCCGGGTGAAGCCGGAGCAGGCGACGCGGGCGAGTCCGTCGAGGTGGGCGGGGCCGAGCTCACTATCTACGACAACCTGGACGCCAAGACTGGCGCACAGCGCTGGCGGGACTTGTGCCGTGGCCCGCACCTGCCGACGACCAGGAACATCCCCGCCTTCAAGCTGATGCGCACCGGCGGTGCTTACTGGCGCGGCAGCGAGAAGAACCCGCAACTCCAGCGGATTTACGGCACCGCCTGGCCGTCGCGCGAAGCTCAGGACGATTACCTCCGGCTGCTCGAGGAAGCGGAGAAGCGCGATCACCGCAAGCTCGGCGCGGAGCTCGACTTGTTCAGCTTCCCGAGTGAGATCGGCAGCGGGCTGCCGGTCTTCCACCCCAAGGGCGGCATCATCCGCAAGGCGCTCGAGGACTACTCGCGCCAGCGGCATGAGCAGGCCGGCTACGAGTTCGTCTTCACCCCGCACATCACCAAGTCGGATCTGTTCGAGACCTCCGGCCACCTGCAGTGGTACGCCGACGGCATGTACCCGCCTATGGAGCTTGAGGGCGCGAAGTACTACCCCAAGCCGATGAACTGCCCGATGCACATCCTGATCTATGCATCACGCGGCCGGTCCTACCGCGAGCTGCCGGTGCGGCTGTTCGAGTTCGGCACCGTGTACCGATTCGAGAAGTCCGGCGTCGTGCACGGCCTGACCAGGGCCCGCGGCTTCACCCAGGACGACTCGCACATCTTCTGCAGGCCCGATCAGCTGCAGGGCGAACTGGCCAGCCTTCTCGACTTCGTCGTCGGCCTGCTGCGCGATTACGGCCTGACCGAGTTCGAGGCAGAGCTGTCGACCCGGCCGGAGAAGTTCGTCGGCGAAATCGCCGAGTGGGACGAGGCAGAGGCCGCACTCAAGTACGCACTGGACAAATCCGGCCTTCCGTACGTGATCGCCGAGGGTGAGGGCGCGTTCTACGCACCCAAGATCGACGTTCACGTCAAGGACGCGATCGGCCGCCGCTGGCAGCTGTCGACGCTGCAGGTGGACTTCCAGGAGCCAGGCCGGTTCGGCATCGAGTACCAGGCAGCGGACGGCACAAGGCAGCGCCCGTACATGATCCACCGGGCACTGTTCGGTTCGATTGAGCGCTTCTTCGGCATCCTGACCGAGCACTACGCCGGGGCGTTCCCGCCCTGGCTTGCGCCGGTTCAGGTGGTCGGCATCCCGATCTCGGACGCTCACGTGGATTACCTGCAGAACGTCGCGACCCGGCTGCGCGAGCACGGCATCCGGGTTGAAGTGGACACCAGCGACGACCGGATGCAGAAGAAGATCCGCACCGCTCAACGGCAGAAGGTGCCGTACATGCTGCTGGCCGGCGACGACGACGTCGCCGCCGGGGCTGTGTCGTTCCGCTACCGCAGTGGCGAGCAGAAGAACGGCGTGCCCGTCGTCGACGCCATTGCCGAGATCACCGGAGCAGTGGCCAGCCGGATCCAGGTCTGACGCCTGTGCCCGACCGCGTGCCAGGGCCGGAGGAACTCGACCCCGGCTACGAAGAAGTCCCCGCCAGGCGCGATGCCGCTGTGGACGAGCCGTACGAGATCGCGCCCGACGGCCTGCAGCGGCTGTGGATGCCGCACCGGCTGGCCTATATCAAGGGGGAGGGCAAGCCGGCCGGCGGCGGCGAGGTCGAGTGCCCGTTCTGCGAGATACCGAAGCTGAGCGACGCGGACGGCCTGATCGTGGCGCGCGGCACGGACGTCTACGCAGTGCTGAATCTCTACCCGTACAACAGCGGGCACCTGATGGTCGTGCCGTACCGGCATGTGGCCGACTACACCGACCTCACCGGGCCGGAGACCGCCGAACTCGCGGACTTCACCAAGCGCTCCATGACAGCGCTGAGGGACGCCTCCCAGGCGCAGGGTTTCAACATCGGCATGAACATGGGCAGCGTGGCCGGAGCCGGCATCGCAGCGCACTTGCATCAGCACGTCGTGCCGCGCTGGGGTGGCGACGCCAACTTCATGCCGGTCGTCGGCCGCACGAAGGTCCTGCCGCAGCTCCTGGCCGACACGCGTGTCGTCCTCGCCGACGCCTGGCCCGCCTAACCGCGCCGGGCGAAGCGGTCCGCGCTGGGCGCCGGCGGGCGCCGGCAGCGCCAGCTGCCGGCCGCGACGCTGCGAGCCGCGGCTGGCGCAAGGCCCGAGTCGGCCACACGAAACGGCCGACTCGACCTCACGCCACCCGCGCCCCGCTCTGTCGGCCCACACTTCACGGATCTCGGTCGCGCAAAACGGAACGATTCGGACTGATTCGCGACCGAGATCGATGAAAAGTCGCAGCAGCCGCGCCGATCGCGCCCGCTTTGCGCGTTATGGGCGTTCGCCCGCCTCCGAGCCGTCCGAGCCTGCCCGGCCCCAGGGCCGTATGAGCGAGCCGCGGTGAACCGGGCGCCCGGCCGACGCCGCGACGGCGCCGGGGGGCCCGCGTTCGTGCCTGCCCGGTCCTCCCGCGTTCGTGCCTGCCCGGTCCTCCCGCGTTCGTGCCTGCCCGGTCCTCCCGCGTTCGTGCCTGCCCGGTCCTCCCGCGTTATGACTTCTCGGCGGCTGCCACCTTCTCTGCGAGGTGTGACGGAAGCGGCTCGTAGCGCAGGTAGCTGCGCGTGAACGAGCCGGTACCGTGCGACATCGAGCGCAGGTCGATCGCGTACCTGGTGACCTCGAGTTCCGGGATCTCAGCCTTCACCAGCGTGCGGCCGCCCGCTACCGACTCAGTGCCGAGGACGCGACCGCGCCGGGAGGACAGGTCGGACATGACCGCGCCGACGTATTCGTCCGCGACGAGCACGGACACCTCGTCGACGGGCTCGAGCAACTGGACGTGCGCCTTGGCGGCGGCGTCCTTCAGTGCAGCGCGGCCGGCCTTCTGGAACGCCATGTCCGAGGAGTCGACCGAGTGCGCCTTGCCGTCGAACAGGGTGACCTTGACGTCGACCATCGGGTAACCGGCCAGCACCCCCTGCTCCATCTGGGCCCGGACGCCCTTCTCGACCGAGGGGATGAACTGACGCGGGACCACGCCGCCGACGATCTTGTCGACGAACTGGAACCCCTCGCCGGAGCTGAGCGGCTCGACCTCGACGCTGCAGATCCCGTACTCGCCGTGACCCCCGGACTGCTTGACGTTGCGACCGAGTCCCTGGGCCTTGGCGGCCACTGTCTCGCGCAGCGGGACGCGGAGGTCCACCTGCTCGACCGCCACGCCGTACCGGGTGGACAACCGGTCGAGCGCCAGGTCGCAATGGGCCTCGCCCATGCACCAGAGCACAAGCTGGTGAGTCTCGGCGTTGTTTTCCAGGCGCAGCGTCGGGTCTTCGGCCACGAGCCTCGCGAGAGCCTGGGACATCTTGTCCTCGTCGGCTTTCGACTTGGCCTGTATCGCCACCGGCAGCAGCGGCTCGGGCATCGCCCAGGGTTCCATCAGCAGCGGCTGTTCCTTGTCGGACAGCGTGTCGCCGGTCTCGGCAGTGGCCAGCTTGGCCACGGCGCAGATGTCGCCCGCCGGGCAACTCGCCACCGGCCGCTGCTGCTTGCCGAGCGGTGAGGTGATCGCGCCTACTCGTTCGTCCTCGTCGTGATCAGCGTGCCCGCTGGCCTCGCGGCCGTGGCCGGAGACGTGCACGACGGCGTCTGGCCGCAGCGTGCCGGAGAAGACCCGGACCAGGCTGACCCGGCCGACGTACGGGTCGGATGTCGTCTTGACGACTTCGGCGAGCAGCGGTCCGGCGGGGTCGGACTTCAGCCCGTTGACCGTCTTGCCGTCTGCTGTCGTGACGGCCGGCATCGGGTGCTCAGCCGGGGACGGGAACGCCTGAGTTATGACCTCGAGTAGTTCTTCCATGCCGATGTGGTGCGGTGCCGAGGAGGCGAGTACCGGGTAGAAGCTGCCCCGCGCCACTGCCTTCTCCAGGTCCTCGATCAAGCCCTTAACATCGAGTTCAGCGCCGGAGAGGTAGGAGTCCATCAGGGACTCGTCTTCGCTTTCCTGGATGATCGCCTCGATCAGCGAACCGCGCGCCGATTCGACCCGGTCGGCCTGCGCGCCGGGGATGTCGGCGTCGGAACGCTTGCCGCCTGAGTAGTCGTAGAACCGCTGGGACAGCAGGCCGATCAGGCCCTGCACGTTGCCCTGGTCATCGGAGACCGGCAGGTAGAGCGGCGCTACCGAATCACCGAACGCGGCCCGGCAGGCATCCAGCGCCTCGTCGAAGTCGCCGCGCTGGTGGTCGATCTTGGTGATTACCACGGCTCGCGGCGTGCCCACCGCGGCGCACTCATCCCACAGCATCTGGGTGAGGCCGTCGACGCCGTCGGTCGCCGAGACAGTGAACAAGGCCGCGTCCGCGGCGCGCAGGCCGGCCCGAAGGTCACCGGTGAAATCGGCGTAGCCAGGCGTGTCGAGGATGTTCACCTTGACGTCCTCGTGCACGAACGGCACGAGGGTCAGGTTGACCGAGCGCCCCTGCCGGATCTCGACCTCGTCGAAGTCGCTGGTGGTGGAGCCGTCCTCGACCCGGCCCTCGCGCTGAATCGTGCCGGTCGAGACCAGGAGGGCCTCGGCTAGCGTCGTCTTTCCTGCTCCCGAGTGGCCGACCAGCACCACGTTGCGCACGCTTTCGGACTGGCCGGCCGCTGATGTCCGGCCGGCGGCCCCTGCTGCGTGAGACTTCTCCGCCATCCGCATCGCCTCCTGAGCGCTGAGTTAAGTTCCTACCCTGTCCGCCCTTTACCTGTTGTCCGGTTTCGGTGTGGCCCCGGCGCTGACCGCGTCCGCCGGGCAGGTACTTGTTGCCCGATGGTCCACTGCCGCACGCCCAGCCTTTACCTGCTAGTCGGTCTTCACAAGACCCTGACTAGATTGATTAGCACGCATGAGGTTCCCCGCCGCCGCGGGGTGGCCTCTTGCGCCGGTGAAGACTCCGGCAGCGCGGGCCGTTTTTTCCGGTTACCGAGCGGGCAGCAGCGCGCCCGCGCCCGCCAGTAAGATCAAGCCGCCATGCTCAAAGTCCTGCGGCCAGTTATCGCCCGCGTGCTGACACCGGTTGGCCAGGTTCTGGCCAAGACGCCGGTGACTCCGAACGCGCTCACCATCATCGGCACGATCGGCATGTCGGCCGGTGCGCTGTGGCTGTTTCCCACCGGCCACCTGTTCGCCGGCGTGATGGTCTGCACCGGATTCGTGCTGACCGACATGCTGGATGGCACGCTGGCCCGGATCAAGGGCACGACTGGCAAGTTCGGCGCGTTCCTGGACTCGACCATGGACCGCATCGCCGATGCGGCGGTGTTCGCCGGGCTGGCGGCCTGGTTCGTGCTTGGCGGGCACAGCAAGCTGCTGGCTGGACTCTCGCTGTTCTGCCTGGTGGCCGGCTCGCTGGTGTCGTACGCAAAAGCGCGCGCCGAGAGCCTCGGCCTGCGCTGCGACGTTGGTTTCGCAGAACGCACCGAACGGTTGCTTATCGGCCTAGTTGCCACCGGGCTGTCAGGGCTTGGCGTACCGTATGTCCTCTCGATAGGGCTCTGGCTGCTGGCGGCGGTGAGTGCGTTCACATTCGGCCAGCGCGTGCTGGCGGCGCGGCGGTCAGCGGCGGAGATTGCTGCCGCCGGGAACCAGCCGGACGCCGACCCTGTTGTTGCGGCTACCGGTGACCAGCCGGAATCCGGGCCGAGAGGATTAGGGACATGCCTGGACTGAAGGAGCGGTTGATAACGACCGGCTACAGCCTGGGCTGGAGCGTGGTCTGCAAGCTGCCGGAGTCCTGGTCGCGGCGAGTCTTCCAGTTCTTCGCAGACCTGGCCTGGCGTCGGGAAGGACCGCTGGTTCGCCAGCTCGAGGCGAACCTGGTCCGGGTGCTCGGCCCGGATGCCGACGGGTCGACGCTGCGTGCCGTCTCCCGGCAGGGCATGCGCTCGTACGCCAGGTACTGGCTGGAGGTGTTCCGGCTACCGGTCATGCCCATCGAGCGGCTTGTCAACGGCATGCGCGCCGAAGGCCCGTTCGATGAGGCCTTCGGGTACTTGGCGGAGGGCCGGGGCGTCGTATTCGCGCTTCCGCACACCGGGAACTGGGATCAGGCCGCCGCTTACATTATGGCCAAAGGGGCAGGTTCCATCACGGCCGTGGTGGAACGGCTCAAGCCCGAGTCGGTATACGAGAAGTTCTTCGCGTTCCGTGAAGGCCTTGGCATGGAAGTGCTGCCTGCGAGCGGCGGGGCCAGGCCGTTCGGCATCCTGGCACAACGGCTGCGGGCGGGCAGGGTCGTCGTCCTTGTCGCGGACCGCGACGTTACCGGCACCGGCATCGAGGTCGATTTCTTTGGCGAGAAGTGCATGATGCAGCCGGGGTCGGCAGCACTAGCCGTGCAGACGGGCGCGGCGCTGATGCCGGTCATCCTCTGGTTCGACGGCGATGATGGCTGGGGCGTGCGCATCGGTTCGGCCATACCGGTCCCTTCGCTGCCGACGCGCAAGGAGTCCGTCGCGGCCATGATGCAGGAGGTCGCCAAGTTCTTCGAGGACGGGATACGCGAGCACCCGCAGGACTGGCACATGCTGCAGCCGGTGTTCGTCTCCGACCTGGATCCGGAGCGGCTGGCCGCCGCCCGTGCGCGCTCTGCCCGGAACGGGCAGCTGGCTAGTCAGGACGTGCAATGAGGATCGGCCTGGTGTGCCCTTATGCCTGGGAGGTACCTGGCGGCGTCCGGGAGCACGTCAGCGGCCTGGCCGAGGCGCTCATAGACATGGGCCACGAGGTCTCGGTGATCGCGCCAGCCGACGAAGACGCCGACTTGCCGCCGTACGTTGTCCCGGCCGGCCGGGCTGTGCCAGTGCCTTACAACGGCTCGGTGGCCCGGCTGTCGTTTGGCTTCGTGTCGGCCAGCCGGGTCCGCCGCTGGCTGAAAGACGGCGACTTCGACGTCCTGCACGTGCACGAGCCTGCGGCGCCGAGCTTGTCCTTGCTCGCTTGCTGGGTCGCTGACGGCCCGATCGTTGCTACCCTGCACGCCGCCATGCCAAGGTCACGCGCGCTGCACGCCGCCCAGCCGATCCTGGCCTCGGCGCTGGAGAAGATCAGCGGCCGGATAGCGGTGGCTGAGGCCGCCAGGAATACCCTCGTCGAGCACCTCGGCGGTGATGCCGTGCTGATACCTAACGGCGTGCACGTCAGGCGCTACGAGAAGGCAGAGCCGCTGCCCGGTTTCCCTGGTGCCGGCGGCACGCTCGGGTTCCTCGGCCGGATGGACGAGCCGCGGAAGGGCCTGGACATCCTGCTGGCCGCCTTCACCATGATGGCGCCAGACCGGCCTGGGCTGCGCCTGCTGATCGCCGGCCGCGGCGACCCTGACGAGGTGCTGGATCAGGTTCCCCGCCCGCTGCGGGACCGGGTCATACTGCTTGGCCAGGTCAGCGACGCAGACCGCGTCCGGATGCTGCACTCGGTTGACGTGTTCTGCGCTCCGAACACCGGCGGCGAGAGCTTCGGCTACGTCCTGGTCGAGGCGATGGCGTCCGGCGCCCCGATCGTCGCCAGCGACCTCGAGGCGTTCCGCCAGGTGCTGCGCGGTGGCGAGGCTGGCGAGTTGTTCGAGACCGGGAACGCGGCTGCGCTCGCCGCAGCTGCCGCACGGCTACTGGACGACCCGGCCCACCGTGCGACGCTGGCTGCCGCGGCTTCCGTCGCGGTCCGCGAGTTCGACTGGTCTGTGGTCGCGCGCGACGTGGTCAGGGTCTACCAGGCGGTCGCGCCCGCGGCCGGGCGGGTGGTTGTCGCGCTATGACTCCGTTGATTACCGCCATCATCGTTGTCGTCGTGGTGGCCATGATGGGGGTCTACATCTCCTGGCGGGCTGGCCGCCTGGACCGGCTGCACGCACGGCTGGAAGCGGCCCGCTTCGCTCTGGATGCCGCCCTGGTGCGGCGCAGTTCCACAGCACTGGAACTGGCCTCTTCTGGCCTGCTTGATCCGGCGACCAGCGTGCTGCTGGCCGAGGCGGCCCACGACGCCCGGTCGCCGCAGTCGGGCCGGGAACTGGCAGAAAGCGACCTCACCAGGGCGCTGCGGGCGGTGTTCAGCCAGCCGGACTTCCGCGCCCTGCTAGCGGGCCGCGAGGGCGCTGAGGAACTGCTCGGCGAGCTGGAGAGCGCCTCCCATCAGGTGTTCCTGGCGCGCAAGTTCTACAACGACGCGGTGGGCGCTACGCAAGCGGCCAGGCAGGTCTGGCTGGTGCGAATATTCCGGCTGGCCGGACGGGCGCCGTACCCCGAGTTCTTCGAGATCGATGACTCCTTGGTGCCCGCCGGCGAGGCGGGTCGGCACGGCGCTGACCTGCCGCACCTGACCGGGTTACCCGGGTCGGCGCCGACCGGCGCGGCTTGAGACGATCCTGACGAGCTGATCCTGGCGGGGTGATACTGCCGGAGTGATACTGCCAGGTCGGCCCTGTCGGCCTGACCTGGTCCGGCGCGCGTCAGGCGGCACGTTAGCGCAAGAATTGCTATCGTTATTTGTGGGCGACGATAGAAGCACTTCTCCGAGGCATCCGGAAGTGCTACCAGCGCTAACCAGGTTCACCGGCATGCCGGCGTCGAACCGGACGCCCGTGCAGAGCCGGACGCCCGTGCAGAGCCGGACGCCCGTGCCGGGCGCGGGCCGTCGGCCGTGCGCCGCCTACGATGCAATGATCGTCAGTAGCTGAAGCGAGGTTTGCCGTGTCTGTCCAGAACCCAACCGAAAGCTCCGAGCCGACTCGCGGCGACGCCGCGGCGGCGGTCACCCCGGGCAGCCAGCCAGCCGTGCGCGGAGCTGGCCCGGCGCAGCGCGGCACGAGCCTGGTCAAGCGAGGCATGGCCGACATGCTCAAGGGCGGCGTCATCATGGACGTCGTCACCCCGGAGCAAGCCAAGATCGCCGAGGACGCTGGCGCTGTCGCCGTAATGGCGCTGGAGCGTGTCCCGGCCGATATCCGGGCCCAGGGTGGCGTGGCCCGGATGAGCGACCCGGACATGATCGACGGCATCATCGCTGCCGTGTCCATCCCGGTCATGGCCAAGTGCCGGATCGGCCATTTCGTCGAGGCCCAGGTGCTGCAGGCGATCGGCGTCGACTACATCGACGAGTCGGAGGTGCTGACCCCCGCCGACGAGGCGCACCACGTCGACAAATGGGACTTCACCGTTCCGTTCGTGTGCGGTGCGACGAACCTGGGCGAGGCGCTGCGCCGCATCACCGAGGGCGCGGCGATGATCAGGTCCAAGGGCGAGGCTGGCACCGGCAACGTGATCGAGGCCACGACCCACATGCGCGCGATCAGGTCGCAGATCCGCAGGCTGTCCACGCTGTCGGCGGAGGAGCTGTACACCGCGGCCAAGGAGCTGCAGGCGCCGTACGAGCTCGTGGCTGAGGTGGCGGCGGCCGGCCATCTGCCGGTCGTGCTGTTCACCGCCGGCGGCCTTGCTACGCCGGCCGACGCGGCCATGATGATGCAGCTCGGGGCCGACGGGGTGTTCGTAGGATCGGGCATCTTCAAGTCCGGAGACCCCGCGGCACGGGCGGCGGCGATCGTGAAGGCGACCACGTTCTACGACGACCCGGACGTGATCGCGAAGGTGTCCCGGGGCCTCGGTGAGCCGATGGTGGGCATCAACCTCGACACGCTCCCGCCGGAGCAGCGCTACGCCGGCCGCGGATGGTAACTGAACTGGCCGGGCTGGCCGGGCCGAGTGAGCCGACGGGACGAACCGGACAGGCTGACCCGGCGAGCCTGACGGGACCGACGAGCCAGACCGCGCCGGCGAACCTGACCGGGCCGACCCGGCTGTCTAAGAACAGCCGGCCGCCGGTCGGCGTGCTCGCGCTGCAGGGCGACGTCGCGGAGCACGTCCGCGCACTGCGCGAGTCAGGCGCGGAGCCTGCCACCGTGCGCCGGCCGGAGGAGCTGGACCGGGTCGAGGGCCTGATCATCCCCGGCGGCGAGTCCACCACGATCTGGAAGCTGATCGACATTTTCGGCCTGGCGGAGCCGCTGCGGAAGCGCATCGCCGACGGCATGCCCGTCTTCGGTTCCTGCGCGGGCCTGATCATGCTCGCCGACCGGCTGCCCGATCCCGCCTCCGGCCAGCAGACGCTGGGCGGGATCGACATGACAGTCCGGCGTAATGCGTTCGGTCGCCAGGTGGACTCGTTCGAGCGCGATCTCGACATCAACGGCATTGACGGGCCGCCCTACCGGGCTGTCTTCATCCGCGCCCCGTGGGTGGACGAGGTCGGGCCCGCCGTCGAGATTCTCGCCATCGAG